>JAEEGL010842806.1_pt1 | contig 46541 bp, 36 predicted proteins | sample 9134231 | NCBI WGS metagenome assembly JAEEGL01 (sample SAMN16246548, study PRJNA631951) | gut metagenome | biome: gut microbiome; feature: rumen; material: fiber-attached | host: Bos | place: Iran: Karaj | collected 2018-10
AGACTTCCGCTGCGAAGCGGTTTTCCTGAATCGTGGTTTCAGGGTTGGGAGTGTTTGCGCCTGTGATCGCCCGGTTCATGGTAAAGGCGAGCGTCAGGAACATACTGATCAAAAAAGCAATGATTCTTTGCGCCATACGAATCTCTCCTTATCTGTAATCAATAAAAGCCGGACGGGCTGCCGAAAAGGCAGCCCGGAACGTCTGGTGTCAAAGTGCCATCACACGACCGATGAGCTGGGTGAAGAAGTTGAAAACGAGCTTGATGACCGCCATCACCTCGGCGCAGAAGCTTTCAGTGTTTCTGCCGATAAAGTCCGTTGCGTCGCGGTAGCCGAAGGTCACGACGGATTTCGGGTTGATGCCCGCTTCGGGCGCAAGTCTTGCAAGGTTCTTTGCGAGGTCGCGGCGCACGGCAGGATCGGGGCTGTGGCAGATCTTGCAGCGGCCGTATTCGTCATAGTCGTGACCGATCAGACAGGCGTTGGCGCGGTAGTAGCGCGGGGTGCGCACCAAGGTCCAAAGGATCTGTGTGGCGCCCTCCTCGAGCGTTGCACGGGTGATTTCGCCCTTGTCGATCGCGTCATAGATCAGGTTGATGTCGCAGTGGTCATAGGGCGTGTGGACGTTGTTGGACGCGTTGATCTCCTTGACCTGGTTCTTGCAGTTGCCCCAGTCGGTCGTGATAAAGCCCTCATAGCCCCATTCGCCGCGGACAATGCCGCGCAAAAGATCGGTATATTCGCTCGTGGGCACACCGTTGACGATGTTATAGGACGTCATAATGCCTTCCGCGTGGCCTTCGGTGATCGCCATCTGGAAGGGTTTGAGATAGATCTCACGCAGCGCGCGTTCGGAGACCTGGGAATCGCTCCAGATTTTGCCCGCCTCTTTTTCGTTGCAGCACATGTGCTTGATGCAAACGGCAACGCCGTTGCGCTGGATCGCCTTGACGATGATCGTTGCAAAGCGGCCGGTCAGATAGGGATCTTCGGAATAGTATTCAAGGTTGCGGCCGCAAAGCGGGTTGCGGTGCATATTGACCGCAGGTCCAAGCCACATGCCGACGTTGTTTTTGTAAAGCTCGGTGCCGAGCTGCAAACCGAACGCTTCGACCAACGCGTCGCTCCAGGTGGAGGCGAGGATCGCGGTACAGGGATAGGTCGTCCCCATAAAGCAAAGACCGGTGCCGCCGTCGCCCTGCGAGAAGCGGTTGAGACCGTATTTGACGCACAGCGCGTCGCTGCAGCCGACCTGGTTCTGCTCATAGGAAACAAAGAACGTCGCAAGCTCCTTGTCGCTCCATTGCGAGAGATAATCGTCCATCGTCATCGTACCGAACACGACTTCGGACAGCCGGTGACCGGCGATCTTTTTGCCTTCGGGCACCGAGGCTTTCGGGGTTTCGGTGTGAACGTAGTTCATCGCCTTTTCGCGCACAGGCAGCGTCTCATAGCTGCCGTCGGCAAGCAGACGCTTTTCCAGATCGGTCGGGCAAAGCGACGTGAGCTTCTGCGTCACGGTCAGCTTATCCACCTTCGCGGTGCCGGCTTCTTTGACATTGCGCACGGAATCGCCGACAAGGAAATGATAGTCGCCCTGTTCAAGCACATAGCACGCCTTGTTGCCGGTCTTGCCCAGATCGTCGAACGACGCGAGATCTTCCAGCTTCGCGGTCAGCGTGAGCGTTTCGGATTTGCCCGGTGCGAGCATTTTCGTTTTTGCGAAGTCGCAAAGGACCTTGCCGGGCTTGCCGAGCTTGCCCTGCGGCGCGCTGACATACATTTCAACGACCTGCTTGCCTGCAACGTCGCCCGTGTTGGTCACAACGGCGTCCACGGTGACGGCGCCGTCTTTTTCGGTATAGTTCTTCGTTTCGATGCTGAACGTCGTGTAGGAAAGACCGTAGCCGAACGGGTAGTTCACCTTTTCATAGTCGGGATCGAAAGTCTCAAACCAGCGGTAGCCCGCAAAGATATCCTCTTCATAAGCCTGATGCTGCTGATCCCAGCCGGCGGTTGTAGGATAATCGGTGATATCCTTGGCCCAGGTGTCGTTGGTCTTGCCCGAGGGATTCGCGCGACCGAGCAGCACGTCCGTGATACCGACGCCGCCCTGCATGCCGGTATAGCTGACGAACAGCACCGCATCCACATCGATGCCGTCGATCTCGCCGACCGCCCAGGACGTGTCGATGACGGACGGCGTGTTGAGCACAACGACCACCTTGTCAAACGCGTTCGTCAACTGGCGCAGCAGCGCTTTTTCGCTGTCATGCAAATACCAGTCGCCGCGCTTGAGGTCAAACGCTTCACCGGCCCAGCGGCTGATGAAATAGACGGCGGTCTTCGCGTTCGCTGCTGCGGCGGCCACATCCGCGTCGGACGGGATATAGGCTTCGCCCTTTTGCAGCGCGGCCTGGAACGCCTCGCTGGTCTTGTGGTAGATGGAGATCTCGCCGTTCTTTTCGGCGTCGGTCAGCGCGGTCAGCGGATCGATCGGATAATCGCCGAAGTCGCCGCACTGGGTTTGGGAGCCGTAGCCGTAAGGGATATAGCCCTTCATAAACCAGGTGTCGTCGCTGTCCTTCGGGCCAACGCACTGTGCGTCGCCGAACAACGCCACCGACGCGCCGCGGGCGATCGGCAAAGCGTTGTTTTCGTTTTTGAGCAGCACAAGCCCCTCCTGCGTGATCGCGCGGGAAAGCTTGTGGCCGTCGTTGTAATACAGCGCGCCGGCGTTCATGGAAAAACACGCCGCACTGCTGACGATGAACGCCAGTGTCAGAACGATGGATATCAGTTTTTTCTTCATATTCTTCACCTCGTTTATTTTGTGCCGTCCGGCTTGGACAGCGGATTTCCAGTTTCGGCAGCGGCTTCCACCGCCGCGGTCTGCGTGTTTACCCGGCGGATGCCGTCGTAGATGCGGTCGCTGAACTTGCGGCTGCGGTCATAGCGGTACAGACCGTTTTGCTCCTGTTCGATATCGGTGAGCTGCGTGTAGCAAAAGCCGCACACCCGCGGATTTTGCATGAGAACAGACGCCAGAGCGCTGTAGCGTTCCAAAAAAGCGTCTTCGGATTCCGGCGTTTTGCCGTAGCCCCAGCCGCCGGGCACGTCCGGATTCCAGAATGTGCCGCCGTATTCCGACACCCAGACCGGCTGTCCCTCATAGACGTTCCGTTTGAGCTGCTCCTGGTGGATCGGGTTCGGCACGTAGGACGGATCGTCCAGCATTTTGTCAAACTTCTCCTTGAGCACGGCGGGGTCCTGTTCGTAGTCGTGGATGTCGTACATATCGGTTTTGAAATGGACGCCGCCGGATGCGTCGATCACCGGGCGCGTGCGGTCCATCTCTTTTGTCACTTCATAAAACACCTTTTGGCAAATCGGATCGACTTCGCCGGTCCAGTACGATTCGTTCTGCGGCGCCCAGCCGATGATACACGGGTGGGAATAATCGCGGCGCAGCGTTTCCATCCATTCGGGCAAAAAGTATCCGATCCCGCGCGCGTCGGACAGCGAGCAGGTGTTGGCGTATTCGCCCCAGACGAGATAGCCCAGCTTGTCCGCCCAATAAAACGTCCGCTCCTCAAACACGCGCTGGTGCAGCCGCGCGCCGTTCATGCCGAGCGCCATGGACAGTTCGATATCGCGGCGCAAAAACGCGTCGTCCGGCGCCGTATAGATGCCGTCGGGGTTGAAACCCTGATCGAGCACAGTGCGCATGAATATAGGTCTGCCATTGAGCAGCAGCGCTTTGTCGCTCAGCGCCACACTTCGCATGCCGAAATAGCTTTGTACCGTGTCGCCCGTGTCGAGCGATACCGAAAGATCATAGAGCGCCGGCTGCCCGATATCCCACAAATGCAGTTCGGAAAGCTTCAGCTCCAGATGTGCGCGGCTGCCGGTCAGGTCGATCGACTGCCGTGCCACTTCGTGTCCGTCATAGGCGGCTACCGCCTCCACGCGCTTGCCGCCGTTCGTTTCAATGTCGAGCAACACGGCACAGGCCGCCACGTCGGGCGTGATGCGGATCGACGTGAGCGCCGTTTCGGGCGTGAATTCCAGCCACACGGTCTGCCAAATGCCGGTGGTGCGCGTGTAGTCGCAGCCGTTGGAGTAATACAGCCGCGCCTGCTTGCCGCAGGGCTGGCAGCCGCTGCGGTTGTTGTCTTCGGCATAAACAACAACGGTGTTTTCCCCCGCGTGAACGAATCGGGTAATATCCAGGGTAAACGATGCGTAGCCGCCCTTGTGCTCGCCCGCCTTTTCGCCGTTCAGAAAAATGACGCTGTGATAATCCACCGCACCGAAATGCAGCAGCACACGCCCTGCGGTCTGCGCTTCCCTGAGCGTGAACCGGCGGCGGTACCACACCGCGGCGATCCAGTCGGTATAACCGATGCCGGAAAGTTTGCTTTCCGGGCAAAACGGCACAGTAATGGTCGTCGGCATAGGCGAGTGAGCCATCGCGGCAGTCAGCGCGTCGTCTTCCCAGAGTCTGCGGTCGATACCGGAGTTGCCGAAATCAAACAGGAAGTCCCACGTTCCGTTCAGGTTCATCCATGTGTCGCGCACAAACTGCGGTCGCGGATACTCGGGGCGTGGAATGGCGGCGGGTTCAAAATCGGAAGTATGCAAGCGGATTTCTCCTTTCTGTCAAAAACGTTCCACCGACAGGCTGCAGGACGTCTCATCCGGCAGATGTCCGTCCGCGAACACCCGGTACGTTCCGGGGTAAACCCGGCGCACGCCGTCGTTGCCGAAGAGCGAAAAACTTTCGTCGTTCAGCGAAAAACAGACGTCCTGTGCTTCTCCCGGCTGCAGATGGATCCGCCGGAAGCCCTTGAGCCGCAGCTTCGGCTGGTCGGGCAAGCCGGCAGCGTCGATATACAGCTGCACCACTTCGTCCGATGCAAAGCCGCCGGTGTTCTCCACAGTCACGGCAACGCCGTCCGGCGTCCGGTGCAGATCGCGGTAGGAAAATGTCGTATAGGACAAACCGAAGCCGAACTCATACAGCGGCTCGGTTTTGCGGTACATATAGGTTCTGCCGTTTGTCATTTCATAATCATCGAACGCGGGCAGATCCTGCGTCCGCTTCGGGAACGCCAGCGGCAGTCTGCCGGACGGCGAAACCTTTCCAAACAGCAGATCGGCAATTGCCGTGCCACCGCGCTCGCCCGGATACCAGACTTCCAGAATGGCAGCCGCGTGTTCCGCAATCCACGGGATTGCCACGGCGCTGCCGTTTTCGAGCACGACAATCAGGTTTTTGTTCACTTCGTGCAGCTTTTGCAGCAGGTCGAGCTGTTCGCGCGGGAGCGCAAGATCGAGCTTGTCGCGGCCCTCGCGCTCATATTGCACACCGAGACCGACCACGGCGATGACCGCGTCGGCGTGCCCGGCGGCGTCGACTTCGGCGCAAAACGCATCGTCGGCGCTTTCGTCCGGTGTGATCTGCCACACGAGCGAGACCGCCGGTTTTTCTTCGTTCTTCACATAGCGCACCATGAACGGCAGCCGTTCGCCGCGTTTGAGCCAAACGCCGTCGGCGGCGTTGACGCTGCCGCCGTCGAGCACCAGTTCGGGCGGTGTGCATTTTTCAGTGCCGGCGGCGCGTACGCCAAAGCGATAGGTGCCGGTATAGGGCGCTTCCATCTCGCCGCGCCAGACGATGGAAAACTGCGTAGACGTGATCAGCGGGTCGGGCATCTGGTCGTCCCATTTGAATTCGAGGATCGGATCGGTGCGCGTTTTCGGCGTACCGGCAAAGGCGGCGTTTTTGTAGTAGCTGCCGGCGATGCCCGGCAATCCGTCGTGGAAGAGATACGACGCCGGCACGGTCTGATAGGTTTCGCCCGTTTCGGTGTAGTGCCACGGCGTGTGGATCACACGTACGTTTTCATAAGCGGAAATGCCCTGCAAAGGCGTGACCGGCGGATGGACCGGCACGCCGCTGTAATCGCCGAACTGCGCTTCGTCCGCGTTGTTGCCGCAGACTGCAACCGTGATGCCGCTGTCCTTCAGCGGCAGAATGCCGTTGTTCTTGAGCAAGACCGCCGATTTGACCGCCGCCTCATAGGCGAGACGACCGTGCGCTTCGCAGCCGATGACGGAAAACGGCGTTTGGTACCACGGGAGCGTTTTCGGGTCGTCGAGCTGCCCGGCTTTGATCCGCGCGCACAAAACGCGCGTCACCGCTTCGTCAACACGCTCCATTGTGACCAGACCCTGTTCCAGCGCCTGCTGCAAATGGAGTTTAAAAAAGCCTTCGCCGCACTCGAGATCGATCCCGGCGTTGAGCGCCGCAGCGGCAGCTGCAACCTCGTCCGGCTCCTTATGGTGGGAGTCCCACAGCGAGCTCACGCCGCCGCAGTCGGACACCACGTAGCCGTCAAACCCCCATTCGCCGCGCAGAATTTCTGTCAGCAGCCGATGGTTTTCGTGGCACGGCACGCCGTTGACCGCGTTATACGCCGCCATCACCGCTTCCGGGTGCCCCTCCTGTACCGCCATGCGAAACGGCTCAAGGTGATACTCGCGCAGTGTCTTCTCGCTCATAACGGCGTTGCAGGAAAAACGGTTGTGTTCTTCGTTGTTGGCGGTAAAATGCTTGGGCGTTGCAACCGCCTTGAGATAGGTTTCATCGTTCCCCTGCAGTCCGCGCACAAAAGCGGCGCCGTTTTTGCCGGCAAGATACGGGTCTTCGCCGTAGGTCTCCGCCGTGCGTCCCCAGCGCGGATCGCGCGCAAGGTTCAGATCGGGCGACCAGAAGGTCAAAAGCCCGTTATATAGTCCGTCATAGGGTTTGCCGCCGTTTTCCTCCTGTTCGCCGAAAAAGTACTTTGCCCGCGCTTCGGTGGAAATCGCCTGTGCGATTTTTTCAAGCAGCGCGTCGTCAAACATGGCGCCAAAGGCGATGGCCTGCGGGAAAACGGTGAACCGCCCCGGGCGCACCACCCCGTGCAGCGCTTCGTTGCCGTGGTAATACTTCGGAATGCCGAGCCGTTCCACCGCCTCGGCCGTTTCCACAATCAGGCGCAGCTTTTCTTCTGTCGTCATCTGTTCTACCAGCGCACGGGCACGCGCATGCACCTGCGGTGTTGTTTTCATAACCAAGCCCTCGCTCTCTGTTACGGTTGTTTTCTTTGCTATTGTAGCACGTCACATCCAACAGATGTCCAACAAAAGCCGCACAAGTTATGAACAAAGTGTAAATAATCGAGAAATCTTTCTCCTTTTGAAACACGCAAGCGCTTTTCGGCACCAAATTTTCCCAGCGCCTTGCTTTCCGGGCGGATCTGTACTATAATACAGGTAATCATGAACAAAATCATACTATTATAAAAGAGAATTGTATGTGATTTATCCAAATCGGAGGCAACTATGACAACAACCATCTTCGCGTTTTGCGGCAAAGGCGGCGTCGGCAAAACGTCGCTGTCTGCCGCGTTTATCCGTCTGCTGTCGGAACAATATCCGCAAAAGCGGATTCTTGCCGTGGACGCCGATCCGGCGGTCGGGCTGTCCACTGCGCTGGGCATGGAACCGACGCTGACACTCGACGATGTGCGGCTGAAGATTGCCGCAAGCATTGACAAGGGCGAAACGGCAGACGCGGTTGCGCTTTTGAGCGAAGCGAAGTTTCATCTGCTCGACTGCATCACCGAACGGGGCAACCTTTCCTTTTTCGCGATCGGACGCCCGGAAGCCGCCGGGTGCTACTGCAAGGTCAACGCCTATCTCAAGCAGGTGCTGGAAATGATTTCCGGCAACTATGACTTCGTGGTGATCGACGGCGAGGCCGGCATTGAACAGATCAACCGCCGCGTCATGGAAGCCGTGGACTGTCTGGTGCTGGTCAGCGATCCAAGCCGGAAAGGGATCCGTGTGATTGCAACCATTCAGGACGTTGCGTCGCGCCTGTCGGCATATAAAAGAAGCGGCGTCATCTTCAACCGCGCAAGACCCGGCTTTGATCCGACCGCCATCGAAGATTTGCCGCCCGTACTGGCGGTAATCGGCGACGACCCCGAACAGGCCGAGCGCGACATGCAGGGCGAAAGCGTGTTTTCACTGTCTGCTTCTTCGGCTTTGTACCGCGGTGCGGCGCAGGCGCTTGCAGCGCTTTTGAAGGAGACGGATCATGGAACTGTTTGAGGACGTCATCGTCCGGATGCGTGCGCTGCTGCCGCAAACGCCGGACAAATGCTGCGGCTATGATGCAACGCTTTGCGCGCCGCCCGGCGACAAAAACGCCATTTTGTTTCGCAGCGACACCGCCTTTGAGCTTGGGGGCAGCGGCAAACCGAGTCTCAACTGTACCCTGTTCGGTACCGTTATGTCCGGGCGGGACGAGGTGGTGCTGTATGGCAAAGACCTTTGCGAACTCACCGCCGACACACCGTTTGCACACCTGACGCTCGTGCAGCTCAGGGAAGACGACGAAAACGCGCTGCGCTATGAAACGCTCAAGGACATCTCCTTCCGCCAGTTTCAATTGTATCCGGCGGGCTACCATATCCGCATTTCGCCCGCTGCCGGCAAAGAACAGGTACGCGTGGCAAAGTCCGTGCTGCAGCAGCAGCCGCCGCTGTCGTTTCTGAACGTTGGCTGCAGTCTGATCAGGCTGCTCAAAGCGCACGGCGACACAGCCTGTGTCAAAACCGTCTTTATCACCGACCCGCATGTTGATCTTTCCGCGCTGACAGCGCTTGCGCACAAAGCAAAGCAGATCACCGAGGCGGTGCAGCATACCCTGGAAATGAACAGTCTGGACTGCGCGTCCTGCAAAATGAAACCGATCTGCGACGAAGTGGACGGTCTGCGGGCGCTGCATTTCAAAAAAGAGGAGGAGCGAAAAAGCCATGGCACCTGAATCCAACACCCCCGGCGTTTCCAAAGAAGAAGCGCTCGCCTTGCTGCGGTATATGGCAGACCACAGCGACCACCACGCAGACGAACTGCGCGAAACCGCACCGGCACTGAACGAAAAAGCAGTTGCCGCACTGAACGAAGCGATCGACCTGCTGCAGCAATCCGCCGCAAAAATCCGGCAGGCGATCCGGGAAACGGAGGCATAATATGTGCTTGTCATCCGTCTATCGGAAAGGCGACACGGAAAACGTCTTTCTTTGCAAAAACATTGCCCGTGTGATCCCGCAAAACGGCAGCGTCATCTGCTATGACCTTCTGGGCAACCGCACCGTGATCGAGGGCGAGATTCTCGACATCGATCTGATGGAAAATATGATCTTGATAAAGGAACATTGAGCTATGAAATACTACGGCGGCTGCGACGTGGGTTCCACCTACACGAAAGCAGTCATTCTCGATGAAACCGGACGCATCGCCGCGTCCATCATTCTGCGCAGCAAGATCAACGCCGCGCAGTCCTCGCACCTTGCCATGGAGCAGTGTATTTCGCAGATCCCGGGGTTGTCGAAACCCGAGGATCTCGCCTATATCGTCGGCACGGGCTACGGACGCAACCGTGTCCCCTTTGCACACGAAAACATCTCCGAAATCTCCTGCCACGCCATGGGCGTGCACATCACCGATCCGACGGTCAAGGCGATCATCGACATCGGCGGGCAGGACATCAAGGGCATTGCCGTGGCGTCCGACGGCACCGTGAAAAACTTTGCCATGAACGACAAATGCGCCGCCGGCACCGGACGGTTCTATGAAGCGATGGCGCACTCGTTTGAAATGAGTCTGGAGGAATTCTCCACCCTGTCGCTCAAGGCGAAAAACGTGATTCCCATCACCGCGCAGTGCACGGTGTTTGCGGAATCGGAGGTCATCGCCCTGGTCGGTGAAGGCAAGGCGCCGGAAGAGATCGCGGCAGGCATCCAGATGGCGGTTGCCAAGCGCTGCTTTGTGATGGCGAAAAAAGCAGGGGCAATCAACCAGATCACCCTGACCGGCGGCTGCGCCAAAAACGAAGGGCTGAAAAAGGCCATTGAAAAAGTGCTGAAGCTCAAGGTGGTTGAACTCAAAACCGATCCGCAGCTCATGGGCGCGCTGGGCGCCGCCGAGTTTGCGCGCAAGAAAGGCGGGAAAACGGCATGAAGGATCTGAAACACCGGGTATTGTTTGAGCATCTGCTTTCCGACGTCAAAAACGAACTGGTTTCTGAAGCGCTGGACGCCGGACAAAAGGCGCTCGGCTATTCGTGCTACTTTGTGCCGGAGGTGCTGATGAACCTTGACGGCTGCTTTTCCGTTCGGCTGCGCGCACCGGGCATCGCCGACACGTCGATCGCCACCTACTATATGTCGGAAAAGACCTGCATGTATTCGCGCTCCATCCTCGAACGCGCGATTGAGGGCGGCTTCAACTTTTTCTCGGCGCTTTTGAGCACGGAAACCTGCAGTATGATGCACCGCGCCCACGAGCATTTTGAGATGCTGAACCTCGTCAAAGACCAGAACGAAGAGTTCTTCGTGTCCCATATCGACGCGCCGTTCGTCACCAAGGACTACGCCGTGCAGCACTACGCCCGCCAGCTCAAAAAGCACGTGCTCGACCGGCTGCAAAGCGTTTACGGCATCGACGTGAGCGAAGACGCGCTGCGCAAAGCGATTGACAAGCACAACGCGCTTTGCCGCGTGGTCACGGCAATCGGCGATTACCGCAAGCAGGACAACCCGCCGCTGACCGGCTATGAATTTCATCTGATCGAGCTCGTCAGCGAATGCTGTCCGCATGATCTGATTTTCCCCTATCTTGAAGAAACGCTCGAGGAACTCAAAACGCGCAAGCCCGACGACGCGCCGTGGTACCGCGTGCGCGTGGTACTTGCCGGCGGCGAAAACGACGACCCCGATTTCACAAAGCTGATCGAGGACTGCGGCGCCTTTGTGGTTGCCGATCGCTACTGCTTCGGTTCGCTCCCCGGTCGCGAAGAAATTGAGATTCGCAGCGGCGAAACCGCGCTGGACGCGATTGCGCGGCACTACATCGACACCAACGAATGTCCGCGCTTTATGAACCACGAAAAGGTCCACGGGCGCAAGCAGTATCTGCGGCAGCTCGCCGACGCCTACAACGCCGACGGTCTGATCGTGCAGCAGATGAAGTTCTGCGAATACTGGGAATATGAGCGCATGTACTGCCAGCACGTGATGGAGCCGGAATACGGTCTGCCGTGCATGGGCATCGAAAAAGATTACGTCAACACCTCCACCGGTCAGCTGCGCACGCGGTTCCAGGCGTTTGTGGAGGCGCTGGAAATGAAAAAGATGACGAAGGAGGGGTAAGCATGGCAAAGAAACAGGACCGCGGTACCCGCAACCGCTTTTACGACGGCTATGAGCTTGCCCGCTGGCGCAAATGGAAGGGCTGGAAGGATTCGTGGGTCGATTTCCGCGAATGGCTCACCGAAAAAAAGATCAGCGGCGAACTGCTGAAAGCCGACCCCGTGCGCGCGTTCAAGGCGCTGACCTTCTACCACTGGATGGCACCCTATCTTGCCAGCGGCAGCATGGTGGACCGCACGATTGACGACGCCCACGGCGAAGCGCTGCTGATTGCGCACAAGTATATGCAGTTTCTGTTAAAGAGCAACGTGGAAGCGCTGATCAAAATTCTCAAGGCGGACGAACGGTTTGGCAAGAACGAAAACGCCAAAAAGATGGTCATCTTTGAGCAGGATGCGTCGCCGATTCTGATTGGCGGCTTCCCGAACCTGACAAACGCTGTGGAGGAGCCGTATTTCGGCATTCTTGCCGCAGCCAACGACCAGCACGCCGGTCATTATTTCACGGATATCATCGATTCCTTCGGTCTGCCGTCCGATTCCTGCCGCAACTCCTCGCTCGTCTGCGGCGTGGCGATTGACGATCAGCTGCCGTATTACGGCGCGTGCCTGATCACCAGCAACGCGCCGTGCGATTCGTCGGTGATGAACTCCTGCGTGGTGGAGCGGCGGCTCAAGGTGCCGTCGATTCAGGGCTGCACGCCGATGCGCTGGAAAGACGAGGACACACGCGAATACGCCATTGCACACGTCAAGGAGGTCATCAAATTCATCGAGGACTGCACGGGCGAAACCTTCGACTGGGACGCGTTTATGAAAACCGTACGCCAGTATAACGAGGAGACGCGCATCCAGCACGAGCTGTGGGAGCTGGCAAAATCGCCCTACTACCCCGTGCCGAGCGTGCCGAACCTGCTGTACCGCTCGTTCCAGCTCTCGTTTTCCAGCGGTCTCAACGAAAACTGCGCCAAAATCGGGCGCGAGATGCTGGCTATCTGCGAAAAATGCGTCCGCGAAAAGATCAACGTCCGCCCGAAAACCCGTCACCGCACGCTGGTGTGCGGCGCGCCCTCGTCGTATTACATGCATTTTTCCACGTGGATGTATGAATGCTGGGGCGTCAACACCGTGGCCGTGCTCAACAACATGAGCCACCACGAATTCATCAATGAAGACGACCGCGAAGAAGCGCTGTGGGGCGTGGCGCAGCTTTGGGAGCAGGCGATCATGCGCCGCCATCTGGTTGGCGGCTATGAGAACATGCTTGAGCTGTTCGAAGAATATGAGCGCTTCAACTGCGATATGATCGTCTATTACGACGACATCACCTGCAAGGGCAGCAAGGCAATGACCGGCATGATCCAGGACATCGCCAATGAACGGAATATCCCGCTTGTCTGGATCTCGCACGATCTGATCGATCCGCGTGCCATTCCGCGCAACGAGATGCGCAAGCAGTTCAACGACTTCATGTTCACCGTGATGGGCGAAGAACCGCTGGACCCGTCGCTGCTGGACTTCGACGATTCCAAGGGCTGGTAAGGAGGACGCATGATGAAAAGAGTTTGCATTTTACTGATAAAACTGCTCGGCGTTCTGCTCGCGGCAGGCGTCCTTGTGTTCGGTGCTTTGCAGGCGGTCTACTGGCTGAACCTCGACAACAAGCTGATGTTCGTGCTGCACCGCATCTTCAACAAGATCACCGACCGCGTCCCGCGCGACCGCCGGTTTTGAGCGAACAAAAAAGGCACCCGTCCGGGTGCTTTTTTTAATGAGGATTGTTGCATAGAAAGCCGAAGAATTGCTGTCCCGCATTTTTGGCTTCGTGATTGGAGCAGTCGTCCGCAAAAGAAGTTTTCAGAAACGGGAAACTGTAAACTAGAAATACGAATGCTTTATACGGTTTCTATTTCTCGGCTTCAAAAAACGGAACAAACTTTTCTGTCCTATAGTTGAATAGGTATCCACGATAATCAAAGCTGGTATAATCTGACTCCCCGCTAATCGCAGAGCATCCGTTTCCAAGTATTAATAATATTTCCTCCCGGTCTCTTGCAATTCCTTCATAAGCATCTGCTGCGACAACCATTTTAGACGCTATCTCGATTTTTTCTTTTTCTTTCTGATCACGTTCATCGTAATGGTTATAGCCGATAATGACTTTCAGTGGGCACCTGACCTGAAGGAGTTTCATCAACTCATCCGTCCAGTCTTTTTTGTTGTTTTCATGCTCTACGACGATTTTCAAATTCCAAAGGTGGGCGTTCAACCCGGCTGCGTTTGCTTTCTGCTTGATACTCTGATAATGCGTTTCCCAGCCTAAAGCATCAATGCGGAAATACTCGTTCTGATGTGTCCATCCGGTTCCGTCTTCAATAATCTCGTTGATCGCTTTTATTACCTGTGGAGTGAACAGCGCATCGTTTTTGTATGCTTCTGCATACTTCTCCCAAGTGATCTTTGTTGTAAATCGATCGTAGAACCACATTGCATCAAACTGCCCGTTGCACACTGTTCGATCATAATCCCCAAACAGTACTGATTTCCCCTCAAACAGTTTCCATCCTTTTTTGCTTGTGTCGTAGGTGATCCATTCTCCGGCAATTCTCAACGATTCAATATAGCGCTGCACAGTCCTTGGTGACAGTTCCATCTGCTCTGCAAGCTTCGCTGATGAGATGCCGGGGTTTCGCTTGATTTGGCGCAAGACAGTCAACGCGTTTGCTAAAGTTCTACTGAAAGACTGACTCTTCTTATGTAATCGATGTGCGGAAAGAAAATCATATTTAAGTCTTTCTTTTGCAGACTCCAGATTCTCATAGCAAGTAAAGAAGTTTACCAGCTTTCGCGGGATATCTACACAAGGTTTTCCAATCATAATTACTGTCTCGGTTGCGTCACTAACGTCGGAATAGTACGCATACACCAGACGGATCTCATCTGATTTCATTGCAAGTGCGTTAATAACACTTGCAATACACGGTACTGCCACTAAATCAGAAACGGTGTCTGTAGGCCAAACATCAATCTCTTTATTTGGCATTAAAGATTCAAAAAACTCAATTTCATCAAAAAAGCCAAAAACCATTACATTTTCTTTCATTTTACACACCTCCAAACATCATTCTATTTGCTTATTCTTTTTCGCAGCAGCGTTTTTCCTGTCGCCGGGTGTCCATTACAAGAATCCTTCCCATATCAGATGACCAAGAGAAGCAGCTGAAAGACGCTGTGTTTTCGCTAAATAGGTTAGAAACTGATTCATGGACAATGTACAGACATCCGTCCACGGGTTCTCAGGCATTATATCCAGTTCAATTTCCAATCTTAATAGCGAGAGTTCCTCAATATCATCTTCAGAAAGTGCCTTGATATAGAGATTAACTAACTCTGCAGTATGTATGGAGTCACATAAAACAATGTCCTTGATACTGACGTCAATGGGTCCGTAAGGGTCATATACAGGATAAGCTTCCTCCACATAACGCTTAACGTTTCGCAACAGCCCTCGAAGTTCAGGTATTGTAACCCCATAAAGCAACATGCTATTCAAAAATACATCGGGAGCATTTATAGCTAATCCTTCTTGGTTATCATAGTGAAGAATGAAGCACTCCTCAATACTAGGCAAGTGATTATAAATCGGTATTCTGTTGTTCAAACTGAAAGCCTCCAAAATAAATATAGTAAAGCAATTCAACTGCTTCAGCTATATGATATCTTTTCAGCGCGACAACAGTATTGTAGAGCGAAAGACTATTCTTTACCAGTTCGTACTTAAGCATGCTTCATTTGTTGAGAATATGCATTTCTATATGAGTTGTTCTCCGATCTAAAAATGAATTTGCCCTATCAATACCATCATTTCTGCTAATTATAAAAGCCGAAAGGGGAAGCTACGTCTTTGCGCAGCCTCTCCTTTCAGTTACCTTTTGTTATACTCTTAATGGATGCCAAACATCGCCAGCAGTTTGAGGAAGAAACGGACGATCGGTTCAAAGATCTTCTTTTCCAAATTCCAAACCTGTTCGTTGTTGCGCTTCAGGCTGCCGATCGTGGCCGCCTGCTGCAGCTCGTCGTCCGTCGCAGTATGCTTGCGTTCCACGGTATCCTGCCGGAACAGGCCGTCTTCGGTGTATTTCAGGAAAACGAACCGGTCGGCAAAGAAGCGGATCGCGCCGAGAGACAAAACGTTGGTGGAAGTATCGGTGTTGCTGTTATTGCTGTAGCCGATATAGCCGCAGTTGGTGTAGGTGAAATTGAGCGTTTCTTCCAGATAGGTGTCCGCGCTGCGGTGGTCGGGATCGGGGATGCGGACGGTGTCGCCGGGCGCCATAAAGTTGACGGAGCCGCCGATATAATCGTCGTAGTCGCCGGAATGGTTATGGGCAAACAGGAAGATGATGTCGAGCTGCTTTGCCGCCTCGTTGATCACGTCGAACACATACTTCGCATACATGTTGTCGCCGCCGAGCGTCCGGGTGGTGTGGTGCAGCGGCACATGGGTGATGAAGATCACCGGACGGGTGTCGCCTGTTTCGATCATAGCGTCCAGCGCGGTCTTGATGTTTTGGGCGGTCTTCTGCACAGTCTTTTTGCCCTGCGTGCGCAAAAGTTGCAGCCAAGGATAATCGTCTTCGTTGATCAGATAAAAGCAGTAGGTGCCCATGTCGTACATGCCGGTCGGATAAAACGCCGGAATGCGCGAATCGTGGTTGCCCTGCGCGGTGATGATCGCGTCGGGATCGCCGTTTTCATAGACCGCCGTATACTGGTCGCGCAGCTGGATGATGCCCGGCGTGGCGTAGTCGTTGAGCAGTCTCGAGTAGTCGCCGCCCACAAGCAGCGCGTCGGGCTGGGGCAGTCCGTCGTCATGCATCACGCGCAGCACCTTGCCGAAGTTGTTGAACGCGCCCGGTCCGAAGCTCTGACAGTCGGAAAACGTGACAAGATCGGTATAGGCTTTTTCAGCGAACACACCGCTTTGAGCGAACGCCACAGAGACCGAAAAAATCAGTGTCAGCGACAGCAGCAGCGCGAGCAGCATAGTGGAGATACGTTTGACTTGTTGTTTCATACAGAATGCTTCCTTTCCGCAATACCGCTGATTGTGTCGGAATGGTATCGCTGCTTTTATTGTAGCGTTTCCTTCGGCAAAAATCAAGCTTCAAAAGAAAAATAACACAACAATCTGCACTCAGCGCCCGGTATCAATATACACGCTCTCTCCCCACGGCGGCGTCACATCCGTGGTGATCACCCAGAGCACCGGCACCTGTCCGGCACGCGACTGCGGCGGAAAAGCGGCGTAGCCGTCGGTCAGGATGATCACGGCGCAGGGCGCATCGGCTTCGTCCAGCGTGTCCAGATAATCGAAGATGCAGAAAAAGCTGGTGCCTCCGCCGCCGACAGCCTCTGCCTTTTGCAAGTCGTCCACAGACGAAAACGGCATCGGATTGTGTACCTTCCTATCGAAAAAGGCAACCGTTCCGCTGAGCGCGTCGATCTGTTCGCAGGCGCACTTGATCTCGAAAAAGATTTCTCCGAGCATATGCTCGCTGATGGAGCCGGAGCTGTCCACAAAAAACCAGAGCCGGCTGATCTGCTCGCCGAAGATGTTTTCCTGAAACGACGGCAACACGAAATCCCGGTCTGTAAACCGCCGGTCCGGCGGCGAAAACACAAAATCGGCGCGGTCCGCTTTGATAAAATCATTGAGCAGCTGCCGCCAGTTGGTACGCGGCGCGTGATCAACCTCGCGCAGATAGCGCTGCAGATCGCCCGGCACACCTTCGCTGCCGGTGCAGCGCCGATCCGCCTCCCGGATATAGGTTTCCCACTGCGCGTCCAGATACGGCAGATCGGTCAGCACAGCCCAAGCGTCGTGCTTGTCGAACCCCTGCACAAGTCCCGCAAGCTTCACACTGTCGCTGTTGTGCAGCAGCATGGCATATACCTCTTCCGCCGTGTGCAGCCGACCTTCCGTGCCGTCCGGCGCCAGATGCATCACCTCGCTGCCGTCAATCTGAAACGTATCCGCCCGGATCGCTTCAAGGATGAACGAATTGACCACGATGTCACACGCGATGTTGAACAGCTCCGGCTGAAAGCCCGCGGCGCGGATACAGTGCCGCAGCACGCAGTGCATCAGCTCGTGCAGCATCACAAACTGCAGCTCCTGCGGCGGCAGCCGCATGGCAAAGTCCGGATCAAAAACGATCCGCTGCATATCGGTGTAGGCGGTTTCGCAATCTGCAAGTCCGAACGGCATGCGCAGCAGCAGATGTCCGAAAAACGGATAGCGCGCCAGCAGACAGCTGCGCGACTCGCTCAGCCGCCGCGAGATCTCCCGCACGGAATACGTGCCTGTTTCCATTACAGATTCCCCCTCATCAGGCGTTTGTTTTTGGAAAACCAATGCTGAAAGACACTGCAGCACATGAAAAGCGCATGCGCATTGTCGAGCTGACTGGCATCTTTATAGAACACCAGCGCAAAATCCGGCGGAAAGTGCGACACGTAGGCGCAGCAGGCATCCACCTCCCGCTGTGTCAGCCGTTCGCCGCGTTCGCGCAGCACCGCGATCAAAGACGCGATCAGCGCGTGCAGCACCTGCTGCTGCGACGGGTAGGTTTTGCATGTGCCGCACAGAATCTGTTCCACGTCCGGCAGCTCCCGGTAGACGTCGCACCACTGCTCCAGCGCAAGCGCCGTATCGGTGCCGAGGCAGGCGGCGAGCAGATGATGGATCTTTTTCGGCGACTCACCGGTCGCCTGCAGCAGCCGGCTGGCAAACGCCCAGCTGCGCGGCGTCGGATAGGCAAGGTCGCTCGTTTCCGGTGCCACGCAAAGCCGGCTGTGGTCAAACGAAAGATAGCCCAGAATCCGCGCGTCGATCCGGTTGCGTACCGCCCATGCCCGCCACGATTCCAGATCGCTTTTGACGTTGAAATGCATCAGACGGTTGCAAAGCGCCTTCGGCATCGCATAGGCAACGCTCTTGTCGCTCGTGCGGTTGCCGCCCGCAATAACAATACAGTTTTCAGGGAACGCGTGCTCCCCGACCCGGCGGTCCAGACAGATCTGATACGCCGCCGCCTGCACCGACTGCGGCGCAGCAGACAGCTCGTCGAGAAACAACAGATTCAGCGTATCCGCGCCCGGGTCCATCGCAAAAATTCTTGGACGCAGCCAGTTGGCAAACTGCTTTTCAGCATCCGGCACGGGAATACCGCGCAGGTCGATGGGCGAAAACAGCAGCAGCCGCACGTCCGTCACCATCACCCGCTTGCCGGTTGTTTCCTCCAGCTTTTGCGCAAGCTGGCGCACGCCTTCGCTCTTGCCAACGCCGGCGGGTCCCCAAAGGAACGGCGTCGGCAGGGACGAGAGCGGCATGCCCATGCCGACCGCCTGGCTGTATAGTCCGGCAAGGGACTGCACAATCTCCTGCACGGAAAGATTCGGGATGTTGAGGTTTTCGTTTTTGAGAACACCGTCGTTTTTCATGAGGCCTTCTTCTCCTTATTCTGGTCTTCCGCCAACGCAGCATCAATCTGCGAGAGCTGTTCGGTGAGGGCACGGATCTGTTCGGCATAGGGGTTTCCGGTTTTCAGATCGGCTTTTGCTTCTGCAATCTGCTGCTGCACCTGCGCAATCCTGCTTTGCAGGGTGTCTATCCGTTCGGGCAGATGCTCCAGCAAATGGTCCATCCGGCTGCTGCAGCCGCGCGGCTTATCGCAGTCCTTCATATCAATATAATAGTTGCCGCCGTTGATGCTCCGGAGCAAAACGTACGCGCTTTCCGCCTGCATCTGCGCCGGCAGAACAACGGAAAAGCCCTGATAGTCGTCGAAAACACGGTTCGCTTCGGTCTGCACGTTTTCCGCCAGCGCCTCCAGCAGCTCCTCGCCGAACGCAAGACGCTCGTCGATCGGAATCACGCTCTTTTCCGCCTGATAAAGCTTCCGGTCGGCTTCTGCCGCCGCAAGCAGACGCTCCAAATTCTGCAGCTGTGCCGGCAGACTTTCCAGCAGTCCGCGCAGCTGCACCAGCTGTTCCTGCCGTTGCCGGGATGCGAGCTTGGCGCGTTCGAGCTTGTTGGACGTCTGCACCCGCGCTTTGATACGCGGATCGCCGATGGTGAGCGCCTTGATCTCGGAATAGCTCAGCACGGCGTCGGCAATATCGCTGACGTCCCGGGTTGCACTGATGCCCGACAGAAAGTCCGAGATGAACCGCTGTTTGTTTTCCAGCAGCTGCCACGAATAGGAATCGAAGGTGGCCCTGGTGGTGTAGCGCAGAATAAACGCCTCTTCACACCGGTTGCCGGGACGCAGAATGCGGCCGTTGCGCTGCACAACGTCGCTCGGCTTCCAGGGGATGGAGAGATGATGGATCGCAATCAGGCGCTCCTGCACGTTGACGCCCATGCCGAGCTTGGCGGTGGAGCCCACCACAATGCGCACGGTGCCCGCGTTCATCGCTGCAAACAGCTTTGCGCGCGCCGATTCCGTGGCAGCATCATGAATGAACACGATCTGCGCAGCAGGCACGCCGTAATCCTCGGTCAGAATCCGCTTGAGCTCGTCATAGACGTTGAACGACGCTTTCGGCGTTCCGATATCGCTGAAAACAATCTGGCTGGTGCCGGGATACTCCCGATAAAACCGAAACACGTTTGCGGCGCACGCGCTGATCTTGGTCGGCGTCTTGTCCGTTTCATCCCAAAGGGCGGCGTCGACCATGCGGATATCCATGGCGCATTTGTGTCCGTCGCCGGTGATTTTCAGCAGATTGTCCTCCTTGCGCGTCACCCGGTGGGCGCGTACGTCGTCGGTGCGGCGCGACAGATCGTTGATATACAGCCCCGTCATCATGCTGCGTTCCGTCACAATATCCCTGTATCCGCCAAAGCGGGGCAGTTCCTCCTCGTTCGGGTCGGCTTCATGATAGTCGCAGACGAGCGAAAACATGTGCATCAGCTCGTCCAGATTGTGGAACGAAGAAAAGCGCGTCACGGGTCGCAGGTTCTTGGCGTCAACGTCGATTTCATAATTCGTCTCCCGCTCGCCGAACACGTTGATCCACGCGTCGAACGTGTCAATCGCGTGAAACCGGAGCAGCTCGGGCTGCAGATAGCTTTGCAGCACAAACAGATCCGACAAGCTGTTTGTCAAGGGCGTTCCGGTTGCAAAGACCACCCGGGACACACAGCGCGTTTTTTCCAGCAGCTCGGCGCATTTTGCGCTGCCGCCCGGATGCATGCCGACAATGTTGTCGGTGCGGCTGAACAGCGGAATGTTCTTGTAGTTGTGCGCTTCATCCAGAAACAACGTGTCGACGCCGAGATCTTCAAACGGCAGCCACGGTTTCACCGGCGTGGTATCACGGTATTTTTCAAGCTGCGCGGACAGCCGCTCCGCCCGGGCATTCATCTTCTTGCGCTGTGCCGGGGCGGCAAGATCTGCGGCCTGCCGGAGCTTGCGGATTTCCGAAAGCTTTTTGCGGATCCAGTAATCCTTCGACATGTTCACCATATCAAAGGAGCTGTATGCCATATAGACGGCGGTGCTCTCTTCGTCCCGCAGCTGCCTGAGCACCCGGTTGCGGTCCGCACGCGTAAAGTCGTTCGGATAGATGACCCGGATCGGGTCGTCCCGATACAGCAGCCGGTGGGCGTCCACGGTCGATTGCAGCACGTTGTTCGGCACAACGATCAGCGTTTTCTTTGCGAGTCCCAACCGTTTAAGCTCGTGCGCAGCCACGATCATGATGTAGGTCTTGCCGGTGCCGACCTCGTGAGACAGCAGTGTGTTTTCGCCCGACAGCAGAATCCGTGCCACCGCGGCTTTCTGGTGCGGCTTGAGTTCAACGGCGGGATTCAGCCCGGGCAGCGTCAGCGCAATGTCGTCATAGGCTGCGCTGTGGCAGCCGACAAACGCCTTGTTGTAGCAGTCCTGCAAGCGCTGCACACGGCTCTTTTCAGCGCCGATCCATGCCTGAAACGCCTTGAGAATGGCGTTTTGTTTTTCCTGCGCAGCCAGCGTTGCGCGTTCGTTAAGAATGTATTCATAGTGCTGCTTGCCGCCGTAAAAGCCGCGGGGCACGGAGTCAAAGATTTTGACCGTTGCCGCGTTCATCGTCTTTTCAATGATCTTCACGGCGCTCAGCTGCACCGTGCCGTAGGTCAGCGTGTTGCGCACGGACTTCTTCGCCTCTTCCGGCGCTTCAATCTTCCACGCGGCAAGCTCCTTGCTGAACGACACCGCAGGTCGTGTGTGCAGCGCAAGCAGCTCCTGCACAAACTGCGCATAGATCTCCGGCGGCACCCACGCGGCGCCGAGCCCGACGTAGATATCTCCCAGCCGCAGCTTTGCCGGAAGCAGTGCGCGCAGCAGCTCAACGTTCTTGCGGAACCGTCCCGGAAAGCGGCGGTTCATCTCCTTGGCAACAGCCAGCTTTTCCGGTAAAACACCGCTCAGATACGGCGCACGCAGTACCCAGCCCTTTTCCGGCTGCCAGGTATCGTCGTCGACAAACACTGCCGGATCCTGAAAGATCGCGTGTCCGCCGAGTTTATCAATCAGTGCCTGCACCGTCAGGCCGGAATACTGCTGCATGAACGCAAGGTCCACACAGCCGCGCTGATTGACGCTGGCAATCAGCGCATCCTCTGCCGAACCGCTGCCCTCCGCCATCGGGTCAAGGGGCGTTTCGTCAAAATCATAGGGCACTTCGAGATCCATAAGATCATAAAACATACGTCTGCCTCCCTTCAGTCGTCTGCTGCACAAGCAGCTTTGTGCTTTTGCACCAGACGCAAAACTGCATAATATACGATCTGCTGCGCCGCATACAGCACAAGAAACACCGGAATATACAGCTGCACCGGCTGCACGGCGCCGTGCAGCAGCATGCTGAGCAGCGGCGAGATTTCGCGCATCATCATCAGGTCCGGCACGGTCAGCGCCATAGTGACCCAGATGAACAGCCACAGCTTCCGGTCCGTGCGGCACAGCGGAAAAATCCATGCGCAAAACAGCGGCGAAACCAGCGCGCAGGCAAGTCCCACGGCAAAATGACCGTATGCCACCAGTGAAGGGAGCACACAGATCAGCAACCCGTTCAAGAACTGCCAGACGCCATGCGGATACTTCATAGTAAACAACCTCCTGTTGCAATTGCTATAGATTCTATCTCAATCATAAACCCCGCGGTTCCCGAATCTGTCACACACAAAAAATTTTTTTCGGGCACGAAAGCGGGAACTGTCACTGAACCTTCAGAGAATTTGCCGCATCCGGCATCCTTTTTTCCGTGCGCCTTTCGCTGCCGCGTCGGCGCTGCTGCCCGAAAAAAGCGCTGTGCGGGGTGCAAAAGCGCTGCTGCAGGGAACTTTTTGTGAAAAGAAGGCAAAAAATATTTGAAAAAACCGGCTCTTTCGTGACAGATCTATGAGTGTTGTCTTTTATAATGGACTTATCCTCACAAACCAACACTGTCGGAAGGAGCGCTGATATGAAAAGATGTACCAATACCATGGATCCGTTAGAATTCCTTATAAGCAGCATTTTCTGGACGCTGGTGCCCTATATTTCCTACCGCAACGCCCTGTTCCGCGCACTGCCGGATCTGTCGTTCAAAGCGTCTTTGGGCGTTTTGTGGATCCTGCTTGTGCTGTCGGTCGGCGGCGGCATGGTTCTTGCCTGGAACCAGCACCGCAACCATTTGCGGATCTTTGTTCACACGGTGTTTGCCTATGGGCTATACACGGTTCTCGCCTATTACAACAATCTGCCCGGCGTGATGTATACGCTCGCGGCTGTTGCCTGTGTCTGCAGTGTCGGCTTTGCGATTGTGCGGCTGTCGCCGAAGATCCGGCGCCCGCAGCATCGCGGTCGGATCATTGCCGAGCGGCTGCGCCAGACCCTGTGGGGCGCACGCGTGATCACCGCCGGCTGCCTGAGCGTGATGGTGGCGGTGATGCTGGGGCGTGCGCTGTTCGGGTACTCACTGGTGCCCAAAAGCATAAAGCCCGTTGTGGCGCAGCAGGACAGCGTCTATACCATCGAGCAGCAGATGGAAACGCTGAGCAAGCTGGAGGAAAGCACCTGGGCAACGCTGTCAACCAAAGAGAGAGTCAACGTGCTGCAGCTTGTTGCCAACATTGAAAACCAGCATCTCGGTCTGCCGACCGAACTGAACGTGGTGCTCTCCTCAGAGGGCGAAAACCTGATTGCGTCGTATCGGGACAACCTCCACACCATTTGTTTCAACGTGGATTACCTGGACACGCAGTCGGCAGAAAAGAGCATCGACAGCATCTGCCACGAAGCGCAGCATGCCTATCAATCGCGCCTGGTGGACGCCATGCACGAGGTTGGGGAAAAGAACCGCGACCTGCAGGTCTTTCAGCGCGCCGCGCTTTATGAGCAGGAGTTCAACCATTACAAAATCGCGTCCAAGAATTTCAGCAGCTACTACAATCAGGCGTGTGAGACCGATGCGCGCACCTACGGTAAGATCCGCACACAGACCTATATGAACGCCATTGAAGCATACTGTCGGGGCACAGACACCCCATAACAACAGGAGGACAGAGCTATGATTTATATCACAGGAGATATGCACGGCGACCGGGGACGCTTCTTGTTCTTTCCGTGGGACAAGCTGCTCAATCAAAACGACACCCTGATCGTCTGCGGTGATTTCGGCTTTTTGTTTTTTGCCGACGAACAGGAACTGCGCTTTCTGGATACACTCGAAGGCTATGCGTTCACCATCTGCTTTCTGGACGGCAACCACGAAAACTTTGACGCGATCAACGCCTTCCCGCAGGAAACGTGGCACGGCGGTCGTGTGCACCGGATCCGCAAAAACGTCCTGCACCTGATGCGCGGACAGATTTTTGCGCTGGAGGGCAAAACCTTTTTCACCATGGGCGGCGCCTACAGCATCGACCGTTACCGCCGCGTGCGCAACGAGTCCTACTGGGAGGAAGAGCTGCCAAGCAATGAAGAGTATCGTCAGGCGGCAAAAAACCTGGAGCAGCACGGCTTTCACGTGGACTATATTCTGTCGCACACGGCGCCGAACAGCATCATCCTGCGTCTGTGTGCAACGCCGGATCCGCACGACGCGGAGCTGACGGGGTTTCTCGACTGGGTCTTGCATGAAACACAGTTTCGCCACTGGTACTTCGGACACTGGCATATGGACCGGACGATCACACCGCAGTGCACCGCCGTCTATCAGAAGACCATCCGCCTGACGGAGCAGTGAGCCGGATGGATCATACAGCACGTTCCCGAAGAACGCACACAAAAAACAGCCGCGGTTCAAAGACCGCGACTGTTTTTCTTTCTGCCGACCGCACTGCCTGTGTGCTTTCCGTTCTGCACACCTGCCGCGCCCCGCAATTGCTTACCCCGTGCGCCCCAGCTTGCTGTCCAGCTGCAGCGAAATGCTCCGAAAGCGCTTATACTCGGGGCTGTGCACAGTGTCGTAGCGCTGCGTAATCACGGGCTTCTTGCCGGACTGCATCACAATGACCTGTCCCGGCGGCGCATACAGCACGTCGGTCATCGGGAGGTCCAGCCGCTGCGACACGCTGCGGCAGGTCTGCAGATCCATCCCGCCCGGGAAGTAGACGTAGGTGGAACAGTTGTTGAGGATCGTGGTCGCCTCGTCAACGCTGTACAGACTGTTCAGCTGGCTCTCGCTTTGGATCAGCAGCATCGTACTGATTCCCGCCGCACGGAAAATGGAGATGTAGCGGCTGAACTGGTTAATCTTTGCCGAGCATGCGAAGTCATCGAAGAGCAGCCGGACGTGATTCGGCAAGCACTGGTTTCTGCATTTTTCGGCATATTCCAGCAGCTGCTTGATGCCGGTTGCAAAGATCAGGTTGGCAAAGTAGTACAGGCTTGTGTTCACGGGAGACGTGATCAGGATCAGCGCCGTCTTCTTGTTGGCAATGTCCTTGAAATCAATCCCCTGCTGGGCCCGCATCAGTCTGCGGATCGGTTCCGGGAACATGCGCCGGATCGCCTTGGCAAGCGTATCGCGCACACAGCCGGCGGTCACATACGGCAGCTGGCGGAAATCGTTGAACCCCGACACAGCGGCACAGCGCGGCGCAATCTGTTCCAGACTCGCAAAAGACCGGTCCAGCGACGTGGTGATGCCGCGACCGGATTCTTCGATCTGCAGATCGTCAAAAGAGTCGAGCACATCCGCCATGTTCGGCTTATCCGCCGTCATGAGCTGGGCATTGATCAGCGTGGAAAGCAGCAAGATGGCGCTGTCGTTCCAATAGGTGTTTTTGGGATCGGTGTTTGCGGGGTTCGCCATCACCACCGATTCCGCCAGTGTCTCCACATCCAGCTGATTGAAGACATAGCACAGCGGGTCAAAGCCGACCGTGCTTTTCTCCGGTGCGCTCAGATCGCAGATCTGCACGTCATATCCCCTTTTCCTCAGATAGACGCCGACCTTCCGCGCTTCGCCTGCCTTGGCATAGGTGGCGATCAGACTGCTTTCATCCATATTCAGGATCGTCGGCAGCTGTACGGACATGGATTTGCCGGTGCCGCTGCAGCCAACGATCACCTGATTGTTGTTGGGGCGGAAGGTGCCCACGCCGTCTTCCAGAAAACAACCTTGTCCGAGAATCACTTTATCCATCTGGTTCCTCCTTTTCAAAGCGGCATGTTGACGATCTCGTCAACCAAGCCGAAATCCAGCGCCTCCTGCGCGTTCATGTAGTTATCGAACGCGATGGCTTTTTCAATTTCCTCCACCGATCTCCCCGTGTCGTGCGCGAGCAGCTCCACCGTGATGCGCTTGGTTTCCATAATGGATTCCGCCGTGCGCTGGATCGACGTTGCGCTGCCGCCGACGCCGGAGGGAATCAACGGCTCGTGCAGCATGGTTTTCGAATGCGGCAGCAGGAAGCGGTGGTTTTTGCTGCCGCCGGCAAGTATGATGGCCGCCATCGAGGCGCACAGCCCGATGCAGTAAAGGTTGATCTCCACCGACAGGCTCTTGATCGTGTCGTAGATCACCAGTCCGGCATTCACCTCGCCGCCCGGTGAATTGATGAAAACGTCGATCGGCTTTTCGGCGTCCTCCTGAAGCAAAATCATCACCTGGCGCACAAACGCACAGGCCGTTTCCGACGTGATCTCGCCCTCAATAAACAGTTTGCGCTGCGCCAGCAGACGCGCTTCCTCCGGCACCAGTGCGATGCCGTTGCTGCTTTTCACTATGGTCGTCATGTTTCATCCTCCAGTCTGTTTTCTCTTCACTTTGGTATTCTGCGCGCACCGGCCGGCATGCTCCGCCCGGCACGCAGTCTTTCCGGTCAAATCGTTTCAATCTGTGTCGGTTGTGTCGTCGTCTTCTTCGTCGTCATCGGCTGTCCATGTACAGATGAGGTCCAACCCGAAATCAAAAGTCTCCATGTCCAAATCGTCCAAATCGAAACTGTCGTCATTGTTTTCTGCGTCTTCAGCGTCGAGCATCCGGCATGCATTATGCATCGCGCGTATTCTTTCCCTGCAATAAACATCTTTTCTCACTCTTCTTCGGTTCACGCGTCCGGTCCTTCCGCTATTCTGTTTTCAAGGTTCCATCGCCCGTCGGCGATCCGTTCTTTAATATATATACCATAGGCGGTTCACAAAACTGTCCTCGCTTCAAAAGATTTTTTGGGAACTTTCGGTCCATGTTCCCCGGGAGTTCCCAAAAAAAGAAACCGCAGCCGGATGGTCATCCGGATACGGTTTCCGTTCAAATATGCAAAAACAGGTGCGCTCAGCCTTCCGTTCTCTGATCATAACGCTGCATCAAAGACGCAAACAACGGATTGTTGATTACAAGAAAATCCGCAATCTCCTGCACGACCTCTGTCTGCAGCGTGTCCAGTCCGCGCAGCCAGTGCAGGATATCGTCCCACTGAAACAGATCGGGATTCTGCACGTAATACCGGCAGAAGCGATAGATGGTCTGCAGATCGTCGATATCCTTGGCAACCGCGTAGTTGATGCCGGATTTCTTTTCCCAGTCTGCCCAGCCCTGATAGTAGCCGCCAAGATCCACCGCGTGCGGATAGCTGCCGGAAAACAGGAAGTCCTGCATCACGCGGTTCTCCTCCCGGTCATAGCGGTCGGGATCGCGCAGCTTGTCGTTGCGGTCGATATCGCCCGTTTCGGTCTCCCCGAGATCATGAATCAGCAGCGTCTGCATGATCGCGCTCTTGTTATACAGCGGGTCGCCGGTTTTTTCGGGCAGATACATCATGGCGATCAAAAAGCAGCTGTACATGTGTTCCATGATGTTTTCCGGCTTTTCCACGCACTGTCTGACCCAACCGGTCCGAGCCACGGTATACGCCTGCGAAAACTTGTTATACGGCGCGGCGCGGTAGTAGCGCAGCCGCTGGTCCGGCTGTTCTTGCGCCGCGTGCTGCAACTCTTTCAGCGAGCGGTGCATCCAGCGGAAATATTTGGCAACGTTGGGCAGCGGGCGCGGCATCCCCCGCTGGGACCGGGGCGTTTTTTCCTGCACGTTGCGCAAAATCCGGTTGCCGAGTATATACTCGAGATAGCCGATACATTTATCGACATAGGGCGTCACGTCCAGCGCCGTATCTGCCGTCGGCGCTTCAATCCGCGCCTGAATCAGATTGCACAGCGTCATCAGATCGAGCAGTGCGGAATATGCAACGCTGCGCTCCTTGCGCGTCACCTTATCCAGCGCAAGACGCAGCACGTTGAAGGTGTTTTCACCCTTCGTAATCTCGTCCTCATAGTCCAGCAGCGTATTATACGGCACAAAGGGCTTGTCGCCGTAATATTCCAGATGGAAGCCGCGGTTGATCTCGTTCGCCGTTTTATCGAAGATCAGACTGTCGAGATAGGCCTCCAGCGCGTCCGCGTCGTTTTCATAGATCAGACTGACCTGTATGCCGCGGATCAAAAACGCGCTGTCTTTCCGGTCCGCCTCGGTATCGAACGCGTTCTCCCGGTAGCGGGCAATCTCCTCTTTGGCAAAGGCGCGCAGCAGGCGCTTGCATTTGTCTTTGCGCGTGCGGTTTGTCAGACGTGCCATCCAGAACGTCAGCTCGCTCTTGCCCAGAACGGAAAGCTTGTGGTAATACCGCTCCGCAATGATCATAATTTTGTGTTCATAATCATCCACACCGGCGATCATGGGAACCACAAAGCGCGTGATATCCTTCGGCAGCACCATGTTGAAGAACGACAGTTCCCGCATCACGGCGTCCTGATCCTTGTTGTTGTAATTGATGCGGGCAATCCGGCGGACATAGTGCCTGGCAATCAGGTAATCCTTCACGCTGCGGTGCTTGGTCATCAGCTTCCACAGATCGGACCGGAACACCCCGGGATCCGTAATGGACGACGGTTCAATCTCATAGCGGAACGCCAGCTCCGCGGCCGCCGCCTCCTGCTTCGGGTCGTCCAGATACCGCAGACAGATGGAGTGATACAGGCTGTAGATCGTCTGCCTCGGGTCAAACAGTCCGAAGCCCGCCGACGTGAGCAGAAAGCGCAGCCAATAGGCGTCGAGCTGCATCACGTTGAGCCGCATCAGCACGTCGTAGATCCGGTCTGCCGAATAGGGAACGGGCAGCTCGAACAGATCCAGACAGGAACGGATAAACGCAACGCTGCTTTTTCTGTGGGTCAGATTGACCGATGAAATCCGCAGCGTATAAAGGAAGTCGTGCGGCGCCAGCGGATGCACGGAAAACAGGTTTTCGCTGTTGACCGTGAAGTCGGTATCCTCACACACAATCAGCTTGCAGGGAAAGCGTTCCAGCTCTTCGCTGACGGCATTGTAGGAAACCTCTTTGTTATACTGATACTCGTGCACCCCGTCAAGCAGGATCACCGGCGTCCGGTGCGGCTGCCCCTCCACAAACATACGGATCGTGGCAAAGTCCTTTTCCAATTCCTGCGGAATATCCGATGTGTCGCCGCCGTCGCCGACAGCGTCGTCGTAATAGGCAAGGTCCATATAGACCGGCAGCAGATGTTTGCCGTTGCGGCACAGCGCAAGGAACAGATACTGCATCAGCCGGTTCTTATAGGCGCCGAGCGGACCGCTGATTTTCAGCAGATGCTGCGGGGTCTGGTCGGTGCAGTGTTCCAGCACCAAGTCGCAGAGTCCGCGCAACAGATTCTCCGGGCAGATCGGCTGCTGTTCCTCTGCAGAGCAAAGCTCCGCCTGCGGGCGAAACACGTTTGACAGCCGGTCGGCCTGCTTCCAGAACAGCCAATCATCCGCATTCTGCAGCGCCCGCGCGCCCGCATGGAAAAACTTTGCGGAAAAAGCCAGCGGCGACTGATCGTCCGCCTGTTCGGCGTCGTCCGAAAACAGCGACGCAATGTTTTCCACGTCCTCGCCTCTCACATTGTGGAACCGCCGAATCAGCAGCGTGTGCTTGAAGTAATAGCCGTCGCCTGCCCGGTTCCTGATATCGGCATATTTGCGCAGCGTACTGATACAGTTGCGTATGGTTTTGATATTGCACTCGGCGGGGGTTCCGCCCTCGCCGTAATAGGTGGTGAAAAGCGCGTCGTACTCTACGACGTTCGACCCGTTGCGGATCAGCTTGCATAGAATCCGAAACATTGGATTTGACAAATGGATTTCCTCATTGTTACACAGAATATACCGCCGGTCAAAGTCCACAAAGCAGCCGTCCTTCAGTTTTAAAACACCGCACAGCTTGTCATCGGCATCAATGAAACATGTTTTTGCATATAATTCCGCCATCGTCATCCCCCTTTTTCAACGCGCAGCAGGCTCGGCGTGATAAATTCCCAGTTTATCAAATATTATATAGGAAGAAAAAGCCGAATGCAAGAAGCCGGAAAAGCAATGGAAGAAAAAAGGTGAAATTTGTAAAAATCCGACAAATACCGCCAAATTGATTTGTGCAAACAGTGCGCGGCTGAACCGCGCGGAAGCATCCGATCAAACAAAAGAGAGCACCTGCAACAGATGCTCTCTTGTTTTAGGGCAACGCCCGGTCGTTTTACTTTTTGCTTTGAGCCAGCGGCTTTGCCTCCTGTGCAGGCGCCTCCTCCTGCGGCGGCTGTTTGCCGCTTCCCTTTGCGTCTGCGGGGCGGGTACGCATCGGCACCGCCATCAGCTTGCGCAGCGGAATATCGAAGATGGGCAAGGACGTCACCAAAACCGTGATCACCATGAACAGCAGACTCTTCAGACAGGTGAAATCCGACAGTACCCACGCCCGCAGCGGCTTGATGGTCGACAGCGTCAGCGAAAGGAACGTCCCGTGGAACACGTAGATCGGCAGCGTCTTTTTGCCAAGAGTGGAAATGAAGCTCTTGATATTCGGCATCAGGCAGATGACCGCGAGCGTCAGCGCCATGGCGATCAGATAAAACGCAATGCGCCAGCTCCAGCCCCAGCCGTACGGGAGTCCTTCCCGGATATTATCGTACGGTCTGACGCCGCGGAACAAAAAGCGCCAGTAGTAGATCTTGTCGTAATACAGATATGAAACCACGCCGGCGCCCGCCAGCAGAACCGCGCTCACAATCTTCAGCGCAATGTGGTCGAGCCGCCGGGTCAGCTGCTCGATATCCGTGATATAGCCGAGATAGAAGAACGGGAAAAAGATCAGCGTGCGCTGCATGACGAGAAACGAATTGATATCCGCGCTGTAGCCGGAGATCACCGACAAAAACAGCGAGATCACCAGCACGTAAGACGGCTTGACCTTCCGGACCAGAATCGTAATGGCGCCCCACCAGAACATGGCCAGCGAATACCACGCAATCCCGTTTTCGTGGAAGTAATCCACAGACGCGGACGCAACGCCGTTTTTGATCGCCGACACGGCAAAGCTGAGCGTCAGCATGCCGAAATACAAAAAGATATACGGCACAATCTTCCGCCAGCGTCCCTCATTGACGGTACGCTTGGAAAACAGACCGGCAATATAGACAAACGCCGGCATATGGAACAAATAGACCCAGAACTGAATGCACGCCACGGCGTAGCTGTTGTCTGCGAAACGGTTCGCAATATGACCGAACACGACGCAGCAGATCAGAAAGAATTTGACATTGTCAAATTTCGCATTTCTTTGCAATTCTGACATCCTTTCTTGTGTAACGTGTGAAACAGATAGCGGCAATCTTTTTCGTCTGCCGCTTTCAATCATGCGTCCGGACTCAGGCTTCGTCCAGAATCTCCTGCACCATATCCCACATAGCTTCCACGGAATCAAAGTTTTCATTTTCCATGTACTCCATGCCGATCTCAATATCAAACGTTTCCTCCAGCGAAGCGATGAGAGACGTGATCTCGATCGAGTCGAGCACCTTGCCGGTCACAAGGTCCTTTGCGCTCATAAAGTCGATCCCGGATTTCAGACCGTTCAGAATTTCAATGATTTTGTCCATAGCTTTTTACTCCTTTTGACATGATTTTAATGCAGTTCTTTATAAAGAATCTTGCCCGCTTCGTTTTTGGGCAGATCCTGTATATACTTGACTTCAAACGCCGACTCGCTCAGATGAGTGGTTGCAGCCAGCCATCTGCGGACCTCGTCCGTCAGATCTTCCCGGGTGATATACGTCTGCATGTGATCGTCCACGCCGGTCGACGCGCAGTCCAGATCGGGGAACGTCTTTTTAATCAGCAGATCAATCTCATCGAGATTCACACGGTTGCCGAAGATCTTCAAAAAGCGCTTTTTGCGACCGACAACATAGTAATAGCCGTCGGCGTCAAACTTCGCCATATCCCCGGTTTCCAGCCGTCCGCCGCGCTCATCGCCCCGCGCAAGATCCGCGCGGCACTGCGCATAACCGAGCGTCACGTTGTCGCCCTCATAGATCAGCTCTCCGACCGTTTCGGGCGTTGTAATCTCGTTGCCGTTGACATCTGCCAGAATGAACCGTCCGCCGGGAATGGCGTAGCCCATGCTGCCGAACTTTTCAAGGCTCTTGTCGGCAGGCAGATAGCCCATGCGCGCCGTGGCCTCGGTCTGTCCGTACATCACGACGAATGCTTTATCCTGCTCCCGGCACCACTGCGCAAACTCCTTGTGCAGCTCCGGCGGCAGCTTGCCGCCCGCCTGTGTCATATAGCGCAGCGACGGCAGTTGCATCCGGAAAAAGCGAATCTTCTTGAGCATCTCATAGGTAAACGGCACGCCGCCGAACGACGTTGCCTCCTGCGCGCGGAAGAAATCCCAGAAGTGCTTCATATTCATCGAATCGTCCGTCATCAGAATCGTCGCGCCCACCTGCAGATGGCTGTTGATGATCGACAGCCCGTAGGTGTAGTTCATCGGCAGCGTCGTGATCGGACGCTCGTCCGCCGTCAGCTGCAGATAGGACACGATCGCCTCGGCGTTCGACTGAATGTTCCGATAGCTTTGACGCACCAGCTTCGGGCTTCCCGTGGAGCCGGAGGTCGTCAGCAGCAGCGCAAGATTTTCAAACAGCACCGTCTCCTGCGCTTCCCGGCGGCAAAGCAGCACATAATTGCTGTAGCTCGTCCGGGTCTCATAGTCTGCAAAACCCTGCGCCTTTTCCGCCGGCACATACAGATAATCCGGGCGGTAGCAGTGCAGAAGCTCTTCAAGCAGTCCCTCGTTGATCTTTTTATCCAGCAGCAGCGGCACCGTCTTTTTGTTCAGGCACGCAAGATAGCCCACCACGCTGGCGGGGCTGTTTTCGCAAAGGCAGAATGCAAGCGTACGTGCGCGCAGGCACGCGCCGAGTGCGCTGACGTCTTCGGCAAGCTGCCGATAGCTCAGACTGCTGCCGTTTGCACAAATCAGTGCTTTCTTTTCACTGGGCTGTATCTCATAAAACATAACGCTTCACCTTTTAGAATTGTTGATACATGAAATTGCTGACGTCATACCCGGTGCCGTAGATACCGAGCAGGAACACCGCAAAAATCATCCCGTAAATCACGATCATGCGGAACACGAGGTTCTGCCGGTTGAACCAGTAGAAAATGTTTTCCTTCGTTTCAATCGCCGCAATGGCAATCAGCAGCAGCACACCGACGACCACAATCAGGAAGTCGCCCCGGCTCAGTCCGTGGCGGAAGATGTCGAAGTCCACCAGCGCTACCAGAATGTTCTTGATAATCCGGATCCGCTGCGGCATCCCGATGGTGGACCCGAGGAACCGACCGCCGATAAAGATGCAGAAAATCTTCAGCGTCTGGAACACCCGGTAGGAGAAGCTCTCCGTGTTGATGCCCAGCTTGTCCACAAGCTTCCGGACGTCGTCGGAGAACGTGACCGACAGCGTGATCAGCGTGCCGTAATACAGACCCCACGCCACGTAGCCCTTGCCCGTCCCGTGCCACAGACCGGTCAGCAGCCAGGTCACCATGACCGGGATAATGACGATCACCAGGTTCTTGAGATGCACGCGTTTCCAGTCCTTCACGCGCTTGTTGAGCTTTTTGACGCCTTTGGACATGGAAATCGGATAATAGACGTAATCCTTGAACCAGCTGCCCAGCGACATATGCCATCTGCGCCAGAACTCCGGCACGCTTTTGGCAAGGAACGGGTGGTTGAAGTTTTGCTCCAGCTTGATATCGAAGATCCGGGAAATACCCGACACAATATCCATATAGCCCGAGAAGTCGGCATAAATCTGGATCGCGTCAAACACCAGCGCAATGATATAGATCATGCCGTGGTGGTTGTTCGCCGTCAGCGTGTTGCCCACAAAGATGCTGACACGGTCCGCAATGACGAGCTTTTTAAAGCAGCCGAGGCAGATGCTCTCCATGCCGCAGATAAAGTTTTCCCACGTCAGATGCAGCTCCGGCTTTTTCAGCTCCTGTCCCAGCAGATTGTACCGGGAAATCGGGCCCTGCAGAATGTGCGGATAATAGATGGCAAACAGGAAGAAGCGCGCAAAGTTTTTCTCGCTTTCATACCGTTTCCAATAGACGTCCAGCAAATAGCCGATTGTGGCAAAGGTATAGTAGGAAATGCCGAGGGGCATCACCAGCGTAATAAGCTCGCCTTTTTCGCTGCCGGCAAGCATGCCGACCAGCATCTGGAACGCGCCGGTGAAATAGTTGAAGAATTTGAACACAACCAGAATGCCGACGTTCAGAATCAGAGCCGCAACCAGAATCTTCTTTTTCCTGCTTTTGGTCTCTTTTTTTATCCGCTGCTTATCCTGCTTTTCCAGTCCCTCCTGCCGCAGTGCGGCATCCGCGCGTTTTGCAACCGTATCCAGCCATCTGCCGGCGATCCAGGTGGACAGCGCGGTGATGACGATCCAGACAACAACCAGCTTGTTGCTGATGGAGATCCCGTAAAACGCAACGCTGGAAATCAGCAGGGAGATCCATCTGTAGCGGGGCGGGAACAGCAGAAAAAAAACCACCGACGCCGCACAGAACAGAAGAAATTCAAGGGATGTAATTGTCATAGCTTTCTCCTTTCCGCGCCCGCTTATTTCATGTTAAAGCGCGTGTGGGTCTCATATAAGACCGCGTGCGTATCCGGGTCCAGCAAAACAACCTTGTAATAGGGCTTCATATCCTTAAAAGGAACGACATATTCCGCGGCGTATGCATCCAGCTTTTCGCCCGGGATCTCTTCTCCGTCGATCCATTCGATCTTTGTTTCTTCCGAAGCTTCATCAAGCAAAACCTCGTTTTTTTCCGACTGATACAGCTTGACGTCCACCGGGCGCGCAACCCAGGAGAGCGCCGAAATCTGCAGCCGCATCGATTCGATATCGCCCTTGACCTGTTCGCGTTTTGTATATTCCTCATCCGCTGTAACGAAGTAGCGGTTATAGGCGACCGAGAGGATATCGTCGTTCACCGGATGCTTTTCCTGCAGCGTGTCATAGAAATAATCGCCGTCCGGGTTGTTGATATACTGCACGAAGAAGTCTGCAATCCGGTCGCTCGCATAGGCGTTGAGATGATCCGGGTTGTAGAAATCGGCAAGCGTGAAATCGAGATATTCGTCTTTGACCTTATTGAGATCGATAACGGGAATGTCCGCTTGCGCCGCAATTTGCAGGAAGATATCCGTCACTGCCTCATACTGTTCGAATTTATACAGATACAGATCGGAATACGGCGGCAGATAAAACGTCAGCTCCACGCCGTTGTCTTTGCAAAGCTGAATAATCTTGTGCAGATAGCTGAGCTCGCGCTCCTGCACGTCTTCCAGCTTAAAATTGTTCAGACCGCTCGCCTGATAGCACACCGCTGTGGTTCCGGTCTCGTCGTTTGCCAAAGAGGCCCAGGACGCCCACTGACCTTTGCCCATATAGCGCTCGCCGCCTTCATATGTCACATAGGCGGAATCCCGCTTTGTCCGGTAGGTCTTGGTCAAATCCTTGGCGCTCGGCAGATGCTGCGGATCAATGTTTCTGCGCAGACGCAAGAATGCGTTGATATACCCCTCCATATCAAACGACCTGAACAGATACTGCGCCCGGATCAGCGGAGATTTGATATAGTCCGCAATGATATAGGCGGCTGTCTCGTCGGTCTGCTTGATGGCGAGTCTGGACACCGACAGCTCCATAAAAACACGATTGGTCCGTTTGTCGGCAATCGCCTCCTTCAGCAGATGGTAGGAACCGATGAAATCCTGCGCAGCGGTTGTCAGATTAAAAACGTTTTTGTTCAGATCCTCCGACAGCTTGACCGCGTTGATCTCGTGGATCGAATGCGACGGACCGATAAACAGATAGTCGATCTTGCCGGCCGCATAATAATCGTGAAACGTCACTCTGGTCTGCGTTTCGGTGTCGTCGGAAATCACATAGTCAAATCCTGCATAAACGGCAACCAACAGAACAAGAAACGCCAGCACCAGCGCTGCACGCGACAGATATTTTTTCACGTCAGACTCTTTCCTTTCATCCGGAAATTACTAATTCACAAACCATCGTGAAGCAAAGGGATTTACCAGAAAAAAATGTCGATTACAATCTGCTTGATTATAGCATGCTTCGTTTTTTTTGTCAACAATCGGCGCTTGTTTCCGCATTTTGGCAGATGGTGCAGAGCGCAAAAAACAGCCGCCGTTTTCGGCAGCTGCCTGTTCTTCACGCAAACCCGGTTCGTTTCTCACCAATCGGCTCAGCCGAGCGCCACGTCGAGAATCATCATCAGCACAAAGCCAAGTGAAAAAGCGATCGTTCCGGCATTGGAATGCTTTCCCCTTGCCATCTCCGGAACCAGCTCTTCAATCACAACATAGATCATGGCGCCCGCCGCAAACGCCTGCAGCAGCGGCAAAACCGCCGTCACCGCCTGCGCTGCCAGCAGCGTGAGAATGGTGGCAATGGGCTCCACAATGCCGGAGAGTGAGCCGTAAAGGAAGGTCTTGCTCTTTTGAACGCCCTCGGCGCGCAGCGGCATGGAAACGATGGCGCCCTCCGGGAAATTCTGAATTGCAATTCCGATCGCCAGCACCAGCGCGGCAGAGGCACTGACGTTGTTGTGTCCGCTCAGCCAGCCGGCACACACCACGCCGACCGCCATGCCCTCCGGAATGTTGTGCAGCGTAACGGCAAGAATCAGCTGGGTTGTGCGTTTCAAGCCGCGGCGCGGACCCTCGGTCTGGCTGTCAACGTGCATATGCGGCGTTACCACGTCCAGCAGCAGCAAAAAGCCGATGCCGATCAGAAAGCCGACTGCCACCGGCACACACGCTTTTGCGCCTTGCTGCGCATTCTGCGCCAGCGCGGGAATCAGCAGACTCCAGATCGACGCGGCAACCATCACGCCGGCCGCAAAGCCGGAAAGCACCTTTTGCACCCGGTCGGAAATCTGGTTTTTCAGGAAATAAACCATGGACGCGCCCAGCACGGTTCCGGCAAACGGAATCAGGACGCAAAGAATGATATTGTACTGCATTCGATTTTCACTTGTCCCCTCTTGTTTTGTTGATTCATTCTATCATGAATCCGCCGGCGATGCAACCATATCCGCCATCTTTTCTGCAGTTCCGCTGTTTTTCCGAAAAAAAGAACGGTGTTCAGCGAAAAACAGCCTGCCGTTCGTCGGGGCTGCAGGCTGTTTCGTTTTGTGCAGGGTTTGATGCCGCCGTTACTGCGCGGTCTTCTTGGTCACGCCGTCGCCGTAGATCGTGGTCCAGTCGTTCTTCATCGAGACCGGCACCCAGTCAAATTCGGCACACAGATCGACCATCTTCTGCGCTTTTTCCTCGTTGCCGTTTTCGCGTTCCAGGTCGTCGCAGCAAAGCATGAATGCCAGACTCTGATACGGGTTGTTGCTCGTGACATATTCCGCCATGCTGCCGTCGCCGGTGGAGTTGCCGAAGGAGAGCACCGGCTGCACGCCGATCTCCTGCATGATAACCGTGACCTTGTTCATTTTCAGATTCTTCACAATGAACTCTCCGCCGAGCACCAGCTTGTCGTTATCGTCATAGACATACTGCAGACCGTCGGTGTCGCCCTGATCCGGCGCAACCAGCGTTTCATCGGAGCCGATAATCTGCCCGTTCGGCAGATCGAGCGGCGAATGGTCCGCAATGCCGCGCACGATAAAGCGGTCGGTGCCGCTGACAACGTAGACCGTGAAGTCGTTGGCTTTGAGATACTCAATGACCTGCAGCATCGGCAAATACCAGCCGTCGCCGCGGTTCATGCCGTCGAACGAGGGCATGGGCTGCTTTTTGAATTCCTGAATATAGGCGTTGAATTCGTCCACCGTCATACCGGAGAACGCAGAGGCAACGGCTTTGCCGTGATCGACCTCCAGCCCTTCAAACGACGCGCCGGTCTCGTTCTGTTCCTTGATTTTATTGGCGACTTCCTTTTCAAAGTCGGACGCCTTGTCCTTGTAGTCCGGGTCGTCAAGCACACGATATTTCAGCAGACAGTAATCGAAATAGTTCGGATCGGTCTCGCAAAACAGCGTGCCGTCCAGATCGAACACCGCAATGCGCTTTTCGACCGGAATGAAATCCGCGCCGCCTTCCTTGGTCACAGCGTCAATGTATTCGATCAGTGCCTTTTTCGACGCGGCGTCCTCGGTCCAGAGCGAGAGCATCTCTTCGCCGGACGCGGCGGTTGCCGCAGGCTGTGTTTTCCAGCCGACGCCGAGGGCGTACAGACAGCCGACCACGATCAGCGCGCAAAGCAGCAGCGCGGTCAATACTTTCCAGGTTTTGTTGTTTTTCATAACTTGTTCCTCCTGTTTTTATTCTTATCATCTTTGACGTTTCATTATAATCCGTAACGGTTACGAATTCGTTACAAAGCCGTGTGCTTTCTGTAAACCCCGAACACAGGTTTTTGGAAAAGCGATGACCGGATACCGGCGTCGCCGGCTCTGCTGTTTGCAGCCGCAACGGTTGATGAACCGGGCGGCATACACGGTCACCGCTTCGATCTCCTTTTATGCGCAAAAGCCCTGTGACAGGCGGAACCCGCACCGCTCAAGTATGGGGGTTGTTTGGCTGCGCATCAACCAAACGCTGGAATTCTCTGTTGTTTCTATACAGGAAATGTGCTGCCGCTTCCAGCAGCGACGAATCCTGCTTGGACAGTGTATTGATCCGCCTGAAGCAATGCACGTACAGACCGCCGATCAACACGTAGAATATCGCGTTGAACAGCCATCCGCCGTCTGACGTAACAAGATAGTCATACAATCCGTGCGTCAAAACCGGGACCAACAGACTCAGCGCCAATTTCGAGCCGCTCGTGAGCCGCGTGCTCCGGCGGTGGAGCAGCCCTTTTGAAATCAGTTCGCTTTCCAGACGCTTCGCGTTCTTTGTTGCCCACCAGAGTGAATAGTAATAACCCATAAAAACGGAATCAAACATATGTCCCGGAACCGCCGTGAACGCCCGGAGCACAGCGGTTGACCACCCGTTTGAAATCACATAGAACACGTTTTCAAGCGCGGCAAACCCCAGCGAAACAAAAACGGCGTAGATCATTCCGTCGAAGAAGGAATTAAAGTTCTTGTTTTTCCTGGTTACCAGAAGCAGGACAAGCCACTTCAGCCCCTCCTCTGCCAGCGCAATTCCGAACACACAGTACAAAATCTGATACGCATGATACGGAACCAGGTCCATGTAGCCCACTTGATCAACCGTTTGAATCAAGGGGGCGAACAGCGAATCCAACGCACTTTCTGCCAACACCTCCAGTTTTGCTGCAGGGTAACAGATGACAGCACCCAGGAAAAACAGCAGTGTCAACAGACCGGCTGGCTCCTTTTCCACCCGATCCTTTCTGTAAATATAGACACACAAAACAATTGCCGGAATCAGCGCTGCGGCAATCAGCGCAATTTGATCCAATCCCATTTTTTTACCTCCCAAAACCTTCCACGTTCAACATTCCAGGCGTCCGTATCTGTCATCGTGCGTTTCACCGCTGCGCAGGCTTTGGCAAAAAAGCGCCGCCCTTTCTCCGCCTGTTTCGCCGATGGCAGAAAAGCCGGATCAGAAAGGCATACAGACGTGTACATTATAATTGATATCGGTTCATGCTGTCAAGCTGTTTACGGTGCCTTTCCTGCCGAACGCTCAAGCTGTTTCCGCTTCCCTTGTCAGTTCAGCGTTTTCAGCAGTCCGATTACCGTTTCCAACTGGTCCGCCCGAACCCTGTCGGGCGCTTTATGCGCCTTCACGCAGTCGGCAAAATAGCGGATCTCGTTGGCATAGGCGTCGCTTTTCGGCAGACCGATGCTGCCGGTGTCGGCTGCTGCGTCGGCGCCGATGGGGTGCCAGATTTTGCCGTTTTGCTCATAGATCGTCATTTCGCCCTTTTCCCACGCGACAACGGCGTGCTCAAACTGGAAGCGGAACGCCGCCTGGAACGGATAGGGCGACGCGTACCACGACGCTTCGCTTGTGAGGAAAAAGTTGTCATACGCATAGATGACATGGAGGTAATCCTGTTCCGGACGCCGGACACGGCGGCAGTCGACACGGTTCGGTTTGCCGAACGCATGGACCATGAAATCGAGGTCGTGGATATGCAGATCGAACGGCACCAGACCGCTGCGCGCTTCGTCCATCATCCAGCCGTCCCAGCTCCATGCCGGATAGCAGCCGAGCCGCGTCATAGAACCCGAGAGCAGCGCGCCGTAGGTCTGTTTGTCGTAGAGTTCTTTCACAACCGCATACTCCGGCCAGAAGCGCAGCACCTGCGCCACCATGAACCAAACGCCGTTTGCTTCGGCGGTGCGATACACGCGCTGCACGTCTTCCTGCTTGAGCGAAATCGGTTTTTCACACAGCACGTGAATCCCTCTCTCCAACGCCTTCACCGCATAGTCTGCGTGCAGATAGGTCGGCAGACAGATGTCGAGAATATCGATCTGCTCGCTGTTCAGCATCGTTTCAAAATCGGTATAGTGCCGCTGTTCGGGGTAGCGCTCCATCTGCTGCGGACGGATGTCGCACAGCGCAACGAGTTCGGCGTCGTTCATGCCGTTCCACGCCGGAATGTGGGCGCCGCTGATACCGCCGACGCCGACCAATGCAACCTTCAACATGTTATTTCCCTCCATAGACACGATCTATAATCGTCTGTAAATATGCCTTTGATGCAAGAATATCCCGGATCTGCTGCTCGCCGCTGATTTCACGTTCAATCGTAACGAAGCCGTCGTAGCCGAGGTCGTGCAGCTTTTGGAACAGCGCCGGAAAATCGACCTTTCCCTGCCCGATCGGTGTTTCCGTGCCGAGGTCGTGCCCGTTGGTCGGATAGCAGCCGTCCTTTGCGTGCAGGTTCATCACATACCTGCCGAACACATCCAGGGCGTCCACCGGATTCGCCTTGCCATACAGAATCAGGTTGGCGGTGTCAAGGTTGACGCCGAGGTTGTCGGTGCCCACCTGCTCAAAGCAGCGCAGCATCGTCACCGGCGTCTCCTGCCCGGTTTCAAACAGCAGATACTGCCCGTTTTGTTTGCAGTGCTGCGCCACCGTACGCACCGCGTCGCAAAACGGCAGAAACTGCGGGTCGTTCGGGTCCTCCGGAATAAAGCCCATGTGCGTCACAACGTTCTGCACCCCGAGCAGCTTTGCAAAGTCCGCGCCGTCGCACAAATTCTTGATCCGCAGCTCGCGGTATGCCGGCGGCACAAGACCGAGTGTCTGCGGTCCCTCATAGAAGTTCCACACACCCGGGCCCTCCCAGCCGCACCAGAACGCGGAGATCGTAATCCCGTACCGCGCAGTCAGCGCACAGACGGTTTCTGCGTTTTCCTTGGTCCATACAGCCGGATTCCACGACAGCAGCTGGCAGTTGTCGAAGCCCTGCGCAAGCAGATCCTCAAACTTTTTTTCCATCTCGTCGATCTCATTCATATTGACACAAACACCGATCTTCAAAAAATCACCTCAAAACGTCTTGTTGTTTTTGTAGGTTTATGATACCATAAAAGCAAGAGAAATGATAGTACATTTTTGCGTTTTGTCTGCAGTTTTTGTTTTTTTGAAAGCATGGAGTGTCCTCGCAAAAAGCGCGTGTCCGTCTGCAGCGCACGCAAGATTTGCAATCATTTTGTTCCAGACCGAAACGGAGGCAGAACCATGTCTGAAAACAACCAAACAAAAACCGCACACGCGCCCTTTGGCAACGCGCAGTGGCTGACCTTCGGCGCGGAAACCGAGGCGGTCATTGCCGAAAAGCAGTTTGACGCCGACGCGGCAGTTCCAACCACGCTGACCGTGACCGGTCTCGGCTTCTGCGAGATCTACGTCAACGGCGTCAATGCCGCCGAGCGTCTTTGCGCGCCCGCGTGGACCAATTACCTGCCCACCGATACCGCGCATATGAGCTATCCGATTTTTGATACGATGACGTACCGGATTCTGTATGAAGAGCTTGACATTACACCGTGGATCCAAAAAGGGAAAAACCGGATTGTGTTTCATATCGGCGGCGGTTGGTTCTGCCAGCACGAGAGCCGGAACGAGGGCGTCAAGCCTTACGGGCAGCTGATGCTCTGCTTTCAGATTACGCAAAACGGCGTCTGCGTTGCACAGAGTGATGACCGGGTGTTGTGGAAGCCGTCGTTTATCACAAGGCAGAATATCTATTTCGGCGAAAAGCAGGACCTGCGCATCGGCGGCTATGACTTCAGCCAAACGGACGGCGCCGAACCGGCACAGAACCGCGCAACCCCCGTTGCCGCACCTGCGGCGATTCTCAGCAAACAGGACTGCCCGGCGGACCGCGTGATCCGCACGGTCGTTCCCAAAGAGATTTTCCGCAAGGGCGACTATGCCATTTACGACATCGGCGAAAACGTTTCCGGCTATCCCGTGCTCACCTTTGACGGCACACGAAGAGACGAGGTCGTCAGCCTGCGCTTTGCCGAGGAGCTGGACGCCGACGGCGCGCTCGATTTTTCCTATACGGGCGGCAACCACAGAATGCAACGCGAGGAATATATCTACGACGGCAAGGCGGAATCTGCCCATCAGCATTTCACCTGGCACGCAGGCAGATATTTTGATCTGCTCGGCAACGCGCAGGTGCGCGCGTTTCAGGTGGTCCATACCGATTTAAAGCAGAAGGCGGTTTTCCGCTCCGGCGAACCCGTGCTGCAGTGGATCTTCGACAGCTTTATCCGCACGCAGCTCAACAACAGCCATTGCTGCATTCCCTCCGACTGTCCGCACAGAGAGCGCCTGGGCTACACCGGCGACGGACAGCTGACCTCCAACGCCGTGATGGATTGCTTTGAAGCGGAGGGCTTTTACCGCAAATGGATCCGCGACATTGCGGATTGCCAGGATATCCGCAACGGGCATGTGCAGCACACCGCGCCGTTTTACGGCGGCGGCGGCGGCCCCGGCGGCTGGGGCGGCGCCATCGTGTTCGTGCCGTATAATTTTTACCGGCATTACGGCGACACTGCGCTGCTGGAAACGTATTATCCGAACATGCTGTCCTATCTGGACTATATGGACAAGCACAGCGAAAACGGACTTGTCGTCCGCGAAGAAACGGGCGGCTGGTGCCTTGGCGACTGGTGTTCGCCGGAAAACAAGAACCTGCTCCCGCCCGCCTTTGTCAACACCTTCTTTTTCCTGCGGGCGCTAAACTGTGTGATTGAGATTGCCGGCGTTCTCGGCAAGGACAGGGCGGCGCTGGAAGCAAAAAAGCAAAGCGTCACGGCGGCGTTCCTGCAAAACTATTACGACGAAGAAACCGGCACCTTTTATCATTCCACAGAAGCGGCGGACGCCTTCGGCTATGCGCTCGGGCTCGGCGACGAACGGACGCTTGACGCGCTGGTAAAAAAATACACGGCGCTCGGCGAATTTGACACCGGCATTTTCGGCACCTATTATCTCATCGGCGTGCTTTGCGAAAACGGTCGCCGGGACGTGGCAAGGCTTTTGCTGACAAGCAAAAAGAAAAACAGCTTTTATCATATGATGTCCCACGGCGCAACCACCCTTTGGGAAACCTGGGAAGGCAACCACAGCCTGGACCACCCGATGTTCGGCGCCGTTGTGGAATATCTGCTGAAATACTTCAACGAAGCGTAGCGTCCGCCCGGCATGCAGACAAAACGAGCGGCTGCAGCGTGCCTTTTCAGGTGCTGCAGCCGCTTTTTTGGGGTCTTTGTGTTTCAGCGTGATTCTTTGCCGCCCGTGTTGACAAAACAGGCGATCCGTCTGTACTTCCCGAAATCTGCTGCCGACAACAGGTTTATGAACCGCGGCAACAGACAGGCGGCGTTTCACGGCTTTCCGGGTTCACAGCAGATGAAACATGCCTAGTCCGCAGGAGGTTTTGCTTCCCAGTCCACAGTCAAACAGGAAGCTCAAAGCCTCTGCCTCCCCTTCCAGCCGGAAGGTTCCGTTCCACGAGGGGAAAATTGCTTTTTTATAATGAACCAATACTTCCTCCGGCGGCGAAAGCGGCGAAAGCCGAACGCCCGCACGCGGCAAGCATCCATGGAAAGCGGCATATCTTCGTTCATAGCACCGGCTGAGCAGGGTCTGCCCTTCCGGCGTGGCGGGCGAAGGAAACCAAAAGCCCGTTTCGCTTTGGCTGCGTTTTCTGAGAAAGATGGGTGTTTCCGTTTTGATTCTGATCTTGGACGACAGAATCCGGCTGTTTGTGAGAGAAACAGCCTCCACCGGCAGCATGGTGTCAAAAAGTTTGATTACGCCGGCATGCGAATACCAGTCCGCCAGCGCTTCCATCCAATCCTGCCGGCAGCTTCGAATCTCCCAGTCAAGCGCATCATAAAACGTCAGCTGCATGTTCTGAAAGCGGTGCGGACCGTGCAGCCGCCCGAATGTGAGCAGCTTAAACGTTCCGTAATCATAGGGAACCCCCCGATCGTGCGCGTCGTCGCCCAGACCTTTCTGCCCGAGGGCATAATAAATCGCGCCCTGCAGCTGATGCCCGTAGCCGGGCGGAATACGCAGCGGGTGCGGAAGAATAAGACGCAAATGAAGCTGCATGGCGACCTCCTTTTTTGAAATGATAGACGAAACAACAACCGAGAGAGGCTCTCAGTTGTTGTTTTTCCTTCAGGCGTTGGAATCGTTAAACAGCTTGTGTTCGATTGATTTTAACATACTTTCCCTGTGCGTGTCAAGTTTCTTTTACCGGTTGAACGCACGAAAGCATACCGGCAGACGAAACGAACCATGCAGCTCGATTTGACCTGTGAGATCTTCTCCAAACGCGGCAAAAAGAGCCGCCTTTGCCGCCCCGGTTTGCGGCGCAAAAACCGGCATTTCAGGAGGCGATTGCAATTCCTTGAAGCGAACACCCGGGTGTTCTGAAAAAATGGCAGCGGAAGCTTGCAGAAAAACGCCCTTTCCGTGTCAGAATGCGTGGTAAACGAAAAGTTGAATACTGTAAGGATCTTGAAAACTGCGTTTCTGAAATCGAATATTAGCGTATCTGATATTCACGGCATTTTTTAAAATTACAGACGTAATATTCAGGCATTCAAAAAAAATACAAAAAGCTTGACATACAAGAGATAGTGTGTTATAATAAGTCGAACACAAAATGTTCAACTATTCCAACTCCTTAAGGGGTATTGACACTTTCATTCTTCGACATGCCTTTCATTTTATAGAATGGACATGTCTCACAGCTATTCCAACTCCTTAAGGGGTATTGACACCTTTTGCTCCCGTCCTTCCAAGAAATTGTGCTGCTATTCCAACTCCTTAAGGGGTATTGACACTTGCCAGGCCACGCCGAAAAAATCAGATGCAGATTGCACGGCTATTCCAACTCCTTAAGGGGTATTGACACCCTTCTTTTTCAGAAGGAGTTTTGCAATTTTCTCCTATTCCAACTCCTTAAGGGGTATTGACACGATGAACGATGTCAAGTCATCTGACGAATTGATTACTATTCCAACTCCTTAAGGGGTATTGACACCTGCTACTACAGTTACGTATGGCTTCATGCTGACTATTCCAACTCCTTAAGGGGTATTGACACAACGGGTCTGACCCGAGAGCGTAATCCGAATCGATTACTATTCCAACTCCTTAAGGGGTATTGACACTATGCGACTTGGCGCATTTGTATGAGGCGCACTTCACTATTCCAACTCCTTAAGGGGTATTGACACCCTCTAATGCCATGTATTTTAAGTCTACGGCGAACTATTCCAACTCCTTAAGGGGTATTGACACATAAACAAAAAGACGAACAGAATTGTCATTGTCTATTCCAACTCCTTAAGGGGTATTGACGGCTCAACCAGCATACCGGGCGCGTATTCCGCCCGGCATGCAGCAACCGCCCTGCAAACGGCGAACGGTTCGTTCGTCCTTCGCGGGGCGGTTGTTTTGTTGGGTGCTATGACGCGTGCGCGGCGTGTCTGCGCAGGTCAAGCGCACGCAAAAACAGGCAGGTCCCGGATAGGACCTGCCTGTTCGTATTTGGGATTGTTTGCGTGCCTGTTCAGAACACGGCTTTGAGCGCGGCGATCAGAAGCTTGAAGGGGCGGGCTAAAAGACGGAAGAAGGCGCCCACGGCGTTCGCGCCGTTCTCGACCTTGATCTCGGTTTCCAGCGCGTCGGACTGCACGCCATAGGCGGTCTCGGCCACGACGCGCACCGTGTAGGTGCCCTTCGCAAGGCCGTCCACCACAAAGGGGATCGTCGTTTCCGCCTTGTCGGCCACATAATAATGCGGCAGATACCACTGCTTTTCCACCGTGAGGCCGAGCTTGTTTTTCACAATCACGCGATAAAGCA
>JAEEGL013887465.1_pt1 | contig 46535 bp, 33 predicted proteins | sample 9134231 | NCBI WGS metagenome assembly JAEEGL01 (sample SAMN16246548, study PRJNA631951) | gut metagenome | biome: gut microbiome; feature: rumen; material: fiber-attached | host: Bos | place: Iran: Karaj | collected 2018-10
CCGAGGACTTTGCAAACTTACTCATTTTACGACACATAATCAAACCAGGAGCTATTTATGTATTCAAAATACTCTGAAGACCAATTTATCATTATTACTCTATATCTATCTGTAACCCAAACAAATACACAGCCAAGAAGTTGTCAAAATTGGTTAGATAATTGTCCCTTCGGCCTGGCGGCTTCCGAAGTCACTCCTTGCACAAACCGCTGCGACTTCAACCTGTTCTCAGCTAAGAGCAGGGTGATTCCGTATTAGGATTTGGATGTTAAGCCTTCATTACAAAATGACACAACCCTTCTTTCTTTCCACCATTGGGTTGACACAATCATTTATTGGCCTGAAAATCAACAAGCCTTGCATTACCAGGATTACCAGCTTCCGCACCCGATGGGTTTTGCAGTAACCCGGGAGGCATGCGCTTAACCAATCACTCTTGATAATCAAACCCCTGGAAGATGGCCTGCCCGCTACGGCAATAGGGGCCGATGGTGACGCCTGTAAAGCCGCCGGCCATCTCGGTACTCAGCAGTTTGGAGTCCATGGTGGCAAAGGGCTGTCCATCCAGCAGGAAGTCGTAGTGGTCTCCGAAGGCCAGTGCGGCCAGTGCCGTCAGCAGGGGTACGGTTCTTTGGATGGCTACCATATCATTGCAGATTTACCAGATAAACGGAATCACCTTGTACTTGACCCGGGTTTTGTACTCCTTGTATCCCTCCAGTCCTTCCTCCAGGACTTTCTCTTCGTTCCTGATACGTTTGGCGATGAGCGGGATGTACAGCAGCATGATGGCAAAGGAGAGGGGAGAGGCCAGCACCAGCGGCATGGCCAGAAACAGTAAAGTAGTGGCCGAATACATCGGATGCCGGACGATGCCGTAAAGCCCCGTATCGACAACCTGCTGATTCTCCTGCACTTCAATGGTTCGGGAAAGATAGGTGTTCTCCCTGAGCACCTCGGCATAAAGCAGGTAGCAAGCCAGGAATATCACGACCGATACCCATACGGCCCAGTCCGGCAGCAGAATCCATTGATATCGCCAGTTGAAACCGGCCACGAGAAAGGCGCCCATGAATAGCAGCGCGCTTGAGGTGACCACAAACTTCTGCTCCTTCTCTTCTTCCTTGGCATGCAGGCGTTTACGGAGCAGTTCGGGATTCCTGGCCATCATCACCAACCCGGCCGCGAACATCGGCACAAACAGGATAGCCATAAAGAGCCATCCCTGCCAATAGGAAAGCGAGCCCGCCGGAAGGAAGATGAGCAAGCCCAGTATGATAACGCCCAGCAAGAACTTGCCGATGGCTTGTATGAAAAGATTCTTATTTTCCTGTTTCATTTGTCGTGAAAAGATTAGTTCACCAGAATATAATGCGCCTGGGTGTCTATGGAGAGGGAACCGCCGGTGGCAGCGGCTTCGGCCTTCAGGACACGGACGGCGTTCTCGTTGTCTATCAGCTCATGATGAAGCAGGCGAGAAGTGCCGTTCCATTCCAGCAGGGGATTGGGCTTGCCGGTGGTGTAGTCCGTTTGCTCTGTGGTGGCCAGGTACTCACTCAAAGCCAGGGTGAGCGTGCGGGAGGCCCAGTTCCCTGTCCAGCTGCCGTTCTGGTAGATGGTTGTCCCGTCTTTTACCAGTCTCTGTACCGTGTTCCGGGATGTGTAGTAGCAGTCTATGCCCGTCATCTGGGAGAGCAGGGCGCTGCCGCCTCGGGTGAGGGAGTACTCAAGCAGCAGGAGTAAATCGGCATAGGAGATGCTGTACACGTACACGGTGTTGTCAAAGGGGAACATCTCATACACCTTGGCTACGGTGATGTTCTGCTGGGGCTGGCCGTTCAGGGAGACGGTGGTGCGGATGCCGCCGCTGTTCACAAAGGCCACATCGGCCTCTCCTATGCGCCTGGTGATGTCGCACATCCAGTTGCCCATGGTGGTGGCGCGTCCGCCGCTGCCGTTTATGGTGTACTTGTTGGCGTCAACCCGGATGTGGCCGATGACGGTCTTGAGTTGGACCGAGATGTTGTCCAGGGCGTCATCCGACACTTCCTTGATCTGAGGGTCCAGGTAGCTGGTAACCTGATCGGCATTTGCGTTTACCGTCACGATCTCCTGACCGGATATGTTAAGGAAGGTATGTTTTCCGGTAGCGTCAACGAAGAATTTCATGTAGGCAGTGGCGTAACGCTCGGCATAACGGCCGCCCTGGAGATAAGGTACGCCTGTTTCCGATATGCCGTTTTCATATCTGTGGCTGTGGCCTCCCAGCACAAGGTCTATGGCGCTGCCGCGGCTCAGGCGGGCGGCGGCAGCAGGGGCCGAACCGTGCACCAGGAGGATGGTGGCGTCGCACGCTCCGCTGGCCTCCAGATTGGCCGCAAGACGCTCGGCCATGTCGTAATTCTCCTGAATGCTGTAGCCCAGTCCGGTGAACTTGGATGTCATGATGCTGCCGGCATAGTTTACGGCAAATCCAATGATGCCGATTTTGACCTTGATTATGGCTGACCGACCATTGGTAGCCTCCTTCTCCACGATAACGTAATCCTTGGTGGAGGCGATGCGGCTGCCGTACTGATAAATGTTGGCGCATACCACCGGCACCGTGTTCTGGCGGGCCGAACCCTTCCAGTTGTAGTCCAGGAGGGTGGCATCCGGGTCAACCAGCGTTTCCCAGCCCCAGTCAAACTCATGGTTCCCCAGGGCCACGGCGTCGTAATCCATCATGCCGATGGCCGTGTAGATGGGCCAGCCGTCCAGCATGTTGGAGATGCTGGCGCCCTGGTAGAGGTCCCCGCCGTCCAGCAGCAGTCGGCGCTCCGGCTTGGACGCGATAGCCCCGGACTGTTTGGCAATATACGCCAGACGGTAGTGCGTGACGTCGCTCTCCGTGGATACAATATAGCCGTGCATGTCCGTAGTCTCAATCACGCGTAGGGAGTAAGAGCCTTCCTCCGGCTTTGGGTCCTCCAACTTGGGCTCCGGTTTTTCCGGATCCGTGTTCCCGGACTCTTCCGACGGCTCCGTGTTGGTGGTCTGGCTCTGCGTGGCTGGCACCTCCGGCTTCTGGCAGGCAACCAGCAGGGCAAGGGCAAGGAGTATTGCTGTGGGCTTTTTCATGGTGGTACAAAGTTAACAATTCTTGCCGACAGTGGTTCACTTCCTTCCGTTACTGGAAGAGAAGCCGTATCTTTACGCTGGATTATGAAAAGGTTTTTACCTGTTGTAGGCTGGGTTGCCTTGTCCTTGGCTGTCCTTTCTTGCAGTCTTGGGGACGATCAAAGCACGCCGGAAGGATATGTCCGGCATTGCGTCAGGCTTTTGGACCGCCAGCTCCGGCGAGGCCACGCTCCTGTGTTTCCGCGGCTTGGAGACGGTGAAGACCTTCGGAACGCCTACGGCAGGCTACGCCAGCGCCAATGTCGTCCAGGAACTGGCCGATGGCTATCAGCTCCTGATCACCACCTCCTGCGACGTGGCCCGTACCGGGGAGTGTTTCTGCGATGATCCCATCGAACCGGACGTCCCTACGGATACCCCGTTGGAAGTAGCCCTCGACTGGATCCGGTCGGGCAACGTGTTGTAAATGAAGTGTATATTTGCAGTCAAACCACATCTTGTCACAATAGGCTACATGCCGAAGGATTTATTCCTAAATCGCCTGTTACGTAGCCCGGCGACCTCCCTTCTGAAACCCTCTCATCCAAACCTCCGACGTGCCGACATGATGGCTGGGAAAGGTCCCCCAGCCATTTGGGGAAGGTCTACCGGCTATTTGGTGAAGGTCTGTTTTTTTGTCGGGGACCTTCCCCAGGGGAATGGCCATAGAGGCCCCTGAGAGGCCGAACTGTCGGGGAAGGTGTCGGCCCCAAAATGAGACCTTCCCCGAAACACAGGTGGACCTTCCCCAAAAAGACACAATCCTTGAGGCTGAGTTGTTGAATGAGCCGCTATCGGGCATCTTCAACTGTTTTGGGTGTGAAGTTCCGGTTCAAAGTAGTATCTTTGTGAAAACAAGCATTTCAAGCCATGAAAAAACTTGTTTCTGTCCTTGCCGCTCTTGCGCTTTCCTGCTGGCTGCTTCCTGCCTGCTCGCAGGGGCCGGGTTTTACCGTTGAACCGCCGGTGCCGGGAGGCGAAGACAATCCGTCCGGGCCGATAGAGAATGACGCCACCAGAAGGACCCTGCAGATGGGCCTGGGGTGGAATCTGGGCAATAATCTGGATGCCTACGAAGAAGACCCGGACGACAAAGATTATCTGATGCCGAGCGAAACCGTCTGGGGAAATCCCAAGGTCACGCAACGGGCCCTTACCCGGGTGAGGGAGGCGGGGTTCAAGACCATCCGTATCCCGGTCACCTGGCTGGCGAAGATTGGCCCGGCGCCGGACTACCGGATTGATGCACAATGGATGGCACGCGTGGCGGAGGTGGTAGGGTATGCCCGGGACGCCGGCTTCCAGCATGTGATTGTGGACACGCATCATGATGAGGACCACGACGACAATCATTGGCAGAGCCTCAAGCAGGCGTCGAAAGACCCTGCCGTAAATGCCCGGATCAAAGAGGAAATCAAGGCGGTCTGGACTCAGATAGCCGAGCATTTCAAGGACTGCGGAGACTGGCTCATGTTTGAAGGGTTCAACGAACTGAACGATGGCGGCTGGGGCCACAGCGCCGAATTCAAGGCCAACCCCACCATCCAGTGCAATATCCTGAACGAATGGCTGCAGGTGTTCGTAGATGCCGTTCGCGCGACGGGCGGGAACAACGCCACCCGCTGGCTGGGCTGTGCCCCCTACTGTGCCAATCCCGCGTTCATCCAGTATTTGGTCCTGCCCCAGGATCCTGCCGGCAAACTCATGGTTTCGGTGCACTTCTACGATCCCAGCGACTACACGCTGGGCAAGGAAGGTCCCGGTGGCATGGATTATCTCCCGTATTCCGACTGGGGCCATACCGGGGAAGCCGGGCGCAAACATGCCGGATACGACGAAGCGTATGTCCAGGAAATCTTCGGCATGCTGTACCAGGACTATATCGCCAAGAATATTCCGGTTTACATTGGAGAAATAGGCTGCTCGCGCCGTGACAAGCAGAAGGACCCCCGCGGCTGGGCGTTTTCCTTGTATTACATGGAATATGTGGCAAAAGCCGCCCGCACCTATTGTCTGCCGGCCATCCTGTGGGACTGCGGCGGCCGGGGCGTTCCCGGTCCCGAGCACCACTACTATTTCCGTCACGACACCGGCGAGTACTATCCCGATGCCAAGGAAGCGATAGATGTCCTCCTTCGAGGCTGGTACAACGAAGATCCCGGCTACACGCTGCAGAGCGTATATGACAGCGCCCCGCGTTTTTGACCCGGACTGGCGGGGCCTCCAAAAGGGGGCCGGCATCCGTTTCGGTTTTTAAAAAAAATCAATATCTTTGTATATCAAAACCCAAGTGATACCATGAAGCATTTTCTGCCCTTTTTCCTGCTGTTGGCCTTGAGCGCCTGCAGTCCCAAACTGTACAATGTGACCCGGGCCTATGACAGTGCCCATTTCGCCCAGTTGCAGCAGATCATTGACAAACCTTCCACTCCCAAGGATGCGGGCTACAGTTTTACGGAAGCGGCCGATATCGGCCTGGTGGGCAAGATGTTCTATGATACCCCCGTGCCTTATCACCGGATTGACACGGCGCGTTACAAGGGGATGACCTCGGGCGAAAACTTCCAGGCGCGTTGTTCGGCCGGCCTGGCCGTGCTGTTCACCACCAATTCCAGCGCCATCAGCGTCAAGACGAAGTTCGCCCAGCCTTACGCTTCCGTGAATACCATGGGCATCGCCTACCGGGGCTATGACCTTTACATCAAAGACAAGAAGGGAAATTGGGTGTGGGCCGGATCCGGCGCCACCCGCCCCGAGAAGTCGGAGGACAACCTGGTCCTGGTAAAGGACATGGCCCCCGGCGAGAAAGAGTGCATGCTGTACCTGCCCATCTATACCGAGATCCATTCCTGCCAGATCGGCGTCACGGTGGGCTCCTACATCCGCAAGCTGGAGAATCCTTTCCGTCACAAGATTGTCTTCCACGGTTCCTCCTTTACCCAGGGCATCAGTACCAGCCGTCCCGGCATGAGCTATCCCATGCAGTTCATGCGCAGTACGGGCATGCAGGTGTTGGCTTTCGGCATGAGCGGAAACTGCAAGCTGCAGCCCTATTTCGCCGCGGTCCTGGAAGATGTGGAGGCCGATGCCTATGTCTTTGACGCCTTCTCCAATCCCGGTTACAAAATGATCAAGGACCGGCTGGTCCCGTTCATCGACCGGATGATTGCCGCCCACCCGGGCAAACCGCTCATTTTCCAGCAGACCATCTACCGCGAGCGCCGTAATTTCAACCGCACGTTGGATGCCCAGGAACAGGCCAAGCAGGACATGGCTTCCACCCTGTTCCATGAGCTTTTGAAGGACCCCAAATATGCCGACGTCTATTTCATCCAGACCAACGCCTGTGAGGAAGGCCGCCATGAGTATTCCGTGGACGGCACCCACCCCGACGACCACGGCTACTATCTCTGGGCCCAATCCATTGAAAAACCCATCTTGACCATTCTGGCCAAGTATGGTATAAAATAAAACAGAATGATAATACTCGGAAAAACCGTACTGATCACCGGAGGATGCTCCGGGATCGGAAAAATCATGGCGCGCCGTTGTCTGGATATGGGTGCGGCGCAGCTGATTATCTGGGACATCAACGAGGAGGCCATCGCCTCCACCGTCGCGGAACTCTCGGCCCGGGGGAAGGTTTTCGGCTGTAAGGCCGATATCTCCTCACCGGAGTCCATTGACCAGGCCTTCGAGGCCAGCCGCGCCGCCTGCGGTCCCGTGGACATCCTCATCAACAACGCCGGCATCATCACCAACAACAAGACCTTTGCCGATCAGAGCGACCAGGACATCAACCGCACCTTCGATATCAATACCAAGGGCGCCATGTTCGTGACGCTGCGCTTCCTCAAGGAGATGGATGCGCGCGGAAGCGGACATATCTGCAACATTACCTCATCGGCGGGCATGCTGGCCCTGCCCAAGATGTCGCTCTATGCCGCTTCCAAGTGGGCGGCCATCGGCTGGAGCCAGAGCCTGCGCATCGAACTGGAGCGGGAGAAGAGCCCGGTGAAAGTCACCACCATCGCCCCGTATTTCATCAATACGGGCATGTTTGAGGGCATCCGCTCCTTCTTCAAGGTGCAGGATCCGGAGGTGGTGGCCCGCCAGGCACTGTCTGCCGTGGAACGGGACCTGGGATACCGGGGCATCCCGTTCAGCGAACACTTCATCCGCCTGATGCAGGGCATTTTCCCGCACAGGCTGTTCAACTTTGTCTTTGGGGACATCTGCGGCCTTTACACGGTGATGGATCACTTCACCGGACGCCGCAAATAAGGATCAGAACGAGAGCCTGAGGCCCATTCCGTTGGGCCCGGAGGCCAGTGATAATTGGACGGTATCGTTGCATGTGCGCACGATGCCGTTCATTTTTGAACAGTTGACAATCAGGATGGGGATACCTGCCGTGGCCGTGGCCAGGCCGGCTACGGTAACGATGGCGCCGGCTGTCATATAGGGTTCGCCGGCCTGGACGCCTTGGTCGGCCCCCTGGCTGGCCCCTTCTTCTCCGCCCACCATGCCTCCAACGACGGCACCCGTGGCACCGCCGATGACGGAAACCGTCGCTCCCAGCAGGAAGATGACCGCGCCGCCCACGGCCGTGGCGCTACCTCCGGCCATCATCCAGATGCCGGCCTTGCGCCAGCCGTTGGCCTGGTTCCACTTGGCCGTCATGTCTTCTCCGCCGAGTTGGGACAGGACGGCGGCCGTTTCGGCTTTGCTCAGTTTTCCGTTGGTACCTTTGAGATGCCCGCCCCTGCGAACGTAGGGACCGTCGGCAAATTGTGCCTGTGCGGCTACGCACAGAAACAGTAGCACGAGAAGGGATACGATTCGTTTCATGATGCAAAGAATGGTTTCTGCAAAGATACCGATATTTTTGAAAAAGTTAACTCCGCCGGGTGGGGCGGAGTTAAATCGAAAGGCTTGCGCTGGGGCAAGTCTTATTTCACGCGCTGGCCGTAGCTGCGGTCGGTGGTGTTCACGGTGATGATTTCGCCGGTTTCGATGAACAGGGGAACCATGATCTTGGCACCGGTCTCGAGGGTCACTTCCTTGAGGGCGCTGGTGGAGGCGGTATTGCCTTTCACGGCAGGCTCGCTGTAGGTGACTTCCAGGGTGACGTAGGTGGGAAGTTCGCAGGTGAGGCAGCGCTCTTCGGGCTCCGTCATGTACATCATTTCCACGCGCTGGCCTTCTTTCATGAGGTCGGCGTTCTCCACGACGTCGTGGGGCAGGGTAATCTGCTCATAGGTCTCTTCGTGCATGAAATTGAAGGCCTCTCCGTCGTCATAGAGGAACTGGTAGGGACGGCGCTCTACGCTGATGGTGTCCAGTTTGACGCCCGCGGTGAAGGTGTTCTCCAGGATGCGGCCGTTCTCCAGGTTGCGCAGTTTGGTCTTGACAAAGGCAGGGCCCTTGCCGGGTTTTACGTGCTGGAAGTACACCACAACGCAGGGTTTGCCGTTGTACATAATGTACATTCCGTTTTTCAGGTCAGCAGTTGTTGCCATAAAAATTGGTATTTTAGTTAATTGTCAGCTTGAAAAATCACGCAAAAATAACGATTTGTCATTTTTTCTGCAAATTTTCTTTTGGCAGTCGTACGGTAAAGCAGGCGCCGCCCAGGGTGAAGGACCGGCTGTAGGCGATACTGCCTCCGCAATGCTCCACGATTCGCCTGCAGATGGCCAGGCCCAGGCCGCTGCCGCTGGTCTTGGTGGTGAAGTCCGGCGTGAAAATCTTGTCCTGGTTCTGTTCCGACACGCCCGCGCCGTTGTCCTCCACCACAATCTCGAACCAGCCGTCTTCCGCGGCATTCCGCAGGGAGGCCAGGATGCGCTTCTCGCCGGGGACGTCCTCCACGGCCTGGATGGCGTTGGTGATGAGGTTCACCACCACGCGGGTGAGCTGCGGCCGGGGACCGGTAACCACCGCGCCTTCCAGGCCGAAGTAATCCATCCGGATGTCTTCCCGGGAGTTGAACAGGTCCACTTCCTGGCGCACCAGGGCATCCAGATCCACGCTTTCGCTCTTCTGGTCGTAGAGTTTGGCGAAGGTGGAGAACTGATCGGCCGAATCGGCCAGCAGGTCCACATGGTAGAGGACGGTGGAAGCCACTTCGTCGAAACGTTCCTGCCAGGCCGGGTTCCCCGTGGCCTTCATGCGGATGAGCATCTGCAGTTGCAGCTTGATGGGCGTGAGGGGGTTCTTGAGGTCGTGCGCCACACGTCGGGCCATGTCTGTCCAGGCTTTGTCCCGTTCGGCCTGGGCCAGGCGGCGGGAACTGTCGCCCAGGGACAGTACCATCCGGTTGTAGGCCGTTACCAGCGGCGTGATTTCGTCTTCCTGCTGGTAGGCGATGGGCTCCAGGTGGTCCACGTCGGTGACGGTCATCTTCCGGCTCATTTCGGTGAGCGGACGGAACATGCGGCTGATGACCTCATAGGTGAGGATCCGCGCGATGAGCAGGAGCAGCAGGAAGATGGTGAGCACGGAGGCGATGTGGGTGATGGCTTCGGTCTCGAAGTCCTGCGTGAGCTCCGTGTAGGGCGACGAGGCGATGGCGATCATGCGTCCGTTGCTGTTGAATACCGGGGCGTAGAGCGCATAGAAGCGGCGGCGGCCCACCCTTTCGCGTTGCATGTGGAAGCGCTTGTGCCCATAGACAATCTGGTAGAAGGCCTGGGCGTTGACCCGGAGTCCCAGGATCATGCGGTCGTACACTTCCGGCGTGGTGCTGAAGGCCACCAGGCCGTCGGCGTCAAAGAGGGTGATGTCGCATTTGAGGTTGTTGCCGATGCCTTCCATGTCGGCGCGGGTGGTGGCCGACCGGAGCTGCTGTTTCCCGTCCACCAGACGCAGGCGCTCCTGCAGCATGGCCTGGAGGGTGTTGATGCGGGCGGTCATGACGCCCTGCATGTCGGCGGCGTTGCGCTTGTACACGAACCAGACGCTGAAGCCCGTCATGGCCACCAGCGTGAGGAACAGGGAGATGTACAGCGTGAGGGAGATACGGGTCTGGAAGTAATGGGAACCGCTCCGGCGCCGGCCGCGCAGGGACAGGGCCGACAGCACCACGAAGGCGACGATGGCCAGCATGAAACCGCACACGATGAAATCCAGCGTGTCCGTACTCTTGCGGGAGAGGATGATAATCTCCCCGTCGGATACATTATGGATAAAATGACAGTATCCGTCCATGTCCACATGCCCGTCGGGATGGCTTTCGGCCAGGCGGGCCATGCGTCCGGAGTACAGGGTGGGGTAGGGGTAGGCGCCTTTGTACTGAACCAGGTGGCCGTCAATGTATTTGGCGCGGGAGTAGATGGGCGGAAGCGAGACGCGCCCAGGCTCCGAGATGCCCAGCAGGCTCATGTAGCCCCGGTCTTCCCGGTTGTGCTTGGATTCTACGGAAACCAGCAGGGGAAGCGCACCGTAGCCGTCCACGATATAGGTGAACAGGCCGGTATAGCAGGTGCGGCCGCTGCCGATCTGGCTATAGAAGAAGTGTGAGTTGTCCGACAGGCGGACGCCGCTCCGGATGCGTTCCTGGAAGAGGGGATGGGTGGCGATGCCTTCTCCGGCCTGGGTGACGGAGATGTCGTAATCCTGCGAGATGCGGCCCATGTACATGCTCACCAGGCGGCTGCGGATCAGGTCCGATCCGCCGTCCAGCAGGGCCAGCGCGCCCACCATGGGGTCGGTGGCGATGGCGTTTTCGGCCATCCGGAGCTGGATTTCCAGGCCGATGTCCCGGTCCATGGCCAGGCGGTTGGCCCAGACGTCAATGCGTCGTTGTTCCTTGCGGAAGCCCAGCACGGAGACCACGGTGACGAAATACAGGCCGATGACCACGCTGATGAGCGCCCGCATGGGAATGGAGAAAAGGTCCAGCCGCCAGCCGGTAAAGCGCCGCAGGAGGGGGAAAACCATCTGCAGCAGGGGCGGCAGCGACAGGGCCAGGGCCAGGTAGGAGGTATAGACGATGGCCGTGAACAGATTCAGCAGCCCCACTTTGTACAGTTCCAGGCAGATGTCGGCATTCACCAGGATGCTCCGGAAGGAGTAGTGCAGGTAGAAGATGATGGCGCCGGCCGACACGAGGATGATGGCGGCCAGGACGGCCTGCACCGTGCCCGAGTTCCGCCGGAGGATTTTTTTCAGGAGGACCCTCCGCATCAGGAAGATGTCCATGACGGTGAGGGTGATGGCCAGGTTGATGATGATGACCGCCCCCAGGGAATAGAGGACCGGGCCGTCGGCATAGATCAGGGGGGAGAAAATCTGGGTGGAGGTGCCCAGGTGCCGCCCGTAGAAGTACATCCAGGTGAGCATCCCCGCCTGGACGGCCATCACTGCGCCCAGCCACGAAGGTTTGGGATAAACGGACAGCACCAGCATCAGGGCCAGCAGCAGCAGGACAACGGCCAGCAGCGGCCGGGCGGCATGGCCGGTGACCGGCTCGGAAATGTCTTCCGAAGTGAGTTTGAACAGGGGAACGCCGTCCACCCGCACCACCGTACCCACGCTGGCCGATAGCGGGGCCAGCCGGAAGCGGTCGTCTGTGCGCAGGTAACGGTTCACGCCGTTCAGGGAGCCGGCCTGCAGTTCATTCACCATTTCCAGGCCGGCGATGACCTTGCATCGGCCCTCGGTGACGGCTTTCTCCAGATACCATTTGGGCCCGTGATTGACAAAGCGCAGCTGTTCCTCCGCTTCCCGGAGCGGGGAGACTACGTCGCTGCGGGATTCGCCCAGGCGCTGGACCAGGGTGCGGGGATGGATGTCGTCGCTGCGAAGGGGGAACTGGTTGGCCCAGCTCTGCAGCGAGTCATCGACGTAGCGGTAGATCACCATGTCGGCGGGAAGCCCCTCCAGGAGCATCCAGCTGCTGTGGTCGCCTTCCAGGGCCTGTTTCACATAGCTGTCCAGCAGGCGCAGGCGTTCTTCCACCCGGTGGCCCAGGTCGTCGGCCACGCCGCGGGGGGCTTTCATGGAAGGCCCGGTGAACAGGGACAGCCCCAGGATCACGACAGCGGTCACCGTCATGAGGACGGCCAGCAGGATCCGTATGATTTTGTGCGTCTTACTCATGGTGATAGGGCTCGCCTTTGAGGATGGTGCACGCCCGGTACAACTGCTCTGCAAAAATCGCGCGCACCATCTGGTGCGAGAAGGTCATGGCCGAAAGGGAGATGCTTCCGTCGGCGCGGTCGTACACCTCCCGGGAGAAGCCGTAGGCGCCGCCGATGACAAAGACCAGGCCCCGGGCCCCGCTTCCCAGCTGTTTGCGGAGCCAGTCGGCGAAGTCGATGCTGCGGAAGCTGCGGCCATGCTCATCCAGCAGGATCACGCGGTCTCCTGGGGCCGTCTGGCGCAGGATGAGTTCCCCTTCCTTCTGCTTGATCTGATCCTGGGTGAGGGCGCCGGCCTTTTTCAGTTCCGGGATTTCCACCACGGAAAACGGGATATAGTGGCGCAGCCGGGACACATACAGGTCCAGGCCTTCCTTTACCCAGGGGACATCGGTTTTTCCGACGGTGACCAGCGTTACATTCATCTTTGCAAAAGTAACAATTCGGCTCGGTATTTGCAAGAAAGATGCTGCGTATGAAAAGATTCCGTCCGGTCATTTTACTGGTCCCTCTCTCCTTGTGGGTGGTCGCCTCCTGCGCCGTTCCGTCGGCCAGCGGGCAGGTGGTACCCGCGCGCCGTCAGTTCTCCCAGTCTCCCGGCGGGGAATTCTCCGTGTTCAATTCCATCACCAAATACCTGGCTGCCGGCGATGCTGCCTCGCTTTCCAGCTGGTTTGCCGACAACCTGGATGTGACCATCATCTCTTCGTCCCGGAACTGCTCCAAGAACCAGGCGCGGCAGATCCTGCGCACCTTCTTCGATGCCTATACGCCCCGTTCCTTCGAGGTGTCGCACCGGGCGTCGGAAGCCAACAAGAAGTATCTGATCGGCGTGCTCAACGCCGGCGGCGAGCGCTTCCAGGTGACCATCTATGCCACCTCCTCCGGCGGGGGGACCTATAAAATTCAGCAGTTGAACATTTCCCGCCAGACGGCCGCTTTCTAGTATGACCCAGGTCCTCAGAGAAATTACCCCCCTCACGCGGAAGGATTGCCTGTACATTGTGGAACGGCACAAGTCCGAGTTCCTGTATCCGCTCCATTCCCATTCCGATTTCGAGCTGAATTTCATCGAGAACGGTCCCGGTGTCCGGCGTGTGGTAGGGGACAGCGTGGAGGAGATCGGCCCCTTTGAACTCACCCTGGTCACCGGACCCGAGCTGGAACATGCCTGGGAGCAGGGCAACTGTACGGCCCCCGATGTGCGGGAGATCACCATCCAGTTCGCCTCGAACATGTTTGACGGGGAGGGGATGGACAAGACCCTCTTCGCGTCCATCCATCAGATGCTGGACCGGGCGCAGCTGGGCATGACCTTCTCCCTCAAATCCATCATGCGCGTGTATCCGCTGCTGGATACCCTGGCTTCGGAAATGGAGCCCTTCCGGCAGTATATGAGTTTTCTCCAGATCATGTACGAGCTGTCCCGGGCCGATGATTCCCGCGTGCTGGCCAGCCGCTCCTATGCCCGCCCCGACGAGGATGCCGTACAGAGCCGCCGCATCCAGAAGGTCAAGGAATATATCGCGGCGCATTTTTCCGAGGATATCCGGCTGGAGACCCTTTCGGAACTGGTGGGCATGACCCCGCCCGCCTTCAGCCGCTTCTTCCGGGCACGCACCAACCGTACGGTCATGGACTATCTGATTGATATCCGCCTGGGCAACGCGGCGCGTCTGCTGGTGGATACGACGCAAAATATTTCGGAGATCTGTTACAGCTGCGGCTTTAACAACCTGTCCAATTTCAACCGGATTTTCAAGTCAAAACGGGGCTATACCCCCAGGGATTTCAGGACGTTATTCAAGAAGACACGCGTGTTTGTCTAGTTTTGGACGCGTGTTAAAATAGTATCATTTGTTGATAAATTAGTATTAGTTTACCTATGCCTTTCCTGCTATATTTGCATAGGTAAAAATACTATGTCGGCCAACATAATGAAAATAGCACTGAAACGGCTCTTGGGAATCCTCTTTTCCACCGCAGTCCTGGCGTGCACATCGGAATCGGACTTCGTTACCGTGCAGGATGGGCATTTCCTGAAAAACGGGCACCCGTACACGTATATCGGCACCAATTTCTGGTATGGCCCCATCCTGGCCTCCGACGGACAGGGCGGGGATCCCGCACGGCTGGCCCGGGAACTGGATACCCTCAAATCCCTGGGGCTCACCAACCTCCGGGTCCTGGTGGGGGCCGATGGCGAAGACCGTGTCTTTTCCCGGGTTGAGCCCACGCTGCAAAAAGCGCCCGGCGTTTATAATGATACTCTTTTAACCGGTCTGGACCGTTTCCTCGTCGAACTGGGTAAGCGCGATATGCAGGCGGTCCTGTACCTTAATAATTCCTGGGAGTGGTCGGGCGGATACGGCCAGTATCTGCACTGGGCCACCGGGGATACCATCCTCGTTCCCTTGATTGACGGCTACTGGCCCTATATGCAGCAGATGCGCCAGTTCCATACCTGCGAAGCGGCCCAGCAGCTGTTTTTCGAGCATGTGAAGGCCATTGTGGGCCGCACCAATTCCCTCACCGGCAAGCCCTATAAGGACGACCCGGCCATCTTTGCCTGGCAAATCGGCAATGAACCCCGCTGTTTCTCCGACGAAGCGGCCGTGCGGGATGGTTTCATCGGCTGGATGAGCGAGACGGCCCGTCTTATCAAGACGCTGGACCCGAATCACCTGCTCACCACCGGCAATGAGGGCCTCTGGGGCTGCGAGATGGACTGGGATCTGGTGGAACGGGTGAACCGCATACCCGGGGTGGACTACATGACCATCCATATCTGGCCCTACAACTGGGGCTGGGTCCGGGAGGAGAGCCTGGAGGCCGACCTGCCCGGCGCCATCGGCAAAACCGAGGAATATATCAACAGCCATCTGGAACTGGCCCGGAAACTGGGCCTTCCCGTCGTGCTGGAGGAATTTGGTTTCCCCCGGGACGGCTTCTCCCCGTCGCGCACGGCTTCCACGCGTACGCGCGACGCGTATTACAGATATGTATTCGCCCGGGTGGGGAAGGATTTGTCCGGCGCCAATTTCTGGGGATGGAGCGGCTTTGCGGAGCCCCTCCACGAGCAGTGGATGCCGGGCGATCCCTATACCGGCGATCCGGCCCAGGAGGCCCAGGGACTGAACGGCGTCTATGTCTGCGACAGCACCGTGGAGGTGATCCGCGAGGCTGTGCGGCAGCTTGCAATCGATACTAAACCCAACAATAATTAACAAACACAAAAGTAGCATGAAACAAAAAGTTGTGACCTTCATGCTGGCGATTCTCGCCACGGCGGTCTTGTTCGCCCAGAGCGGAAAGACCGTCATCACCGGTACCGTCTCGGACGATATCGGCCCTGTGACGGGAGCCAGTGTTTTGGAGAAGGGTACCAGCAACGGTACCATCACAGACGTGGACGGACACTACACCCTCTCGGTGAAACCCGGGGCGGTGCTGGTGTTTTCCTCCATCGGTTATGCAACGCAGGAAGTCGCTGTTGGCAGCCAGACTGTCGTGAACGTCATCCTGAAGGAAGATGCCGAATTCCTGGACGAGGTAGTCGTCGTGGGATACGGTACCATGAAAAGGAGTGACCTTTCCGGTGCTTCCGTCTCCATGAAGGAAGAGGACCTGAAGGGCTCCATCATCAGCAGCCTGGACCAGTCGCTGCAGGGCCGCGCCGCCGGCGTGAGCGCCGTGCAGACTTCGGGCGCGCCGGGCTCCAGCTCTTCCATCCGTGTCCGCGGTCAGGCTACCGTGAACGCCAATGCTGAACCGCTGTATGTGATTGACGGTGTGATCGTGCAGGGCGGCGGCAACTCCGGCGGCGATTTCGGTCTGGGAACCCTCGGCAACGGCCGCGTTTCCACCATCTCCCCGCTGGCCACCATCAACCCGGCCGATATCGTGAGCATGGAAATCCTCAAAGATGCATCCGCCACGGCTATCTATGGTGCCCAGGGTGCCAATGGTGTCGTGCTCATCACCACCAAGCACGGTAAGGCCGGCGATGCCAAGTTCTCCTATGACGGTATGGTCGCCGTTTCCCGCCAGACCAGCCGCATCGACATGCTGAACCTGCGGGAGTTTGCCGAGTACTATAATGACATGGTGGACCAGGGCATGGCCCAGGCCAACAGCTGGTACGCGGATCCTTCCCTCCTGGGCAAGGGTACCAACTGGCAGGATGAAGTGTTCCGTACGGCGCTCCAGCATCAGCACCAGATCAGCGCCCAGGGCGGCAGCGACAAGGTGCAGTACTATCTGTCCGGTTCCTACATGAATCAGGAAGGTACCATCATCGGCTCCAGCTTCGACCGTCTGAGTTTCCGCTCCAATATCGACGCCAAGCTCAAGGACTGGTTCAAGCTGGGCCTGAACGCCACGTATGCCATCACCCACGACAACCTGAAACTGGCCGACGGTCAGGAAGGCGTCATTTTCTACTCCTTGTCCACCCTGCCGGATATTCCGGTATATGACCTGGACGGCAACTATTCCACCACCGTTCGTGAAGGTTATACGTCCGTGAATCCGGTGGCCATGGCCATGCTGGACGAGAATCTGCTCAAGCGCCAGAAACTCACCGGTAACGTCTATGCGGAACTCACGCCCATCAAGCACTTCGTGTTCCGCAGCGAGGTGGGCTTCGACTTCTCCAATTCCGAGGCCAGCACGTACAAGCCCATGGTGAGCCTGGGTGGCTGGCAGCGCGGTACCAACTCCATGAGCGAGCAGTTCAATACCAGCACCTACTGGTCCCTGAAGAACTATCTCACCTATTCCAACTCCATCGGCAAGCACAGCTTTACCGCCATGGTGGGTCAGGAAGCCTGGGAATCCCGCTGGAAATACATGAGCGGCAAGAACGGCAGCCTGCCTTCGGACGAGATCCACAACCTGTCCCTGGCTTCCGGTACGCCCACCGTCAGCCATGGTTTCGGCTCCGCCGCCATGGCCTCCTTCTTCACCCGTGAGACCTACAACTACGATGACCGCTACCTGGCCACCTACACTTTCCGTTATGACGGCTCCTCCAACTTCGGCCCCGATAACCGCTGGGCCGGGTTCCACTCCGTGGCCGTGAGCTGGCGTTTCACCAACGAAAAGTTCCTGAAGGACTTTGCTTCCAGCATCGGCCTGAACAACGGTAAGATCCGCCTGGGCTGGGGCCAGACCGGTAATGCCAATATCGGCAGCGGCGCCTGGGAGTCCGGCATGACCAAGGTCTCCACGGGCCTGGGCCTGAGCCAGCGTCCCGCCAACATCGCCAACACCGGTATCCACTGGGAGAAACAGGTGCAGACCAACGTGGGTCTGGATCTCAGTTTCCTGGACAACCGCATCAACCTTACCATGGATATCTACAAGAAGGTCTCCTCCGACATGCTGATGAAGATGACCCTTCCTTCCTATATGGGTACGCAGGGCAACGGCGCCTCCCGTCTGAACGCGCCCAGCGGCAACTACGGTTCCATCGAGAACAAGGGTTTGGAAATCACCCTCGATACGCACCCCATCGACCGGAAGGATTTCGGCTGGGACAGCAACTTCCAGATTTCCTTCAACCGCAACAAACTGCTGGCCCTGGACGGCAGCGCCAATGCGCAGCTGCCCGGTTACGGCCAGTGGAACGACCTGGTGTCCGTGACCGAGATCGGCCAGCCCCTTTACAGCTTCTACGGTTATGTGGTGGAAGGCGTGTACAAGGACTTCGACGATATCATGAACTCGCCCCGGGCCGAGGCTTTCCCCACCCCGGATGCGAGCGGCAACCTGGTCTTCGACCGCAAGACCACCGTATGGCCCGGCGACCTCAAGTTCAAGGATGTCAACGGTGATAACGTCATTGACGAGAACGACCGTACCAACATTGGCTCTCCGCTTCCCGTCTTCACCTTCGGCTGGACCAATACCTTCCGTTACAAGAACCTGGACCTGAATATCTTCCTCAACGGCTCCTTTGGTAACAAGGTGCTCAACTACAACATGATGGGCCAGGGCTACAACGGCCTGGTGCACATGACCAGCACCTGGACCAACCAGCACGCCGACGTGAAGGAGCGTGCCCGTCTGGTCCCCATCGATTCGGAAAAGACCTATGCCGACGGCGGTTCCTGGCAGTATGATGTCACGAACGTACAGGTGTCCAACCCCAATACCCTGACGCCCCGTCCCATCGACTCGGACCCCAACGACAACGACCGCCTGAGCACCCGTTACATCGAAGACGGCAGCTACCTGCGCATCAAGAACATCACCCTGGGCTACACCTTCCCCAAGCAGCTGCTCCAGAAGGCGAAGATTGAAAACGTCCGGGTGTACTGCAACATCCAGAACCTTTACACTTTTACCAAGTATAAGGGCTTCGATCCTGAAGTGGGTGCTTCCACCCAGGATTCTTCCGGTCTCACCTTCGGCGTGGATAACGGCCGTTATCCTTCCCCGATGACCTGTTCCTTCGGTGTTAACCTTACTTTCTAAACCATGGAGGACACTTTTATGAAACATGCCATGAAATATATCGCACTTGCAGTGCTTGTCGCCCTGGGCGCTTCCTCCTGCGAGAAATTCCTGGACCGTCCGTCCGAGGACAGTTTCACCACGGCGCAGTTCTACCAGAACGACGCCCAGCTGGAGCAGGGTGTTGATTATCTCTACAACTCTCCCTGGCACGACATCACCCGTTTCTTCATCTATTCTTCGGAAGCGATGGCCGGTAACGTGTACCTGTCGGACGCCACCCAGAAACCTTACATGTACCTGACCGTGAACGGCACGGACGAGGTGGTCAAGGATATGTCCTATGCCCTGTGGGCCGTGAACGCCCACTGCAATACGGTCATCCACAACATCATCGCCTCCAAGGGCAATTTCTCCGAGGAGACCCGGAACCGCTGCATCGGCGAGGCGCTGGCCTGGAAGGCCATGGCCTACTTCTTCCTGGTGCGCACCTTCGGTGACGTTCCCATCATCCATGACAATACCGAGGTCATCAAGGAAGCCACCTACAACGAGCAGTACAAGGTCCAGAAGGACGATGTTTACGAGTACGTGGTCATGACCCTGGAAAAGGCCATGGAACTGCTGCCCAAGAATGCCTATATCGGCAAGCTCAACCGCATCGACTATTATGCGGCCGAGGCGCTCCTGGCCAAGGTTTACCTCACCAAGGCCGGCGTGAGCGGTACGCTTAACCAGGAAGACCTGAAGAAGGCGGCCTCTTATGCCGAGGATGTCATCAAGTATTCCGGCCGTTCCCTTACGCCCGTCTATTCCGACATCTTCCGGATGACCGCGGCGCAGTTCCAGCGCACCGGCGAAGAGCTCTTCACCTGGCACTGGCAGGCGGCCAATACCAACGACTGGACCACCCAGAACTATATCCAGTGCGATGTGGGCTGCACCGGCTTCTCTGAGAATGCCGACCTCTGGGGCGACTGGAAAGGCCCCACCCCGGACCTGCAGAGCGCATTCGGCGTGTCGGCGCTGGACAATCCCATGAACCGGGTGGACAACGATGACCGCCGCAAGGCTACCATGATGATGTTCGGCGACCAGTATGACTACTTCTGGACCGACGTCGAGGGCGGATTCAATCTCTACCGCTTCTTCTTTGACAAGGATTACTATCCCGGCGGCCTCACGGAGAACAGTTCCGTGAAGCAGTGGCCCTGCGCTACCGGCGCCCTGTACTGCAAGCACCTGTTCGGTGACAACGCCGACCACAAGGCGGCTTTCGGCTATCCTGCCTTCTACATGTACAACCAGCTGCCCACCCACATCCTCCGTCTGGCCGATATCTATCTGGTCTACGCCGAGGCCTCTTACCTTACCGGTGATGTGCCCACGGCCCTCGAATATGTGAACCAGGTCCGGGAACGCGCCCATGCCGCGCCGCTTCCTTCCGTGGACTATGAGGCCATCTGGAAAGAGCGCCGTCTGGAACTGGCCCTGGAAGGGGACCGCTGGTATGACTTTGTCCGCCGTTCCTACTACGACAAGGACAAATGCATCGCCGAACTCAAGGCCCAGCGCCGTTCCTACTGGGATGGCCTTCCCGACCTTTACAAGGGTTTCGTCACCAATGACCAGGAAGAGTATGTGGGCCCCGGAAACGGCCATTCCTGGGATGCCAGTGACGTGAAGTACAACGACCAGTTCACCCTCACCGTCGTGGACCCGAATGCTTTCTATATGCCCTTCCCCACGGAGGACGTCGTGATGAACCCCCATGTGGGCTCCAAGTCCGAATCCATTCGCGTCAATGTGCGTGAGACCTATTCCTATGACTACATCAAATAATCCATGAAGCGATGAAAGCAATTGCAACATATACTGTTTTGATTCTGGGGCTTCTCCTGGCCGCTTCCTGTGAGCGCGTGGACTATCCCGACCGCCTCGTACAGACCGGCGGAACCCCCAGCGTAGAGTTCATCCGCTATGGTGACAGGGATGTGATGATTACCCAGGCCGCCATGGCAGAGATCATCTGCCTGGTGGGTGACAACCTCACCAGCGTCCATGACATCTATTTCAATGACCAGGCGGCTGTGCTGAACTCCAGCTACATTACCGCCAAGACGCTCCTGGTGCAGGTTCCCCGTACCCTGCCCGTGAAAACCACGGACAAGGTGTATCTGATTACCCGCGACAGCAGTGTCGTCAGCTATGATTTCAAGGTGCTGCCGCCTGTTCCCAAGGTGGATGCCATGTCTAACGAGTGGGCCAAGCCCGGTGAGACGGTGACCATCTCCGGTTCCTACCTCTTTGCTCCGCTGACGGTTGAATTCCCCGGGGCCGATCCTGTGGAGGTGACCCAGTCCGACGGGCCTTCCTTCACCGTGGCGGTCCCTGCCGGCGCCCAGCCGGGCAAGATCAAGGTGACCACGGCTTCCGGTACGGCCCAGTCCTTATTCCTGTACAAGGATTCCCGCGGTATGCTCTTCGACTTCGACGGCGCAACCGGTCTGGACAACCACGGTTGGAACGGCCACAAGAGCCAGGATGACGACGGTACCGGCGTGGCCGGCCGCTTCTTCCAGTTCGGTAACGGTGAAGCCGTGCTGGACGGCCACTGGGAAGAAAGCTTCTTCTCCCTGGTGTACTGGCCCGGCAGCTGGAATGATCCCGAGAATTACTATGACGGTGACTACTATGCCCCCCGTCTCTGCGATATCGTGGACTTCTCCGACTGGAAGAACATGGCGCTCAAGTTCGAGATCTGTGTCCCTGCGGAACATCCCTGGAACAATACGCCCATGCAGATCGTATTCGGCGGTGTGGACCTGATTTCCTATGGTAATGCCAACATCAAGGATATCTATGGCAACACCGTGGCCGGTCAGAACAACACTTATATGAACGGTAACGAAGCCCCTCGCGTGTTCTACATGCCCTGGGAGGGCAGCGGTTCCTTCGATACTGCCGGCAACTGGATCACGGTGACCATTCCGCTCACCGATGTGAACAAGGGCTGGGACGGCTCCACGGCAACCCATGAGGTCAATGCCGACAGCTTCAGCAGCATCTGGTTCTTCATCTGCAACGGCGGTGTGGAATTCCCCGAGGCTTCCTGTACGCCCATTATCAAGATTGACAACGTCCGTGCAGTTCCCATTAAATAATCGTGCATATGAAAAAGACAGTTAAATATATCCTATCCGCAGCCCTTACGCTCCTTCTGGCCGCATGTGGCAGGGAAGAGCTGGATACCAACCAGTTCGGGGAAGGCGTCCGTTTCAGCGCGATGGCCCCGAACCCCGTGATGCGGGGCGGTGAACTGCGCATCGTGGGCAGCAACCTGGACCAGGTGACGGAAGTCCGCTTTGCCGGCGGTGTCACCGTGACCGATATCCAGGTGGTCAAGCAAGGCACGCCCGGCGAAATCCGTGTGCAGGTCCCCCTGGAGGGCCCCGAAGTGGGTCCCGTGGAGATCGTGGGCAAGGACGGCGTTACCAGCCGCTCTTTTGCCGACCTGACCTTTACCGAACCCATCGAAGTGGAATCCTTCACGCCCGCCACGGTCCTTTCCGGTGACGTCCTCACTTTCAAGGGTGAATACCTGAACGATGTGAAGGAAGTGATCTTCTCCGGCGAAGACGCCGTTTCCGTGACCTTCGAAAGCCAGTCCCGTCACGAACTGAAGGTGAAGGTGCCGGCCAACGCCGTGAGCGGTCCCGTCATCCTCTCCGATGTCAACGAACTGGAGGATGCCAATTCCATCCCCAACCACATCTACGCCAAGACAGACCTGGCGGTGGGCAATCCTACCGTCGTCAAGGCCGCCAATGCCGTTTACAAGAGCGGCGACCTCATCACGGTGAAAGGCGCCCATCTGGATATGATCAGGAACGTGTCCCTGCCGCAGGTGAGCGAAGTGGACTTCACCGTATCGGCCGATGCCACTACCATCACCTTCAACCTGCCTCCCAAGGCTTCCGACGGCAGCATCATCCTCACCTCTTATGCAGGCGTGGATTTCGAAGCCGGCCTCATGGAGACCGTGAGCGTGACCGACCTCGGCATTGTTTCCAAGGCCGAAGACCAGCGGTACAAGGCTGGCTGCGAGGTGGAGATCACGGGCTCCGACCTGGACCTGGTGACCAAGGTGGAATTCACGGGCGCCGAGGCGTCCTGGTATCTGGACAAGGGCAAGATCATCGCCACCCAGCCCGCCGCCGCCAAGGACGGTCCCGTTACCGTTACCCTGGATTCCGGCAAGCAGGCCTTCAGTGAGGATATCGAAGTGGTGAAACCGGTCTTCGAATCCAGAAGCGAAGGCGAGACCTGGACGGCCGGCCAGCAGACCATCGAGATCTTCGGTGAGGACCTGGATCTGGTGGAAACCGTGAAGATGGGCAACAAGGCCCAGAGCTTCATCCCCTGTGAGTTCGAGTTCAAGACGGATGGGGAAGGGAAGACCGTCGTATCCGTGATGATTCCCGACCAGGCCTATTCCAGTGCCATCATCCTCACCTCGGCCGCCGGTTACGAGACCGTGACGGACGCCCTCACCATCGTTTACGACGAGGCCGTGTCCATCAAGTTTGACGAGCCTTCCTTCGGCCTGGGCAAGAACATCTCCGTTACCGGTAAGAACCTCCTGCAGGTAGAGCAGGTCTTCATCAAGGGGAAGAAGGTGGTCAGCTATGCCAACCGTGCCGACGACGCCATGGCCTTCGCCATCCCTGATGGCATCGGCCCCGGCGTGTACCGCCTGGCCCTGGTCCTGGTGGACGGCACCGAGCTCACCTGGCCCGTTCCCTTCGAGATTACCGCTCCGTTCACGGAGACCTTCATCTGGGAAGGCCACGAAGATCTGGGCAGTTGGAGTCTCCAGCCTTACCTGGGTGCCGACGGCGCCCTCGCCGCCGGCGGCCTGGAGATCGGCGACGTGATGCGCATCTACTACACGCACTATGCCGACGGGTGGCAGTTCGAGATCTTCGGCGGCCACTGGGAAGGCATGTCATTCCCCGAGCTGGACGGCGGCAAGGCCGTCAAGTCCGGCAACCAGGATCCTGACGCCCAGTACTTCGCCTTTGAGGTGACGGAAGCCAACTATGGCATCCTCACCAGCGCGGCCCAGGGTTGGGGCGGTGTCCTGGTGGTCCAGGGCGAAAGCGTCATCATCACGGGCCTGTCCATCATCCACTTCGGCGCCGCCGAGAAACGCACCACCATCTGGGAAGGCTCCGTGACGGTGGGCGACTGGGACGGTTCGATGGGCGCCCTCTCCTGGGGCGGTTACGACTGGTCCACGGTGCAGGCCGGCACCAAGCTTGCCGTATCCTTTACCACCAGTTCGGACGACGCCGTGATGCGTTTCGGCAACGGCAACTGGGCCTCTCTCCCGAGCCTTGCCGGTCTCGCGAAGGAGGGCAACCTCCCCATCGCCGGTCTTACCAGTTACGAGTTTGAACTTACCCAGGAGGATCTTGCCGACCTGGTGGCAAACGGCGGACTGGTTATTTGCGGTGCCTTCTGGACCATCACCGAGGTCGCCCTGGTGACTATGGAAAGCGCCGGCCCTCAGGAGAAGACCATCTGGGAAGGCTCCGTCCAGGTCTGGTGGGGCGACGCCGGCAGCAACGCGCTCAGCGCGCTTGCCTATGGCGGTTTTGACTGGTCCACCGTAGAGGCCGGCACCATCCTCTGCGCCCACTACACCATTGACGAGGGCGTCGAAGGCGGCTGCATCCGCTTTGGCAACGGCAACTGGACATCCATTCCCAGCCTGGCCGGCCTGGCCCAGGACGGCAACCTGCCGCTGGTGGAAGGCGGTGTCCACGAGGTGGAACTCACCGCCGAAGACCTGGCGTTCCTGGTGGAAAACAATGGCCTGGTGATCTGCGGTAACGGCTATACCATCACTTCCGTGGGCCTCAAGTAAGCCTTGTACTTTTAAATCCGGAGGGGGCTGACCCTCCCTCCGGGTTCCCGATAAATAATGGAACTATGCATACTTTAACCAGATTGTTAATGCCTTTCTCCCTCATCCTTTCCACCCTGTGCTGTTGTGGCAAGGAGAATGGCGGGGGAAATACGGAACCTGAAACCCAGATTCCCACGGCCGTCACCGTGAACCCCGGCTCCATCTCGGCACCGGCCGAGGGTGGCTCCTTCGAGGTGGCGCTCGCCGCACCGGCCCGTCCCAAGGTGGAGATCCCTTCGGCCGCCAGGGGCTGGCTCAGCCTGAAGGACGGCACCTTCAAGGATTACAAGATGACCGTCACCTTGGTGGTGGCCGCCAATGATGCCACAGAGGCCCGTGAGGCCGATGTGACCGTATCGGCCACCGGGGTGTCGTCCGTGACGCTGAAGGTGAGCCAGGCCGCCAAGGAGTCAGATCCGGATCCCTCCACCCCCGGCGCGAACGTGAACCAGGAGCTCATTGACCTCCTGGGGCTGGGATGGAACATGGGGAACCATTTCGACGCCTATTACAACGGCAGCTGGGCCGGAGAGAAGGAAGGCTATCCGGACGAGACCTGCTGGGGCAACGTGCCGGCCACGCAGGCTACCTTCGACGGGGTCAAGTCCCTGGGCTTTACCAGCGTGCGCATCCCCATCTCCTGGCTTAACATGATTGGCCCCGCCCCGGACTACAAGATTGACGAGACCTGGATGAACCGGATTTACGAAGTGGTGCAGATGGCCCACCAGAACGGCCTGAGGGTGATCATCAACACCCACCACGACGAGAACCACGGCGTAAACAACAGCTACCAGTGGCTGGATATCAAGAATGCGGCTAATAACAGCGCGCTCAATGAATCTATCAAGGCCAAGATTGAGGCGGTGTGGACCCAGATAGCCCGGAAATTCGCCGATTGCGGCGACTGGCTGATCATGGAGAGTTTCAATGAGCTCAATGACGGCCAGTGGGGCTGGAGCGAGGATTTCCGCAAGAATCCCACCCGTCAGTGCAATATCCTCAATGAGTGGAACCAGGTGTTTGTGGACGCGGTGCGTGCCACCGGCGGCAACAATGCCACCCGCTGGCTGGGCGTGCCCACCTACGCCGCCAATCCCGAATTTGAGAAATACTGGACCCTGCCTTCAGATCCGGTCGGGAAGACCATGCTGGCCGTCCATTTCTACGATCCTTCCGATTATACGATCGGTGAGGCGCAGTATTCCGACTGGGGCCACACCGGCGCCGCAGGCCGGAAGGCTTCGGGCGGCGACGAGGACCACGTGCAGGCGGTGTTCGGCAATCTGTACAACAAGTACGTGAGCCGGGGCGTGCCCGTTTATCTGGGCGAATTCGGCTGCTCCATGCGCGCCAAGAGCGATGCCCGGGCCTGGGCTTTCTACAAATACTACCTGGAGTATGTGGTGAAGGCTGCCAGGACCTACGGACTTCCCTGTTATCTGTGGGATAACGGAACCGACGGCACCGGCGCCGAGCGGCACGGCTACATCAACCATGGCACCGGGAGGCCCGTGGGCAACAGCAAGGAAGTTCTGGATGTGATGAAGAAGGCCTGGTTCACCGACGCCGAAGGCTATACGCTGGAAACCGTTTACAACAACGCCCCCAGATTCTGATCGTACTACTATGAAAAAGATGCTTCTTCCCGCTGCCCTGGCTGTGATAACGGCCTGCAGCACAGGCCCTGAAAAACCTATGGATACACCCAAGGACAAGCTGGTTCAGCAGTTGTTCTCCTGGGCCGACAGCAGCCACATCGCCTACGGCCACCAGGACGACCTGGCCTATGGCCATGCCTGGCAGGTAACCGACTGGGAGAACGATTCCCTGGAGCGCTCGGACGTGAAGGCCGTGAGCGGCCGCTATCCCATGGTGATGGGCTTCGACCTGGGCGACATTGAGCACGCGGCCGACAAGAACCTGGACGGCGTGCCCTTCGGCCTGATCCGCAAGGCGGCGCTTAAGCATATCGAACGCGGCGGCGTGGTCACCTTCTCCTGGCATCCCGACAACATCGTCACCGGCGGCGACGCCTGGGACATTTCCTCGGACCAGGTGGTGAAAGCCATCCTCCCCGGCGGGGAAAAGCATGCCGAATTCCGCGTCTGGCTGCAGCGGGCGGCCGATTTCATCGAGAGTCTGGGCGAGGTTTCCGTCATTTTCCGCCCCTGGCACGAACACAGCGCGAGCTGGTTCTGGTGGGGTCAGGACCTGTGTACGGCCGACGAATACCGCGAACTCTTCCGCATGACCTGGCTCTATTTTGTCAAGGAGCGCGGGCTCACCAACCTCCTCTGGTGCTATTCCCCCAACGGCCCCTTTACGCCCGAGAGCTATATGGAACGCTATCCCGGCGACGAGTTCGTGGATATCCTGGGGGCCGATTTCTATGAATTCGTGGGCCCGGACGGCCTGCAGGAAAGCGGGGCCCGCTTTGCCGGCGTGCTCCGCGACATGCTCACCAAGATGACGGTCCTGGGCCAGGAGCATCACAAGCTCATCGCGCTCAGCGAAACGGGTCTGGAAGGCATTCCGGATGCGAACTGGTGGATGCAGGTGCTGTATCCGGCCATCAAGGACTATTCCGTCTCCTACGTGCTCACCTGGCGCAATGCCCACGACCGGGCCGGCCATTTCTACGGCCCCTGGGAAGGCTATCCCGGCGAGGCCGATTTCAAGGCCTTCGCCCAGTTGGAACAAATTGTATTGCTATAACTTATGAACTATGAAGAACGCCTGGCCTGGCTCCGGGAGAACCATCGCCGGCTCATTGAGAAAAAGAATGTCCCGATCGAGGGCAACGGCATTTACGAGCGTTGGGAGCATCCCGTCCTCACGGCCGACCATGCCCCGCTGTCGTGGCGCTATGATTTTGACAGGCAGCGCAATCCCTATCTGATGGAGCGCATCGGCGTGCATGCCACGCTGAACAGCGGCGCCATCAAGTGGGGGGACAAGTATGTGCTGGTGGTGCGGGTGGAAGGAAATGACCGCAAGTCCTTCTTTGCCGTGGCCGAAAGCCCCAATGGCGTGGACCATTTCACCTTCTGGCCCCGGCCCGTCACGATGCCCGAATGGGGCGAGCCCGCCACCAATGTGTACGACATGCGCCTGACCGCCCATGAGGACGGCTGGATCTACGGCATCTTCTGCGTGGAGCGCAAGGATCATACGGCCGAGGGCGACCTGTCTGCCGCGACGGCCGCCGCCGGCGTGGCCCGTACCCGGGACCTGGTGAACTGGGAGCGCCTGCCGGATATCCAGAGCGTGAGCCAGCAGCGCAACGTGGTGCTCCATCCCGAGTTTGTAAACGGGAAATATGCCCTCTACACGCGTCCGCAGGATGGTTTCATCGATGCGGGCAGCGGCGGCGGCATTGGCTGGGCCCTCGTGGACAGCATGGAAAATGCCGTCATCGGCGAGGAAAAGATTATCAACCGTCGCTTCTACCATACCATCAAGGAAGTGAAGAACGGTGAGGGACCCCATCCCATCAAGACCCCTCTGGGTTGGCTGCATCTGGCCCACGGGGTGCGGGGCTGTGCCAGCGGCCTGCGTTATGTGCTCTACCTGTACATGACGGCCCTGGACGACCCTTCCCGGGTGATCGCCGAGCCCGGCGGCTTTTTCATGGCCCCGGAAGGCGGGGAGTATATGGGCGACGTGATGAACGTGCTCTTTGCCAACGGCTGGATTGCCGATGAAGACGGCCGTGTGTTCATCTACTATGCCTCCTCCGATACCCGCATGCACGTGGCCACGTCCACGGTGGAGCGCCTGGTGGACTATTGCCTGCGCACCCCGGCCGACGGCCTGCGCACCGGCCTTTCCGTACAGGCTGTGAACCGGCTGGTGGATATGAATAAAGATTTTGCTTGTGAATAAGTTATTCCCACGCCTGTGTGTGGCGGCCGCTTTGTTGGCGCTGGCTGCTTGCCGGAAGCCGGAGGTGACGGTAAAAACCGCCGCCGGGACGGTCCGGCTCCAGCCGGTGACGCCGGAGATCGTGCGCGTGAGCGTGTCTCCGGACGGCCGCTTCCGCGAGCGGAAAAGCCTGGTGGTGCTGCCGCAGCCGGCTTGTGCGGAATATACGGTACATAAGGCCGAAGATGCGGTGTGCCTGGAGACCCCGGCCTTGAAAGTCAGGGTGCACAAGGCCGACGGGACCGTCCATTTCTACAAGGCCGACGGGACGCCGCTGGCCTTGGGCGGACAAGCCTTCTTCCAGCCCCGGGAGGTGGAAGGCAAGCAGGGCTGGAGCACCACGGTGCGCTTTGACAGTCCTTCCGACGAGGCCTTCTATGGCCTGGGACAGCACCAGGCCGGCGAATTCAATCACAAAGGCCGGCGGGAAGAGCTGTATCAGTACAATACCAAGATCAGCGTGCCCGTGGTGGTGTCCAACAAGGGCTACGGCCTCCTTTTCGATGCCTATTCCCTGAGCCGCTGGGGGACAGACCAGCCTTACCGGCAGTTGGGCGAGGTCTTTGACCTGGACCTGACCGGCACCTATCGGCCCCGCGCCGGCGAGGTCCTGGTGCAGCGGGAAGACAGCCTCTTTTATGAGAACGAGTGGGCCATCCGGAACTTGCCCGACCTTCCCCTCCTGGGGGCGACGGTCTCTTATGACGGCAGCATCACCGCCCGGGAGACAGGTGATTATCATTTCATCCAGTACTATGCCGGTTTCCAGCGTACGGTCATCGGCGGGGAAGAGGTGATGAGCCGCCGCTGGCGTCCGGCCTGGAACCCCAACAGCTATAAGTTTACCGTCCACCTGGAAAAGGGCGTCCCGACGCCCCTGCACATCGACTGGGATCCCGATGGCGACGTGTCGTATATCGGTCTTCGCGTGGCGGCTCTGGAAAGCCCGGAGCAGGAATCCCGCCTCACTTTCTGGAGCGAGTTCGAACCCATGGCCGACTTCTATTTCATGGCGGGGGACAGCTACGACGGGGTGATCCGGGATTATCGCCGGCTCACCGGGAAGGCGCCCGTCATGCCCAAATGGGCCCTGGGCTTCTGGCAGAGCCGCGAGCGCTACAGCAGCCAGGAGGAACTGGTAGGAACCCTTCGGGAACTGCGCCGGAGGCATATTCCGGTGGATAATATCGTACAGGACTGGCAGTATTGGGAAGACGACCAGTGGGGAAGCCATGCCTTCGATCCCTTGCGTTATCCGGACCCCGAAGCCATGCTGGACAGCGTGCATGCGCTGCACGGCCGGCTCATGATCTCCGTCTGGCCCAAGTTCTATACGAATACGGCCCATTACCAGGAGCTCAAACAGGCCGGCTATGCCTATATCCATGCCGAGGAGGACAGCCTGGTGGACTGGCTGGGGCACCGGCAGAGTTTCTATGATGCCTATGCCCCGGGCGGCCGCAAGCTCTTCTGGCAGCAGATGGACCAGAGCCTGTACACGAAGCTGGGCCGCAAGATGGACGCCTGGTGGATGGACGCCAGCGAACCCAATCTGCGCGACTGCCTGCCCCTGGACTATATGAAATGGCTGCTCACGCCCAACGCCCTGGGCTCCAGCACGGAATACCTGAACGCCTACGCCCTGGTGAATGCCCAGGCCATCTACGAAGGCCAGCGGGGCGTGGATCCGGACAAACGCGTGTTCCTCCTGACCCGCAACGGCTTTGCTGGCCTGCAGCGTTACAGCACCGCCTCCTGGAGCGGCGACATTGGCACGTCCTGGACGGACATGCGCATGCAGATGGCCGCCGGCCTCAATTATTCCATGAGCGGCATTCCGTTCTGGGGCATGGATATCGGCGGCTTCTCGGTGATGAGCCAGTTCTACAGCGCCCGGCATGCCGATGAGTGGCAGGAACTCCAGACCCGCTGGCACCAGGCGGGCACCTTTGTCCCGCTGTTCCGTACGCATGGCCAGTGGCCCGCCCGCGAACTCTGGAACATAGCCCCGGAAGGCTCTCCGGCCTATGAAAGCATCCTGTGGTACATGCAGCTCCGTTACCGCCTGATGCCCTATCTGTATTCGCTCACCGGTGCCGTGCATTTTGAAGATTATACCCTGATGCGGGGCCTTCCCATGGATTATCCGGCCGATCCGGAGGTCCTTGACCTCTCCGACCAGTGGATGCTGGGCCCGGCGCTGATGTGCTGCCCGGTTTACGAATACAAGGCCCGCAGCCGCCGTGTCTATTTCCCGGAAGGCCGCTGGTATGACTTCTATACCGGCGAGAGCATCGAAGGCGGACAGCACCTGTGCGTGGCGGCCCCCTATGAGCGCATACCGCTCTATGTGCGTGCGGGCAGCATCCTTCCGCTGGGACCGGACATGGAGTGGAGCGACCAGAAACCCGCCGACCCCCTTACCCTCCTTATCTATCCCGGGGCCGATGCCCGTTTCACCCTGTATGAGGATGACGGACTCAGCTACGGCTACGAAAAGGGGCAGTATGCCACCATCGGCCTGCACTGGGACGATGCCGGACGGACCTTGCGTATCGACGACCGTCAGGGCGCTTTCCCCGGCATGCTGCAGGAACGGGTGTTCGTCATTTGCCTGAAGGATCCGGCCCGTCCAGCCTCCCTGCAAGTCCGGTATGATGGTAAATCGCTGACTATGAAGCTGTAATCAATATCGATAAGTAATAATATGAATAAGTTTTTTAGTGTTGTCATGAGTACTGCAGTTCTGGCGTCCTGTGGAGGCGCCGGTCCTAAACCGTGCATTCCCGCCGACAAGGATGTGGAAGCGAAAGTGGAAAGCGTACTTTCCAAGATGTCTTTGAAAGAAAAGGCCGGGCAGGTGGTCCAGCTGAATATCTCCGTCCTGGAGGACCAGACCCGCGAAGCCATCGATCCGGCCAAATTGGACTATGTGATCGGGCAGCAGAAAGTGGGTTCCATCCTGAATGTGATGCATGACCGGGCCCATTCCCGCGAGGAAACGGCTGCGATGGTGCGCCAGATCCAGGAAAAGTCCATGGAGGCCATCGGCATTCCCTGCATCTATGGGCTGGATATGATCCATGGGGCTACCTACCTCACCGACGGGAGTTTCTATCCCCAGGAGGTGAACCTGGCGGCCACCTTCAACCGCGACTATGCCCGCATGCTGGGCCACGCCATGGCCTATGAGACCCGTGCCGCCCAGGTGCCCTGGGTGTTCTCCCCGGTTATGGACCTGGGACGCGATCCCCGTTGGCCCCGTCTGTGGGAGAGTTTTGGCGAAGATCCCTATCTGCAGGCCGAAATGGCCCGCGAGGAAACGCTGGCCCTCCAGGGAGCGGATCCCAACCATGTGGACCAGGAGCATGTGGCCGTGTCGCTGAAGCATTTCATGGGCTACGGCGTGCCGCACACCGGAAAGGACCGTACGCCGGCCTATATCGCCGAGAATGACCTGCGGGAGAAGTTCTTTGCGCCTTTCCTGGCCTGCTTCCGTGCCGGTGCCCTCACCGCCATGGTGAATTCGGCCTCCATCAACGGCATCCCCACCCACGCCAACGCCATCCTGCTGAGCGGCTGGGTGAAAGAGCAGCTGAACTGGGACGGCATGCTGGTCACCGACTGGGCCGACATTGACAATCTCTTCCAGCGGGACCATGTGGCCGCCAACAAGCGGGAAGCCGTGGCCATGGGCCTGAACGCGGGCATCGACATGATCATGGATCCCTACGACCCGGCCTGCGTGGATGACGTGGTGGCCGTGGTGGAGCAAGGTCTGGTGTCGCGGGCCCGGCTGGACGATGCGGTGCGCCGGGTGCTGCGCCTGAAAGTGCGCCTGGGTCTGTTTGACCAGCCTGTCTGGGATACCGCGTATCCGGAATTCGCCTCCGAGCGCTTTGCCCGGGAGTCCTATGCGGCCGCCCTGGAAAGCGAGGTGCTGCTCAAAAATGACGGCATCCTGCCCCTGAAAGAAAACGCCCGCCTGCTGGTGTGCGGCCCCAATGCCAACAGCCTGCGCGCCCTGAACGGCGGCTGGAGCTATACCTGGCAGGGGGATGCCGACAACTTCGCGCCTCAGTATCATACCATCCTGGAGGCCCTTACGGCGCGTTTCCCCCAGGTGAACTGGGTGCCCGGCGTGGAGTATGACGCCTCCGACTGGCAGAAAGACGTGGAGACCGGCATCCAGCAGGCCGTGAGCGCGGCCCGGAAGGCCGACGTCATTGTCTGCTGCGTGGGTGAGAACTCCTACTGCGAGACCCCCGGCAACATGGACGACCTGAACCTCTCGGCCCATCAGCAGGAACTGGTGAAGGCCCTCTCGGCCACCGGAAAGCCCATCGTGCTGGTGCTGAACGAAGGCCGCCCGCGCCTGATCAGTGAGATCGAACCCCTGGCGGCCGCCGTGGTGGACGTGATGCTGCCTTCCAACTACGGCGGCGACGCCCTGGCGGCCCTCCTGTCCGGAGACGAGAATTTCTCCGGCCGCCTGCCCTTCACCTATTCCAAGCACATCAACGCCCTGCACACCTACGACTACAAGGTGAGCGAGCACCGCGAGACCATGGAAGGCTCCTATAACTACGACGCCGTGATGGATGTCCAGTGGCCCTTCGGCCATGGCCTGAGCTATACGCAGTTCGCCTATGCCGACCTGCAGGTGGACAAGGCCGACTTCCGGGCGGGGGACCAGCTGGAGATCTCCGTGAAGGTGACCAATGTGGGCCAGCGTGCCGGCAAGGAGGCCGTGCTGCTGTACAGCTCCGACCTGGTGGCTTCGCTCATTCCGGACGTGAAGCGGCTGCGCGGCTTCGAGAAAGTATCCCTGGCCCCCGGTGAGAGCCAGACCGTCACGTTCCGGATTCCGGCCTCCGACCTGGCTTTTGTCGGTGCCGACGGCCGCTGGCGCCTGGAAGAGGGCGACTTCCGCCTGAGTTGCGGCGGCCTCTCTGCCATGATCCGTTGCATGGCCACCCAGGTCTGGGATACCCCGAATATCTGATATGAGACGCTTTCTGACGGGAGCAGGGCTGCTGGCCCTGCTCTGCTGTTGTAACGCCCGGGTGGAGGCACCCACCGGATACAGCGATCCGGACCTGGGCTGGCTTTTCCTGGACAAGGGCCCCTATACGCTTTCCTGCACTGTCGAGGCCCAGCCGGGACCGGCCTCCCTGCAACTGGTTACGGACCTATCTCTCATGGCCGACGCGCCCACGGTGGTCTTCTCGGCCCAGACCACGGTGGACAGCTGTGGACGCATTTCGGTGCCCCTGGGGCAGCTGGAGCCCGGTTTCTACCAGGTGCGCCTGCGCGATTCCATCCGCTGGAACATCGGGGTGCGGCCCGAAGCGGTGGTGAGCGCCCCCGACGCGGCGCCCGATTTTGACGCCTTCTGGCAGGAAACCTTCGCGGCCCTCTCGGCCGTACCCGCCCAGCCGGAACTCACCGAGGTGCCGGCCTGGTCCAACGAACAGAGGACTTGCTACGAGCTCCGTTTCCAGAGCCTGGACGGGGGCGTGGGCGGCGGCATCCTGTCCATCCCCAATGCGCCGGGCCGCTATCCGGCCGTGGTGCAGTATATGGGCTACGGCGCGCCCGTTTTCTATTTCGACCCTTCGGCCCATCCGGAACGCATCGATTTTCTGGTGAGTGTCCGGGACCAGGGCATCTTCAAGGGGGATCAGGACCGCTGGATTGACCGTGGCCTGGCCTCCCGCGAGAGCTTCTACTACCGGGGCGCCTTCTGCGACGCCCGCCGGGCCCTGGACATCCTTTTCTCCCTGGACAAGACCGACCCCGACCGGGTGGTGGCCATGGGGGAAAGCCAGGGCGGGGCGCTCACCGCGGTGGCGGCCGCCTGGGAAGACCGGCTGCAGGCCGTGTCGCTGGCCGTGCCTTTCCTCGGCGACTACCCGGACTACGCCCGGATCGTGTGGTGGCCCGTGCATGAGGTCTGGGAAGCGGCCGACGAGGCGCAGCTGGACCGGGACGCCCTCATGCAGATGCTCACCTACTTTGACGTGAAGAACTTTGCACCCCGGATCCACTGCCCGGTGTATATGGCCTTCGGCCTGCAGGATCCCGTGTGCCCGCCCCATACCAATTTTTCCATCTACAACAACCTGGGAAGCCGTGAGCGGCATTATTATTGCGCGCCCACCTGCGGGCATGAGATGTGGCTGGTGAAGGCCTGGGAGCCTGTCCGGGATGCTTTCCTTGCCCCTTACCTGCAATGAATACACGTACCGAAACCTTTTTGCAGGAAGTCCGGGATGAACTCACCGGGCACATCCTGCCTTTCTGGCTCTCGCTGAAAGACCCCCGCGGCGGTTTTTACGGCGAAATGTGGGCCGACGGGACCATCCGCTACGACGCCCCCCGGGGCGTCGTACTCAACGCCCGGCTCATCTGGTCGTTTGCATCGGCCTATGCCCGGCTGCACCGGACGGAATACCTGGTGGCGGCCGTGCATGCGCGGGATTGGTTCCTGGCGCACTTCTGCGACCACAAATACGGCGGCGTCTATTGGAGCGTCACCCCGGAGGGGGAGCGGCTGGATGCCAAGAAACAGCTTTATGCCCAGGGCTTTGCCATCTACGGCCTGTCGGAGCTCTACAAGGTGACCCGCGACGACGAGGTGCTCAAAAACGCCGTGAACCTGTACCGGGTGGTGGAAACCTATTTTGCCGACCCGCAGCATGGCGGCTATATCGAGGCGCTGGACCGGGACTTTTCCCCGCTCGGGGACATGTCGCTGAGCGAGCACGACATCAATGCCGACAAGACCATGAACTCCCACCTCCATCTCCTGGAGGCCTATGCCAACCTGTATCAGGTGTGGCCGGACGAGGGCCTGCGGGAGCGGGTGGAAGCGCTGCTGGCGCTCATCGGCACGCGGATTATCGGGGAGGACGGTCATCTGCGGCTGTATTTCAGGCGGGACTGGAGCGTCCTGCCGGGCGCCGTTTCCTACGGGCACGACATCGAGACGTCCTGGCTGGCGCTGGAATGTGCCTTCGCCCTGAAAGACCTGGACGTGGTGAACCGGGTGCGTCCCTGGGCGCTGCGGCTGGGTGAAGCGGGCAACGAAGGCCTGCTGCCCGACGGCTCCCTGCGCTACGAAAGGCTGCCGGACGGCCGCTTTGACGATTCCCGCCAGTGGTGGGTGCAGGCCGAGTCGGTGGTGGGCAACCTCTGGCTGTGGAAATACCACGGCGACGCGGCGGCGGCCGGCCGGGCCCTCTCCTGCTGGGCCTTCATCCGGGACCATCTGGTGGATCCCGTGGGCGGAGAATGGTGGTGGGCCGTCCTGCCCGACGGCAGCATCGACCGCCAGAACCCCAAGGCGGGCCTGTGGAAATGTCCCTACCACAATACCCGCATGTGTTTGCAGGTCCTGGGTATTTTCTTACCTTTGTAAGACTTTAAAACGAAACTATGGCCAAATTCTCAGAGAAAATCGGATATGCCCTGGGCGACGCCGCTGCCGGCGGGATTACCTGGAAGGTCATGTCCATCGCCTTTCCCTTCTTCTTTACCAACGTTTTCGGCCTCACCGTGGCCGATGCGGCAGCCCTGATGCTGGTGGCCCGCCTCTTTGACGTGGTCACCGATCCGCTGATGGGTGCCATCGCCGACCGGACCCAGTCCCGCTGGGGAACCTATCGGCCCTGGCTCATCTTCGGGGCCATTCCCCTGGGCCTGGTCTTCGCCCTGCTGCTCTATACCCCGGATCTGGGCCCGGCGGGCAAACGCGTGTATGCCTATGCCCTCTATCTGCTCATGATGATGGTCTATACCGCCGTGAACGTACCCTATGGCTCGCTCCTGGGCGTGATGACCGACGACGACAACGAAAAGAACCAGTTCTCTTCCTACCGGATGGTGGGCGCCTATGCCATGGGTTTTGTGATGCTCTTTTCCTTCCCGTACCTGCAGCGGATGGTGGGGGGCACCCCGCAGCATCAGTATGCCGTGCTGGGGGTGGTGCTGGGCGCCGTGGCTGCGCTGGGCACCCTGGCCTGCGGCCTGCTCACCAGAGAGCGGCTGAAACCCGTCCGCGCCGAGAAGTTCTCCTTCAAGCCCTTCGCCGACCTGTTCCGGAACAAGCCGTGGATCTATCTGACGCTCATCGGCATCTGCACCAATTTCTTCAACGGTTTCCGCTATGCCGTGGCCGCCTACCTCATGGAATACTGCCTGCACGGGGATGTGACCGTGATGGGCCTGGTGATCAACTATACCGTGTTCATGATGTTCGGCGAGGCCACCTGTATGGTCTTCGGCGGCCTGTGCCCCTGGTTCACCAAGAAAGTGGGATCCAAGCGCAAGGCCTTTGCCTGGTCGGCCATCATCTGCGCCGTCTCGTCCGTCCTCTTTTTCTTCATTCCCATGGATCCGGCCTGGATCTGGGTGATGGTGGCCAATGTCATCATCACGTCCATCGGTATTGGCTTCTATTCTCCGCTGCTGTGGTCCATGTATGCCGATGTGGCCGACTACGCCACGCAGCAGAACGGCACCTCTTCCACCGGCCTCATCTTCTCGTCGGGAACCATGGCGCAGAAGTTCGGATCGGCCATTTCCGGTGCCCTGGTGGCCATGTTCCTGGGTTTTGCGGGCTTCGTCTCCAACACGGACGCCCTCACGGGAGAGACGGTAGTTACCATTACCAACGAGGCCTCGGTCCAGCAGATGGTCTGGAGCCTGTTCTCGCTCTTCCCGGCCGCCATCGCCCTGCTCATTCTCCTGCTGCTGCGCCTCTATCCCATCAAGAAGTAGCGCTACCCGGCGTCCGGGTGCCAGTGAAGATACTTGCCGATTTGCCGGGGAGGGGACGGGGTCCTTTGCCCCAGCATTTGGGCCAGTTGCGCTTTCTGCCAGTCCGGCAGCATGGGGATATCCCGCACATGGCGGATGCGTTTCTCTTTCAGGAGCAGCCGGCTAAAGTCTTTGTACACGGCATCTGACCCGCTGTCGCCTTCTTCCCGGAACGCATATCCGCTGCCGCTGCGCTCGTGGAAGGAGCGGATCATGCCCTCCAACGAGTCGTAATAGGAGGCGGCCAGCCTGTAATCCACCACGTTCCACAGGCCGATGAGGGCGTCTGTGAGCTGCCGGGCTTCTTCCGGGCAGAGCTCGCGGAACCAGCGGTCCAGCTGCCGGTATCGCAGGAAAGTCCCGTGCCGCTGGCAGTAGCGGGCCTCCTGCAGGGCCCGGCGCAGGGGCCGGGAGGCGCGGGGCTCGTCCAGCGCCGCCGAGAAGGGATGGGGCCGGAGGGCGTAGGCCAGGAAGTTCCAGCGGTACTGCTCGGCCCGGGGGCACAGCGACCGTTCCACCGGCCTGTTATAGTTATAGGCGAGGGTGCTGCGGATTTGCGCGTCTCCCTCTGGGACGGCGCTGCCGAAGCCGTGGCGGAACACCGGGCCCTTCCGCTCCCGCGAGCGGTTCCATTCCCGCGCGAAGAGGCGGCTGCACTCTTTCTGGAAGCTGGCCAGTTGCTGCCGGTCGGACGCGATGATGAGCTGGTGCACGTGGTCCGGCATCAGGCAAAGGGCGGCGACGGGGATTTCCATCCGCTCGGCCAGCGTGCAGAAGATGGTGAAAAACACCAGGCAGTCGGTCGGGGAATAGAACAGCAGGCCCCCGTCGTGCGAGCGCTGGCAGATGTGATGCATCTTCCCGGGACAGACTTCTCTCTTTCTCATGCCTTGGACTTTGGGGCAAGGTAGTAAAAAGGCGGCGGCGAAGGAAGGAAGCGGCAAAAAGTTTATCGGTTTTGCGAGTCTTTTGTGTGTTTTGCGTCCTTATTCCCAGATGACCAGGGAACGGTCCAGGGGAATGGACTTGGGCGTTCCCGCCGTGCCCCGGATGTGGTACAGTTGCCCGGCGGGCCCGTCCACCAGGGCGGTGATGGCCGTGTTGATGCGGGAGATGTTCACGTTGAGGTCGTTGTTGAAGATGTCCACGATCCGGCAGATCCGCTGCTGGACCGCCGCCGGGTTGGAACTCCGGTTCAGGCGACGGTAATAGCTTTCCATCTCCCGGCGGTAATCCCCGATTTGTTTGAGGAGGATGCCTTCCGGATGCCGCAGGAACAGGAGCAGCACCGTTTTGCTCATCGGCCGCATCTTGAGTTCCTGCTGGCCGATATAGATCCGCAGGCTGCGGGTAATCCGGAGCGGGGCGGCCTCCAGGCCCGGGATGGCGGGAATCGGGGCTTCCGACATGCCCCGCCGCCGGATTTCCTGCAGCGCCAGCCGCACGAAGGCGACGAGTTCCTCCGTTTCCCGTTCTTCCAGCGGCCGGCTGTCCCACGGCGACAACCCTTCCTCCAGCGTATCGGCCCCGCCGCGCCAGCGCAGGAACCACAGTGCCAGCCTTCCCTCCATCATGGGACAAAGATGGCATGCGGGCCGCTTCTCTCTGGCGCTTAAGGCTTTGAGGCTTAGTGTTTTGTGGGTTTTAACTTCGCCCTGCGGGGTAGCGTTTCTTTTTATAAAGTGCTGGGAGGCAGGGGATTGGGTGCCAGAAAAAGCGCCGCCCCCTGGGGAAGGGACGGCGCTAAGGCTACAGGAACCTGCAGGAGACTACCAGCGATCCTCGTCGGAGACACTGAGTTTCTTGCGGGCGTGACGACGGCGGGCGCTCAGGACGCGACGGCCGTTGGCGGAAGCCATGCGGGCGCGGAACCCGTGCTTGTTCACACGCTTGCGGCGGGAAGGTTGAAATGTTCTTTTCATGATATCTTCTTTTTAATATTTTCGCAGTAAGGACCGCAAAGGTAGTAATTCTCCGGGAAAAAGCCAAATATTTTTTTAAATCCCTTCTTTTCCCTCAATGTGGATCACCAGTTTCCCTTCGTAGTAGGGGTCGTGGAGCCAGGCCGATACGGGCCAGGTGTGCACGGAGCCGCGGGGGAGACGGTGCCGGGCCATGAGTTCGCAGATTTCCTCGTTCACGTCCCCGCCCTTGAGATAGAGGATGCCGCGGGTGAACTGTCCTTTGACCCAGGGGTAGAAGTCGGTGAGGGAGGCCACCGCCCGGGACACCACGAAGTCGAAGCTCCGGTGCAGGGACTCGGCCCGGGCATTCACCACTTCCACGTTCTCCAGTTTCAGGGCCGATGCAACGGCCTGGGCGACCAGGGTTTTCTTGCCCACGGAGTCGCACAGGACAAAGCGGGCCTCCGGGAACAGGATGGCGAGGGGGATGCCGGGGAACCCGCCGCCGGTGCCCAGGTCCAGCACGCTGGCCCGGGCAAAGCACTCCCACAGGCCGGGTACGGTCATCAGGTAGCGGGCAATGGCCAGCGAATGCAGGACATGATGCTCCTGCACATGGTCGATATCCTTCCGGGAAATGACATTGATTTTGGCGTTCCATTCCCGGTACAGGGCATCCAGGGCCGCAAACTGCGCTTGCTGGAGCGGGCTCAGGGTAAAGTCTTCCATCAGGCAATCTCTCCTCTTAACATCATTTGGGCCAGGTGCTGTTTGCCCCGGCGGATGCGCGTGCGCACCGTATTGAGTTCCAGGTCCAGCTCCCGCGCAATCTCTTCGTATTCCAGTTCGTCAATCATGTATTTGATCATCACGTCCTTGTACAGGGACGGCAGCTCGTCGATAAAGCGCATGAGCCGCTGGTGCACCTCGTCGTTGATGATGTCTTCCTCGGGCGTGGTCTCGGTGAGGTCGCCGCCGCCTTCGCCGCCTTCGGAGGCCTTCTGCTTGATTCCTTCCTTCTTCTCGTCCTCACGCTGGATCTGGCTCAGATGGTCCAGGGCGGTGCGGGTGGCGATGGTCAGGAGCCAGGGACGCAGTTCCCGCTCCATGTCAAAGGAAGAGAGGGCCGAAAACGCCTTCTGAAAGCTCTCGGAAACCACATCGTCCACGTCGGCCTTCCATTTGAAATAACCGCTTACGCGGCCCCGGACGGCCCGTTCGTGAATCTGGTAAATCATCCGGTAGGCGGTCTGGTCGCCCTGGATGGCCCGGGCAATGATTTCTTTTTCGTTCGTATAGTCCATAGTTCAAGTTTAGTGTGCTTCCAGCCAGTTGGCACCGGCGGCGCAGGAAACGGTGAGGGGTACGGAAAGGCGGATGACGTTTTCCATGACATCGCGCACCAGCGCCTCCAGCGCGGGCACTTCGTCCGGGAACGCGTCAAAGACCAGTTCGTCGTGGATTTGCAGCACCATCCGGCTGCGGAATCCGTCGGCTTCCAGGCGCCGGGCCACGCCAATCATGGCCAGTTTGATGATATCGGCCGATGTCCCCTGGATGGGGGCGTTGACGGCGTTCCGTTCGGCCAGGGCCCGTACGTTGGCGTTGCGTTCGTGGATGTCCGGCAGGTAGCGCCGGCGGCCGAACAGGGTCTCCACGTAGCCGTTCTCCCGGGCGAAGGCAATGCTGTCGTCGATGAAGGAACGGATGGCGGGGAAGGATGCGAAGTATCCGTCAATGAGCTCTTTGGCGGCGCTGCGGGACAGATGCAGCCGCTGCGCCAGGCCGAAGGAAGAGATGCCGTACATGATGCCGAAGTTGGCGGTCTTGGCCATGCCGCGCTGTTCCCGCGTGACTTCGGATACGGGGATGCCGAAGATCTTGGCGGCGGTGGCGGCGTGCACGTCCTCGCCGCTGCGGAAAGCCTGGATGAGGTGGGCGTCGCAGCTCAGGTGGGCCATGATGCGCAGCTCGATCTGCGAGTAGTCGGCCGATACGATGACGCCATCCGGCGTCCCCGGCACGAAGGCCTTGCGGATTTCCTTGCCCCGTTCCGTGCGGATGGGGATGTTCTGCAGGTTGGGGTTGGAACTGGACAGTCTTCCCGTGGCGGTAAGCGCCTGATTGAACGTAGTATGTACGCGGCCGTCCAGCGGCGATACGTAGGAGGGGAAAGGCTCGATGTAGGTGGAGAGCAGTTTTTTCACGCCCCGGAATTCCAGGATCTCGTCCACGATGGGATGCCGGTCGGCGAGGGCCAGGAGCGTGGCTTCATCCGTGCTGTACTGCCCCCGGGCGCTCTTTTTGGCTTTGGGGTCCAGGCGGAGTTTCTCGAACAGGAGCTCGCCCACTTGTTTGGGCGAGGAGATGTTCAGGAGGGGTTCGTCGGCCAGGTCCCGGATGCGTCCTTCCCGCTCCGTGAGTTCGTGCCGAAGCCCTTCGGCATAGGCTTTCAGCTGCGAAAGGTCCACCTTGACGCCGTCCAGCTCCATCCGGGTGAGCACCTTGGCCAGCGGCTCTTCCATATTGTCGTAGAAGGGCGGCAGCGATTCGCGCAGTTTGTCGCCCAGCGGCACCAGCACGGCGGCTTCCATCCAGCGGGGCGAATCGTCCGCTTCCGGCTCCTCGTCAAACAGGGACGCGGTGGTGGCCGCCGGGGCCGAGGCTTCCAGCGATACGCCCAGGTACGACTGGGCCAGCGCCGGCAGTTCGTGGCTCCGTTCGGGATTGAGGACATAGTGCATGAGCTGGATGTCGTTCCAGGGGCCCTGGAGGCCGATGCCGTCGGCCGCGAGGCTCCGGGCCATCCGCTTCAGGTCCACGCCGTATTTGGCTATGGCGGCATCTTCCAGCACGGGCCGGGCCTGTTCGGCCGCCATCTTGGCCACGTTCTCTCCGGCGGCCATAAATACCTGGCTGCCAGCGATCAGCAGGCCGGCTTTCCCGCTTTTCCGGGCCGCGGCGATGACCGCTTCCGGGGTGGCTTCCCGGCAGGGGCAGGCCGAAGGAGATGGCCGGTCGTTGCCGGCCATGACGTTTGCGCCGCTGCCGGCCATGACATTGGCGCCGTTGCCGGCCATGACGTTGGCGCCGTTGCCGGCCATGACGTTGGCGCCGTTGCCGGCCATGACGTTGGCGCCGTTGCCGGCCATGACGTTGGCGTCATTCCCGGCTTGACCGGGAATCTCTGCAATCCTCCCGGCCAGATATTTTTTCAGCGAAGCGAACTCATACTGCTCGAAGAGCCCCGCGATAGCCGGAGAGAACCGCCCGCTGTAGCGCATCTGCTCGGCCGTGACCGGCAGCTGCATGTCGGTCTTGATGGTGACCAGGGTCTTGGAAAGGCCGATATGGGGCCGGGCTTCCGTGAACTGGGCCTGCTGCCGGGCGGTGAGCTCGGCCAGGTGGGCATAGATGTTTTCCAGCGAACCGTATTGGGCGATGAGTTTGGCGGCGCCCACTTCCCCCACGCCCTTGACTCCCGGCACATTGTCGGCCGTGTCGCCGCAGATGGCCAGCATGTCAATGACCTGACGGGGGTTGGAGATGCCCCATTTCCCGCACAAGGCGGCCTCGTTCACCAGTTCGGACTCGCTCCCGCTTTTGCCCGGTTTGAGCTGGAACACATGCGGGCCGATGAGCTGCCCGTAGTCCTTGTCGGGGGTGACCATGTACACGTCCAGCTGGTCGGAGGCAAACTGGGTGGCAGCCGATCCCAGTACGTCGTCGGCCTCGAAGCCGGGCACCATCAGGACCGGGACGTTCATGGCCCGGACCAGCTCCGTGAGGGGCTCCAGGGCGTCGATGACCAGTTGCGGGGTGGGCGGGCGTGTTCCTTTGTATGCGGGGTACAGCTGGTTGCGGAACGTGCCGCCCGGCGGGTCGAAGGCCACGGCGAGGTGGCTGGGCTTCTCCCGCTCGACGAGCTCCAGCAGGTATTTCATGAATCCGTACAGGATGGACATGTCCGCCCCTTTGGAATTGACCATGGGCCTGCGCAGGAAGGCGTAGTACATCTTGAACACCAGGGCGTGGCCGTCAATGAGAAACATTCTGTCCATAATCCCAAATTTATGAAATTAATTTTCATGTCGCAAGATATATTCTTATTTTTGTAGGAATAAACCTGTTTTATGAAACGTTGCCTGCTTTTTCTAGTGGCCGGATTGACACTGGCCGCCTGTTCGCCCAAACCTCAGGGCCCTGTTTACCTGCATCCTGCCGCCCCGCTGGAAGAGCGGGTGGAAGACGCCCTCAAACGCATGACCCTGGAAGAAAAAGTGGCCATGACGCATGCCCAGTCCAAGTTTTCCAGTGCCGGTGTGCCCCGTCTGGGCATTCCCGAACTCTGGCACACGGACGGGCCGCACGGCATCCGGCCGGAGGTGCTCTGGGATGAGTGGGACCAGGCTGGCTGGACCAACGATTCCTGCACGGCTTTCCCCGCCCTGGTGAACCTGGCGGCCACCTGGGACCGCAGCCTTTCCCGCCTGTACGGGGAATGCATCGGCGCCGAAGCCCGGTATCGGCATAAAGATATCCTCCTGGGCCCCGGCATCAATATGGGCCGTACGCCCCTGAACGGCCGCACCTTCGAGTACATGGGAGAAGATCCCTACCTGGCCGGCGAGCTGGTGGTGCCCTATGTGCAGGGCGTGCAAAGCAACGGCGTGGCGGCCTGCGTGAAGCATTTCGCCGTGAACAACCAGGAAACGCGGCGCACGGCCACCAATTCCAACGTGGACGACCGCACCCTGTATGAAATCTATCTGCCCGCCTTCAAGAAAGCCGTCCAGGAAGGGCAGGCCTGGGCCATCATGGGCTCCTACAACCTGTATAACGGCCAGTTCAACTGCCACAACCGCCGGCTCCTGTGCGACATCCTCAAGGACGAATGGGATTTTGACGGGGTGGTGATCAGTGACTGGGGCGGCTGCCGCGACGACGACGAGGCCATCGTCAATGGCCTGGACATCGAGATGGGTACCTGGACCAACGGACTCACCGGAGCGGCTTCCAACACCTACGACATGTATCACCTGGCCCAACCCTACCTGGAGCGCCTCCGCGACGGCCGGGCCGAGGTGGAAGAACTGGACGGGAAGGTCCGGCGCATCCTGCGCACCGTTTTCCGCACCAGCATGGCCGACGCGCCGCATTACGGCAGTTTCACTTCGCCGGAGCATTTTGAGGCGGCCCGCCAGATTGCGGCCCAGGGCATCGTCCTGCTCAAGAATGACGGGACGCTGCCGCTCAAGGTGCATGCCGGTGCCCGCCTGCTGGTGGTGGGGGAGAACGCCTACAAGATGATGGTGGTGGGCGGCGGCAGCTCCAACCTCAAGACCAAATACGAAGTCATTCCCCTGGATGCCCTGCACGAGGCTTTTGACGGCCAGTGCGACGTGGTGTGGGAGCGTGGCTACGTGGGCGACGTGACCACCACCTACAACAAGGTGGTCACCGGACAGGATCTGAGCGAGAGCCGCAGCCCGCAGCAGCTCCTGGCCGATGCCCTGGCCCAGGCCCGCATGGCCGACGTGGTGCTGTTCATCGGCGGCCTGAACAAGAGCAAGAACCAGGACAACGAAGGCACGGACCGCAGCGACATCACGCTGCCCTATGGCCAGGATGCCCTGATCGAGGCCCTCGCCGGCGTCTCCCGGAAGCTGGTGGTGGTGAATATCTCCGGCTCGCCGGTGGCGATGCCCTGGGCCGATGAAGTCAATGCCATCGTCCAGGCCTGGTATGGCGGCTCGGAGAACGGCCACGCCCTGGTGGACGTGCTCACCGGCGCCGTGAATCCCTCCGGCAAACTGCCCTTCACCATGCCCCTGGCCCTCTCCGACGGCCCGCTCAAGACCGAGCGGCAGTATCCCGGCATCCAGGAAGCAGGCAATCCCTGGTGGCAGGAATACTATGACGAGGGCGTGTTCATCGGCTACCGCTGGTACGACACGCAGCAGCTTCCCGTGCAGTATCCCTTCGGCCACGGGCTCAGCTATACCAGCTTCGAACTTTCCGATGCCGCGGTCCGGCCTTCCGGCGACGGCTTTGCGGTGTCGGCCCTCCTGCACAATACCGGTTCCGTGGCCGGGGCCGAGGTGGTGCAGCTCTATGTGGCCGACGACGAGGCTTCCGTTCCCCGTCCGGCCAAGGAGCTCAAGGGCTTCCAGAAGATTTACCTGCAGCCCGGCGAATCGGCCCCCGTGCGTTTCACCCTGAGCCGCCAGGACCTGAGTTTCTTCGATGCCGACGCCCACGCCTGGGTGGCCGAGCCCGGCGGTTTCCGGGCCCTCCTGGGCATGTCCTCGGCCGATATCCGCGCCACCCTGCCTTTCACCCTTCGCTAACCCATCCTCGCTATGGCCGACGAAAAAGTAATCTTTTCCATGAACGGGGTGAGCAAAGTGCTCCCTCACAATAACAAAGTCATTCTCAAGGATATCTACCTGGGGTTTTTCTACGGGGCCAAGATTGGCATCCTGGGCCTGAACGGCGCCGGTAAGAGTACCCTCCTCAAGATTATCGCCGGGGTGGAGAAAGCCTCCCGGGGCGAGGTGGTCTGGGCGCCCGGATACAGCGTGGGCTACCTGGAGCAGGAGCCCCGGATGGATCCCGAAAAGACCGTGCTGGAGGTGGTGCAGGAAGGCGTGCAGGAGGTGATGGACATCCTGCAGGAATACAACGACATTTCCCTCCAGTTCATGGAACCCATGGACGACGAGCAGATGAACCGCCTCATCGAGCGCCAGGGTGAGCTCACCGAGCAGATCGAGCAGGTGAACGGCTGGGAGATCGATTCCAAGCTGGAAAGGGCCATGGACGCCCTCCAGTGCCCGCCTTCGGAGCAGAAAATCAAGGAACTTTCCGGGGGTGAACGCCGCCGCGTGGCCCTGTGCCGGCTGCTGCTGCAGGAACCGGACGTGCTCCTGCTGGACGAGCCCACCAACCACCTGGACACGGAAAGTATCCAGTGGCTGGAGGCCCATCTGCAGCAGTACAAGGGCACGGTAATCGCCGTCACCCACGACCGCTACTTCCTGGACAACGTCGCCGGCTGGATCCTCGAGCTGGACCGTGGTGAAGGCATCCCGTGGAAGGGTAACTACTCCTCCTGGCTGGACCAGAAGACCAAGCGTCTCG
>JAEEGL013678005.1_pt1 | contig 46515 bp, 38 predicted proteins | sample 9134231 | NCBI WGS metagenome assembly JAEEGL01 (sample SAMN16246548, study PRJNA631951) | gut metagenome | biome: gut microbiome; feature: rumen; material: fiber-attached | host: Bos | place: Iran: Karaj | collected 2018-10
CTTCCACGTACAGCCAGTCGCGCACGTTCTCTCCCTTGCCGTAGACCGGGAGCGGCTTACGGTGGCGGATGTTGTTGATGAACAGGGGGATGAGCTTCTCCGGGAACTGGTAGGGCCCGTAGTTGTTGGAGCAGTTGGTGACGATGGTGGGCATTCCGAAGGTGTCGTGGAACGCACGCACGAAGTGATCGGAGCTGGCCTTGGCGGCACTGTACGGGCTGTGCGGCTGGTACTTGAGGTCCTCGGTGAAGAACTGCTCGCCGTAGGCCATGTGGTGCTCGCCGCTGGACGCCTTGGTGGTGAACGGGGGCTCGATGCCCTCCGGGTGCGTCATCTGCAGGGCGCCGTACACCTCGTCGGTGGAGATGTGGTAGAAGCGTTTGCCTTCGTACTTCTCAGGGAGACTCTCCCAGTAGGCCTTGGCGGCCTGGAGCATGGAGAGGGTGCCCATGACGTTGGTCTGGGCGAAGGTGAACGGATCCTTGATGGAGCGGTCCACGTGGCTCTCGGCGGCAAGGTGGATGATGCCGTCGACGTGCTCTTCCTGCATCAGCTTGAGCACACCCTCGAAGTCGCAGATGTCCATCCTGACGAAGCGGTAGTTGGGCTTGTCTTCGATGTCCTTGAGGTTTGCGAGGTTGCCGGCGTAGGTCAGCTTGTCGAGGTTAATTATCTTATACTCAGGGTATTTGTTTACAAAGAGCCGCACCACGTGCGAGCCAATGAAACCGGCACCACCGGTTATGATTATGGATCTTTTTGTTGCCATGAAAATGATTTAGTGTCTGTTTGTGGTGTAGTTTGCTGTATACCTCCCCCTGTCGGACCCGGGAAGAAAAAGGGGTCCGGCTGAAGGTCGGGCCCCGGCAGCTGTTTGCGCGCCTTGCGACTCGCCTCCTGTCCAAGAGGGAAATTCGCGGGCCCCGCTACAAGTAAACACACTGTGTAGCGTACAAATATACTAATAATTTATTATATATCCTCAAAAATCTTTTTTGTTTCGTGCTTTCGGGACTCCTCGGCGGCCGTTTGCCGCAGCATAGAAAAAAGTCTCCCGGCGGTGGCGCCGGGAGACTCGCACTAACCCGTTATGGGTTAAGTATTTTCACATCTGCTAGTAGTTCTCCGCAGTGATTTCGAAGTAGGCCTGAGGGTGGGCGCAGACGGGGCAGATCTGAGGGGCGGCGGTGCCGACCACGATGTGCCCGCAGTTGCGGCACTCCCATACTTTCACCTCGCTCTTGGCGAAGACTTCCTGTGCCTCGATGTTGTGCAGAAGGGCCCTGTAGCGCTCCTCGTGCCTCTTTTCGATGGCCGCGACCATGCGGAACTTGGCGGCGAGCGCCTTGAATCCCTCTGCCTCGGCCGTCTTGGCGAAGCCTTCGTACATGTCGGTCCATTCGAAATTCTCGCCTGCGGCTGCTGCGGCGAGGTTCTGGGCGGTGTCGCCTATGCCCTCGAGCTCCTTGAACCAGAGCTTGGCGTGCTCCTTCTCGTTTTCTGCGGTCTGCAGGAAGATGGCCGCGATCTGCTCGAAGCCTTCTTTCTTGGCCTTGGATGCAAAGTAGGTGTATTTGTTTCTCGCCTGGGACTCGCCGGCGAAGGCTGCCTCCAGATTCTTCTCGGTCTGGGTGCCTGCGTATTTGTTTGCCATATTCTTGTTATTCAGCGGGTTTATTTTCAACGGGTGCCTCGGGGGCCTCGGGGGCCTTGGGGGCTTCAGGCGCGTCGGGTGCTTCAGGGGCCTTGCAGCAGCAGGCGGCGATCTTGTCGGCGAACATCTCGTCGGCCTTGGCTGAGAAGTGCTTGAACATTACGCCGTCGATTGCGAGCACTGCAGCCATCATCAGCAGATACACTACGAAGCCGAGGATACCGAAGATCCAGCCCACGTACTTGATGCCGGCCAAGCCGAAGAGAATACCGGCCACGATGCCGAAGACAAGGCATGCCAGAAGGATGATCCAGAAGATGGTCCACTTCTCGCCCTCGGTGACTTTCCAGCTGACTTTCAGGCACTTGGTGGGAGAGAGGCCCTTGTCGAGGAAGAAGTAGATCGCGAAGTTCCATGCGATGGACACCACGATTCCGGGGATGAACATGAACGCCATTGCGGCGGTGATGCCGATGCTCATGAGACCCAGGAGGAGGAAGAAGTCGCCGAGGTTGCGGCGGTTCTGGGAATCGAAGATGTCGAGCGGGTTGATAACCTCGCCGCGGCCCATCTTGATGACTGCCTTGTACAGACCGATGGTGGTGCCTACGTTAAGGTAGGGAATCCACACGGTGAGCACATAGAGAACGACCATGCCAAGAAGGGAGGGGATGTTCTTGAGACCATAGAGGATACCTTCCTTGATGGTCGGGATGACTTGGAGTTTTTGAATTGCCATGATAATATTTGATTAAGGTTTTGTTCCAGTCCTCTAAATTAGCAAAAATCGCAGGATTATCAAAAATATTTTTCGATATTTGTATAAAGATTTGCAAACCATGAACACTTCTGAATCTTGGACAAAACAGGCCTGGAAGGCCGCAGAAGGCATATATGCCGACATAATCGCGCACCCGTTCATCAAAGAGCTCGCAGCCGGAACGCTCGACACCGCCCGCTTCGACCGCTACCTCGCCCAGGACGAGCTTTACGTGGGCAACTACGGCCGCCAGATGTTCGAACTGGCAGAGCTGATCACCGAGCCCGACGCGCACGAAATGTTCTGCCTCTTCGCGAAGGAGGGCATCGAGGGCGAGAAGGCCATGCACGCGCTTCTCATCGACCGGTTCGGGATCGACACCGCAGTGCAGCCGTCAGCAATTACCGCCGACTACAATGCGCACACGCAGGCGGCAATCGGCACCGGCTCCAAGGAGATAGGCCTGGCCTCCATGCTCCCCTGCATGTGGGTGTACAACGAGGTGGGCCTGCACATTCTCCGCATCGCCGAACTCGATGGCAACCCCTACGCCGAGTGGATACGGGAGTACGGCAACGAGGAGTTCACCAAGGGCGTTGCCCAGGTACTGCAACTCGCTGATTCTTACGCAGCTGCAGCATCATCCGAGGTGCGTGCGCGCATGACGGAAGAGTATATCGCAGCCACGCAGTTCGAGTACTGGTTCTGGGATTACGGTTACACAGGTTTAGACAGACGATAGCCATGACACTCTCCATTCTTACCGCAGTGCTTGCGCTGCTCTGCTCCCCCGCCGCTTCCGGGGAGCCCGCTCCGAACGACGGCATCGTGGTGCGCGACAGCATCGCCGTGGAAGCCCTCCCCTGGGAAAACCTGGGACGCGGGGCACAGGCCGTCAGCTTCCGCATCAATCTCTTCAACTCGCCGCAGACGATTTCAGTCATCCGCTACCCGATGCGCCGCTTCCGCACGATGGTGGTCAACGACCCCGGGGCGCTGTCGGACAGCACCGAGGCGCTCGCAGTGAGGCACCGCGCCGTGGCGGGCATCAACGGCAGCTACTTCGACATGAAAAAACTGACGCCGGTGACTTACGTGAAGGAGCGCCGCCGCGTGGAGGGACGCACCACTCCGGGCGAGCTTTTCCGCACCGACGGAGTGATGGCTGTGCGCGGCCGCAAGGTGAGCATATTTGCTTGCGACACAAGTTCTTACGACGCTCTGACTAAAGGATGCCGTGACGTGATCGCCGCCGGCCCCGTGCTGCTTCGCGGAGGTGTTCCGGCACGCGACGAATGGCCCGCCCAGTCGTTCTACTACAAGCGCCACCCGCGCACCTTCGTGGGGGTGACCGCGGACGGTTGGGTGTACCTGGTGGTGATCGACGGGCGCTTCCCCGCCGACGCCATCGGCACCACGATTCCGGAGACGGTCGCCGTGGCGCAGATGTTCGGTCTGTACGACGCTCTCAACCTCGACGGCGGTGGCTCCAGCACTCTCTGGACGCGTGACGGCGGGGTGCTCTCGAACCCCTACGACAACCGTCGCTACGACCACTACGGCCAGCGTATGGTACCCAACGTAGTGCTGATCAGATAAACCCCTGGGGTTGAGTTGTTTAGCTTCGGACCTCTGGGAGATTTTCCCAGAGGTTTTTACGTATGTGGCTGCTAATCAGGCAGGTGCACTAACGCCGAGGCGGCTTTGCGGGGGTCCTCTGCGCTGCAGATGGCGCTGACTACGGCAATGCCGTCGACGCCGGTTTTAAGGACGTCGGGGGCGGTGCGGGCGTTCATTCCGCCGATGGCGACGGCGGGGTGCCTGGAGATGCGGACGGCCTCCCTCAGGCCCTCCAGTCCGAAGGGCGGTGCGGTGTCGGTCTTGGTGGCGGTGGAGTAAACCGGCGACACGCCTATATAGTCTACGTCAAGCGAGTTAGCCTCCCGCACCTCATCCATGTTCTCAACGCTCAGGCCGATGATTTTCTCCGGTCCCAGCAGGCGCCGCGCGATGTCGTACGGCATGTCGGACTGGCCGATGTGGACCCCGCCGGCGTCGACCGCCAGCGCCACGTCCACCCGGTCGTTGATGATCAGCGGCACGCCGGCCTCTTTCAGGATCGGCTGCAGCCTCCGCGCCAGCGCGATGAACTCCCGCGTGTCGATGTCTTTCTCGCGGAGTTGCACCATGGTGGCGCCGCCGCGGACGGCTTCTTCCACCACCCACGCGATATCGCGCCCCATCGACAGCGGCCTGTCGGTCACCAGGTACAGTCTCAGTTGTTCCGGTCTCATTTCAGCAGGTAGAGTTCGTCGATGAAGTTGGAGGCGAGGGAGCCGGTGCCGCGAGAGCGGGCGGCGGCGTTCTGGCCGGCGGTGCCCATGGCGTCCATGGCGTGGACGGCGGCGTCGAACGGCGGCATGACGGCGGCGAAAGCTGCGCAAACCGCTGAGGCACAGCAGCCCATCGTGGTGACGCGGGCCATCATCGGAGAGCCTTTGGCGCACTCGGCCTCCTGCACGCCGTCGGTGATATAGTCCACCGCTCCGCTCACAGCTACCACCGTTCCGTGCTCGGCGGCGAACTCGCGGGCGCAGGAGCGTGCCTTCTCCACCGGCTCGGCGCTGTCCACCCCGCGCGTGGCGCAGGCGGTTCCGTGCAGCACCATGATCTCGGAAGCGTTGCATCGGACGATGGCGGGATGGTACTTCGTGATGAGTTCGACGGCGGTCTGCGTGCGGGCCTTGCTGGCGCCGACGCCCACCGGGTCGAGCACCCATGGCTTGCCGTATCGGACCGCTGCCGCCGCCGCCTCGTGCATGCCGCGGATCTCGCAGTCGTCAAGGCAACCGATGTTGATGACTAGCGAGTCGGCGATGGCGAGCAAGTCGTCCATCTCCTTGTCGTAGAAGGACATAATGGGCGACGCGCCTATCGCCAGCAACGCGTTGGCGTTGAAGTTCATCGCCACGTAATTGGTGATGTTCACCACCACCGGGGGCTTTTTACTGAATATTTCCATAAATGTTGGTCTGTTTATCTGTTTTGCTTTTGGTTTGTTGCTTTGATTGCTTGACTGCTTGATTCCGATCGATATCCGTTGCCATTCCAGGCGCTGGCCCGGGCCCGCCGGAAGCGTCAGCGCTTCGCATAGAAATGGTCCACCGGGCCGTGGCCGTGGCCGATTTCGTAGCTCGCGCCGGAGACGATGGCGCCATGGATGTAGTCCGTGGCGGCGCGGGCGGCGTCATCCAGCGGCAGGCCCTGGGCCAGGAAGGATGCGAACGCCGACGAAAGCGTGCATCCGGTGCCGTGGGTGTTCGGAGTGCTGACGCGCGCCGACGGGAGCTCCACGATCCTGTCCTCCTCCGCGTTGTAGAAGATGTCCACCACGCGCTCGTCCGTCAGGTGCCCCGCCTTCATCAGCACGGAGACTGGTCTGGGATGGCCGGTCAAGCCGGCCATGACGCCTTCGGTCGGGACGCCCTTTGTCATCCCCGGCAGCGACCGGGGATCTCCCGGCTTCGAGGCCTTGGCCGACAGCTCCCTGGCGACCGACGGCAAGTCCGCCTGCGAGCGGATCGTCCGGCCCGTAAGTATTTCTGCTTCAGGGATGTTCGGGGTGATGACGCGAGCCATAGGGAGGAGCGCCTCCGTCAGAACCTTGATGGCCGATTCCTCGATCAGCCGGTGCCCGGAGGTGGCGACCATGACCGGGTCGAGCACGATGTTGTGCGGCGCCGGCAGCCAGCCTTCGGCCTCCGCCTGCAGCAGCGCATCGCGGACGGCGAGCACCACCTCGGCGCTGTGGAGCATACCTATCTTTATTGCGTCGGCGCCGATGTCGGACAGCACGGCGCGGATCTGCGCCACGATCGTTTCGATCGGCACCGGGTGCACCGCCTCCACTCCGATGGTGTTCTGCACCGTCACTGCCGTAATGGCGCTGGCGGCGTAACTGCCTGTGGCAGAGATGGATTTGATATCGGCCTGGATGCCCGCGCCGCCGCCGGAATCGCTGCCGGCTATGGTCAGAACTCTGGGGTACGTTTTCATATCTTTTGCTTTTCTTGTCTGGAGTTGTGTCAGGGTGCTATCAGAAATGGGTAAAACCTTTGTAATCCTTGCTGCCGCCGATCCAGCGGATGCCGCCGCCTTCGACGATGCGGCCGATGACGAACAGCCGGCCGCCCAGCGCCTCGCGGGCTGCATCCAGGGCCTCCGGCGCCAGCGTCACCAGGAGTTCGTAGTCCTCTCCCCCGCTCACCGCGAGCTCCGCCGCATCCCATCCGCGTTCGGCGCATACCTCCCGCAGCTCCGGACTCATCGGCACCGCCGCAAGGTCGATCTCCGCCCCGAGGACGTGCGGTTCGGTCACAAAAATGCCCCGATTTGTTACCGAAGTGGGTTTTTCGGACTGTTTAGTCACAAAATCGGCCTGATTTGTTACCGAAGTATCGTTTTCGGACTGTTTGGTCACAAAAACGGCCTGTTTTGTTACCAAAGTGGCGGATTCGCGCCCGGAGGAAGGAGGAACGACAGTTTCGGGAACAAAAGTGGCCGATCTGTGCCCAAAGGAAGGAAAAACGGCGGTCTCGGGAACAGAACGGGCGGGATCTGAGGACAAACAGCCGTTTTTCGAAAGTCCGTCCTCAGAACAGCCGTTATTTGAGGACAGGCGGGAGGCGGAGGCCTTCAGGATGTGACGGAGGTCGGAAGCGATGCCGTCGGAGATGTCCATCATGGCGTGAACGCCGGGACACTCGCGGAGCGCCATCCCTTCCGCCACCCGCGGCATCGGGAGGTAGTGGCGACGGATAAGGGCCTCCGAGGGGGCCGGGGTGTCGCCGGAGTCAGCACGCTCCAGAATCAGCTTCAGCCCGGCGGCGGAGTCGCCCAGCGGGCCGGTGACGCAAATCAAGTCACCGGCGACCGCCCCAGACCGCAGCACCGCGCGCCCGTGCGGGCACTCGCCCAGAACCGTCACATTTATAAACAGTTCCGACGGCGACGCCGAGGTGTCTCCGCCCAGAAGCGGCACGCCGAACCGCGAGCTCAGCTCCCGGAACCCGGCGATGAATCGGTCCACCCAACGGGACACGGAATCCCCGGAAGCGCCGGCGGACATGGGGGCCTCCGGGCGACTTTGAAAATGCGAGCGATCGCGAAGCGTTTTTGTAGCAGGAGCCCGGAGGCCCTCCTGTCTGCCAGAGGCGACCGGCGGCAGCTCTTTTGGCAACGCAATCGACAGGAACGACGCCACAGGCTTGCCGCCCATCGCGGCTATGTCGCTGATATTCACGGCGGCGGACTTCCACCCCAGCTCATAAGGCGACACGTCCGACAGCAGGAAATGACGCCCCTCGATCAGAAGGTCCGTCGTAACCAGGGTGTCCACCCCCTCTCGCTGCGGCAGCACGGCGCAATCGTCGCCGATGCCCACAACACCGGATGGTCCCACGTCGCATCCAGCGCCGACATCACCGCGGCCAGCGCCGACAATACCGGGGCCAGCAGAATCTTCAATATCGGAACAGCCAGGGCCGCCACGATGACAGGCGGTGTCCTTGAATTGGGCGGCTATGCGCCCGATGAGTTCGAATTCTCCAAGATGTGACATTTCCTTACGGCGGTATTAACCGCATCAAGTTCAACGGGACTCTCTCAACCGGCTCACGCGGCCGGTACCCCGAACACACAAAGATAGCAATTATTTCGGAATGTTGTGCACCCGGAGGATAGCGGCGCCGCCCGCAAGTGCCATCCGATGCGCAACCGCAGTGCCGAAAGCAGTGGGACTGGCGGCATTGGGAACGGAAACGGCAGGAGCGGCAGACGCACCAGCGGCAGGAGCAACAGGAGCGTAGCCGTGAACGGCGAGGCCCTCGGAGTACCGGGCAGCAAGGTCCGGCGGCACCTCGCGGGTGAAGCGTTTGTCGGCGGCGCCGATGAGGATGGGGCGGCCGAAGCGCTGCAACTCCGGCAGGCGGCGCAGGACCTCCCAGTTCTGCTCCGGCGTCTTGGCGAACCCGAGACCGGGGTCAAGTATCCACCGCTCCACTCCGGCAGCTGCGGCACGCCGCTCAAAATCAGCGAAATAGCGGATCAGCTCCGCCACCACGCCGTCGGGATAATCGCACAGGGAGTCCATCGTTCCGGGCGCGCCCCGCTTGTGCATCGCGACGTACTCGAGACCCATCCGCCCGACCGTCGGCAGCATCTCCGGGTCGTCCTCGCCGGCGGATATGTCGTTCACGATGAAGTCGCCGATGACCCCGTACGCCCGCCGCACAATCTCCGCCCGGAACGTATCGATCGATATCCGAATCCGCTCCTCGGGAACAGCAGCAGCGGTTTCGTTCCCGGCTTCGGCGGAGCGATTGGGGTGGAGCCTCTGAGGAGGCTTTTCCCAAGTCTTTGTCTCCTCGGAGGCTCCACCCTGAGAGCGAAGCTCAGCCAGCGCCTCCAGCGCAGGGGCCAGGCGCGCCCACTCCTCTTCGAGCGACGGGAGCACGGCGCCGGGGCGGGTGGAGACGGCGCCGAGGTCGATGATGGACGCACCGGCGGCGGCAAACGACCGCACGCGGGCCAGGAATGCATCGACATCGGCCGACGCCACACGGCTCGGAGCATAGAACGAGTCGGGCGTCAGGTTGATTATCGCCATCAATTCTGCCATAACGGGCACAAAATTGCAAATAATTTCGCAACTTTGCCACTATGTTGAGAGAAGAAACCGTTTTCGGCCCCATCCACAGCCGCCGCCTGGGCAGTTCCCTGGGCATCAATCTCCTGCCGGTCAACGGCAAGATCTGCAACTTCGACTGCATCTACTGCGAATGCGGCTGGAACGCCGACGGCCGCGGCGACACCGTCCTTCCAACCGCGGCGCAGGTGCGTAACGCGCTGGAAGACAAGCTCTGCGCGCTTATGCTCGACGGCACGCCGGTGGACTCCATCACCTTCAGCGGCGACGGCGAACCCACTCTCAACCCGGAATTCCCCCGCATCATCGACGACACCCTGCGCCTACGCGACGCGTTCTACCCCGCCGCCAAAGTGTCGGTGCTGTCGAACGCCACCCGCGTGAACATCCCGGAGGTGTTCGAGGCGCTCCGCAAGGTGGACAACCCCATCATGAAGATCGATGCGCCCACGGATGAATTGGCGGCACGGATCAATCATCCCGCCCCCGGATACAGCGTCCGCCGCACCGTGGATGCCCTGAAAAAGTTCGACGGCGACTTCATCCTGCAGACGATGTTCCTGCGGGCGGAGGATTTCGATTCGGGTGCTCCGGAAGTGCTCGGCCCGTGGATGGACATCGTGCGCGAGCTGCGGCCCCGGCAGATCCAGGTCTACACCATCGACCGCCCCACCCCGGCGCAGGGCCTCGAAAAGTACACCACAGACGAAATGCGGGCCCTCGTCGCCCCCCTCCTCGCGGAAGGCTTCAACATCCAGTTCCGCTGAGTCTTTACTCCTCCACGGCGTACATCGGATCCCACGCGGGCAAAAGCACAGGCTTCTGCTGCAGCATGGCGAGGATGTCCGCGGGGACGAAGCGCTTCTCCACAACCAGGCGGAACATGTACTCGTTGAACCACTCGTCGGTCATGATGAGGTGGCCCTTGTAGCCGGATGAGGCGCCCCAACTGTTCTCGACCATCCACTTCACGGGCTTGCCGTCCTTGAGGTCCACAGCCATGAGGGTCATGGCGTGGCTGGAGCCGCTGGCGTGGGTCTGCACGCGCTGCTTCTTGTCCATGGTGAAATCCACGCCAAGCAGAGAGCCGTAATCGTAATTGGCCAGGTCAAGTACGCCCTTGGAGCGGTCGAGGAACTTGCCCACGTCGCAGCTGAAATACATGGCCACGTTGGCCTTGATGGAGGCCACGGCCATCTCCTTGATCCTGTCCATTGGGAGATTGATATACAGCCAGTTATGGCCGTCGTACACGTGCCTGTCGTACTGGATTTCGTAGACCTTTCCGTACTCGCGCGAAGGGTCGTTCATCAGCATAACGTAGCCTCCCTGGAGGTCGTATCCAAGCAGCTCCTGGTAGAACTCCACAGGCGTCACGGTCTTGCCCTTCCATACGAATTCGGTGGGGGGTACGCCGAGGCAGAGAGCCAGCACGTGGTACACCTCCGCCAGCATCTTGGTCTTCTCCGCCTGCAGCTGCTGCTCGACGGAAGGATACTTCTTGGCCTTCTTGCCGGAAGGGGCCGCGGCAGCCAGCTCGCGGAGGCGTAAACCATCCTGCCTCAGCAGGTTGCTGAGGTGCGTACGCATCTGCGAGGTGCTGTTGGCAACCGCAGTTTCGGGCATCACGGACGCGGGCACGAGACCGTACTTCGTCACGATGTCGGCCACACCGGTGAAGGTTCCGCCGTCGGCAACGGGATGCGAGAACAGCCAGTCCACCTCACGGTCGTCGATGGGTTTGTCGCGGGTGTCGATGATGGCCTGCAGGAAGAGGTTCGACTTCTCCAGCTGGTCCCAGAAGAAGCAGTAGCACTGGCTGAACTGGAAGTCGCCGAGGTCCCATTTGTCGATGGCTGCGGCGCGCAGGACGTTCAGTCCGGTGAAGAGCCAGCAACGTCCGCTGGACTTCTGGTCGGTGATGCCGCGGGTCTTCACGCGGTCGCTGAATTCGGTATCGATCATGGCCGCGTTCTCGGCATTGACCGCCAGCGTGTTGATGGCCGTCTGGCCAATGGCGTTGCGGAGCGCCTTGTCGGTGCCGCTGCCGCTCCAGCCCTTGCTGATTTCGGTGAGCATTTCGGGGGTGATGCCGCCGTTCTGGGCGGAGGCCGCGATGCACGCGAACGCCATCACGAGAGTAGCTAACTTTTTCATTTTCTGACAATTATTCTTTCGATGCGACGCGGCACCGAAGCTAGTATTTCGTAAGGTATGGTTCCGAGTATGCCGGCAATCTCGCCCACGGTGGGGTCGCTGCCGAAGATGGTTACGGTGTCGCCCGGCTCGCATGGGATGCCGGTGACGTCGATCATGCACATGTCCATGCAGATGTTGCCGATGGTGGGGGCACGCCGGCCGCCGACGCTGAAACTGGCCTTCCCGCATCCCAGGTGACGGTTGATGCCGTCGGCGTAGCCAACGGGGATGGTGGCGATCCGCGTGCCTTCCGGTGACACGATCCCGTGCCTGCCGTAACCAATAGTCCCTTCGGTTAAAGTCTTGATCTGCACTATCTTGACCTTGAGGCTGGCGACCGGAGCCAGCTGCACGCCCGGGAGCGCGCTGACCCCGTATATACCGATTCCGAGACGCACCATGTCGAACTGGAACTGGGCGAAACGCTCGATGCCGGCGGAGTTGAGCACGTGCCACAGCGGACGGTATCCGATGGCCTCCGAGAGCCGCCCTGCGCCCTTTTCGAAGAGCCACAGCTGGCCCATGGTGAACTCGTCTTCGGCGGGATCGTCGGCGGCTGCGAGGTGGGAATATATGGAGCGCACACGCACTTCCGGATGCGCCTTCAGGAATTCGATGAGCGCCTGCAGCTCGTCCGGCATGAAGCCGAGGCGGTGCATCCCGGTATCGAGCTTGATGTGCACGGGATAGCCGCTGATCCCGCGGGCGCGAAGCTCGGCGCACAGGGCATCCAGCGTGTACAGGTTGGGGATGCCGGGCTCGAGCCGGTGGTCGATGATTTCCGGGAAGAAATCGGTGCCGGCGGTGAGCACCAGTATGGGGAGCGAGATACCGGAGCGGCGGAGCTCGACGCCTTCGACGGGGAGCGCAACTGCCAGGTAATCAGCGCCTTCCGCCTGCATCATGGAGGCAAACTCGACGCCGCCGTGCCCGTATGCGTTCGCCTTCACCAGCACCAGCAGTTTGGTGCTCGGACGCAGCAGTCCGCGGAAGTAACGGTAGTTCTTCCGGGCATTGGGGACGCTAAGCTCCAGCCGTGAAAAGTCGTTCTCCCCTGCCATTTACCGGTGGCTTTCGATCAGCAGGTCTCCGAGTTCCGCGATGTCGCGGACTATGAAATCGGGGGCGTAGAATTCGGGCACGGTGCCCGCAGCCTCGCACTCCTTCTCCTTGGCAGCGACGTCCAGCGCCGTCTGCAGGGTGGTTTCGCCGCTGAGCACCAGGCATCCGACGGCGGCGGCGTTGTGGGCCATCGCGGTGTCGGTGTAGATGCGGTCGCCGGCCATCAGTATCTCCTCCGGCTGCAGGCCGTGGCGGAGGCGTATGCCGTCGAGCATCGTGGGGTCGGGCTTGCCGAGAACTATGTCGGGGCGGCGGCCGGTGGCGTGTTCGATGCACTTCTGCAGGGACCCGCAGTCCACCAGGATCGTGGGCAGGTCGGTGGGGCAGACGCGGTCGGGATTGGTTGCCACGTAGGGCACTCCCTGCGACGCCCACCAGCTGGCGCGACACAGGCGGGAATAGACCAGGGTGGGGTCGAAGGCAACCACGAGCACGTCGGGACGGTCTTCGGCGCTGTCGGCGCAGGATTCGAATCCGGCCTTCTCGAACTGGCTGATCATGGACGGGGTGCCGAGCATGAAGAGGCGTTTTGCCTGCGGCCAGGTGCGCTTGATGTAGTCGATGGCGGCGAGTGAGGTGGTGTACATGTTGTCCTCCCCTGCCTCGATGCCCATTCCGGCGAGCTTATGGAGGTAGTCGGCCACCGATTTGGTGGGGTTGTTGGTAAGGAACGAATATCCGATGCCGTTTGCCCCGAGCCTGGCGAGGAAGTCGAGCGTATAGGGGAAGATGTTGTTCCCCAGATAGATGGTGCCGTCCATGTCGAGGGCGACGTGCTTCACTTTCGAGAGTTTGGCGCGCTGCTCCGGACTGAGTGTCTTGTTGTAGTTCTCCATTATTCCACGAATGCTACTATTTCGCCTTTGACCACGTCCTTGCCCTGGGCTCCGGTGACGGCGACTATGCGGCCGTCGCGCGCAGGGATGATGGGCTCCATGCCGTACCAGGTCTGCACGTATCCGCAGGGCTCGCCGGCGGTAACCTTGGTGCCGGCTACGGGGGCCGTGGAGGCATCTTCAACGTCGATCTGCCAGAGGAGCTTGCCCTTTACTGGCGCCTGCACAGGCACGGCGTTGGGATACTTCTGCGCGAGGGCGTCGACGTCGAAGGCGGGCATCTCGACCACCGGGCGCTTGACGTTGACGGGGGCTCCGGCCTTGGCCTTCAGCTCCTCCAGGTCGTGCTCGAAGCGCTCCTTGGCGACGCCGCTGCGGTAGTCGCGGTACTGGCGCTCGAACATGGCCATGTTCAGCAGTTCCTCGTCGTCGGGGCCGCAGTCCCATCCCTCTTCCTTCATCATTTCGCGGAATTTGGGGAGTTCGTCGGGATACATGTCCTGGGGGTTGCCGGTGTAGAATTCGAGGCCTTTCTCCTTGGCGAGCTCGACGATCTCCGGGGCGAGGGGGCCGGGAAGCTTGCCCATCTTGCCGAGTATCATGCCCCAGGTGTCCTTGTCGATGGTGCTGAAGCGCGGCTTGCCCTGGGCCTGAGCGAAGAGGTTCATGAGGGCGGTGTTCTTGACGTACTGGCTGAAGGGGGTGACGAGGGGCGGGTAGCCGAGGCGCGGCCACACGTACTCCACCTCGTTGAAGAGGCGCACCATGAGGGTGTCGATGTCCGATTCGGGCTTGCCGGAGGCGCGTTCCGCCGCGTTTATGGCGGACTTGAAGCCCATGAGGTCGGCCATCATGGAACCCATCATGCCGCCGGGAAGGCCGCAGCCTACAAGGAGGGAGGTCATGCGGGAGTTGGACGGGTTGATCCAGTAGCCCAGAAAGTCGTCGATGAACTCCTGGGTGAGGGTGCGGACCTGCATGTAGGCGTCCATGTTGATGTCCTTGACCAGGAATCCGTCGGCCTTGAGCATCTGCTGGATGGTGATGACGTCGGGGTGGACCTTGCCCCAGGCGAGGGGCTCCACCGCTACGTCGAGATAGTCGGCGCCGGCGCGGGCTACCTCCAGCATGGATGCGACGGAGAAGCCGGGGCCGGTGTGGCCATGGTACTGGACCTTGATATGGGGGTATTTGGTCTTGATTTCCTTTACAAGTTCGCCCAGGACGCTGGGACGGCCGACGCCGGCCATGTCCTTGAGGCAGATTTCGTCGGTGCCGTATTCGACCAGGTGGTCGACCACGCCCATGTAGTATTCCACCGTGTGCACCGGGGAGTGTGTGATGGAGAGGGCCGCCTGGCTGATCATGCCGGCCTTCTTGGCGTACTCGACGCTGAGCTTGAGGTTGCGGTGGTCGTTCAGTCCGCAGAAGGAGCGGGCGATGTCGGTGCCCTGGGCCTTCTTTACCTTGAACATGAGTTCGCGGACGTCGGCGGGCACGGGGTACATGCGGATGGCGTTCAGGCCGCGCTCGAGCATGTGGGTCTGGATGCCGGCCTTGCGGAGAGGGGCCGTCCATGCGCGGACCGATTTGTTGGGGTTCTCGCCGTAGAGGAGGTTGACCTGCTCGAAGGCGCCGCCGTTGGTCTCGACGCGGTCGAAGCAGCCCATGTCGACGATTGCCGGAGCCACGCGCACAAGCTGGTCGGCCCTGGGCTGATATTTGCCCGAAGACTGCCACATGTCGCGGTATACAAGGGAAAACTTTATTTCTTTAGCCATGGTGTCCTTAAAGAATTAGTGTTACAAATATAACAATTATTGGCGGATTCTTAAAAAATCGTAAATAAGTGCAGGAGCAGGGGCGGAAAGCGACTGAGGGTATTGCGGAAGCCGTTAACTTTGCCTTATGAGAATCAGCGATTTGAGCATGGAGGAGCGGCCGCGCGAGAAGCTTCTGTCACGCGGGGCGCAGGCGCTGTCGGACGGCGAGCTGCTGGCGATACTGCTGCGGAGCGGGCAGCGCGGCGAAAGCGCCATCGAGCTCGGACAGCGGCTCCTGGCACTCACCGACGGGCGCCTGACTGGGCTGTTCGACTGCGATGCCCAGTATCTTGCGGGCATGAAGGGAGTGGGCACGGCGCGCGCGGCCACCTTGCTGGCGGCATTCGAGCTGGGGCGGCGCTTCATGATGGAGGAGAGCAGCGGGAGCGAGCCAATACGCAGCGCCCATCAGGTGTACCACATGATGCTGCCGCGGATGAAGGGGCTGAAGCACGAGGAGTGCTGGCTGCTGTTGCTGAGCCGCCGCGGCGAACTGCAGGCGAAGGTGAAGATGACCATCGGCGACAGCCGGAGCACGATAATCGACATCCCCGCGATAGTGCGGAACGCCATCGAGCGGGGCTCGGCGTCGGTGATCCTGGTGCACAACCACCCCAACGGCGACGCGCGACCCAGCGGCGCCGACGTCCGCGAGACTGGAATCCTGCGCGACGCATGCGTGTCGTGCTCAATCAGGCTGCTCGACCACATCATCATAGCCAACGATCACTTTTACAGCTTCAACGAAGAAAAAATGTTTTGAATTCAAAAAAAGTTACTATATTTGCAGTCCCAATGGGGTATTAGCTCAGTTGGTAGAGCGTTTGAATGGCATTCAAAAGGTCAGCGGTTCGATTCCGCTATGCTCCACAAAATGAAGGCTCGGCGAGTTCGCCGGGCCTTTTTCATCGCCAATCAGTACAGAGTTTCGGCAAATTTAAACATTTTGTTCTTATCTTTGCGCCATGAAGGTCGCTTGCATAGGAGACAGCATCACGTGGGGTTTCACGCTCATCAACCCCCTCAGACAGGCGTATCCCGCGCCTCTGCAGGAGAAACTGGGCCCGGATTACAAGGTAAAGAACTTCGGCCACAACGACGCCTCCGCCCGTTATGACGCCGATACGCCTTACGTCAACCACCGTGAATACCGCAAAAGCCTGGAGTGGAACCCCGACATCGTCCTGCTGATGCTCGGCTCCAACGACACCAAACGCCGCAACTGGGATCCGGAGATCTTCCGGGCCGACTATACCAGGCTGGTGGATTCATATCTGGCGCTCCCCTCTTCGCCCCGGGTCATCCTGATCGCCCCTATCCGTATCTTCCCTGTCGCCGGCCTGCCGATCCTTGGTCTCTATCCGGAAACGATGGAAGAAGGCGTGCGCCCCGCCATCCGCGAAATCGCAGCGGAAAAGGGCCTCGAATTCATCGACCTTAAGGACCTTTTCACCGATTCCCGATACATGATGGACGGCGTGCACCCCCAGCGCAAGGGCGCACAGATGCTGGCGGACGCCATTTATTCTTCGGTAAACTGGTAGCCCCGCGGCTCGCCGATCCCATAATCTATTGAGATTCAGTTGATCCCCCTTTCGCGTTTGATTGCCTCGTAGGCTTCCTGGATCTGACGGAACTTTTCTGCGGCGGCTTTCTGTACGTCGGGGCCCAGGGTGGCAACTTTGTCCGGATGGTTCTTCATTGCCATGCGGCGATAAGCAGTGCGTACTTCGTCATCCGTTGCATTGGGAGAAACGCCCAGTACGGAATAGGCCGAGTTGGTCTCCTTGTAGAACATGGAGATGACGGAGTTTATATCGGACTGGTTCAGGCCGATGGTGCTCCCGATGGCCTCCAGGACGGATTTTTCGCTTTTATGGAACTGCCCGTCCGCCATGGCTATCTGAACCAGATAGTGGAAGAGCTGGAGCCTCTGGGAGTAGTTCATATAACGGGCTATCTGCGGCCCCACATCGTAGATGTTCACCTGCTGACGGGTGAATTCGTCCAGCATCCTCATCGCTTCAGGGACGGCTGCTTCGCCGAAGTTCCGCCGGACGAAGTCCTTCACATAATCCAGTTCGGACTGAAGCGTCTTGCCATCGGCTCTGATGACAGCGGCCGACAGCACCAGCAGGCTCACCAGAAAGCTGTTACGCTGCTCCTCCGCCGAATAGGTGCTTCTTTTATAACTGCCAGCGGGCTGTTCTCCATCTGTCAGCAGGCCCGCGCGGTCTATATAACTGTCGACAGCGGAGCCGAACCAAAACCCCAGAAGGGCTCCGATGGGTCCCAGAGTGACCCATCCCAGCAATCCGCCTATCCATTTTCCAATTCCCATAGAATGTCCTTTTCCCACTATTTATCTACATTCGGTCTGGCAGAAAGGGGCCGGCTAGCCCTCCAGTATCTGCCCGGCGGCATTCTTGGTGTCCACTTTTTCGATGATGCGTTCCAGGATGCCGTTTTCGTCGAAGATGAAAGTGCGGCGGAGCGTGCCCAGGGTGGTTTTGCCGTACATCTTCTTCTCACCCCAGGCGCCGAAGGACTGGAGCATTTCCGTGGTTGTGTCGGCCAGCAGGCGGAACGGCAGTTCATACCTGGCCCTGAAACCGGTGTGAGACTTGGCGCTGTCCTTGCTCACGCCCACCACGTTATAGCCGGCGGCAGTCAGTTCCGCGTAGTTGTCGCGGAAAGAACAGGCTTCCGCCGTGCATCCGGACGTGTTATCCTTGGGATAAAAGTAGATGATGGTCTTCTTTCCCTTGCCGATGAAATCCTCCGACTTCACCATATTTCCGTCCTGGTCCATGACCTCGAAGGACGGCATCTTGTCTCCGATTTTAAGCATACTATAATCAGTTTTTTCTTATCATTCTTCAATTATTACATAAATCAAGGATCGAGAGCAGCTCGCTGAAATCGTCGATGACGAAATCGGCACCGGCGGCCTGCAGGGCTGCCCTGTCGGAATTGCCGTAGGAGACACCGCAGGTGAGCGCCTTTGCGCCCGCCCCCATCATGATGTCGACGGGCATGTCGCCGACAACGAGGGTTTCCGATGCGCTGACTGACATGTCCCGGAGGGTTTTCAGCACCGGTTCGGGGTTCGGCTTGGCAAGCGTGACATCCTCTGCTCCAAGCACATACGAGATATACGGAGCAATCCCCATCTCCCGCAGGAAGTCATTCAGGGACACGGAACCGCGGGACGATGCGACCGTGCACCTGCGGCCCTGGCGGCACAGTTCGGCAAGCGTTTCCCGGACTTCGGGGAACAGGGTCGGAACGATCGTCCCCTTCAGGGAATCGAACACCTCACGATAGACCTTCACCCATTCGGGAAGCACTTCCCGGGGCAGGTCGGGATACATCGTAAGGATACATTCCTGCAGCGGCAGCCCGACCGTGGCCATAATGGTTTCAGCGTCGCAAACCGGATAATGCATGCGCCGCTGGACCTCCTGATTGGTCTGGAGAATAATCTCCCTGGTGTCGGCCAGCGTTCCGTCGAAATCGAATACTATCAGCTTGATCATGACCTAATACATTCACTGTTGGTACCTGAAATCCCGGAACCAGGCGGTGCCGCCCGGGTGGTCCGTGTTATAGCTGTACAAAGCGACGCGAGCGCCTTTCCAGTATCCGAAGTGCGCCTCGAAGGGCTCGCCGAAGGGTTCGAAACGCCTCCCGTCGCAGCTGTAAGAGAAGGAGAAACCGCCGTTTACGACCTCCGCGTCGAAGGAGAGCCGGAGCCAGAGTCTCGACGCGTCAAGCATCTGCCCGGAAAGCACTTCCCCATCCTTTTCGAAGAACAGCTCCTTCCCTTCAGGAGTCTGGTGAACGCCGATGCAAAAAAACTCCTTGCCGATGCAGGCCATGCCAGCCTTCTGGCCATCGTCCAGATCAGCCAGGTCCATCCGGACCGTATAGGAGCCCCGGTATCCCATGAGCTTCTGGGTCAATGTGTTACGAGCCTCCCGCAGCGAAGGGGACTGAAGCGCATCAAGGGCAAGACTCCCCTTCCGGCGGGTCACCGACCAAGCCTCATCTACGGGGTTGTGGTTGAATTGCCACTGAAGGCCAAGCCGGCCCTTGAAATCATCGGACGAGGCGGGAAGCTCACGCCTCGTGGCATGTGCCGCCGCCGGCTTTTTCCAGCGTGCGACGGGCTCACCGACACCGTTTCCGTCATAGTCTTCGCCCATCACCGGCCATCCGTCCTCCCAGTGCATGGGCTGGAGGTGGACAACCCGGCCAAGCGCATCCAGCTGCTGGAAATGCAGGAACCACCACTGGCCCTCGGGCGTGTCGACAATGGCGCCCTGGTGCGGACCGTTGACCCCTGTGGATCCTGTCTCAAGCACGATTTTGCGCTCATAGGGGCCGTAGATATCCCCGGCACGGAGGACCGTCTGCCAGCCGCCACGTACGCCTCCTTCCGGGATGCTCAGGTAGTATAGCCCGTCCCATTTGTGGATCTTGGTTCCTTCGGCCGTGGGGCCCTGATACACCGTAACGCCCTCGTCCAGGAGCTCCCTGCCGTCCGCCGACATCCGGTGGATGATGATTGGTCCGGCTCCTTTGAGACTGTGGCCCAGGTAGGCCTTCCCATCCTCGTCCCAGAAAGGACATGGATCTTCCCAGCGGGCGACGGCCTTCACGCAGTGGAGAGGGTCCCACGGGCCGGCCGGATCCGTAGCAGAGCTCATGAACAGTCCCTCTTCGGGCGTGCAGAAATAGACATAGAACCGCCCGTCGTGCCAACGGATGCTGGGTGCCCAGGAGCCACCGGCATAGTGCCGGTTCGCATCCCAGCCCGGAAGGTCCAGACGGTCGTAGATCTGGGCGATGATACGCCAATTCACCAGGTCGGCCGATTCCAGCACCTGCATCCCAAGAAAATGGAAATCCGAGGCCACCATGTAATAGCGGTCCCCAAAGCGGATCGCGTCGGGATCGGAGTAGTCGGCGAGAAGCACGGGATTCCGGTAATACCCGTCTCCCGTGTCGCCCCAGGTAACGGGATCCGTTTTGCAGGAAAGGGACGAAAGGACCAGGGGGGTCAGCAGGAGAAGGGCGAGCTGTCTTTTCATGAGCGGAATCAAATTGTTTACGTACCAAATATACGTATAATAATCGGATTCTTTTTATATTTGCCTCATGGTGGTGAGGCCCGCTCATAAAGATGATTTGTCGGCAATCATGGCTGTGCTGGAAGCGGCCAAGGGGATCATGCGCGCTTCCGGGAACAGTGCGCAGAACTCGACGAGCAGGAGCTGCATTCCACCCACATCACGCTGAGCGAGGGCGGCATCCTCCACAAGACGATGGAAGCAGATTGCGCCTAGAAGCCCAGCTGCGAAAGGAAGTGGGTGAAGATGGCGGGCTGGAAGGCTAGCGGGAAGACGAGGCCGTGGGTCAGCATGCGCCACCACTGCTTCCGGTGCCACACCGAGTATGCATTGAACACCAGCGCATCGGCGTTCAGCCTCCCGTAGAAGCACAGGACGCTCACCAGTGCGGTAATCAGTATGATGACGATCGTTACCAAGCAATGTTTTGTTTATCACAAACTGGACAAAGGTACGGTTTTTTGGTTATATTAGCGGTATGAAAATTCTGGGAAAGTGCGTTTTGATACTGGGGCTGGTCCTGGCGGGGTTTGTCCTGTTCTGCAATCTGAGAATAAGTTCGTATGCGAAAAGCCGCCTGTACGACAGTACTGGCGACATTCCGCATTACCATACGGCAGTGGTTCTGGGGACATCCCCCAACGGCAGGAGCGGCGGTCCCAACAGGTTCTTCCACGCAAGGATAAATGCCTGCGCCGAGCTGTTCGAGGCGGGAAAGATCGACCGCATCATCGTGAGCGGGGATAACCGTCACGTCTCTTATAACGAGCCGGAGGCTATGAAGCGCGCCCTCGTTGACAAAGGCGTGCCGGCCGGGGTCATCTTCCTGGATTATGCGGGATTCCGCACCCTGGACTCGGTCGTGCGCGCAAAAGAAGTGTTCGGGCAGCCGTCTTTCGTCGTCATCAGCCAGAAGTTCCACAATGAGCGTGCGGTGTTCATCGCCGGCAAAAAAGGAATCGACGCCGTGGGCTTCAACGCCGAGGACGTCGGTTTCCATTACGGTTTCGTCACGCACGTACGGGAGTGGTTCGCGCGCTGCAAGGTCTACCTGGACCTCCTGCTCGGCAAGCAGCCCCACTTCCTCGGCGAACCCATCGATATCGGATAGCGCTCTGCCGCCTGAATCAAAGAGAAAAGCATCATTTGGCTTCAGGAAACATCTCCTGAAGCAGGGCTCTGTCGAGTTTGAGGATACGGTTGATCTGGGCATTGCCGGCGTTATAGTCGAAGTGCATCTTGCGTGCGACGACCTTCTTCTGCTCTTCAGACATGTCCGTAAGCCGGCCCACGTGATAATCGGTGCTGGCGATTGAGAATGCCGCCGAGAACATCTCCTCGTCGGTAAGGACGATGCGGTCGCCATATCGGGCTGCGAACTCCGCATATGCTTCACGGTTCTTTGAAAGAAGGTTGAAATACTGGTGCGCATCCCGGAAGAACATCCGTCCGGTGCGCCAGTCCACGTAACTCTCCGGAGCGATGAAGCCGTTTCTGACGGTAAGCGATGCGGGCAGCAAGAGATTATTGGAGTGCAGGACTTCCCGCTTCTCCCGTATTGTCAAAGATGAGAACGGGGTCGAGGGAATGAGCTCCGGACTGAATCCAAAATATAGGTAGCCTGTCCCCCAGGGATACGAATACGGAGTATGGGCGGAATAGACCACATAACCGTTGCGGTCGATGTAGGCAATGTTGTTCCGGAGCGACTGAAGCGTCTGCACGAGCACGGGATCGCATACGAAGTCTTTGAGGTCAAGAGCGCGTCCCCTTTTGGCAGCATAACGCCTGAGCCGTGTTGCATAATGGTCAAGGAAGTCTATGCAACGCTGTTTGTGCCGGGCTTCGGAGAGATTATGTAAATGATTGGACATCACGGAGAAAGAGAAGGTGTTAAGCCCTGTGACGGTGATGCTTTCCGCCATCAGTGACATGCCAAAGCAATACTCTTCGTTGTTTGTGAACAGTAATTCCGTGGAGATTCCGGGAGTGGCGATGTGCCAGTAAGGACCGTGCTGGTCGAAAGCACGTTGACAAAGCATTTCTTTGTCGGAGAAAGTGAAGTCTTTCATAACAGTTTAACTTTTTGTGCCAATATAGCGATAATAACTATTCGGCGCAACACTTTGGCCACTAATCGAGGGGGAAAAGTGTGGTTCGGTCACAAAAACGGGCTGTTTTGTGACCGAACCGACGAAAATGATGCGTTAGGTGACAAAAACGGCCTGATTTGTAACTTAAAGAGGGAAACTGAAACGTTTGGTTACAAAATCAGGCGTATTTGTGACCGGATCGGGGGCTAGCGGAGGGGGATCCCGGGGAGGGCCGTTCCCCAAACAATGCTTAAGGAATACTTATTTACGTATTAAATGCGTGAATACCAAAAATGATGATTATCTTTATGCGATAATAGTGCGATTATGAATGTGCTCGTAATAAGCGGCATGAAGATCTTCCGCGACCTCATCTACATGATGCGCGGCCTGATGCGCAATAAGAAGCTTAGAGCCAAGGCCGGCGGCAAGTTCACCGAAGGTATGATAGGCCCATACAAAAAAGCAATCGAGCAATGAGAAAACGGTTCCTCCTCCTCATCATCAAACTGGCCGGGGTGCTGCTGGCAGCCGGACTTGGTCTGTATGTGTTCTTCAGCGCACGGTCGTGCATCGAGGAGCGCCGCTGGCTCGCACTCGGGCCGATCGAGAACCATCCCGTGCGCATCTGGGACGTGAAGTTCGCCAAGGAGTTCAACGACATGAACGACGTGCAGCTGGAGGTCGCGCAAGCCATCGGAGTCCCTCCCGTCAAAGACCGGGAAGAAGCGGAAAAGCTCAAGACGAAGCTGGTAAAGCTCGAAGACACTGATACTTACGTCATCGATTCCCTGACCCACTCAATCCCCTACCTGATCCCGTCCGCAAAAGAGCTGCTGGACGACATAGGCCGCATTTTCCAGGATTCGCTGAGCGCGAAGGGACTCAACCCCTACAAGCTGACGGTCACCTCCGTCCTGCGCACGGAAGACGACATAGCGAAGCTCCGCAAACGCAACGTAAACGCTTCCGAAAACTCGACCCACCGCTACGGCACCTCGTTCGACCTCTCCTACTGGCGATACGTAAAGATACCCGAACTCCGGGGCCGCCCCTACGAGGACGTTCCTCCCGAGTACCTCCGGGCCACGCTGAGCCAGGTCCTCAAAGACATTCACGACCAGGGCGACCGCTGCTTCGTGAAATACGAAAAGAAGCAGAACTGCTTCCATATAACCGTAAGGAGATAAACAGATTATTCCTTTATTTGCGTAAACCAAAACGACAGCATCCAGATAGGGAGCGGCGCTACGCTGGGACAGGAAAAGGCTGTTCGAATCCGTCTAATTGTACGTGTGCACCGAGTGCCCCTTCGCCGAAGGGAGGTAGTTGACACCCCACCAGCAGATCTGCAGGCACACAAAACCGGCTAACAGAATGCAGCAGGCGGCCTTCCAGTCGCCGGGGCGGGCCTTGCGCAGGTGAACGTAAAGCAGATAGCAGAGCCACGTTGCGGCCGCCCAGGTCTCCTTGGGATCCCATGCCCAGTACGAGCCCCACGCCTCCCTGGCCCAGAAAGCACCGAGAAGCATCCCGACAGTAAGGAACGCAAGCCCGGTGAATACCAGGCTGTCAGTGAGTGACAGTGCCTTTGCGCCGCCATTGCGTACCAGCATATACACCGCCGTCACGGTTGCGGCTGCCAGAAGCGCGTAAGCAATCATGTACACGATGACGTGCGGTGCGAACCAGGGGCTACGCAACTCCGGATTGGGATTGTCGAACAGAGGTCCCGTCGCGCTGAGTGTGATTCCCAGGAACGCGACGCAGAGGAGCGCGGCACATACTGCAGTCCACAGGAAAGACCTGCGCCCAGAAGGCCTCGGAGCCATGAACAGAATCTGGCAGAGGGCGCCCGCCATCATGATGCAGATGCCCACCGTCACCCATGCTCTCCACGGGTCCACGAGCATCTCCAGCCCCTGATCCGCAGAATGCAGGCGCTGCATGCCGGCATTGCTCAGGGTGACGGCGACTATGGTTACGGCCACTCCCAGATGGTTCAGGACGAAGGGAATCTCCTTAAGCTTCCAGCGCAGGAGGCGCTTCACGGCCGCCATGAGCGACAGCGCCGCCACCCATGCCCATACAAGGATGAAAGGCCAGAAGCGTGTCATGCGGCTTAGCCAGGGCACGCCGCCCTCCTCCACCTGGGGAATCAATCCCATCAGGATAGTGAGTGCGGCAGCGAACGCCAGAGACAGCGCCGCGGCGCCTGGAGAGATGAGCGGACGTTTCATATTCCGTGCTAATATACGGCATATTTTACGCTCACGCAAGAGAATGCGCGATTACCAATCGTCGAATAATTGAGTCTTGTTAAAAAAATATCAAAAATTCCATTATATTTGCACCATAAACCAATAGGCAATGGCCAAGATACTGGAAGAGATCATCCCGCTGTCCCCCAAGGACTGCTTCTACATCGTGGAGCGCCACAAGAGCGAATTCAGCTTTCCCCTCCACAGCCACGAGGAGTACGAACTGAACTTCATAGAGCACGGGCGCGGAGTGCGCCGCGTGGTCGGCGACAGCATAGAGGAAATAGGCGAATACGAGCTCACGCTCGTTGCCGGAAAAACCCTTGCACACGCCTGGGAACAGGGCTCCTGTTCGGCCAAGGACGTGCGTGAAATCACGATTCAGTTCTCTCCGATGCTGTTTCCACCCGAGCTTCTGATGCGCAATCAGTTCTCCTCCATCAAGAAGATGCTGGACAAGGCTTACCTTGGTCTGAACTTCTCCACCAGAGCCATCATGAAGGTGTACTCCCTGATCGACTCGCTGGCCTCGATGAACGACCGTTTCGAGCAGTACCTGGCCTTCCTCAAGATCCTGTACGAACTCTCTTCGGACGACCGGGCGCGCACCCTCGCCTCCTCCTCTTTCGCCAGCGGCATCAACGACTCCGAAAGCCGCCGAATCAACAAGGTGAAGGATTTCATCGCGGTGCACTACGCCGAGGACATACACCTCGAGGACATGGCATCGCTCGTGGGCATGGCGCCCTCCGCATTCAGCCGCTTCTTCAAGCAGCATACCGGCCGCAATCTCATTGATTTCCTGATAGATACGCGCCTTGGCAACGCATCCCGCATGCTCGTCGACACCACCACCGGAATATCCGAGATCTGCTACGCCTGCGGCTTCAACAACCTCAGCAATTTCAACCGCACTTTCAAGGCGCGCCGGGGCTACACGCCACGCGACTTCCGCGCCCTGTACACCAAAAACAAAGTGCTGGTATAGCCAATGTAAAAAAAGTATCAGTTTTAGTTCTTTTTGTATTTGTCGAGCGCACTTCTTTTATTTATTTTTGCAACATGACAATAACCACAAAACTGGCGATCCTGGCATGCGCAGCCATTCTCGCCACCGGTTGTTCCCACTCCCCTTCCTTCGTAAGCGTCAGGGACGGGAATTTCGTCCGTGACGGAAAGACCTGCACGTTCATAGGCACCAATTTCTGGTACGGCCCCATCCTGGCATCGGAAGGCCGGGGCGGCGATTACGCGCGCCTCACGCGCGAATTGGACACTCTCAAAGCGCTAGGAATCACCAACTTACGCGTACTGGCCGGCGGTGACGGCCCCGACGGGGTCTTCTCCCGCATCGAGCCCACCCTGCAGACGGCGCCCGGAGTGTACAACGACACCCTCCTGGTCGGACTCGACCGCTTCCTGGCCGAGCTCGGCAAACGCGACATGCACGCCGTGCTCTTCCTCAACAACTCCTGGGAATGGAGCGGCGGCTACGGCCAGTACCTGGAATGGGCCACCGGCGAAAAGGCCCTCATCCCGCTGATCGACGGCTACTGGCCCTTCATGCAGCAGATGCGCAAGTTCCAGACTTCCAGGGAATCGCAGGAACTGTTCTACAACCACATCAGGGCCATGGTTGGCCGCACCAACAGCATCACGGGCAAGCCCTACAAAGACGACCCCGCAATCTTCTCCTGGCAGATCGGCAACGAGCCCCGCTGCTTCTCCGACGACCCTGAGGTCCGCAGCGGCTTCATCGGCTGGCTCACCGAATCCGCCCGCCTTATCAAGTCTATCGACCCCAACCACATGGTGTCCACCGGCAACGAGGGATTCTTCGGCTGCGAGCAGGACTGGGAACTCACGGAGCAGGTGAACTCCATCCCCGGAGTCGACTACATGACCATACACATCTGGCCCTACAACTGGGAATGGGCCAAAGCCGACGACCTCGAGGGCACCCTCCCCAACGCCATCGCCAAAACCGAAGAATACATAGCATCCAACGCCGAACTCGCAAAACGCCTGGGCCTGCCCCTCGTGTGCGAGGAATTCGGTTTCCCCCGCGACGGATTCAGCCCCTCGCGCGACGCGACCACATCCTCGCGTGACGCTTACTACGCCTTTGTTTTCTCCCATGTGGGAGACGACCTCCAGGGCGCGAACTTCTGGGGATGGAGCGGATTCGCGAAGCCCGTACACACACAGTGGGAGAAGGGCGACCCGTACACCGGCGACCCGGCACAGGAAGCCCAGGGCCTCAACGGCGTGTACATCACCGACACAACAATTGACGTTATCAAAGACGCAATTACCAATATAAACCAATAATATTAACCAAAAAAAGTAGCATGAAAAGAAAACTTGTGACCTTCATGCTGGCTCTGTTGGCCACCGGGGCCCTGTTCGCTCAGAACCGGGTCCACGGTACGATAACCGACAATGTCGGACCGCTTATCGGAGCCAGTGTCATGGAGAAGGGCACCAGCAACGGTGCCATCACAGACCTTGATGGAAACTACACGATTACGGTTAAGCCCGGCGCTACGCTCGTGTTCTCTTCCATCGGCTATGTGACCCAGGAGATCGCTGTCGGCAACCAGAGTGTCGTCAACGTGAAACTGGAAGAAGACGCCGAATTCCTCGACGAAGTCGTTGTCGTGGGTTACGGCACCATGAAGAAGAGCGACCTCGCCGGCGCTTCCGTCTCAATGAAGGAAGACGCCATCAAGGGCTCGATCATCACCAACCTGGACCAGTCGCTCCAGGGCCGCGCAGCGGGTGTTACCGCCGTGCAGACCTCGGGTGCTCCCGGTTCGTCGTCGTCCATCCGCGTGCGCGGCCAGGCAACGGTCAACGCCAACGCCGAGCCTCTGTACGTGATCGACGGCGTCATCGTCCAGGGCGGCGGTAATTCCGGTTCGGACTTCGGTCTCGGCGACGCCCTCGGCAACGGCAAGGTATCGACGATCTCCCCTCTCTCCACCATCAACCCCGCCGATATCGTGAGCATGGAAATCCTCAAGGATGCTTCCGCAACCGCCATCTACGGTGCCCAGGGTGCCAACGGTGTGGTTCTCATCACCACCAAGCACGGCAAGGCCGGCGAAGCGAAGTTCTCCTATGACGGCATGTTCGCAGTCTCCCGCCAGACCCGCCGCATCGACATGCTGAACCTCCGCGAATTCGCAGAGTATTACAACGACATGGTCGCTCTCGGAGAAGTTTCCGCCAACGCCATGTACGCCGATCCTTCCATCCTCGGCAAGGGTACCAACTGGCAGGACGAGGTGTTCCGCACCGCTCTCCAGCATCAGCATCAGGTGAGCGCCCAGGGCGGTACCGACAAGGTTCAGTACTACGTTTCCGGTTCCTATATGGACCAGCAGGGTACCATCATCGGTTCCGAGTTCAACCGTCTGAGCTTCCGCACCAACCTCGACGCGCAGCTCAAGCCCTGGTTCAAGCTCGGAGTCAACGCCACCTACGCAGTCACCAACGATAACCTGAAGCTCGCCGACGGTCAGGAAGGCGTTATCTTCTACTCCCTCACCAGTCTCCCCGACATTCCGGTATTCGACATCGACGGCAACTATTCCACCGTAGTACGCGAGGGATATACGACCAAGAACCCCGTTGCACTTGCAATGTACAACGAGAACCTCCTCAACCGTCAGAAACTCGCAGGCAACGTCTACGCCGAACTCACTCCCATCAAGCATATCGTCTTCCGCAGCGAAGTCGGCTTCGACAAGAGCGATTCCCAGGCAGACACCTACAAGCCCAAGATCAGCCTCGGAACCTTCCAGCAGGGCAGCAACCAGATAAGCCAGCAGCGCAACGCCAGCACTTACTGGTCCATCAAGAACTACATCACCTATTCCAACACGTTCGGCAAGCACAGCCTTACCGCGATGGTCGGACAGGAAGCATGGGAGTCCCGCTGGAGCTACATGAGGGTCGCCAACTCCGACCTCCCCTCCGACGAGATCCACAGCATCGGACTTGCCACCGGCACTCCCAAGACCGGCGGCGGATTCGGTTCCAGCTCGATGGCTTCCTTCTTCACCCGCGAAACCTATAACTACGACGACCGCTACATCGGAACCTACACCTTCCGTTATGACGGTTCCTCCAACTTCGGTCCGGATAACCGCTGGGCCGGATTCCATTCCTTCGCAGTTGCATGGCGCTTCACCAACGAGCAGTTCTTTCCCGCTTCCGCAAAGAGCGTCCTGAACGACGGTAAGCTCCGTATCGGCTGGGGCCAGACCGGTAACGCCAACATCGGCTCCGGCGCATGGGAAGCCGGCATGAGCAAGATGCCGAGCGCACTCGGCGACAGCCAGCGTCCCGCCAACATCCCCAACACCGGTATCCACTGGGAGAAGCAGCATCAGACCAACCTCGGTCTCGACCTCAACTTCTTCCAGAACCGCCTCAACCTCACCATCGACCTGTACGACAAGATCTCATCCGACATGCTCATGCCGATGACCCTTCCTTCGTACATGGGTACCCAGGGCAACGGTTCTTCCGCACTCGCAGCTCCCCGTGGCAACTACGGTACCATCGAGAACAAGGGTCTGGAAATCACCCTCGACACCCACCCGGTAGAGGCCGGAGACTTCGCATGGGATTCCAATTTCCAGATTTCCTTCAACAAGAACAGGCTTGTCGCACTTGACGGCACCGCCAACGCACAGCTCGTAGGTTACGGCCAGTGGGACGACATCGTGTCCGTTACCGAAATCGGAGAGCCCCTCTACAGCTTCTACGGCTACAAGGTAGTGGGCGTCTACAAGGATTTCGACGACATCATGAACTCCCCGAAGGCCGAGAAGTTCCCTGAGGACGGCGTGTTCAACCGCGACACCACCGTATGGCCCGGCGACCTCAAGTTCGCCGACGTCAACGGAGACGGAGTCATCAACGAGCTCGACCGCACCAACATCGGTTCGCCGCTTCCCAAATTCACCTTCGGCTGGACCAACACCTTCCGCTGGAAGAACCTCGACCTGAGCATCTTCCTCAACGGTTCCTACGGCAACAAGATCCTCAACTACAACCTTATGGGCCAGGGCTGGAACGGTCTGGTGCACATGAACAGCGTGTGGTACAACCAGCACGCCAGCATCGGCAACCGCGCCCGTCTCGAGGTCATCGATCCCGCCAAGCAGTATGCCGCCGGTGAGTCCTGGCAGCGCGACGTCACCAACGTGCGTGTCGCCAACGCCGACACCAAGACCCCCCGTCCTTCCATCGCAGACCCGAACGACAACGACCGCATCAGCGACCGCTATATCGAGGACGGCTCCTACCTTCGCGTGAAGAACATCACCCTGGGATACAATTTCCCCAAGGCTATGCTTCAGAAAGTCAAGATGGAAAACGTACGCGTCTACGTGAACGTCCAGAACCTCTACACCTTCACCAAGTACCAGGGTTACGACCCTGAGGTCGGTGCTTCCACCCAGGATGCCAAGGGCCTCACCTTCGGTGTGGACAACGGACGTTATCCTTCTCCTATGACATGTTCCTTCGGCGTCAACGTAACTTTCTAAAATGGAGGACATCAAGATGAAAAACATTATCAAATACATAGTTGCAGCAGCATTGACGGTTCTTGTATGCGCTTCCTGCGAGAAGTTCCTCGACCGTCCCGCCGAAGACAGCTACACCACTGCCAACTACTATCAGAACGACACCCAGGTGGAGCAGTCAGTGAACTACCTCTACAACTCCCCCTGGCTCGACATCATCCGCTTCTACATCTATGGTTCCGAAACCATGTGCGGCAATGTCTATCAGGGCGCAAGCGCCTATTCGACTCTTACCGTCAACGGAACCGACACGGATCTCAAGAACATGGCCTACTCGCTTTGGGCCGTGAACGCGCACTGCAATACCGTGATCAACAACATCCTCGCTTCCACCGGCACCGCCAGCCAGGCCACCAAGAACAAGGCCATCGGCGAGGCCCTCTCATGGAAGGCGATGGCGTATTTCATGCTTGTGCGCACTTTCGGTGACATCCCTATCATCCACGACAACACCGAGGTTATCAAGGAAGCCACCTACAACCAGCAGAACAAGGTCTTCAAGGCCGACGTTTACGAGTACATCATCATGACTCTCGAGAAGGCCATGGAGCTTCTTCCCAAGGATCCCTACATCGGCAAGTACAACCGTATCGACTACTATGCCGCCGAAGGACTCCTCGCCAAGGTGTATCTGGCCAAGGCCGGCGTAACCGGTTCTCTGAACAACGACGACCTTGCGAAGGCTAGGGATTATGCCAAGGATGTGATCGACAACTCCGGACGCAGCCTCACCCCCAATTATTCCGACGTATTCCGTCTGAGCCCCAGCCTCTTCCAGGCCACCGGCGAGAATCTCTTCTCCTGGCTGTGGACGGCCAGCAGCGGCATCTGGACTGCACAGAGCTACATCCAGAGCGACGTGGGCCCTCTCGGCATCGACGAGTTCGGCGCCACCTGGGGTGACTGGAAAGGCCCCAGCGTAGACCTGCAGGATCTCTTCGGAGTGTCCGCCGACATGGAGCCTTCGCTCCGCCCGAACAACGACGACCGCCGTCAGGCAACCATCATGATGTTCGGCGACTTCTATCCCCAGTACTGGCAGGACAAGGGCGGCTTCGACATGTACCGCTTCTATTTCGACGACACCTATTATCCGACCGGCCTCGAGGCCAACGGATCCAACCATCAGTGGTGCTGCCAGTCCGGTGCAATCTACGCAAAGCATCTCTATGGCTGCGGCACCGACCATCAGGCCGCCCTCGGTATCAACGCCGACCGTATGTGCAACCAGCTTCCCACCCACATCCTGCGTCTCTCCGACATCTACCTGATTTATGCGGAGGCCAGCCTGCTCACCGGGAACAGCACCGCCGCCCTTGAGTATGTGAACAAGGTGCGCGCCCGCGCCAACGCCAAGCTCCTCGATTCCGTGGAGATCGGCGACATCTGGAAAGAGCGCCGCCTGGAGCTCGCCCTCGAGGGAGACAACTGGTACGACTACGTGCGCCGTTCCTACTATGACGCGGACGGTTGTATCGCAGAACTCAAGGCCCAGCGCCGTTCCCACTGGGATGGTATCTCCAGCGTCTACAAGGACTATGTCGTCGCCGACAACGGCGATTACGCCGGACCCGGGGCACACACTTGGGATGCCTCAACCATCTCCTACAACAACAGCGATGACCTCACCGACGTCAAGGCTTCAATGTTCACCATGCCGTTCCCTGTGGAAGACGTGGTCATGAACCCGAGCGTGGGTTCCACCGCCGAAGCCGTCCATGTCGACGTTCGCAACACTTTCAGCTATGACTTTTAATTTCCGAATCCATGAAAGCATTCATTAAATATACAGGTATCCTGATGGGGCTCGCCCTTCTTGCCTCCTGCAACGCGTTCGAGAAGATCGACTATCCCGACCGCTTCAGGGAGAGCAAAGGCGTTCCCACGGTACACTTCGTACGCTATGCCGACAAGGACGTGGTCATCACGCAGGCCAACATGGAGGAGACAATCTGCATCGTGGGTGACAACCTCACCAGCGTTCACGATATCTACTTCAACGACCAGAAGGCCGTCCTTAACACCAGCTACATGACCGCCAACACGCTGGTGGTCCAGGTTCCCAAGAACCTCCCCACCGTGCAGGACGATCAGATGCACCTGATTACCCGCGACAGCGCCGTAGTCAATTACGACTTCAAGGTGCTCCCTCCCGCCCCGAAGATCGGCGGAATGTCCAACGAATGGGCTCCGGAAGGAGAGAAGGTGACCATCAGCGGATCCTATCTCTTCGCTCCTCTGACCGTTCAGTTCCCCGGCGTCGAGCCCATTGAGATCACATCTTCCACCGGCGACAGCTTCGAGGTTGCGGTTCCCGCAGGCGCCCAGCAGGGTAAGATCAAGGTGACCACAGCTTCCGGTACCGCCCAGTCCATGTTCATGTACAAGGACACCCGCGGCATGCTGTTCAACTTCGACAACGATCCTCACCCGACCAACCACGGCTGGCACGCCATGGTAATCGAGACCGACGAAACCGCCATCAACGGCAACTTCCTCCGTCTCGGCAACACCGCCGGCCTTGATGAAGAAGGCGGATGGAACGACGGCGAGTATTCCTTCGAATACTGGCCCGGCGACTGGGACGACCCCGTGTCCTACGCCGACAGCCCCCGTCTGACCGACTTCGTGGACTTTACCAACTGGGCCAACATGGCGCTCAAGTTCGAGCTCTACATCCCCAGCGCCACTCCTTGGATGTCCGGTGCGATGCAGCTGATCATCGGCGGCGTCGACGTGGTTACCGACGGTGCAGAGGGAGCGATCGACATTTACGGCAACGTTACCGCAGGTGCCAACAACAAGTTCATCAGCGGCGACGGCGTTCCCCAGGCACCCCGTGCTCTCTGGATTCCCTGGAAAGAAACCGGCTCTTACGACACCGGCGACAAGTGGGTGACCATAACCATCCCTTACACCGACTTCAACAAGATGTCGGACGGCACAGCCAACTCCGCCGAAATCAAGCCGGATTCCTTCACTTCGCTCACCATCTTCGTGTGGGCAGGCGGCGTGACCGGTACGGCCTGCAATCCTATCATGAAGATTGACAACATCCGTGCTGTTCCCATCAAATAATTCGAGCGCATATGAAAAAGTTATTGATATATTTCTCTCTCATTTCCCTCTGCGCAGCCGCTTTTACGGCCTGCCAGCAGGAGACGCTTGAGACGGACCAGTTCGGACAGGGCGTAAGACTCAGTGCCCTGGCTCCCAACCCCGTCATGCGCGGCGGCGAGCTGCGTATCATCGGCAACAGTCTCGAGCAGGTTAAAGAAGTCCGCTTTGCAGGTGACGTGAGCGTAACCGATATCGAGGTCATCGTCACCGGAAAGCCTTCCGAAATCCGTGTCAAGGTTCCCCTGGAAGGACCTCTCGTGGGCCCCGTCACCATCGTAGCCCAGGACGGCAAGACTTTCAAGTCCTTCGCCGACCTGGAGTTCACCGAGCCCATCGAGGTTGATTCCTTCTCCCCCGCCACTGTCCTGTCCGGCGACGTACTCACCATCACCGGTGAATACCTGAACGATGTCCGCGAGGTCATCTTCTCCGGCCCCGCACAGGCGGTCATGACCGAATTCGTCAGCCAGTCCCGCCACGAGCTCAAGGTGGTGGTGCCGTTCTGCGCAATCAGCGGCCCCGTCATCCTTAGCGACGTGAACGAGATCGAGGACGAAAACACCATCCCGAACCACATCTACACCAAGTCCGACCTCGAAGTGGGCAATCCCACCGTCGTCAAGGCGGCAAAGACCACTTACAAGAGCGGCGACGTGATCACCGTCACCGGTGAGCATCTCGACATGATCGAGACCGTCGACCTTCCGCAGGTGCCCGGCGTAGAGTTCACCGTCGCCGGGGACGGCAAGTCCATCAGCTTCAATCTGCCTCCCAAGGCTGGTGACGGCAACATCACCCTCACCTCCTTCGCAGGCGTCGCCTTCGACGCAGGCGAGATCGAGACCGTTTCCGTGGCCGAGCTCAAGGTCGTGTCCCTCGCAGCCGACAAGCGCTTCAAGGCAGGCACAGACGTCGAGATTTCCGGCACCGACCTCGACCTCGTCACCGGCGTGGCGTTCGAGAATGCAAATGCCGACTGGTACCTCAACGGAGGCAAGATCGTGACGACGGTTCCCGCCGCCGCCAAGGACGGCCCCGTGGTGGTCAGCCTCGAATCCGGCAAGAAGGCATACAGCGAAGACCTTGAGGTCGTGAAGCCTGTAGCAACCGCCGTAGACGCCACCGAAGGCATTGCAGGCCAGAGCGTCATCACCGTTTCCGGTGCCGACCTCGACCTCGTTACAAGCGTGAAGATAGGCACCAAGGCCAAGGGCTTCATCGACTGCGAATACGAGATGAAGGCAGCCGCCGACGGCTCTACCGGCATTCTGGTGAAACTGTCCGACCAGGCATACACCGGTCCCATCACCCTCACCGCCGACAGCGGCTACGAGACCGAGACCGAAGCCATCACCGTCAACTACGACATGGCCGTGACCATCAACTTCGACAAGCAGGCGTACGGTCTGGGCAGCAACATTACCGTTACAGGTAAGAACCTCCTCCAGATCGAGCAGGTCTTCATCAAGGGCAAGAAGGTCGTCAGCTTCGCCAAGCGCGCAGACGACGCAATGGCGTTCGGCATTCCCGACGGTGTCGGTCCCGGCGTCTACCGTCTGGGTCTCGTGCTGGTCGACGGCACCGAGCTCACCTGGCCTGTACCGTTCGAAATCACTGCACCTTTCACCGAGACCTTCATCTGGGAAGGCTATGAGGACATGGGCAGCTGGAGCAACCAGCCTTACTATGGCGCCGACGGTGCGTTCGCAGAAGCAGGCCTTGCCATCGGCGACATCGTACGCATCTACTACACGCCTCTGGCAGACTGGTGGCAGTTCCAGATCTTCGGCGGCCACTGGGACAGCATGACATTCCCTGAATTCGGCGGAACCAATACCGTCAGCAAAGATAACACCGAACCCGACGCACAGTACGCCGCATTCGAGGTAACCGAAGCCAACTTCGGCATCCTCACCGCCGTCGGCGGCTGGGGCGGTGCACTGCTCACCCAGGGCGAGGGCGTCGCCATCACCGGCGTTTCCTTCGTCCACTTCGGTGCAGCCGAGAAGAAAGACGTTATCTGGGAAGGCAGCTCCACGGTCACCTGGTCCGGCGGCGCCGTGACGGCACTGTCATGGGGCGGCTACGACTGGACCACCGTACAACCCGGCACCAAGCTTTCCGTAGCATATACCATCGACGATCCTGCAGGATGCATCCGCTTCGGTAACGGAAGCTGGGCGGCCCTGCCCAGCACCGCCGGACTCGCTCCCGACGGCAATCTGCCTCTGGATGGCAACGGTTACTCATTCGAGCTCACCGCAGCCGACCTCGACGCCCTGGTGAACCAGGGAGGCCTCGTGATCTGCGGTACCGGATTCACTATCACTGAAATAGCTCTGGTAACCACCACTTCCGCAGGTCCCGTGGAGAACCTCATCTGGGAAGGCTCCGAGTTCATCAACTGGACCGGCATGGGTGCCCTCTCGTGGGGAGGCTATGACTGGACCACCGTCGCCGCCGGAACCGTGCTTGTCGCTCACTTCGAACTTGATGCGACCGCCGATTACTGGCAGCTGCGTTTCGGTAACGGAAGCTGGGCGGCCCTGCCCAGCACCGCCGGCCTTGCCCCCGACGGAAACATCCCTCTCGAGTCCGGAATGACCAGCTGGGAATTCGAACTCGCGGAGGCCGATATCAACGCCCTGGTGAATGAAGGCGGCCTGGTTATGACCGGCGCCAACTACACCCTCACCGGAATCGGACTGAAATAAACGCTTTTTGCCGTGAGGGGCCTGACCGCCCCTCACGGTCCCACTAACCGCAAAACGATGAAACGTCTATTATCAATACTGTCCGTACTGGCGGTCGCCATGACCGCCGTATGCTCCTGCGACGACCCGATTGAACCCGATCCCGACGGCCCCAAGGCCCCGGAAGCCATTGAACTGAGCGCCGACGAGCTGGTGTTCACGACTGCCGACGCAGGCAACCTGCCGCTTACGGTCACCGCTCCGGCACGCCCCGCTGTCGAGGTTCCCTCCGACGCCAAAGGCTGGCTCAGCATAGGCGACGGCGTATTCAAGGATTACAAGATTACGTTTACCGTGAAAGCGGCCGCAAACGACACGTACTCGGAGCGCAGCGCAGTCCTGACCGTATCGTCCTCCGGCGTGCCGTCCGTGACCGTGAAGGTGTCGCAGGCCGCCAAGGAGAAACCCGTCGATCCCGATCCTCCAACGCCCTCCGGCGCCGACGGCCTGGCGTCTTTCTTCGGGCTGGGGTGGAACATGGGCAACCATTTCGACGCCTACTACAACGGCTCTTGGGCCGGCGATAAGGAAGGCTACCCCGACGAGGAAGTCTGGGGCGCCACCAAGGCCACCCAGACCACGTTCGACGGTGTCAAGGGCTTCGGCTTCACCAGCGTGCGCATCCCAGTTTCATGGCTCAACATGATCGGCCCCGAGCCGGACTACAAGATAGACGAGACCTGGATGAACCGCGTATACGAAGTGGTCCAGTTCGCCCACAATTCCGGCCTGAAGGTAATCATCAACACGCACCACGACGAGAATCACGGCGTGAACAACACCTACCAGTGGCTGGATATCAAGAATGCGGCTAACAACAGTGCCCTGAACGAGACCATCAAGGCCAAGATCAAGGCGGTGTGGACCCAGATAGCACAGAAATTCGCCGACTGCGACGATTGGCTCCTCATGGAGGCGTTCAACGAACTCAACGACGGTGGCTGGGGCTGGAGCGACGACTTCAGGAAGAATCCCAACAAGCAGGCCGGCATACTCAACGAGTGGAACCAGGTGTTCGTAGACGCCGTCCGCGCCACCGGAGGCAAGAATGCCAGCCGCTGGCTGGGCGTGCCCTCATACTGCGCAAATCCGGATTTCACCAAGTATATGACGATTCCGAACGACCCCGCAAAGAAGATTGCCGTTTCCGTTCATTTCTATGACCCTTCGGACTACACTCTCGGTGATGCTCAGTATTCCGACTGGGGCCATACCGGTGAAGCCGGAAAGAAATCCAACGGAGGCGACGAGGACCACGTGAAAGAGGTCTTCGGCAGGCTCTACAACAATTACGTAGCCAAGGACATACCTGTATATGTGGGCGAGTACGGCTGCTCCATGCGGGCACAGTCCAACAACCGGGCATGGCGTTTCTATCTCTACTACATGGAGTATGTAACCAAGGCCGCCAAGACCTATCACCTGCCCTGCTTCCTCTGGGACAACGGCGCGGAAGGAGACGGCAAGGAGAAGCACGGCTACATCAACCACGGTACCGGCAAAGCCATCGGCAACAGCAAGGCGGTGCTGAACGTGCTTAAGAAAGCCTGGTTCACCGAAGACGAAGGATATACTCTAGACTACGTTTACAACTCAGCCCCCAAATTCTGATGAAACGGTTCATTCCCCTTCTGCTGGTGATTCTCACCGCATGCAATTCCGGAGACAACAAAAGAATGGATGCCGCCAAGGAGCAGCTGATGCAAAGGCTGATGGGCTACGCCGAAAAAGGGCAGATAGCCTACGGCCATCAGGACGACCTCGCCTACGGCCACTCCTGGCTGGTTACCGACTGGGAGAACGACCCCCTCGAGCGTTCCGATATTAAGGACGTTTGCGGGCATTATCCCGCCCTTGTCGGCTTCGACCTGGGAGGCATAGAACTGGGCGACGAGGCCAACCTCGACGGAGTCCCGTTCGGCCTTATCCGCAAGGCGGCGCTGCTGCATCTGGAGCGCGGCGGCATGGTCACATTCTCGTGGCATCCGCGCAATCCCCTCACGGGCGGCGATTCCTGGGACATCAGCTCCGACCAGGTGGTCAAGTCCATTCTCCCCGGAGGAGACAAGCATGACGAATTCACGCTCTGGTTGGGACGTGCGGCCGATTTCATCCGCTCGCTGGGCCCCGATGCCGCCGTCATCTTCCGCCCCTGGCATGAGAACGTGGGCAGCTGGTTCTGGTGGGGCGGCAGGCTTTGCACGGCGGCCCAATACCGCGACCTCTTCCGCCTTACGAGGGCCTACTTTGAGAAGGAACGCGGCATACGCAACATAGTGTGGTGCTACTCCCCCAACGGCAACTGCAGGCCGGAGGAATACATGGAGCGCTATCCCGGCGACGACCTTGTGGACCTGCTGGGAGTGGACAGTTATGAGTACCTGGGCAACCGCAGCATAGAAGAGGCGCGCGAAGGCTTCCTCGCCGAGGCCATGGGGGCCCTGGGCTGGCTCGCCACGACAGGATCCGAACACCGCAAACCCATCTGCCTCAGCGAAACCGGCATGGAGGGTCTCTCGGACTATACATGGTGGACACAGAGCCTCTACCCTGCAATCAAGGATTACCCGATAAGCTATGTGCTGACGTGGCGCAACGCCCACGACAAGCCCGGCCATTTCTTCGCACCCTGGGAGGGATTCGAAGGCGCGGCCGACTTCAAGGAATTCAGTGAACTGGAACAAATAGTTGTATTATGACCTACGACGAACGGCTGGCATGGCTGAAGCAGAGCCACCGAAGCCTGATTGAGAAAAAGAACGTCCCGGTAGAGGGCAACGGCATATTCGAACGCTGGGAGAATCCCGTCCTGACGGCAGAGCATGCGCCGCTGGAGTGGCGTTATGACTTCAACCGCGAGCGCAATCCCTATCTGATGGAGCGCTTCGGCATCCATGCCACCCTCAACTCCGGAGCCATAAAGTGGAACGGCAGATACGTGCTGGTGGTACGGGTGGAGGCCGCCGACCGCAAGTCCTTCTTCGCGGTGGCCGAGAGCCCCAACGGAGTGGACAACTTCACTTTCTGGCCGCGGCCCATAACCATGCCGGAGTGGGGCGAGCCCGCCACCAACGTGTACGACATGCGCCTCACCGCCCACGAGGACGGATGGATCTACGGCATCTTCTGCGTGGAGCGCAAGGACCACGGCGCCGAGGGCAACCTCTCCGCCGCAACCGCATCTGCCGGAGTGGCGCGCACGAAAGACCTGGTGAACTGGGAGCGCCTGCCCGACATCGAGGCGGCCTGCCAGCAGCGCAACGTGGTGCTGCATCCCGAGTTCGTAAACGGCAAATATGCCCTCTACACACGCCCGCAGGACGGTTTTATCGATGCAGGCAAGGGCGGAGGTATAGGCTGGGCGCTGGTGGACAGCATGGAGCATGCGGTCGTCAGGGACGAGAAGATCATCAACGGCCGCTTCTATCACACCGTCAAGGAAGTCAAGAACGGCGAAGGCCCGCACCCCATCAAGACGCCGAAGGGCTGGCTGCACCTCGCACACGGCGTACGGGGATGCGCATCGGGCCTGCGTTACGTTCTCTATATGTACATGACGGCGCTTGACGATCCGACACGCGTGATAGCGGAACCCGCCGGATTCTTCATGGCGCCCGAGGGCCCGGAGTACGTGGGCGACGTTGCCAACGTGCTCTTCGCCAACGGCTGGATAGCCGATCCCGACGGCAGGGTCTTCATCTATTACGCATCTTCCGACACCCGCATGCACGTGGCCACAAGCACCGTGGACAGGCTCGTCGACTACTGCCTGAACACCGCCCCGGACGGCCTTCGCACAGGTCTCACCGTAGAAACACTCAACAAACTAATATCCGGCAACTTATGAAAACCATACTGCTTATCCTGACAATAACTCTCTCGCACATTTTTTCCGACCATGCCGTACTTCAGCAGGACACGCAGACTCCTGTCTGGGGCTGGGGCACGCCGGGAAGCGAAATAAGCGTGAAAGCATCCTGGAACAAGAAGGCCGTCAAGGCCAAAGTTCAGGCCGACGGAAGTTGGAAGGTGATTCTGGACACCCCCAAGGCCGACGGACTGTGTCACGAGATCGTTTTCAAATCCGGCAGGGAGACCGTAAGGATAAGCGACATAGTGCTCGGCGAAGTGTGGCTTTGCAGCGGACAGTCCAACATGGAAATGCCCATACGCGGCTTCGGCTTCCAGGAAGTCGAAGGAGCCACGGAGGCCATCATGGCAGCGCCGGAGACAGCATCTGCGGTGCGCGTATTCGACATCAGGACAGACAAGAAAACGGAGCCTGTGGCCGACGTAGACGCCGTGTGGGAGCTCTCCTCCCCCGGCGTGGTGGCCAAGACCTCCGCAATTGGATACTTTTTCGCCAGGCGCCTCACCCGCTCCCTCGGAGTGCCTGTAGGTATCATCGTCAACGCCTGGGGGGGCAGCCGCATCGAGCCGTGGATGACGCGGGATGCCATCAATTCGGCAGGGCTCACCCAGGAAGAGATGAACAACCTGCATGCGATTGAAGAGAAGCCCTACCGCTGGCCGGAGACGCCTGAGCTCATATGGAACGGACGCGTCTCCCCAATCGTCGGATACGCCGTAAAGGGAATACTGTGGTATCAGGGCTGCTCCAACATGGACCAGCCCCACTGCTACAACAAGCTTCAGAACAGCATGGTGGCATTGTGGCGCAGGGAATGGGGCCGCGAGCTGCCGTTCATCTACACTCTTATCGCACCCTTCGAGCACGGGAAGGCAGACGGCCGCTGGAGGCCATTCTTCGTTGAGAACCAAATGCTTACGGCAAGCGAGATTCCGCTCGCATGGTACGTGTGCACAGAAACGCTCGGTAACAAGACCACCGTCCACCCAGCACAGAAGAAAGAGGTGGCTGACATGATGGTGATGCGCGCCCTGCAAAACGTCTACGGCATGAATCCGGGGCTCAACATCGAGGCCCCGCTGCCTCAGAGTTTCGAATTCTGCGACGACGGGCTGGTTAAGGTGCGCCTTACCGACGTCTGGTCCGACCTCATGAGCATCAGCGCCCGCAACATAGTCGGCTTCCAGCTGGCTGGCGAAGACAGGGAGTTTTTCAATGCGGAGGCTGAAGTCGACTGGGACGGCAACACCATACTCGTGCGCTGTCCCGAGGTGCCGCATCCGGTCTCCGTCCGCTACGGATGGAACAACTGGATGGGCGCCAACCTCGCCAAGTCCTCCGGCATCCCCGTTCCCCCCTTCCGCTCCGACAACTGGGATTACTGATTATGAGAGTTGCATTTCGAGCTGCCGCGGGTCTGCTTCTGCTGATGATTGCTGTCACCGGCTGTCACAGCAGCGAGGTGCGCGTCAAGACCGGTGCGGGCCGGGTGCGGCTGCAGGTGGTTTCGCCGGAGATAGTGCGCGTGAGCGTATCGCCCGACGGCAGATTCCGGGACCGCAGGAGCCTGGTGGTGCTGCCGCAGGAAGGATGCACCGATTTCGAGGTCTCCGACGCCATGGGCAAGGTGAGGCTGGCTACGAGCGCGCTTTCGGTGGAGGTTTACAAGGCCAACGGCTGCATACAGTTCTACCGCTCCGACGGCACTCCCCTGGCGCTCGAAGGGCGCACTGGGTTCACTCCCGCCGAGGCCGACGGAAAGCAGGCATGGAGCACAACCGTAAGCTATGCCTCAGCCGATGACGAGGCGTTTTACGGCCTCGGGCAGCACCAGGCGGGCGAATTCGACCACAAGGGCCGCCGCGAGGAGCTCTATCAGTACAATACCAAGATCAGCGTGCCGGTAGTCGTGTCCAACAAGGGCTACGGCATTCTGTTCGACGCATATTCCCTCAGCCGCTGGGGATCAGCCGAGCCGTACCGGCAGCTGGGACAAGTCTTCGATTTACATCTCACAGGCACCTACTCTCCTGCGGAAGGCACCCCGCTGGTGCAGCAGGAAGACAGCCTGTTCTATGAGAACGAGTGGGCGATAAGGAATCTGCCCGACATCAAACTGAGCGGGGCGCATGTGAGTTACGACGGCACGATTACCGCGCACGAAACCGGAGACTACCACTTTATCCAGTATTACGCCGGCTTCCAGAGCACCTCGGTGGGCGGACAGGAAGTGATGAGCCGCCGCTGGCGTCCGGCATGGAACCCCAACAGTTACAAGTTCACCGTGCACCTCGAGGCAGGTGTTCCCACGCCCCTCCACATCGACTGGGAGCCCGATGGCGACGTGTCGTACATAGGCCTGCGTGTGGCGCCTCTGGAGTCACCGGAGGAAGAATCGCGGCTCACCTTCTGGAGCGAATTCGAGCCGCAGGCGGATTATTATTTCATGGTGGGCGACGACTACGACGGCGTTATCCGCGGCTACCGCAAACTCACAGGCAAGGCGCAGGTGATGCCACGCTGGGCCCTTGGCTTCTGGCAGAGCCGCGAGCGATACAGCACGCAGCAAGACCTGGTTGAAACGCTGGCGGAGTTGCGTCGGCGCCATATCCCCGTAGACAACATAGTCCAGGACTGGCAGTACTGGACCGACGACCAGTGGGGCAGCCACGAATTCGATCCCGGGCGATATCCAGACCCCGAAGGCATGATCGACAGCGTGCATGCCATGCACGGCCGGTTCATGATCAGCGTGTGGCCAAAATTCTACACCAACACGGAGCATTACAGAGAGCTGCGCAACGCAGGATTCGCTTACACTCACGCCGAGCAGGATTCGCTGCGCGACTGGCTGGGGCATCTGCAGAGTTTCTACGACGCATACGCCCCCGGCGGACGCAAGATGTTCTGGCGGCAGATGGACGAAAGCCTCTACAGCCGCTTCGGGCGCAAAATAGACGCCTGGTGGATGGACGCCAGCGAGCCCAACCTGCGCGACTGCCTGCCTCTTGACTACATGAAGTGGCTCCTGACGCCCAACGCGCTCGGTTCCTCCACCGAATATCTCAACGCATATGCGCTCGTGAACGCGCAGGCAATCTATGAGGGGCAGCGCAGCGTCGACCCAGACAAGCGCGTGTTCCTGCTCACCCGCAACGGATTCGCGGGCCTTCAGCGATACAGCACAGCATCTTGGAGCGGCGATATCGGCACCTCCTGGACCGACATGCGCATACAGATGGCGGCCGGCCTGAACTACTCGATGAGCGGCATACCGTTCTGGGGGATGGACATAGGCGGTTTTTCGGTGATGAGCAAGTTCTACGATGCCGCCAACGCCGACGAGTGGCGCGAGCTGCAGACGCGCTGGCACCAGTTCGGCACCTTCGTTCCCCTGTTCCGCACGCACGGGCAGTGGCCTCGCCGCGAACTCTGGAACATCGCCCCGGAGGGATCCGAGACCTACGAAAGCATACTCTGGTACATGCGGCTGCGCTACCGCCTGATGCCATATCTGTACTCGCTTGCGGGCGCAGTGAACTTCGACGACTACACCATCATGCGCGGCCTGCCCATGGACTGGCCCGACGACGCTGAAGTGCGCGATCTCTCCGACCAGTGGATGCTGGGGCCTGCGTTCATGGCCTGCCCGGTGTATGAATACAAGGCCCGCAGCCGGGAGGTGTATTTCCCCGAAGGAACGTGGTATGACTTCTACAGCGGCGCCAGTATCGAAGGAGGGCGGCGGATGAGCGTGCCGGCGCCGTACTCCCGCATGCCTCTGTACGTGCGTGCCGGCAGCATCATTCCAATCGGTCCGGAAATGGAGTGGAGTGACGAGAAACCTGCTTCCGACCTTTTGCTGATTGTTTATGCCGGAGCCGACGGAGACTTCACGCTGTACGATGACGACGGCCTTACCTATGCCTACGAGAAGGGCGACAGGTGCTGTATCCCCATCCATTGGGACGACGCCACCCGCACCCTTACATTCGGCTCACGTTCCGGTTCCTATTCAGGAATGCCGGAGCGTCTGCACTTCCGCATCGTCGTCGCCGATCCGTCCCATCCCTTCCCGTTCAACCCCGACGCCAACGGCGAATCAATTGATTATCATGGTGAAATTGTATATCATACTTACAACACTGCTTCTTACAGTTCTTCCAATTAAAGGACAGGAAGTGCTGTTTGACGACGGGTGGGTGTTTGCATTGGGGAATGCGGCGTCGCCGGAGAAGGACTTCGGCCGCGGCACGGAATACTTTACCTATTTCACCAAAGCCGCTTCGATACATAATACGGGCCCCTATGCCCCGGGATTCGACGACAGCGCCTGGAAGCCGGTGCAGCTGCCGCACGACTGGGTGGTGGACCTGCCGTTCGACCGCGAAGCCAGCCACAGCCACGGATACAAGACCGTGGGCTGGCGCTGGCCGGAAACCAGCGTGGGCTGGTACCGCAAGCACTTTACGGTGCCCGCTGAAGCACAGGGACAACCCGTTTCGCTGCGCTTCGACGGCATTTTCCGGGACTCCGACATCTGGGTCAACGGATTCTGGCTGGGAGGCGAGAAGAGCGGCTATACTACTGCATCTTACAATATCGCCGAGTATCTGAATTACGGCGGCGACAACGTGGTGACGGTGCGCGCTGACGCAACATTCGAGGAAGGCTGGTTCTACGAGGGCGCCGGCATCTACAGGCATGTCTGGCTCACCATCGGCGAAGCCCCCGTAAGGCCGCAGATGCATCTGCCTAAGATCGAGACCGACCCCGACCGGGGCATACTCGTGGACGGCAAGCCCATACGCATCCACGGCGCCAACATCCATCAGGATGCCGCCGGCGTGGGCGCCGCAATCCCGGATGCCCTCTGGGTATGGCGCATCAAACAGCTGAAGAAATACGGATTCAACGCCATACGCACCTCGCACAATCCCGTCTCCCCCGCCCTGCTGGACATCTGCGACAGCCTGGGCATGTACGTGCTGGAAGAGACGCGCCTGATGGGTACCAACGAGGCACAGCTCGAGCCACTGCGCAAGATGATAGAGCGCGACAGGCACCATCCCTGCATCATCATGTGGGGCATAGGCAACGAGGAATGGGGCATCGAGTGGAACGAGAAGGGCGAGCGCATAGCCCGCACCATGACTGAATTCTGCCACGGCATCGACCCCACGCGGCCCGTGGTGGTGGCAACCAGCAGCGGCCCCGAAATCGTCAAGGGGACCGACGTGGCCGGATACAACTACATACTCCAGAATCCGGTTGACAGGCATCGCGCCGACTATCCGGAACGTGTTGCGGTGGGCACGGAGGAGACCTCCGGATGCGGTACCCGCGGCGTATATTTTGACGACCGTGAGAACGGCCGCATGGCGGCAATCAACCGCGCCCCGCAGGGCCCCGACAGCCTTTACAACTGTATTGAGCGGGGCCTGCAGTTCTACGACGCGCGCCCCTGGCTTGCCGGCATGTTCTACTGGACGGGCTTCGACTACCGCGGCGAACCCAATCCGCTGGAGTATCCAGCCACCGGCTCCGAGTTCGGCATACTGGACTACTGCGGCTTCCCCAAGGACGAAGCCTTCTTCCTGCAGTCGTGGTGGACCAGTGAGCCCGTGCTGCACATACTTCCCCACTGGAACCTCGAGGGTCACGAAGGCGAGGAGGTATCGGTGTGGGCCTACAGCAACTGCGACGAGGTGGCCCTGTGGGTCAACGGACGCAGCCTGGGCCGCAAAAAGATGCCACGCAACGGCCATCTGGAGTGGACAGCTGTGTACAAGCCCGGCCGCGTGCGCGCCGTAGGATACAGGAATGGACGCAAGGTACTGGAAAAGACTGTCTGGACCGCCGGCGCACATGCCTCGCTCAAAGCTGAAGCGGACCGCAGCGTAATCAAGGCCGACGGCCGCGACCTGGCAGTTGTCAGCGTCTCCGTGCAGGATGCGAAGGGTCGTTTCGTCCCTACCGCATGCCTGCAGGTGAACATCGGCGTGGAAGGTCCGGCACGCATCCTGGGTTGCGGCAACGGAGACCCTGCCTTCCGCAAGCGCGAACGCCCGGAAGACCCCGACGCGCGCACATTTACCATAGACACATTCAACGGGCTGGCCCAGGTGCTCATACAAAGCACCGGCGAGCCCGGCGACATAAAACTGACACTAAACACAGAACCATGTACTTGCTCGGTTACGATATCGGCAGTTCGTCCGTAAAGGCCTCGCTGGTGGAGGCCGCGACGGGAAAATGCGCCGCCAGCGCCTTCTTTCCGCCGCAGGAGGCACCCATTAGCTCCCCCAGGCCAGGATGGGCCGAACAGGACCCCGAATCCTGGTGGAGCTACCTGAAACAGGCAACTGCCGCCGTCCTGCAACGCTCCGGCTGCAAGCCCGGGGACATCAAGGCCATAGGCATCTCCTACCAGATGCACGGCCTGGTGTGCATCGACAGGGACGGCAAGGTGCTGCGCCCCGCCATCATCTGGTGCGACTCGCGCGCCGTGCCGTACGGCCAAAAGGCCTTCGAAGAACTGGGCGCACAGTGGTGCCTGGAGCACCTGCTCAATTCGCC
>JAEEGL010185886.1_pt1 | contig 46513 bp, 32 predicted proteins | sample 9134231 | NCBI WGS metagenome assembly JAEEGL01 (sample SAMN16246548, study PRJNA631951) | gut metagenome | biome: gut microbiome; feature: rumen; material: fiber-attached | host: Bos | place: Iran: Karaj | collected 2018-10
CTCAAGGCTACCACGAGGGACGAGGCTTTCTTCGGAGAGAATCTTTTCCGCGACTGGCGTTACCGTCCGGACGGGACTCCGATCGAGGGTTTCGTGCTCAACGATCCGCGCTATAGCGGAGATATCCTCGTTGCCGGAAAGAACTTCGGTTCGGGCTCCAGCCGCGAGCATGCCGCATGGGCTATCGCAGGATACGGATTCAAGGTGGTGATTTCCAGCTTTTTCGCCGATATCCACAAAAACAATGAACTTAACAATTTCGTACTGCCGGTAACGGTATCAGAGGATTTCCTCGCAGAACTTTTCGAGACAATCGCAGCCGATCCGAAGGCTAAGGTGAGAGTTGACGTCCCGGCGCAGACCGTGACCAACCTTGCCACCGGAAGAACCGAATCCTTCGAGCTGAATGGCTATAAGAAATACTGCCTGATGAACGCTCTGGACGATATCGACTATCTGCTGGAGCAGAAGGCCAAAATCGAAGCGTACGAGAAAAAAAGCATATGATTGAGATAATGGACACAACCCTCCGTGACGGAGAGCAGACTGCCGGGGTTTCGTTCAATGCGGACGAAAAGCTGGCCATAACCCGTCTGTTGCTGGAGGAACTGAAAGTCAACAGAATCGAAGTGTGCTCCGCAAGGGTATCCAGCGGCGAGCACGAGGCCTTCGCGAAGATATGCGAATGGGCCTCGACCTGCGGCTATCTGGACCAGGTGGAAGCCCTCGGCTTCGTCGACAACGGTCTGTCGATAGACTGGATCGCTTCGGCGGGAGGCCGCGTCATGAATCTGCTGACCAAGGGTTCCCTGCGCCATGTTACCTGCCAGCTGCACAAGACTCCGCAGGAGCATCGGGATGACATACTCAAAAACATCGCGATGGCAAAGGCAAAAGGCCTGGAGGTGAATGTCTATCTCGAAGACTGGTCCAACGGCATGATCGATTCCCCGGATTATGTCCATTTCCTCATGGAAGGCCTGAAGGACGCCCCGGTCCGCAGGATCATGCTCCCGGACACTCTGGGAATCCTTAATCCGGACCAGACCGCAGAGTTCTGCCGTTCGATGGTAGAGCGCTGGCCTGACCTGCATTTCGACTTCCATGCCCATAACGACTATGACCTCGCGGCCGCCAATGCCTACGAGGCCGTCAAGGCCGGAGTCAAGGGTCTCCACACGACAGTCAACGGCCTCGGAGAGCGTACCGGCAATCTGCCGGTCTCCAGCCTCGTGGGAATCCTGAACGACCATCTGAAGATCGGAAACTCTCTCGACGAACGTAAGCTCATGCATGTCTGCCGCTATGTCGAGACAATCTCCGGTGTCCGGATTCCTTCCAACAAACCACTGGTCGGAGAATTCGTCTTTACCCAGACCAGCGGGGTCCATGCCGACGGCGACAAGAAAGGCGGTCTTTACCAGAACGCCCTCATGCCGGAGAGATTCGGCCGCCACAGGCATTACGCCCTGGGCAAGACCAGCGGCAAGGCCAATATCGTAAAGAACCTGGAGCAGATGGGAATAAGCCTTACGGCCGAGCAGATGAAGCTCGTGACGGAGAGGGTCGTGGAACTCGGCGACAAAAAGGAGAGCCTCAGCCCGGAGGATCTTCCATTCATCATTGCAGACGTGCTTAAAGGAGACTTCTCGGCTGCGCGCGAGAATATCCGTATTGTGAATTATAATCTTCAGTTGACCCGTGGCATGAGGCCCCTGGCTAATCTAAGACTTAACATCTGTGGTAACGAGTACGAGGAATCCGCCGCCGGTGACGGACAGTATGATGCCTTTATGAAGGCTCTCTGGAAAATCTATGACCGTCTCGGAAAACAGCATCCAAAGCTTACCGATTATGTAGTTAAAATTCCCCCAGGAGGCAAGACGGACGCCCTTGTAGAAACCACGATTTCCTGGGACCTCAACGGCCGCGGCTTCAAGACGAGAGGAATCGATTCCGACCAGACTGAAGCGGCGATCAAGGCCACGATGAAGATGCTTAACATGATAGAAATCTAAAAACATATTTATGAAACTCAGAATAGCTAAACTCCCCGGCGACGGAATCGGTCCGGAGGTTGTCGAGCAGGCCGTAAAGGCCGTAGATGCAGTATGCCGCAAGTTCGGCCATGAAGTCGAGTACACCTTCGGCTATGTCGGAGCGTGTGCGATCGACCGTTTCGGCAATGCCTATCCGGAGGAAACCCACGCCATCTGCATGGCCAGCGACGCAGTGCTTTTCGGCGCTGTGGGCGACCCTAAATATGACAATAATCCGACAGCGCCGGTACGTCCGGAGCAGGGCCTGCTCGCAATCCGCAAGCAGCTCGGACTCTATGCGAACCTCCGCCCTGTCGAGACGTTCAAGGGCCTGGTGGACAAGTCCCCTCTGAAGAAGGAGCTGGTCGACGGAGCCGATTTCCTCTGCATCCGCGAGCTGACCGGAGGCATGTACTTCGGCGAGAAGGGCCGCAAGGACAACGGCGACACCGCTTATGATACATGTATCTACAGCCGCAATGAGGTTGAGCGAATCCTGAAGCTGGCGTTCGAGTATGCAATGCGCCGCCGCAAGCACCTGACGGTCGTGGACAAGGCCAATGTGCTCGAGTCGTCGCGTCTTTGGAGGCAGGTCGCCAAGGAGATGGAGCCGCAGTATCCGGAGGTCCAGGTCGATTATATGTTCGTTGACAATGCCGCCATGCAGCTGATACGCTGTCCTAAGTTCTTCGATGTCATGGTGACGGAGAATACTTTCGGCGATATCCTTACGGACGAGGCCAGCTGTATCTCCGGTTCCATGGGTCTTCTCGCTTCCGCGTCTGTCGGAGCCCATACCAGTCTGTTCGAGCCTATCCATGGTTCTTATCCTCAGGCTGCCGGAAAGAATATCGCGAATCCGGTTGCGGCGATACTGTCCGCCGCGATGATGTTCGAATACGCTTTCGGCCTCATGGAGGAGGGCAAGGCTATCCGCAAGGCCGTAGCAGCTTCAATCGATGCCGGTGCCGTGACCGAGGACCTCGCCGGAGACGGCAAGGCTCTGAGTACCTCGGAGGTAGGAGACTGGATTGCTTCAAGAATCTAAAAATCAATTAAATATGTCAGAAATTAATTGGGATAAACTTGGCTTTGATGCCTACAGGACCCGTACCGTAGTTCTTTCCCACTACAAAGATGGCAAGTGGTCGCCTGTCGAAACGACAGAAAACTTCTCATTCACTCTCGACCCGTTCGCACAGGTCTTCCATTATGCGATTTCCTGCTTCGAGGGTCTGAAGACCTTCCGCCAGAAAGACGGACGTATAGCTATATTCCGCCCGGACCAGAATGCAGCGCGTATGCAGCGTACCGCCAAATTCCTCGGTATCCCGGCTCCGGACAAGGACCTCTTCATCAAGATGTGCACTCTCTGCGTCCAGAACAACCTTGAGTTCCTGCCGCCTTACGGCCATCAGGCTTCCCTCTATCTCCGTCCTATGCTTTTCGGAGTACATCCTCAGATGCAGCTGGTGCCATATCCGGAGGCTTATTTCGCCGTCATCTGCGCGCCTGCGGGCTCATATTATGGAGAGCATCTGAAATCGTTCGCCGGCGTGATTCCGGGCAACTACGACCGCGCTGCGCCTAAGGGTTCCGGAAGCTACAAGATCGGAGCCAACTATGCCGCTACTTTCAAGCCTTACAAGACTGCCCATGACCAAGGCTATACCGAGCTGCTTTATCTGAACTCAGGTACAAGGGAGTTCATCGACGAGTTCGGTTCGTCCAATTTCTTTGCGATCAAGGGCAACAAGTATATTACGCCGCTTTCCGACAGCGTCCTCCCTTCCATAACCAACAAGACCCTGCAGGAAGTGGCTGCGGATTTTGGTATGGAAGTGGAGAAACGCCCGGTAAGGGTCGAGGAGCTCGCTGATTTCGATGAGGCTGCTGCCTGCGGAACCGCAGTTGTCATCACTCCTATGTCCCATATCGACATCAAGCCAGTCCTCGAGGAGGACAAGGTCGAGAAGTCGTATCGCTTCATGCCTGACGGAGAGGTCGGCGAGGTCTGCACGAAACTGTACAAGCGCATAACCGGAATCCAGTTCGGAGAGCTTGAAGATACGCACGGATGGTGCTATCACATCGAGGAAAAATAAGGACCGGTTTCAGTCTGTAACCTGTTTTTAGAGCGTCGGCATCCAGCCGGCGCTTTAAATTTTTTATTTCCTTTGTCATTCTGCTCGGTTTTGATATATTTGCACCGCAAAAAAACTTGAATTTAGGGCGACTTGGAAACCTCCCTTCTTACGATTTGTAACCAGACACGCACTTACTCTAATACATTTTTAACAAAAACAGTCATGAAAAGAACACTTTTAGCAATTTTAGCTGCCGTTTCCTTACTCGCAGCCAGTTGCAGCAAGGAGTATGACGACTCCGCTTTGAAAAAGAAGGTCAATGACCTAGAGGCCCGGGTCTCGGAGCTCGAAGCATTGAACACCACAGTGGCCGGTATCAGCGACATCGTAACCGCTTTGAGCCAGAAAGACTATGTCACCGGGGTAATCGAAGTCAAAGATAACAAGGGAAATGTCATCGGATACTCCATCACTTTCTCCAAGTCGAATACTGTCACCATCTACCATGGAGAGAAAGGCGAAGCCGGCCCACAAGGTCCGCAGGGTGAGACTGGAAGCGTCGGCGCAACTCCGTCCATAGGAGTCACGCTCGGAGAGGACGGCCTCTACTACTGGACCGTCGAAGGCGAGCTTCTGAAAGATGCTGAAGGCAATCCTGTCGCCTGCACGGCCGCCGCTCCTACATTCAAGATCGAAGATGGTTCATGGTGGATCTCATATGACGGCCAGAGCTGGACGGAACTCGGACTTATCTCAGACACCGGCACCACCGTCGACGTCGACAACAGCAACGAGGATTATGTCCTCATTACCATCAACGGAACCGAAGTCCGCATCCCTAAAGAAAAACCATTCTCCCTCAATCTCATTTATGGCGGAGACATCAACTCTGTCGGCGCATCCGCATACGCCACAATCGGAGTAGAATATGAAATCATCGGAGCCGGAGAGAATGACAACGTGACTGTTGACATACTGAACGCTACCGCCGGTCTCACGGCCGAGATCTCCAAGATCGACGAGACCTCCGGCATCATCGTCATCTACACTTCCGACGTAGTCGACGGAAAGGTCTTCGTATATGCCGACAACAATAAGGGCAAAACCAACATCAAGTCAATCACTCTCGAGGCCGGACAGATCTCCGAAATCGCCCCTGTAGCCCAGATCGAGCCTGACGGAGGCGAGTTCGGCATCACCGTCGAGACCAACTACGAGGCTGTAGCGGCAGTCCCTGACGGAGTCGACTGGATCCATGTTTCCGCAAAAAGCAAAGCCGGCGAGGGCAACTATTGCGACCATTTCTTTGTCGGAGAGAAGACAAAGGGCACCAAGACCTATGAATATACTGCCGCTGTAGATCCGAACGCTACTTCAGGCTACCGTTTCTCCAACGTCGGAATAATCGATTTCGCTTCAGGCAATGTCCTCAAGCTTATCGACGTTGTCCAGAAGCCTTCCGAGGGAGTAACCAATCTCGCTTCTATCGGCAATCTTCCTGACAACACCCAGATTTCCGTAAACGGAGCAGTAGTGCTGGCCGCAGGCAAGAGTGACGCCGTAGTTTCAGACGGGCTCAATACTATCCATATCTTGTCCATGAAGACTCTTGCCGTGGGCGACAGCGTATCTTTCCTCGGCGTCAAGATGAGCAACGAGAAAGCTATGGCTCCATATATCGTGGCTTCCGGAGTGAATGTCCTGAAGCAGGGCGTCGCAACTCCTGACACTCCGTGGAGATATATCGTCTATGCCCAGAACTATTATATAACCAATACCGGCACGACGGCTCTTCTCCAGAAGGACGACGAAGGATTCTTCTTCTATGCTCCTATGAGATTCATCGTGCGCATCGAGACCCCGCTCGAGAGTCTCAACCTTGATTCATATGTAGGAAAATATGTCACTCTCAAGGGTTACATGGATGAGGTCGAGATGGGCGATTTCAACTGGGATACATTCAATTTCGATTTCGACTACAGTTTCATCGTAAACTCGGTAGAGGAAGTCAATTTCGTGAAGAAGGACAACTGGTCTGTCAGATATGATGGAAGAAGCGACGAGCATCCGGGTTATCCGGAGGCCTTCTATGCCACAGTCACCGGCGGAGATACCGAGCGCTATGCATATACAATCTTCACGGACGAGAAGCTCAAGGAGTTCCCTGTAGAGACTGAGGCCGGCGTCTATGGAGCAATCATGGCCGCTGACGACATCCAGTATGGTCTGTCGGCTTATGCTCTGGGCCACAGCAAGGAGGAGATCTACGAAGCGTTTACCTACGTAGGAAGCACTCCTAACTTCTACTCCAAGTTTGAGCCGGGCATCTACTATGTAGCTATAGGCGGTGTCGATGCTGACGGTTATGCAACCGGATCATATGCAATCTCCCAGTTCGAGATCGAGGATCCTCACGTGGCAGGAACATACGACGCTTTCCTCGGTACATGGAAATACACTACTGCGCTGGGAGCCAGCCAGAAATGGGTGATCAGCGAGAAAGAGGCCGGCGAGAGCTATTACCTCTGCATCGACGGAGTATCTACGGAATGCGGCAATCTCCCCGTACTCTCTTACGACAAGGAGAACGGCACTGCCGTGCTCGAAATGCAGGAGCTCGGAGAATATGAGAAAGACGGAAAGACATATCTTGAGAGGGTCGGAACGCTCTACACCTTCGACGACGTGGAGTACTACGACAATAGCCGATACATGGGAGACAACACCCTGGTCTTCACGGCACGGATGCTCAATGACGGCACCGTCGACATTGTCCCGGGCGAGGATACTTCGTCTCCGCTCGAAGGTTTTGCAATCATGACCGGAGACAAGGAAGACTCTTACGACTGCAACATCGTAGGCTCCATCTCCGCTATGCCTGGAGTCCTCGGCGAGTATAAGGCTCCCGCAGCAGCCAGAAAGACCGTTCTCGCCAAAGGAGACAGGAATTCCCGCAAAGCCGCTTCAAAGATCAAATCTGATAAAAAAATGTCATTCTACAATTTCAGATAATGGCTCTGACACGCATCCGTGGCGCTATCCGTTTGAAATAAAACGAGATACGCTTTCAATATGTAACTTATAATTAAGCGCCGGCAACATGTCGGCGCTTAATATTTATACGATTTTCTTTGCATTATTCTTACCTTTTGATATATTTGTATCATAACTCGCTGATTAATAGGGGCTACACTGGATTTCGGCAGGTTACAAATTGTAAGCAAAATTTACTTACTCAATAAAAATTATAATCTTATTTAGTCATGAAAAAAACAATTTGGGCAATTTTGGCTGCTGTAGCTTTATTTGCAGTCGGTTGCAACAAAGAGTATGACGACTCCGCATTGGTTAAGAAAGTCAATGACCTCGAAGGAAGAGTCTCTGCTCTTGAATCTCTCAACACAACCGTATCCGGAATCAGCGCCCTCGTGAGTGCTCTGAACGAGAAAGACTATGTGACTGGTGTCATAGATGTGAAGGATAAGGATGGCAATGTTATCGGATATACTCTCACTTTCAAAAACGGTAGTAAGAGTGTCACCATATATAATGGAGAGAAGGGAGCTACTGGAGAGCAGGGCCCTCAGGGCGAAGTCGGACCTACCGGTCCTATTCCTTCTATCGGTGTCCAGCTCGGTGAAGACGGCATATATTACTGGGTAGTAGAAGGCGAACTAGTAAAGGATGCTGAAGGCAACCCTATCCCTTGTACACAGGTGGTCCCTACCTTCAAAATTGAAGACGGTTCATGGTGGATCTCATATGACGGTCAGAACTGGACCAAACTCGGACTGATCTCCGATACCGGTACTACCGTCGAGGTCGACAACAGCAACGAGGATTATGTCCTCCTCACCATCAACGGTACTGAGGTCCAGATCCCTAAGGAGAAGCCATTCGTCCTTGAAATCAAGTACGACGGAGACCTCGCATCTGTCGGTGTAGCCGCCAATTCCACCGCCGGTATCGAGTATGAGGTCAAGGGCGCAGGCGAGAGCGACGACGTGACTGTCGACGTGCTCAGCACTACTGCAGGTATCTCCGCCAAGATTTCCAAGACTGACAATACTACCGGTTATATCCTGATCACTACCACAGACGTGGTTGACGGCAAGATCTTCGTTTACGCCGACAACAACAAGGGTAAGACCAATATCAAGTCCATCAAGCTCGAGGCCGGCCAGATTTCAGAGATCGCCGATGTAGCTCAGGCTCCTTCAGCCGGTGGCGAAATGGCTCTTACTGTCACCACCAACATGGCTCACAGCGTTGTTGTTCCTGACGGAATCAACTGGCTGCATATAATCAGAAAGGGTAAAGCCGGCGAAGGCTCATATCTCGAGCACTTCTACGTAGGCGAAAAGACCAAGGCCGCCCAGGATTACGAGTATGTAATCACCATCGACCCTAACGAGACCGCTTCTTACCGCGCAGCTACCATCAGCGTAGTTTCCGAGACAACTGGCGAAGTTCTCCAGGCTATTGACATCGTCCAGAAACCAGCTCCGGGCGTTACCGACCTCTCTTCTATCGACGGCCTTCCTGATGACGAGGAAGTCGCTATCGAGGGTTCTGTCGTACTCGCAGCATCCAAGAAGGGCGCTGTCGTTTCTGACGGAAAGAACTCTATCTATGTAGAGTCTGAGAAGGCTCTCGCAGTAGGAGACAGCATCTCCTTCACCGGTGTCAAGAAGACCAACGAGGATACCGAATATGCTTATATCAAGGCCGCTTCCGTAGAGGTTGTCAAGGCAGGCGTTGAAGTTCCTGACCAGCCTTGGATGTATATCGGTTATTCCGAGAATTACAATATCACCAATACCGCCACTACCGCCCTTATCCAGAAGGACGAAGAGGGCAACTACTTCTTTGTGGCTCCGTTGAACTTCAATGTCTACATCGAGTCTCCTCTCGAGTCCCTCAACTTAGATGCCCTTGTAGGCAAGTATGCTACAGTCAAAGGATACATCGACGAGGTACGAATCCTCGGAATCGACTGGACTACCTTCAGCTATATCTGCGAATACACGATGATCGTGAACTCCGCTACCGAAGTCAAGTTTGAAGCCAACTCCAACTGGTCAGTTTCTTATGACGGAAAGGTAAGCGACGACGAGGAGTATCCTGAGCAGATAACCAATACCGTATCTTCAGGCAGCGACAGGTACTTCCTCGGAGTCATTTCCGAGACTCAGCTGAAGAATTTCTCTGTAGAGGAAGCTCCGGAAGAATTCGGTGCTATCTATATGGCTGATGATCTCCAGTACTATATTACACGTTACAGCTCCGGCTATAGCAAAGAAGAAATCATAAGCATCCTTACTAATGACGCAACGGCCAGCGAAACCTTCAAGGAATTTGGACCAGGCAAATACTACGCTATTGCTGCAGGTTTTGACGAAGATGGTCTGGTAACCGGATCTTATGCTATTTCCGAGTTCGAAATCAAAGATCCGCATGTCGTTGCCAAATACGAGGACTTCCTCGGAACCTGGAGTTATGAAAGCGATGGCGGTCTCCAGAAGTGGGATATCTCCGAAAAAGTCGCTGGCGAAAGCTATAATCTCGTAGTCAATGATGTCGTTCCGAATGGCGGTGTGCACCCTACTCTCGTCTATGACGCAGAAAGAGGATCCTTTACTCTCGACGCCCAGGATCTCGGCGAGTTCGAATATGAAGGCGAGACCTATATCGAACAGGTTGCCGCTGTCTTTGCCTCCTTCGGTGGCGGATACTACGACAACACCGAATACATGGAAGGTGAGACAAGGATTTTCGAGGCCAGAATGAATGAAGACGGCTCCATCGATATCATCCCTAGCTCCGATTCTTTTGGTCCTCTCGAGGGCTTCTCTATCATGACCGGAGTAAAGGGTGTGAGCGAAAGAGAGTATATTGTCGGTGATGTTTCCCTGATGCCTGGCATTCTCGGCGAGTACGAGGCTCCGGACGAGGCTTATCTCGCATGGCTCGGCGACTGGACCGTTACCACAGGTAATGCTTCTTACAACATCAACATCGCTCAGGACATTCCTAACAAGAGCTATACGATTACCGGAATGAATGGATTCGGCTATAGCTGGGTGAATATTCCTAACTTCTATGATGCCGAAACCGGAGAGCTTGTTCTTGTCGGCGGCGACAAGTACCCTGCAGCTACCGGCGTAAGCCTTGGCCTTGACCAGTCCTTCTCACTCTGCTTCCTTGCAAATGTCGATATAGATGGTGAGTACTACCGCATCACCGGCTCATATGAGCTCGGAAGAGGCACTGTCGGAGCAGACGGAACAGCATCCTTCGTTCCTGGCACAATCAAGCTTTCTGACGGGAACTACACCGTTGCCTACCAGCAGGTTTATGCTATTGGCGAATCCGATCCTGAAGCAGTCTACAGTCTGAATGGAGAGACCCTTACATACTATCCGTTCACAATGGCTCCTGCATCTTCAGAGGTCAAGGTTTCCGCAAACGCTCCTTCCAACAGAAAGATCACTGTCAGCGAAAAAGCCGGCAAGAGCATCCAGGCTAAACCAGCTCTCAAGAAGACTAAGAAAGCCGTAAGGATTGCTCCAAAGGCAAGCAGCAAGACCGAACTCAAGAAGAGCACTTCTGCAGCTGCAGCAAGACTCTAATTGAATCTCTATAAATCAACCGGGCGGGCCTGAATGGCTTGCCCGGTTTTTTATTCTCCTAACTCTCAATCACTTACATTTTAAGAGACGTACCCGGGTACATCTCTTAAACTATATGAAGCTGATAATTAAGGAATTACGTTTTACAAGGAAAATTACTGCCCGTTGTAGATTCCGAGGTCAGGAAGCATTTCTTCCTGGGACTGGAGGCTTCCGGCTTTGTCGGTGTAGAAGATGTAGACTCGGGCGTCTTCGGAAATCGAGATGGAGATCTCGCCGGCGTCTGTCACAAATGTGGAGATATAGGCGCATCCCTTCTTGACGACGGCATTGATTCCGTCCTCTTCCGTATAAGGAGGAAGGAAACTCTCACTCTCGACAGACGGCAATCCATAGCGGACTATAAGTTTCGACTTCATGGACTCGTAACGGGTCTTAAGCAATTGCCAGCTCGGGCAGATCGGATAGGCCACGGCAACCATATAGACCTTGTCTGTCTTCGGCGTGACTACAAGATAAAGCTCGCATTTCTCGCCGAGATGCTTTCCCTCGATAGCCCCGGATTTCTGCTGCTTGAACTTCACCGAACGCAGATTATGGATGAAATTACGGGAGAATCCCTTAATCTCCAGCCCCTCGAAAGTCATATGCTCCTGAGCGGACATTGAGACCGCCAGGAACAGAGACATCAATATGATTGCGAACCTTTTCATCGTGAATGATTCTTCAAATATAATTATTATCTTCGCATTTACCAATCGCAGCGCGTAATGAGATATTCAATCATAGTACCAGTTTTCAATCGCCCAGACGAGGTCGACGAGCTTCTCCAGAGCCTTACCACCCAGACAGTCAAAGACTTCGAAGTCATCATCGTCGAGGACGGGTCCGCGAAACCATGCGCCGATGTTGTCGAAAAATACAAAGACCGGCTTGACATGCATTACTATGTCAAGGAAAACTCCGGACCGGGCCAGACGCGCAACTACGGCGCCGAAAGAGCCTCCGGCGAATATCTCATAATACTCGACTCCGACGTGATCGTCCCCGAAAACTACTTCGCCGCAGTCTCGGAAGAGCTCGACCGGGAGCCATGCGACGCATTCGGCGGTCCCGACAGGTCCCACCCGTCATTTACCGACGTCCAGAAAGCGATAAGCTACTCGATGACGGCCTTCATCACCACCGGCGGCATCCGCGGCGGCGACGTGAAGCTTGACAAATTCTACCCGAGGAGCTTCAACATGGGCATACGCAGGGACGTCTACGCCTCGCTCGGAGGCTTCTCCAAGATGCGATTCGGCGAGGACATAGACCTCAGCATCAGGATCTTCAAGGGGGGACATTCATGCCGCTTGTTCCCGGACGCATGGGTCTACCACAAGCGCCGCACCGACCTTAAGAAATTCTTCCGCCAGGTCCATAATTCCGGCATCGCCAGGATCAATCTCTACAAGAAATACCCTGAATCGCTGAAGGCGGTGCACCTGCTGCCGGCGGCATTCACGGTCGGCCTTCTCATGGTCCCGATACTGCCCGTTGTCATGATCCCGCTGCTCATGCTGTTCGTCGTTGCCGTATTCGGCGAAGCCATGGTCAAGGAAAGCCGTCAGAGCCCTCTGCCGAAGGCGGCGAAGATCGGAGCGCTGGCAGTCGCGGCCGCGTTCGTCCAGCTCGTGGGGTATGGAACCGGCTTCCTGAGGGCGTTCTGGGAGCGCTGCGTACTCGGAAAAGGGGAATTCGAGGCGTTCAAGAAAAATTTCTACAAATAGTTTTAAACCTTACCGGAGAAGAATTGTCTAAAAGTCCGGTTAGTTAGATATAAATATAAACATGCGACTTTTCAAGACTCTTCTCATCGGCCTTCTGGCCGTAATCTCTCTTCCGGCCTTCGCGCAGGCCCCGGGCAATGTTTCGATAACCCTTACTGATGAAATCAGCGGCGAACCTGTCGCTTTCGCTACGGTATCGCTTTCAAAGAGCGGCGAAAAAAAGGCGTCGAAATATGCCCTTACGGACGAAAATGGTAAAGCCACAATTGAGAAAGTTAAGGCAGGCACCTATACTATCAAGGCTGAACTCCTTGGCTACAAGGCCTATGAGAAGGAAATCAAAGTCGATGGAAACGTGGATCTCGGCGCAGTCAAGATGGGTCCTGACAATGTACTCCTTGAAGCCGCTAAAGTAACAGGCGTCGGCAATCCTATCGTGATCAAGAAGGATACGGTAGAGTATAATACTTCCTCTTTCAAGACTACTGACAGCGATATGCTGGAAGACCTCCTCAAGAAGCTTCCGGGCGTCGAGGTATCTTCTGACGGTACTGTGACCGCCAACGGAAAGACAATCGAAAAGATCACCATAGCAGGCAAGACTTTCTTCCTCAACGACCCTCAGATTGCTACCAAGAACCTCCCGGCCAACATGATAGACAAGATCAAAGTTGTCCAGAAGAAGTCCGAGCAGGCCGAGTTCACAGGAATCGACGACGGCGAGGAGACCACCGTGCTGGACCTCTCCGTGCGTCCGGGCATGATGAACGGTATCTTCGGAAACGCAGCTGCCGGAGGCGGCCATGATGTCCCTGAAAATGGCCTGAAAGGAATCTCGATGAAGGACGATGACTGGAGATACGAGGGATCCCTCTTTGCCGGCCGTTTTACTGACAAGAGCCAGATAAGCGTTGTCCTCAACGGCAACAATACCAACAACCGTGGATTCAACGATCTCGCCGGAGGAATGATGGGCAACATGCGTGGCGGCGGAATGGGCATGGGTGGCGGAATGTTCGGCACCGGATCCGGCATCACCACTTCCTGGATGGGCGGTCTCAATGGCGCATGGACCCTGTTCGACGACAAGATGGACATCGGCGGCAACTATCTCTACAACGGCAGCCAGCGCTTCGTCGAGGAGGAGAGCCTCCGCAATACCTTCCTCCCGGACGGCGGCACTCTCAACTATCTGGAGAACGGTACCAGCACTACCAATTCTTATGGCCATCGTTTCGGAATGAGACTCGAGCATCAGTTCTCGAAGAGCACTTCGATTCTCTTCGAGCCTTCAATCAACTTCGGAAACGGCGATTTCCAGGAACTCTCCAGATTCAGCACAAAGAAGAACAATATCACTTCCACCAACGAAGGATTCAACAATAACACCGGAAAGAACGACAACGTCTCCGCAAGCGGCCGTTTCCTCCTCCGCCAGAGGCTTGGTCTTCCGGGCAGGACTCTTACCGTCAACGCCAGATTCAACTACAGCGACAACACTACTGACGGCTTCAACCAGTCGCTGACGGGCAACTACGACGACGAGGGCAACTCGATAATCAAGAACGATATCGTCAACCAGCGTTACGACCAGAACCAGAAGAACTCTTCAATCTTCAGCAACTTCACATACACAGAGCCTATCGGCAACCATTTCTATGTCGAGGGCAACTACTCCTATCGCTGGAACAGGTCGACGTCTGAAAAGACGACCTACGACTCCGGGGAAGGATACTCTGTCGGAGAAAGCGCGCTGGGCTACAACCGCAGCGGAGAGACCGTCAACAATGCTTACTCCAACAGCGTGGTCAACAAGAACATCACCCAGAATATCGGGGCCAACCTGCTCTTCCAGAACGAGAAACTCTCCGCCCAGGTAGGTTTCGGTCTCATGCCGACGATCACGGACAATACGACCAACGGAAACACCTACCACGACAAGGTGCTGAACTTCGCTCCGCGCGCCCGGGTCATGTATGACATCAACGACAACAATAACGTCAGACTCTTCTACAACGGACGTTCTTCGCAGCCAAGCACTTCGCAGCTCATGCCGGTGCTCGACAACAGCAATCCGCTTAGGATGTCCTTCGGTAACCCATACCTTAAGCCATATTTCAGCCACAACATGCGCTCGGAATATAGCTTCATGGACAGGGCTACTTTCTCTTCGCTGAGGATTTCTCTCAACGGAGGCATGACGATCAATCCTGTGATCAACACTTCCTGGTACGGTACCAACGGCGCTACCTATTCTCTGCCGGTCAATGGTCCGTCTTCCGCCAACGGAAGTATCATGGGCTTCCTCAATACCCCGATCGCCAAGTCCAACTTCAGCATCTTCAACATGTTCAACACCAGCTATAATTCAAGCTACACATATATCGGCGGCAGATTCGATTCAAGCAGGTTCATGACAACGGACCCGGTCAGCGGCTCTATCACCGATTTCAACTACGAGCTCTTCCACCAGACCTTCCCTGATCTCGGAAAGAAGGACTACGAAGAGTTCACCCTGAACCATACTCAGACCTGGATGTTGATGGAGAGGCTTAACCTCACTTACAGGAATGACTATCTCGAGATCCGCGCCGGAGGTGCCACAAATACCAGAAAATCATGGTACACAGTGGCAGCAAACAACAGCACGGCGAGGACATGGAACAATCAGGTCAACGGTTCCTTCAACTGGACGGTCGGCAATTCCGGTCTCACCATCCAGACAGACATGAACTATAACTGGTATAACGGCTATACGACCGGTCATGACCCGGAGTATATCTGGAATGCAAATATCTCGATGCAGGTATTCAAGCGCCAGGCAACTGTCGCTCTCAAGGCCTATGATATCCTCAACCAGGCAAAGACGCTCAGCGTCAGCGACAACGGCAACGTATATTCCGAGACCCATAACAACACTCTCGGCCGTTACGTAATCGTCAGCTTCACCTGGAGATTCGGCACCTTCAGCGGATTCGGCGGTGGCCGCGGAATGGGTGGTCCGGGCAGAGGCGGATTCGGCGGAGGACGTGGAGGACGTGGCGGATTCGGCGGAGGACGCCGTCCGTTCTAGCGCTTCGCAGATCAGCCCGCTATCTGGGCCAGACGGTTTGCCAGATCGAGGAAAGCGAGTCCGTCAGGACGGGATGAGAGAGCTGCAGGTTCGCCGGCATCTCCGCTCTCGCGGATGCTCTGGACGATAGGAATCTGGCCGATAAGCGGAATTCCGTATTTCTCGGCCATCTTCTTTCCGCCTTCCTTGCCGAAGATATAATACTTGTTCTCCGGAAGTTCCTCAGGGGTAAACCAGGCCATATTCTCGACGAGGCCGAAAATCTTGCGGTTGATCTTGTCATTGCGGAACATGTCGACGCCCTTCTCCACATCGGCCAGGGCCACTGCCTGAGGCGTGGTCACGATTACGGCTCCCTCCATCGGGATATCGTTCACGAGACTGATATGGATATCTCCGGTTCCCGGAGGCATGTCGATAAGCAGGAAATCAAGTGTCCCCCAGCGCACCTGCAGAATCATCTGCTTAAGCGCGTTGCACGCCATCGGGCCTCTCCAGATGAGAGCCTGCCCGGCCTGGGCGAAATACCCGATCGACATCCACTTGACCCCGTATTTCTCGATAGGAAGGATAACCTCATTCCCGTTTTCACCCTCCATGGCGTCAGGAACCACACCTTCGGTATCGGTCATCAGAGGAACCGAAGGGCCATAGACATCGGCATCTGCCAGTCCGACTTTGTACCCCAGACGCGCGAGGGCGACGGCGAGGTTGACGGCAACGGTAGATTTGCCTACGCCACCCTTGCCGGAAGCGATTCCGATTATATGGCGGACATTGTTGATCTCGTCAAGAGTGAGATCATTTACATTCTGCTTTTTCTTCGCCGGAGCCTCTTCACGAACCACGGCCTTTACCTCGATCTCCGTACCCTGCGGAGAGTTACGGATAAGAGAAGCCCGGGCGCTGCCGATGAGATATTCGGCAAGAGGATCCCTGTGTTTAGGAAAGCCCAGGACAACCGTTATGCGGTTGTCCCCGGCTGATATTTCCTGGACCATTCCGAGTTCGACGAGGTCCTTGTCCCCCTGACCGGGGTGACGGACTTCGCGGAGCGCGGACAGTATCTCGTTATCTGTCATATTCAATTATTTTGCGAATTTCATTTCATCGGCAAGATAACCTGCGCCACCGAATTTGTCCATCATGAAAAGTACATAACGGATATCGACGCAGATACATCTCTGCAGATCCGGCTCGAACATGACGTCGCTGGACATCGACTCCCAGTTTCCGTCGAATGCGAGGCCGATAAGCTCGCCCTTGGCGTTGAGCACAGGGCTTCCGGAGTTGCCTCCGGTAATATCGTTGTTGGTAAGGAAGCAGGTATGGAGCTCGCCGTCCTTGTCGGCATAGCGGCCATAATCCTTAGCCTTCCACAGCTCTTTCAGACGGGCCGGGACCTTGAACTCATAGTTCTCCGGATCTTCTTTCTCCATCACACCGTTGAGGGTCGTGAAATGCTTATAGATCATACCGTCCTTAGGAGAATAGCCCCCGACCTTTCCGTAAGTAAGACGCATGGTGAAGTTGGCGTCCGGGTATGAAGCCTTGCCCTTGTTCCACTCGAGAAGACCGGCAGTGAAAGCCTTGGATGCGACTGCTTCTTTCTCCTCATACTTTGAAAGGATTGTATAGCGGCTGATGATCTTGTCAACGATTGCATAGTAGAATGCCATGGCCGGGTCGTTCAGCATTGTTTCGGAAAGAGGTTTCCCTTCAAGCTTACGGAGATTCTCCACAGAAGCGAAACTGCTTTCGTCAAAGAGATTATCGACATAAGCCTTGAAATCCATGTTCGCGAAATCTCCGAGCTCATTGAGGTAGAGAGACTCATCTGCATTGTCGCGATAGAATTCAAGCATCGCGAACGCTATCTTCTTTTCGAGATCATAATTGTAATCCTTGAACCCGGCCTCGGCTGCCGCGATAGCGCCGTTAAGGGCCGATGTAGAATCGACACCGGACCTCAGCGCTTCAGCATAGGCGCTTGCAAAGGCGACGCCGACAGATACAGGTCCGATCTTGTATACGCTCTCGGCAAGAAGAGTGACATCCTGCTCGGCCTTTTTGGTAGAATCCACGACCATGCTGAGATCCGCAAGAGCAGAGCCGTATTTCTCTTTTCTGACAGGATCGGCATTGACCCAGGCCATGAAATCAGCCTCTTTCTGTCTTTCGCGGCCGATGATATCAAGATTGCCGAACGCCAGTTCCTCACCCTGCCACTTTTTCCATGCATTGGCAGAAGAGGCATATTTGTTGGCGTACTGGAGACGGATTACAGGATCCGACTCCATGCCTTCGAGCATGACGTTCTGACGGACGGTGCGGGCGGCAACGGAAATCGCGTGGTCATCCATCATCGCACGAAGCTGGTCGGCTGTCTGGAAGCGCTGAGTCCTGCCCGGATAGCCCATCACGAAGGAGAAATCATTCTCCTTTACTCCTGCGAGGGATATCTTGAGGGAGCGTTTCGGACGGAGAGGGACATTCTCCTCGGAATATGCGGCCGGCTCGTTGTCCTTGCCGGCGTAAATTCTGAACATGGAGAAATCGCCTGTGTGGCGCGGCCACATCCAGTTGTCGGTTTCGCCGCCGAACTTGCCTACCGATGCAGGAGGTGCTCCTACAAAACGGACGTCGGTGTATTCTTTATATACGATTACATAGTATACGTTTTCATTGTAGAAAGGCTGGATCATGGCTTCGCAGTTCGGATTGGCCTCGTTGAAAATCCTGACGAGAGAGTCGGAAGCTGCCTTGAGGGCTTCGCCTTCAAGGCTAGCGAGGTCTGCGGTAACATCGACCATCCTTTCCATGAAAAGCACGGAAAGCCCCGGTACAGGAAGCTCCTGAGTGCGGTCCATTGCCCAGTATCCGTCCTCGAGATAGTTGTGCTCCGGAGAGGAAAGACCCTGGATGCTGCTGTATCCGCAGTGGTGGTTAGTTACGAGGAGGCCCTGGTCGGAGATGACCTCGCCTGTGCAACCGCCGCCGAACTGGACAATCGCGTCCTTGAGGGAGGAGTTGTTGATATCGTATATGTCCTTTGCAGAAAGTTTGCAGCCCATGTCTTTCATGACCTTGCTGTTCATCTTCTGGAGGAGCGGGAGCAGCCACATACCTTCATCGGCTCTGGCGCCGGTGGCGAGTATAAGAAGTGCTGCCAGTGAGCATAAGATTTTTCTCATTGCAATAGTTATTATGTTTTTAAAATAAAGTCGGTTCGAGCTCCTTCGGGTGGAAGCTCATTCTGTGCCACTCGGTATAGCCGAACTGGCGGATCGCCTCTATATGTTCCTTCGTCGGATAACCCATGTTCCTGTCCCAGCCGTATTCCGGGTACCGGAGGGCGAGATTGCGCATGAACTCGTCCCTGTAGGTCTTCGCGAGGACGGAGGCGGCGGCGATTGAGGCGAAGGTCGCGTCTCCATGGACAACGGTCTTGTAGGGAATGTCCTGCAGGGGCTTGAACCTGTTGCCGTCGATCAGCAGAAACTGGGGACGGACGGCGAGTTTCAGTACTGCGCGCTGCATGCCGGCGATCGAAGCGTTCAGGATATTGATCTCATCGATCTCGGCGGCAGAGACAGCCTCAACGGCCCATGCCACGGCCTCTTTCTCGATTATCGGGCGGAGGGTCTCGCGGGCTTTTTCGGTCATCTGCTTGGAATCATTGAGAAGCGGATGGTGGAAGTCAGCGGGAAGGATGACTGCGGCGGCATAGACCGGACCTGCGAGCGGGCCTCTTCCGGCCTCGTCGCATCCGGCTTCTATAAGATTGTCATTCAAATAGTTCCGCAGAGTTATCTCTTTATGCATTCCCGATTACGTAACAGACTGCTAAGATAATCATTTTTCGGGACTTTCGAGAGATGATATACGTGCTTTCTGATAGGAGATTATTTCGGTCTTGTCGCGGATTATGTCCTCGAGCTCGGAGATCCGGGAGCGGAGGGCGGAATTTTCTTTCAGAGCGGCATCAAGCCGAGTCTCATACTGCTCGCACACGTCGCTCAGGACAGCGTCGTTTTTCCGCGGTTCCGGCTGTCCTTCGGCGATAAGATCTTCTATGGAGATACCGAGAATCTCGAGAATAGAGCCGAGATGGTCGTATATGAGACGTGTCTTTCCTCTTTCTATATTGCCATAGGTATTGCGGTCGAGCCCCAGTTTTTCGGCCATCGCCTCCTGGGACAGTCCCATGCCCTTACGGGCCTTCCTGAGTTTTTCCCTGAATATCCGCTCGTCCATGCAAATAGAGTTTAGGCAAAAGTACCGCTTAAGAGCCGCAAATGTTGCTCATGTTTTCTATGCATTGCATAGCAATTATATGCACATGGATATAAAAAATAAGAAAATCTGATTAAAAATGATAACAAGTTGCGCAATCTTTGGCTTTCCGGACGGTTCCGGACTTGGAATTCTGCTTGCAATATCGCAGCTTTGCGGAAAAAGAATTGCCATGAATGCTACTGAAAACCAGACAGATTACGAAGAGTTCGGAAGACTCATTATCGAGAAGAACATCCATATGAACCCGGCCGCTACTTTTCCGGTGCTCTGCGCCCTTATCGGAGCCGACCGGAAAAAGCTCGACGCGCGCATATGCGAGGAGCTCGGAATGTCGGGCGAAACCTTGCTTGGAGCCCTTCGGGCGGGGGTATGGAAATAGATTTCTTTTTTATTGTTAATACGGTTTAAATTGTTTAGATTTGCGAAGATAGCCTTTAATATCAACACATAATTTACACATAAGATGAAACCTTATTCAACCAAAGACATCCGCAACGTGGTACTCATAGGAAGCTCGAAGTCCGGTAAGACCACACTTGCGGAGGCTATGCTATTCGAAGGAAAAGTAATTGACCGCAGAGGTACCGTCGAAGGCAAGAACACCGTATCAGACAATACCGAATTCGAGCAGAACAACCAGAAATCTGTTTATGCGACTCCGCTTTACGCCGAGTTCATGAACACCAAGTTCAACATAATCGATGCACCGGGATCTGATGATTTCGTGGGCGGTGCAGTTTCAGCATTCAAGGTTTGCGAGAGTGCAATCCTTACAGTAAACGCTCAGCAGGGTGTCGAGGTCGGAACAGAGATCTTCGCGCGTCACGCTGCAGATTATAACATGCCACTTATGCTCGCAGTCAACCAGCTTGACCACGAGAAAGCCAATTGGGAAGGCACCCGCGACTCGATCAAGGAGTCGTTCGGCGGAAAGGTCGTATTCGTCCAGTTCCCTGTCAACCCGGGTCCGGGATTCGAGGGATTCATCGACCTTATTGCAATGAAGTATTACCACTTCAAGGACGACAACGGTACCCGTGAGGAGCTCGAGATTCCTGCACAGTATGCCGACGAGGCAGAAGAGATGCGCCAGGAACTCATGGAGAAGGCCGCCGAAGGCGACGACGCCCTCATGGAGAAATTCTTTGAAGAACTTACCCTCAGCAACGAGGAAATAAATAAAGGCCTTGCCCTCGGCATGAAGAAGGGCGAACTTCTCCCGGTATTCTGCCTTTCAGCAAGAAAGGATATCGGCGTGAAGAAACTCATGGAGTTCGCTATCAACTCGGCTCCTAGCCCTCTCGGCATCAAGGCTGCCACAATCGACGGCGGTGAGATCGAGTGCAAGCCGGAAGGCCCTGTCAGCATCTTTATCTTCAAGACCAACGTAGAGCAGCACCTCGGCGAGGTTTCTTACTTCAAGGTAATGAGCGGCGTGCTAAACGAAGGTATGGACCTTGTCAATCCTGAAAGCGGCAATACCGAGCGTCTGTCGGCTATCTATGCAGTCGCCGGAGCCAAGAAGGAGAAGGTCGCTTCGATCAGTGCCGGAGATATCGGCTGTGTCATGAAACTCAAATCCGGCAAGTCCGACGTTACTCTCGCCCAGCCGGGCGTCGAGGCTGTCGAGCATATCAAGTTCCCGGATTCCAAGTATCGTTGCGCTATCAAGGCTGTCGACAAGAACGATGAGGCCAAGGTCGGTGACGCCCTCAACAGGATCGCCGCACAGGATCCTACGATCATCGTGGAATACTCCAAGGAGCTCCGCCAGACCATCCTCAGCGGACAGGGAGAGCAGCATATCAACCTCGTGAAGTGGAGACTCAACAACGAGTTCAAGCTCAACGTCGAGCTCTTTGCTCCGAAGGTTCCTTACCGCGAGACTATCACCAAGGTCGCTACGGCCCAGTATAGGCATAAGAAACAGTCCGGCGGCGCCGGTCAGTTCGGCGAGGTCCATCTCCTCGTATGCCCTATCGTGGAAGGCGTTGAATTCACAAACAAGTTCAAGATCGACGGCAAGGATACTGAGCTCAAGGTCAAGAACCGTCAGGAATTCGACCTCGACTGGGGCGGCAAGCTCGAGTTCATCAACTGCGTTGTCGGCGGTGCCATCGACGAGGGCTTCATGCCTGCAATCCTCAAGGGTATCAATGACAAGATGACCGAGGGCCCTCTTACAGGTTCATATGCCCGCGATATCCGCGTCTACGTTTACGACGGTAAGATGCATCCGGTCGACTCCAAGGAAATCGCCTTCATCCTCGCTGCGCGCAATGCCTTCAAGGAGGCCTTCCGCAACGCAGGACCGAAGATCATGGAGCCTATCTATGACGTTGACATCCTTACTCCGTCCGACTATGTCGGCCCATGTATGTCCGACCTCAACGGCCGCCGCGGAATGATCGTCAACCAGGACATGGACAGGGGCTTCACCGTGCTCCACGCCAAAGTTCCTCTTGCCGAGCTTTACAGGTACTCGACAACCCTCAGCTCCATCACCGGCGGCGCCGCTACCTTCACGATGAAGTTCAGCGACTACCAGCCAGTGCCGGCTGACGTCCAGACCAAGCTTCTCGCCGAGTACGCAGCTCAGGAGAAGGAAGAAGAATAATATCTATAACTTCCTATAAAACGCCGGCAGGCTGCCTTCCTTCGAGGGCAGCCTGCTTTTTATAAACCTTCGGATTTTATTTCCTTACAAGTCTGAGGGCGCAGCCGCCACCGGAGGCGAGGTGCACGGAAATGCGGCGGTCGGCAGGGACATCCACTGTCTCGCGGACATAATCGATCGCCTTCCTGTCTGCATTGACGCCATCTCTGAAGATTTCGGCCTTCCACTGGCCTTCGCCGAGGAAACTGAGGTCGAGGACCATGTCCCTGCCATCCCAGTCGGTCATCGCGCCGACATACCATACTTCACCGCTTCTTCGGGCGATGGCAACGTAATCGGCGATCTTGCCGTCGAGAGCTATGGTCTCGTCCCACACGGTAGGAACAGCCGAGATGAACGCCGTGCACTCAGGTTCGCGCATATAATTCGAAGGTGAATCGCAGAGCATGTTCAGCGGCGACTCGAAGACGACGTACTCGGCAAGCTGGCGGCAACGGGTTCCCTGGCTCATAGGCTCGGAGTGGTTAGCCCTGTAATTGTAATAGCTTCCATTATGCATCGCGCCCTGGGTATAATCGAACGGGCCTGCGACCATACGGATAAATGGAATCGTGACATCATAAGTAACCTCATCCGCATCCTGGCTCCATTTCATGTTCTCAAGCCCGAAGACAGCCTCGAAATTGATTACATTAGGATAAGTACGGTTAAGACCGGCAGGCTTGAAAGCTCCGTGGAAATCCACCATAAGATTGTACTTGGCGGCTGTCTCGGCGGCCTTGCGATAGAATTCCACCATCAGCTGGTCGTCCCTGTCCATGAAATCGATCTTGAAGCCCTTGATACCCATCTCGGAATAATGCCTGCAGACCTCTTCCATATCTTTCTCGAAAGCCCAGTATCCTGCCCAGAGGATAAGATCCACACCCTTCGAGCGGGCGTATGAAGAAAGCATCTCCAGATCGATCTCCGGAACAATCTGCATAAGATCGGCCTGGAGATTTACTGCCCAGCCCTCATCGAGGATCACATAAGCAACACCATTGGCTGCGGCAAAATCTATATAGTACTTGTAAGTATCGTTGTTTATTCCGGACTCGAAATCCACGCCGTAGATATTCCAGTCGTTCCACCAGTCCCAGGCCACCTTTCCGGGCTTGACCCAACTGTAATCCCCGACAGGAGCAGTCGAAAGCTTCCATACCATATCGCTGTTGGCCAGCTGCTTATCCTCATCGGAAACAACTATCACCCTCCACGGGAAAGAAGTCTCCCCCGAAACCTTGGCGATATAGTCCGCACGGTGGTCGACAATGCCCTGGAGCATGTTATGGCCTCCCTGATGGACTTTGTCAGGATATCCGGCATAGACGCCGGAAAGCGAAGTCCCTTTTCCGTAATTGTACAGATACATGCCCGGATAATCAAGCAGGTCCGCTTCGGTAACGAGTACCTTGATTCCTTCCGGAGCCTCTACGACAAGCGGCAGAAAAGCGAGCTGGCCGTCCTGCCACTCGGAAAGCTTATGATAAGAATATGTATTCTCGAAAGAATTATAGAACTGGGCCTCGAACGACTCGGGTGATCTGTCGACATACGGGACAAACAGATTCCAGTCTCCGGCGAAATTGAACTCCGCCCTCTCGGATACCACCTCTCGGTCGCCTTTGAGCCTGGAAACAAAGCGGTAAGCGACACCGTCGTCATAAGCCCTGAAGATTACGTCATATCCCTTGAAAGAGAGTACCATCTCGTTGTAGTTGTCGCGCACTGATGCCTTCTTGTACACAATCGCGTCGAGATTTCTGTCAACCTTGTTGAACTTTACCTTACGGACCTTTGCATCAGCTCCGAAATCGGCATCGGAAAGCTTCATCGAAGCCTTCGCCCCGTCGATAAGCAGCGTCTCGCCCCGGATGACCGAGTAAGTGATTACCGGACCGTCGGAAACCGCTACGGAAGTCTTTCCATCCGGAGATTTGACCGTCCATGAGCCGGCAAATGAAATTGTCGATACGAGCATCATGGCCAGTACCGTAAAAGTAAATCTTGTCATAGTGTCAATCAATTATATACCTAATTCTTTTTTCATGTCACGGAGCAGGTCGAATGCCTGCATAGGAGTCATATTGTTCAGGTCGGCCTTCTTCAGGGTATCCCTCATCGAAGAAAGCGTCGGATCGTCGAGCTGGAAAAGCGAAAGCTGGATAGTCCCGTCTCCGGAGACAGTCCCCTCCTTGACGTTGTACGGCTTTGTGATCTTCCCGAAATCCGCCCCGTCCCTCTGGGCCTCCAGAGTCTTCAGCGTCTTCTCGGCAGACTCCAGCACCTCCCTCGGCATACCGGCCAGCCGCGCCACGTGCACGCCGAAACTCTTGTCGGTGCCGCCCTTGGCGAGCTTGCGCAGGAAAATCACCTGACGCCCGGACTCCTTGACCTCGATATGGAAATTGCATACCCGAGGGTAGATCTCCTCAAGGTCGTTGAGCTCATGATAATGCGTCGCGAAAAGGGTCTTCGCCCCTTTGCCGTATTCATGGACATACTCCACGATCGCCCTGGCGATGGACATGCCGTCGTAGGTCGAAGTTCCGCGCCCGATCTCGTCCAGCAGTATCAGCGACCTTGCCGAGAGGTTGTGCAGTATCATCGAAGTCTCCAGCATCTCGACCATGAAAGTCGATTCGCCGCGGGAGATATTGTCGCTCGCGCCGACTCTGGTGAAGATCTTGTCGAACCAGCCTATTTTCGCGGACGCAGCCGGCACGAACGAGCCGATCTGGGCCATCAGTACGATCAGCGCCGTCTGACGCAGCAGAGCCGACTTACCGGCCATGTTCGGGCCTGTCAGAATCATGATCTGAGTCCCGTCGGAGTCCATATGGATGTCGTTAGGGACATATTCTTCGCCCGGCTTCATTAGGGTCTCGATGACCGGATGACGGCCGGCCTTTATGTCCAGGCTCAGGGAATCGTCCATTTCAGGGCGGCAGTACTTGTTGGAGACCGCCAGGTCGGCGAAACCGGAGAGGACGTCCAGCCGGGCCAGAGTCTTCGCGTTGGCCTGGATCTTAGGGATGAACCTCCGGATCAGCGCGACGAGATCGGCGTATATCTGGGACTCGAGGGCATAGATCCGGTCCTCCGCGCCGAGAATCTGCTCTTCGTAATCCTTAAGTTCCTGAGTTATATATCGTTCCGCATTGACAAGAGTCTGCTTGCGCACCCACTCCGGCGGAACTTTGTCTTTATATGTATTCCTGACTTCCAGGAAATAACCGAATACATTGTTGTAGCTGACCTTGAGCGAAGGGATTCCGGTCCTCTCGCTCTCGCGCTGCTGCACCTCGAGCAGATAATCCTTTCCTCCGCGGGATATCTCCCTCATGTGGTCCAGCTCGGCATTGACTCCGGCCGCAATCACATCGCCCTTTCCGACAGCGGCGGCAGGATCGGCGCAAAGCGTCTTACGGATGGCGTCCAGCAGCTCCTGACAGCCGTCGAGTCTCTCGCCGAGTCTCTCCAGCGGAGCCGGCCCCTTGCAGAGGTCCCGGATTGGTCCGGTCTGCGCCAGGCCACGCCCCAGCTGCATCACCTCTCTCGGCAGTATCTTCCCGGCAGCAGCCCTTGAGACTATCCTCTCGAGATCGCCGATATCTCCCAGCTTGTCCTGCAGGGCGCCGAGATCATCCTGGGCCCCGACAAAATGCGATACGACATCATAACGGGAATTGAGCTCTTCCAGATCCATTACAGGCATCGCCAGCCACGATCTCAGCAGTCTTGCCCCCATCGGAGAGCAGCAACGGTCAATCACGCTGACGAGCGACACTCCTTCGCCTCCTGCAGCGCTCTGGAAAATCTCCAGGTTGCGGAAGGTAAAGGCGTCCATCCACACGAACTTGTCACCGTCGATACGGGAGATCGAGCAGATATTGGTAAGACCTTCATGGTGAGTCTGCTCCAGATAGACCAGGAGCGCCCCGGCGGCGCAGACTCCGAGAGGGAACTTTTCCTCGACCGCAAAACCCTTGAGAGTCTCGACACCAAGCTGGCGGCAGAGACGGGTCACGGCGGCATCATAGACAAAGGCCCACTCATCCAGAGTAGAGATATAGAGATTGTCCCCGAACTGCTCGCGGACGTATTTTTCGTCGCCTCTGGTCACGAGGACCTCCTTCGGAGAGAGGGAGGAAACGAGGGTGCCGATATACTCTACAGAGCCCTGGGCGACGTTGAATTCTCCGGTCGTGACGTCCAGGAATGCCGCTCCGCACTGGTCCTTGCTGAAGGTCAGGCCGAGCAGGAAGTTGTTCTGTTTCTGCTCGAGCATAGTCTCGCCAAAGGCGATTCCGGGAGTCACGAGCTCCGTCACGCCTCTCTTTACGAGTTTGCGCCCTGCCAGCTTGGGGTCTTCCAGCTGGTCGCAGACGGCGACTTTGTATCCTGCCCTTACGAGTTTCGGAAGATAGACTTCGAGTGCGTGGTGCGGGAATCCGGCCATCGGAAGCTTTCCCTTGTCTCCATTAGAGCGTTTAGTCTGGACAATCCCGAGGACTTTGCTCGCAAGCACCGCGTCATCAGAGTATGTTTCATAGAAATCCCCGACCCTGTAGAGCAGTATCGCTTCAGGATTCTGGGCTTTTACTTCGAAATATTGTTTAATCAGAGGAGTATCCTCTGCCAGTTTTTTTGCCATAATAGGCAAATTTACAATTTTATCAGTTAAATTCATTATTTTTGTATGTCAATGAAAAGGGTTCTGATAATAACATACTATTGGCCGCCATCCGGCGGGTCCGGAGTCCAGAGATGGGTGAAATTTTCGAAATATCTCCCGTCGCAGGGGTGGCAGCCTGTCATATACACTCCGGAGAATCCGGACATGCCTTCAATCGACCAGAGTCTTTATTCGGATATCCCCGGAGAGGCCGAGATAATCAAGCGCCCCATAACGGAAATCTACAGCATCTACCGCAGGATTTCCGGGAATAAAGGCGGCGGAGAGGTCAACCCTATCAACAGCCAGAAGAAGACCTTGAAGCAGAAGCTGATGCTCGCGATAAGAGGCAATCTGTTCATCCCGGATCCGCGTATCTCGTGGCTGAGGCCGTCAGTCCGCTTCCTTAAGAAATACTTGAGGGAGCACCCTGTCGACGTAATTGTCAGCACTGGGCCTCCTCATTCGATGCACCTGATAGCCCGCGAGGTTTCAAAGGCTACCGGCATTCCTTGGGTGGCTGACTTCAGGGACCCATGGACGAGAATGTTCTACTTCAAGCATCTGGCCCTTTCTGACTGGGCCCGGAAGAAGCACGAGAAACTGGAGAAGATAGTACTGGACGATGCTTCTGCTGTCGTCGCGGTATCCCCGTTGGTGCAGGAAGAATTCAAGACAATGACCGGGAACAGGATCGAGCTGGTCACAAACGGCTATGATCCCGAAGACTTCGGCCAGGTCGTCGAGCCGGACGGCCATTTCAACATAGTCCACACCGGTCTTTTCGCCTCCGACGGCAACCCGGAGACCCTATGGAAAGTGCTGTCTGACCTCTGCAGGGAGGACGCCCGCTTCGCGGATCAGCTCCGAATACGGCTCGTCGGCAAGAACGACACCATGATCCTGGACAGCATCCATGCCGCCGGCCTTGAGCGGAATCTGGTGGATCTCGGGTATCGGGACCATACAGTCGCGGTCCGCGAACAGATGGGCTCGACAATGCTGATACTGCCGCTGCGCAAGGAACCGGAGTACCGGGCGACGCTCCCGGGAAAGCTTTTCGAGTATCTCGGATCGCAGAGGCCGGTGCTTGGCATCGGACAGACGGACGGCGCTATGGCCAGAATCCTGGCCGATACCGGAGCCGGAGAGACGTTCGAATGGGACGATGAAGCCGGAATCCGGACCTATGTGCTTAAACGTTGGGAAAAATTCCTCGCCGGAGACGATGATTCCGTCCCGGACAACAATATTGAACAATACTCCCGCAAGGCGACTGCGCGCAAGATGGCCGCCCTGCTGGAATCCTTAATAGACTAAGAAATGGATTTAAAGAAACTGCTGACCTTCGCCGGAATTGTCCTGGCATTCCTTGTAATCTCATACGGCTATGTCCCTCAGGTTCTGGTGGGTAAGATTGTAGACCAGAGCGATATCTCTGGTTATGTCGGGATGGCTCATGAGGCTAACTCATGGGACGCCGAGAACCCGGACAACAAGACCGCGTGGACGAACTCCATGTTCGGAGGCATGCCTACTACGATGATTACGGGCAATAGCGACGGCGACTGGACTCAGCCGATATATAATCTGTTTCTTACCGGAAAGCGCCCGGCAAGCTATCTTTTCCTCTCGCTGCTGGGAGCATTCCTGCTGATGCTGACATTCGGGGTCGAATTGCCGGTCGCCATCGGAGGCGCGATCGCGATTACTTTCTGCTCATATAATCTGCAGATAATCCAGGTCGGCCATAACGCCAAGATGCTGGCTCTGGCTTTCCTTCCATGGGTCCTCGCCGGAACGGTGTTCACCTACCGCAGCGCACTGTCAGGCAAGAAAAAGTGGTTCCCGAAGACTCTGATCGGAGCCGCGCTGTTCGCGATGGCGCTGAACTTCCAGATCAAGGCCAACCATGTCCAGATATCCTATTATCTCGCGATAATCATTTTATCCTATGTCCTTGTGCTGATCATATGGCTGCTGTCCGATGCCGACAGGCGTAAGCTGTTCGGGCGTTTCGTCGCCGCGTCGGCTCTCCTGCTGGTGCTCGGCAGTGCCGGAATTGCGGCCAATGCAAACCGCCTGCTGCCGACATATTCATATACAAGGCAGACAATGCGCGGAGGTTCGGAGCTGTCTTCGGATGGAGAGAAGACAAAGGGACTGGATCTCGGTTATGCGACTTCCTGGTCATACGGCTGGGAGGAGCTGCCGAACATGATGATTCCTGACTATAACGGCGGAGCGTCGGCCGGGGCTGTCAATCCGGACAAGTCGGAGACAATCAGGCTGCTTCGCGGCGCAGGACAGAGAAACCTGAACCAGATCGCCAAGTCGCTGCCGTTGTATTGGGGACCTCAGCCATTTACCGCCGGCCCTATGTACATGGGAGCCATAACGATTTTCCTGTTCGTGCTGGCGCTGGGGCTTTACAAGGGGAAGGAAAAGTGGTGGCTGCTGATTCCGACGCTGATTGGTATCGGGCTCGGCCTGGGCTACCATTTCATGGGCTTTACAAAATTCTGGTATGATTATATGCCGTTCTACAGCAAGTTCAGGACGGTTTCGATGGCCCTGGTGATCCTGCAGTTCACTCTGCCGGTACTGGGCTTCCTCATGCTTGACAAGATTCTCAAAGCGGAGGTCGACAAGAAGGCGGTCAAACGCTGGGGCCTTATCGCCCTGGCCATTACCGCAGGCTTCTGCGCCATAAGCGCTACGGGTATCGGCCGCAGCTTTACGGGATCCGTGGATAACGGTCAGCAGGAGGTTCTGGTCGATGCTCTGATGGCCGACCGCGCGATGCTGCTGAGACAGGATTCGCTGCTGAGCCTGTCGATGATTGCGCTGACATGTTTCCTGCTGCTGTGGGCCGTGGCTCCTAAGGACCATTATATGGAGGAAAGCAGAAAGACGGCTGTCGCCTGGGTTATCTGCGCGCTTGTCCTGCTGAATATGGGAATCATCGGAAAGAGATACCTTAACGGCGACCATTTCGTATCCAAGAGGCAGTTTGACAACCAGTTTGTGGAGAGGCCTGTGGACAGGATGATTCTCGAGGATACCGATCCGGAGTACAGGGTTCTTGACCTGACTGTAAATGTCTTCAATGACTCGCATCCAAGCTATTTCCATAAGAATGTCGGAGGTTACAGTCCTGTCAAGCTTCAGCGTTATCAGGATCTTATCGACAAGGCTCTTGTCCCGGAAATCAATCAGATTTTCAATTCGATGCGCGGGGTATCCACAGTGGAGGAGGCCTCAAAGGCAATGCCTTCGGTCCCTGTGCTTTCAATGCTCAACACGAAATATATAATTCTCGACGGAGAGGCTGCGCCGATCGTCAATTCCGGTGCTTTCGGAGAGGCCTGGTGCGTTGATTCCTTTGTAAGAACGACGTCTCCGGACGAGGAAATAGCCGTGCTTACCGGAAGGAATATAGACCTTCGGAGGACTGCCGTACTCGGCCCTGATTTCGCTTCTGTAGTCGATCCCGATGTCGCCCATGTCGGAAGTATCCAGATGACCTCATATTCTCCTAACGAACTGAGGTACCATTTCTCATCCCGCGCAGATAAGGCGGTAGTATTCAGCGAGATATATTATCCTGAAGGATGGAAGATGAGCCGTATGGATACCGGGGAGAATATCGACCTGTTCCGTGCTGACTGGACTCTCAGGGGCGCGATAATGCCGGCCGGAGATTATGATGTGGTCATGCGTTTCGAGCCGGAGATCTACCCTCTCAGTTCAAGCATTTCGAGGGTATCTTCGATTCTGCTGATCCTGCTGACTCTGATTGCGATTTCATGTGCCGTGACACCTAAATCGAGGAGCGTCTAGCCAAGCAGTTTCGCGATTTCCTTATCTGAAGCTGACGGTCTTATGGAGCGGATATGCTCCATGAGGCTTTCGTATGGTGAATCGTCGGTCTCAGCGCTGCCGGTTTCCCGGCCCCCATCCTCGAAAAAGCCGGAGAACTTGGTGAAGCCGAAACTCTCTTCCTTCGGAGTATCCGGAGCCTTGTCGAATCCGAAAAAGTCCTCCGGAGGACATACGGACGCTAGCTGCCAGCCGGAATACTGGAGATCCTGACCGCGATAGACTCTCTCTATGTCCCCTATAATCAGCCATGTACCCATCTCAAGGCGCGTCATTATGCTGTCCATCGCAGCCTTCTTGACCCCGAATATCTTTCTGAGCTCGCGGCTGCTCATCGACCCGGCCTTACGGACGGCGGCGAGGACTTCCGCATCGATGCCCTGCGGCTGGTATTTAGGCTGGGCGCGGCGGTAATCCATCAGTTTACGATACCATACGGAGGTCGCGAAGCTGCTCTTGCCATGGAGGAATTTGCCGTAGGCGATATCCCCGGCGCGGACGGCCTCGATCTTCCAGTCCCATGGGCCCAGTTCTTCGCTGGTAAACCAGAATTCGGGGAATGTCCTTTCTTCGATGGAATAGCCCTGGATGGAGTTGACGAAGAAGGGCACGATGCCGAGGTCCCGGATTGTTCCGATCATGGTCTCCGGGCTCTTGACGCTGAGGATTCCAGCTTCTTTTCCGTGATATTCGTCAATCATTTCTGGCGGGTGGCGATGCACTCGATTTCTACGAGGCCGCCTTTAGGAATGGATCTCACGGCTACTGCCGAGCGGGCCGGGTAGGGTGCCGAGAAGAATTCGGCATAGACTCCGTTCATTGCTGCGAAATCGTCCATATCAGCGAGAAAGACCGTCGTCTTGACGACATTGTCCATCCCAAGGCCGGCGGCTTCCAGAATGGCCTTTATATTGGTCAGGGACTGACGGGTCTGCTCCTCGATGCCTCCTTCCGGAAAGACTCCGGTTGCAGGATCGATCGGAAGCTGCCCAGATACGAAAAGAAGTTCAGAGAGGACTCCCTGGCTGTACGGCCCTATCGCGGCCGGTGCAGAAGACGTGCTTACGGAAGATTTCATGGCTATGACAATTTCCACAAATATACTCCATTGCCACGAAATAGCAAATCCCAAAGAACATTTAGCCAAGGTGAGGGTAGTTTTGCACCTGAATTACTATATTTGCACCCGAAAACCGAAAAGACATATGAAACATACTCTCAAAGACTGGATTATCGCGACCAGACCATGGTCCTTCCCCGCATCGGCAATGCCTGTCATCGTAACCATCTTCTGGCTCTGGGCTAAAGGATACGACCTCAACTGGGGCCTCGGAATAATGGCCTTGGTCAACATCATACTCATTCATGCCGCCGGCAACGTCTGGAGCGACTACTTCGACTTCAAGAAAGGCGTAGACGCAATCGACACCTATGGAGTAAAAATCCTTACGACCGGACAGTTCACCCCGTCCGAAGTCATGAGACTCTCAGTCGGCATCCAGATCGCCGCCATCCTCATGGGCGTTGTCATGGTCCTTCTGACCGGCCTTCCGCTGCTCTGGATCGGACTCATCGGAGTCGCGCTTTCGCTCCTCTATCCTACGCTTAAGTACATGGCCCTGGGCGACCTCGTAATCGCCCTCTGCTACAGCGTCCTCCCGATGCTCGGAGTTACTTTCATCGCCTCAGGAGAGATCATCCCTTCAGTCCTCTGGCTCGCCGTTCCGGTCGGATGCATAACGGTCGCTATCCTCCATGTCAACGACACCCGCGACATCGAGACTGACGACCGCGCCGGCATCAAGACCTTCGCCATGGCCACAGGCCGCAAGACCGCAGCATGGATCTACTGCTTCGAGATGGTCCTGCCGTACGCCTGGATGATCGGTATCGTGATCGCCGGTCTGATTCCATGGACCTCGCTCACGGTGCTGCTGTCAGCCCCGCTGGCTATCGGCAACGCCAAGGCGGTAATGTCATACAAAGAGAAAGGCGTCGAAGTCCTCGCCCGCGTCGACGAGATGACAGCCAAACTGCAGCTGACCTTCAGCTTCCTGCTGGCTGCCGGACTGGCCCTTTCGCTGCTGTTCTAGATGGACCGCAAGCCTTATATCGCTATCGGCATCGCGGCCGTTCTCTGGTTCGTGATGTTCTCCCCATGGACCTCGCCGCTCCTGAATTTCTGGGCGGCGATGACCTTTTCCGCGATAATACTGACGACGGTCTCGCAACTCTTCGGAAAGACTTTCGGGGTGCTGATGCTTAGCCGTAAAGACCTGATTCCCACGATATTGCTCGGCGTCGGGATAGCCTTCGCGCTGTGGTGGGCCTTCAAGGCCGGAGACAAGATCTCGCAACTTATGTTCAACTTCGCCAGGCCACAGGTCGACATGATCTACGGAATGAAGGACGGGACTTCCGGCCGGCTGATTTCGCTGCTTCTCCTGCTGATCATAGGACCGGCCGAAGAAATATTCTGGCGCGGATATGTGCAGCGCACTCTTGCAGCTGAAGGAAGCGCCGACAAGGCTTTCATAATAACAACTCTGGCCTATACTCTGGTGCACCTCCCGTCGCTGAATCCGATGCTGATACTCGCCGCGATGGTCTGCGGAATAGCCTGGGGCGGTCTCTACCGTCTCTTCCCGGACCGTTTGCCGGCAATAATCCTAAGCCACGCCCTCTGGGACGCGGCCGCCTTCGTCTGGTTCCCGCTTTAATCCTACAGGAAAAGATTCGTTATGAAAATCGCGATGATCGCGATCGGGGCGACGTACCTTATAAGGAAGTAAACCACCCTGAAAACACACTTGTGGTGCAGGCTGCCGCCATTGGTAAGCTCGTCCTCGACGTCCGTCTTCTTCATCTTCCAGCCCACGAACAGAGTGAACAGCAGACCGCCGAAGGTCATCAGGAAGTTAGAGCAAAGCTTGTCCAGGGCATCGAAGATCGTATTCCCGAATATCTTGACGTCCGACAGGGTACCGAAAGAAAGGGAACATAATGCCCCGACCACGAGAGCGAAGCAGAATATCGAAGCGACAGCTGTCAGACGGCTGAATCCCCTGTTCTCGACAAGATAGGCGACGCCTACTTCCATCATCGAGATAGCCGACGTCAGAGCGGCCACCAGGATGGTCACGAAAAACACTATCGCGACAAGCGAACTGACCAGCGGAGCTCCGGCTCCCATCTTGTTGAATATGAACGGAAGAGTCTGGAAAACAAGCCCAGGGCCGGCTCCGGGCTCGACCCCGCAGGCGAACACGGCAGGCATGACGGCAAACCCGGCAAGCAGGGCGAAAAGCAGGTCCGAGATTCCGGTCCCGACTCCGGAAACAAGCAGATTCTCATCCTTGCGCACATAAGAAGAATACGTCAGGATCGTGCCCACTCCCAGCGACAGAGAGAAGAAGGCCTGGCCCATGGCAGCAGCGACCGCGGAGGCCGACAGCTTCGAAAAATCAGGCTTGAGCAGATAGGCGACGCCCTCGGAGGAGCCCGGCAGGGTCACCGAATAGACCAGCATCACCACTATCAGCAGGAAGAGTACAGGCATGGTAATCTTCGAGAATCTCTCGATGCCGCTTTTGACTCCTGCCAGAACAATACCGGCGACCATCATCAGGAACAGTCCGAGCATGAACAGGGGCTCCCAGGATGAGGTTATGAAGGTCCCGAAAAGTCTCGGGACATTGTCCGCCGGGGTATTGGTGAATTCGAAAGCTAGCGATTTGAAAAGGTACTCGACCGACCAGCCTCCGACGACGCTGTAATATGACAGGATCACGACCGGCGAGATGACGGTCAGCAGCCCCATCCACTTCCAGGAAGTCCCGGGCGCGAGCTTCTCCATAGCCCCGAAGGTATTGGATCCGCTTCGGCGGCCGATTATGGACTCCGAGAGGAAGATCGGGAGTGCCAGCAAGAAGGTACAAAGCACATAGACCAGAATGAATGCTGCCCCGCCGTACTCTCCCACTACATACGGGAACCGCCATATGTTTCCCAGTCCGATAGCCGAACCGGCCATCGCCATTATCACGGCAAAACGGCTGCCGAAAGTCTCACGAGCTTTACCCTTACAACTCATATCCTAAAGAAAATTAGTCACGAAAATTACCGCCACCGCTATAGGGGCGACGTATCTGATTATAAAATAGACGGCCTTGAAAGCCCTTCGGTTGCACGCCAGAGAGCCGCCGTTAGTAAATTCATCCTCGACATCGGATCTTTTCATTTTCCAGCCCACGAAAATCACGCATAGCAGGCCGCCTATGGTCAGCAGGAAGTTCGACGAGAACATGTCAAGGAAATCGAAGAATTTCCCGTAGAGCGAGGTCATGACTCCGACGACCCAGGTCCCGAGGAAGACCCACAGACAGGCCCAGCCCCTGCGGATATGCTTCTCCTCGATCAGATAGGCGACTCCGACTTCGATAAGGGACATACAGGAGGTCAGCGCAGCGAAAAGGATCGTCACGAAGAACAGGATCGCTGCAATCGAACATACTATCGGCATCGTCATTCCCATCTTGGAGAAGATGAACGGCAGAGTCTCGAAGATAAGTCCGGCGCCGGCCCCTGGTTCGATCCCGGCGGCGAAAACAGCCGGCATTATCGCAAATCCGGCGAGAATCGCGAACAGCAGGTCCGACACGGCCGTCCCGACTCCGGTGACCATGATGTCCTCCTTCCGGCTTATGTACGATGAATACGTGATCACGATGCCCATGCCCAGAGACAGCGAATAAAAGGACTGTCCCATCGCAGCAGCGCAGGAACGCGGACTCAGCTTGGAGAAATCCGGCTTGAGCAGATACTCGACTCCGGCCTTCGAACCCGGCAGCGACAGCGAATAGACTGCGATCATGACGATCAGCAGGAACAGCACCGGAAGACAGAATTTGCTTACTCTCTCGATACCGCCCTTGACTCCGAGGGCCACTATTATCACGCTAAGGCCGAGGAACAGGGTGTGGAACAGGATAGGGGTCCATACCGACGAGGTCAATTCTCCGAACATGCCGCTAATCTGCTCCGGGGAAGAGTGCAGGAAACTGAGCGTACATGCTTTCCAGAGATAGTCCAGGGACCAGCCTCCGACGACGCTGTAGTATGATACGATAATCATCGGGGTAATCACCGAAAGGTAGCCGAACCACTTCCATCCCGAAGCCGGCGCAAGCTTCTCCATGGCGCCGCGGCAGTTGGCTCCGCTGCGGCGGCCGATTACTGTCTCGGCAAGAAAGATCGGAAGCGATATCAGGAGTGTCGCTGCGATATAGACAAGAACGAAGGCGGCTCCGCCATTCTCTCCGACCATATACGGAAATCTCCATATATTGCCGAGTCCTATCGCAGAGCCCGCCAGGGCCATGATTACGGCAGCCCTGCCGCCGAAATTTTCTCTTTTTGTCTTTTCCATCAAGTTCGTTTTATAAGATTTATCTACCGGCGCTTATATACCGTAAATTCGAATTCGTATCCGGTCTCCGGATCTTTGTGCGTCTCGGACCTGGACTCTTCTTCCCAGACCTTGGGGTCGATCTCAGGGAAATAGACATCCGCGTCCTCTATAGAGACATGCACATGGGTTATATAAAGTTTGTCGACGCTGCTCATGGCCTCGGCGTAAGTATAGGCTCCGCCCATCACAAAACACTTCTCAGGAGCGCCCGGGGTGCCGTCGCAGACCTCCTCGGCGGCCTTGTAGGCAGCATCGAGAGAATCCACGATAGTAATATTGTCCGGAGCGTCAGGCCACGGGAATATCGATATAACTATATTCTTTCTTTTAGGAAGCGGCCTGGAACCGAGGGACTTGAAGGTCATGAATCCCATGATCACAGGACATCCGAGGGTCTGCTTCTTGAAATACTGCAGGTCTTCGGAGATATGCCAGAGGAGAGCATTGTTCTTTCCTATGGCCAGATTGTCGGCCACCGCCACGATTGTACATTTTTCCATATCTGATAAGTTTTATACGGCAACAGGAGCCTTTATCGCCGGCCACGGATCGTAGCCTTCGAGGGTGAAATCTTCATATTTGAAGTCAAATATACTCTTTACATCCGGATTCAGCTTCATTACCGGGAGAGGACGCGGCTCTCGGGTAAGCTGCAGGTCCACCTGCTCGAAATGGTTGAGGTAGATATGGGTATCTCCGGTAGTATGGATGAATTCGCCCGGCTTAAGTCCGCAGACCTGCGCAATCATCATGGTCAGAAGAGCGTAGGATGCGATATTGAAAGGTACTCCGAGGAAGGTGTCTGCACTGCGCTGATACAGCTGGCAGGACAGTTTTCCGTCAGCGACATAGAACTGGAAAAGGCAGTGGCAAGGCGGCAGGGCCATGCTGTCTACCTCTCCCGGGTTCCACGCACTGACAAGCATCCTTCTCGAATCAGGGTTCTTCCTGATAGTCTCGACAACATTCGACAACTGGTCTATGCTGCGTCCGTCCGGGGCCGGCCAGCTGCGCCACTGATGCCCGTATACGGGGCCCAGGTCGCCGTTTTCGTCAGCCCATTCATCCCATATGGAGACTCCGTGGTCCTTGAGATACTTGATATTGGTATCTCCGGCAATGAACCAGAGAAGCTCGTAGATGATCGATTTGAGATGCACCTTCTTGGTAGTGAGCAGAGGGAAACCCTCTTCCAGGTTGAAGCGCATCTGGTAGCCGAAGACGCTCTGCGTCCCGACTCCGGTCCTGTCGTGCTTGACAGTACCGTTTTCGCGGATATGGCGTAGCAGATCCAGATATTGTTTCATGTTTATTCTACTGTTACTGATTTTGCTAAGTTTCTCGGCTGGTCGACGTTACGCCCCTTATATACTGCGATATAATAGGCGAGCATCTGCAGCGGCACCGAAGTAACGATAGGCATAAGGCAGTCGGTCACGGATGGCACCTCGATGACATAGTCCGCACACTTGCGGGCAAGGGTATCTCCGGTGCTTACCACGGCTATTATCTTGCCGCCGCGTGCCTTGATCTCTTCTATATTGCTTATCGTCTTCTCGTATGTCTGGCCGGTAGTGGCAATTGCCACCGTCGGCATCTCGTTATCTATAAGCGCGATAGGTCCATGTTTCATCTCCGCGGCAGGAAGTCCTTCGGCATGGATATAGGAGATCTCCTTGAGCTTGAGAGCTCCCTCCAGAGCCGTCGGATAATTGTAGCCTCGGCCGAGGTAGATGAAGTTGTGCGCATAGGTAAATATCTTCGCAAGGTCTGCGACCTGGTCGGAGGTCTTCATGACCTCTTCAAGGACCTCAGGCAGCTTGAGAAGCGATCTGGATACCTCGAAATACTTCTCGTCGGAGATTACTCCGCGCTCCTTTCCTATCACAAGCGCAAGCATGGCCATCACGGCGACCTGACCGGTGAAGGCCTTGGTCGAAGCGACTCCGATTTCCGGTCCGACGTGGATGTATGTACCCGAATCGGTAGCCCTCGAAATTGACGAACCGACGACATTGCAGATACCATAGACGAAGGCTCCGGCCTTGCGGGCGAGTTCTATCGCGGCAAGGGTATCGGCCGTCTCTCCGGACTGGGATACCGCAATTACAATATCGTTCTTCCGGATCACCGGATTCCTGTAACGGAACTCGGAGGCATACTCGACCTCGACCGGAATACGGGCGAAGTCCTCGATGAGATGCTCTCCGATAAGGGAGGCATGCCATGAGGTACCGCAGGCCACGAAGATGATCCTGCCGGCCCCAAGGAACTTGTCACGGTTGTCGATGACTCCGGAAAGTTTGACCTCTCCGGTCTCGGGATTGACTCTTCCGCGGATACAGTCGACGATAGTATGAGGTTGTTCGTGGATCTCCTTCAGCATGAAGTGCGGGTAGCCGCCTTTTTCGAGCTGGGAGATCGAGAGCTCGAGGGTCCGTATGTCGATGGAGGCCTTCTTGTTGTCGAGAGTGGTGATCTCCAGCGGTTTGTTCTTGTTGATTATGGCCACTTCGCCATCGTTCAGATAGGCGAAATCGTGGGTGTAGTCGATGATTGAAGCGGCATCGGAACTGAGGAAGTATTCCCCTTTGCCAATACCGATGGCCATCGGGCTGCTCTGCTTGGCAGCGATGATCTCGTCAGTGTTTCCTTTCTCGATCACGGCGATCGCATATGCTCCGACAACCTGTTTCAGGGCCATGCGGACCGCGTCTGCGAGAGAGCAGTGGCTCTGCTCCCGGATGTATTCGATAAGGTTGACGACAACCTCCGAGTCCGTATTGCTGCGGAAGGTGAATCCGTTCTTCTGGAGGGCTTCCTTGAGGACGCGGTAGTTCTCGATGATGCCGTTATGGATAAGGGCGATATTCCCTGACTGGGAATAGTGCGGGTGCGCATTGACGTCATTCGGCTCTCCGTGGGTCGCCCAGCGGGTGTGGCCGATTCCGATTGTTCCGGCAGAGTCCTTCCCCTCCAGGAAGTTCTCGAGATCGGATACTTTGCCCTTGCATTTGAATATTCCTATTTCGCCGCTCTGGCCGATGGTGGCCACTCCGGCGCTGTCATAACCCCTGTACTCAAGGCGATGCAAGCCCTTGAGTATTATCGGACAAGCTTGTTGCTCTCCGACATATCCTACTATTCCACACATAACCTATCTCACACTGAATGAATAGATTATGGCCTCCTGGTAGGTCTCGCCCGGACGGAGCTCGGTAGTCGGGTAATCCGGCTGGTTCGGAGAATCAGGGAGGTGCTGGCACTCGATCGCTACTGCGTCGTATTCGTGGTATTCCACTCCGCCTTTGCCCTTAGGGCTTCCGTCGAGCCAGTTGCCGGTATAGACCTGCACGGCAGGCTGGGTCGAGATTACCTCGAGCACGCGTCCGCTTGCCGGATCGTAGAGCTCGGCCGCAGTCTGGAGCTGGCCAGGCTCATATCCGTCGATAAGGAAGCAGTTGTCGTAACCCTTGCCGTAATTCAAGGCCGGGAAATCAGCCTTGAGGTCGCGGCCGAGAGGCTTGGCGTTGGTGAAATCCATAGGAGTCCCGGCGACAGGCTCGGACTCTCCGAGAGGTATGAGATCCTTGTCGGTAGGGAGATATTCCGAGGCGTTGAGCAGCAGCTCATGGGCCTTGATGTTCCCCTTTCCGCTGAGGTTGAAATATGCATGGTTGGTCAGATTGACGACTGTAGGCGCGTCCGTCTGGGCCGTAAATGTAATCTTGAGAGCGTTGTCGTCACCCCAGTCGTAGCGGACTACGGCCTTGAGGTTGCCCGGATAGCCGGAATCCCCGTCCTCGGAGAAATACATGAATTCGACGGCATCTCCGTCTATGCGGCTCTCCCAGACCTGATTCATGAAGCCGTCAGGGCCTCCATGGAGATGGTTAGGTCCATTATTGACCGGGAGAGTATAAGTCTTCCCTTCGAGAGTGAATTTCCCCTTGGCGATACGGTTGGCGAAGCGTCCGGGAGTCTTGCCACAGCAAGGTCCGTCACCGAAATAAGAAAGAGGGTCTTCGTATCCGATAACGACGTCGGCCATTTTGCCCTCCTTGTCCGGAACGACAATGGAGAGAATGCCTGCACCGATACTGCCGAGCTCCACATAGGCTCCGGCCGCGTTGGTCATTCTGTACTTGTAGATCTGTCTGCCATCCCTTGTAGCAGCCCAGAGAGTTTTAGTGATTTCCATTTTGTTCATCCGATTTTTTGTAGTTCTTGTATGAGTTTTTCGATAGTTGCATCTTTTAGAATAACCCTCTTGTCCTTGTCCAGAAGATAGAGGGACGGTATCGCCCTCAGACTGTAGTTGAGGTTGGCCCTTATCGAGCAGCCCTCGTCGAAACCGTTGGTCCAGTCCTTCGGGAACTCTCCCACATGGGCCTTCCAGGCTTCGAGGTCCTCGTCAGGATAGACGTTGACCACCGAGAGCTCGCCTGCCGCGCGCAGCCTCTGGTAATCCGGAGCCTCGACGATGGCGCTGACGGTCTCTCCACAGGCATGGCAGCCGGGGTTGGAGAATATCAGCAGGGTGTATCCGGAGGAGGGTTCAAGAAGGTGACGGCGACGGCCGCGGGTGTCGATGAACCAGAAGTCCGATGCGACCGTCCCGGGACGGTTCAGCCGGCAGATTCCGGCGTCATAGGCATAGGTCCCGCGTTTCTCTTCGGGGACGTACTGGCTCGAAGCGAGAGTCTCCGCGAACGGGAGATACAGCTCTTCGTCGCGCAGCGGGGAATTAGGGTCATAGAAATATTTCCCGGCGAGAGACGATACATTTTCGAAAAAATCCGACGTCGTGTCGGCGGCTTCGCAGGCTATGATACGCCCGAGAAGGTCTTCGACGGACGCCCTGGCTTCTGCCGGAGGGACGGCTCCGAGTATGGACGCATATGTGCCGAAAACACTCTCCAGCTGCTCCGGATCCAGCTCCATCCCGACAGTCAGGCCATCCCAGTAATGGGCGGCCATATAGGAAACTCTCTCCTGTGGATCGGTTATCACGCCGGGTATATGGACCTCCGGAAAAGTGCCGGCTGCAAGGACGGCCTTCGGGGCATTGTTGCCTCCGCAGGCTGCCATGACAAGGCATATTGCCGGAACGGTCAGAAGTAACGTATTTTTCATACTGAACATTAGGTCCATAATTGACAAAAATACAAAGAAATCTTGTTATTTTTGCGATAATATCGACATAGTTTTATGAGAAATTTCCGCAGTATCTACATTGCCCTCTGCATAGCAGGTCTTCTCGCTCCTCTCGGCGCCGGAGCCCAGTTCTACTCTTCAGGAGACGATCCCGCCTCCGCAAAGTGGATGGAGTCCTCCTCAGCGCACTTCAGGATTATCTATCCGGTCGGGCTGGACTCCCTCGCTAAGGTCTATGCTGCGGAACTCGAGAGATTCAGAGAGGCCGAAGAATGGAGTTCCGGATACCTTCCGGGAGAGAAATACAGCCGCAAGATGCCGGTTGTGCTGCACCCGTGGAATGCAGTCTCCAACGGTTCGGTAACATGGGCCCCCATGCGGATGGACCTCTATACCGTCCCGGACCATACCGGCTCGGACCCTCTTCCATGGACGACCACTCTCGCTGTCCATGAATCCCGTCACGTCAGCCAGATGCAGCTCGGCAATGACGGCTTGTTCCGCCCCCTCAACTGGCTGTTCGGAGAAGTCATCCCGGGAGGAGTCGCTGCTGTCTATCCGAGCACATATTTCCTTGAAGGCGACGCCGTTACGGCCGAAACAGCCCTGACCGGCGCCGGCCGTGGAAGAAGAGGGAATTTCCTCTCCTATTACATGGCCGCCTTCGACCGCGGGGACTACCGCAACTGGTACCGCTGGCGCTGGGGCTCCTACCGTCACTTTGCCCCGGACCACTACGCTCTCGGCTATATGACCATAGCCGGAGCCCGCTGGATGTATGACGACCCTCTCTTCACCGCCGACTACTTCAGTAAAGTACGTCGCAACCCTTTAAGAGTCAACAATATCCAGAAGGCTTTCAAGGCCCGTTCCGGCAAGAGGTTCAAAGCGGCCTACAAGGATATCATGGAGGCTTTCCACGACGTATGGTCGGAGGCCGCCGAAGCAAGAGCCCCGTTCACGGAGGGCGAAAGGGTCACTCCTGCGCAATCCTGGCATACAGAATACATCAACCTGGCCGAGTCTGACGAGGGACTGCTGGCGATGCGCTCCGGCAAGACCGGGACCGCCCGGCTTGTCCTTATCGGCGACGATGGAGAGACCTCTCTCAAGGCCTTCTCCGAATCGGCTGGCCCGGTAATCGCGATCGGAGACAAAGTCTATTGGGGAGAGATCGTCCCGGATATCAGATACGGGCTGAAGCAGACCTCCAGAATCAGGTACATGTCTCTGAAAGACAGAAAGATCCATGATCTCACTACCGGAGGACGGCTATATAATCCTGAGCCGTCGGTGGACGGGAAGGCAATTGTCGCCATCGACTATCCCTTCGCCGGAGGTTCGGCCCTCGTAGTGCTGGACCCCGGGACCGGAGAGACTCTCCGCAGATTCGATGCTCCGGACTCCCTCCAGCTGACCGAAGCTATCTTCGTTCCGGAGGGGCTTGCCGCCGTCGGCATCTCCGCAGCCGGCAGCGGGCTGTATCTGGTCCATGACGACGGCACTATGAGCACTCTAATCGCTCCGGTCGCCGCTACTCTGACGGGACTGCTGAACCGGGATAACGGGATCCTCTTCATGAGCGACCGTTCCGGAGTGACCGATATCTACCGCCTGTCGCCGCAGGGAAAGCTTTTCCAGGAGACGTCGACCAGATACGGGGTCACCGATTTCGAATTCATGGACGATACCCTATATTTCGTCAAACAGGAGTACGAAGGCCATTATATCTTCAAGCTCCCGCATGATGCCCTGCTGCACCGGGAAGTACTGTCCCTGAGTCCATGCTCCAATCCTGTCGCAGAGACTATAGCGGCCCAGGAGAGGGCTCTCGCCGGGGAAAGGGAATGGCCGTCGCAGGCCCGTCCGGTAGAAATGACCGCTCCGAAGAGATTCAGCAAGCTGCTGAATATTCCGCATATCCATTCGTGGGTGCCGCTCTCGGTACATTACGACAAGATAAAGGATCTCTCTTCGGAAGATGTCAACGAATACGCCAGTCTCGGTGCGACTGTGTTTTTCCAGAACCTTCTCGGAACGGCGTCGGGCAGCCTTTCTTACGAGTATAAGATAGACCAAAGACTGGGTAAACGGCACGTCGGGCATCTGCAGTTCACCTATTCCGGACTTTTCCCGGTAATCGCGGCAAATATGCACTTCAATGAAAGGGATATGATCCAGTACCGGAGAGACCGTTCGGTTTTTGGCGGAGAAACCCGCGAATATATCCAAGGGTACTATACCGGGAAACCGTCATTCACAGGCGAAATCAGCATATATACTCCGCTTAACTTCACCTCCGGAGGCTGGAGAAAGGGGCTTATACCGCAGCTCAAGTACTCTTTCACCAACGATTTCTTCAACAAGACGGTTACGGAACTTGAGTACAGGGAGCCTGTAGGGCTGATTTCGAGATTTGAGGAAATCAAGGAAGTGATTCCGGGAAAAAATATGATGATGCACTCGCTTACCGCTTCCGTCAGGGGCTATATGATGCGCAACATAGCAGAGGCCGCAGTCTATCCAAAATGGGGCATAGGCATCGAAGGAGGCTACCATACGAGGGTCGGGATGGACGACCTGTTCACATCCAGCGTCTATGGCCATGTCTACGGATACCTTCCGGGATTCTTCCTCAACCAGGGACTCAAGGTTTCGGCGACATACGAGCACTGCAACGGAGCCTTCATCCTGGAGCACCATCTGGACTTGACTCCGAGGGGCTATTCTTCAAGCCTGCTGGACAGTTTCATTGACAGTTATGCGCCAGGGGCATTCAGACTGTCACTGGATTATGCGATGCCTTTCTACATAGGGGACATAAGCGCCTTCAGCCCGCTTTTCTATATATCGCATGCCTCCCTGACTCCGCATTTCGACTGGACGGGCATGACTCTCGGCAGAGGTCTCTCCGGGAACATGAACGTATGCAGCGCAGGAGCTGATTTCAAGCTGCATCTGGCCAATCTTCTCTGGATTCCTTACGGCACGGAGGTGGGCGTCAGCTATTCCCGTAACTTCGGTCCGTCGGTAGCCGGACTCAACGGTCTGGGAGCTGATATCTCCGATAATTATTTCGGTCTGATAATGAATGTAGACTTCTAGCGGAAGAATCTGGCCAGCCACTGCTCATCGATGGTGGCGAAGCCTTCTCCTGCCTTCACATCCGGATTGCGGCGCAGGATTCCGCTGCAGTCCTCATAGACATTGAACCCGATGTTTACGCCGTTCATCTGCCCGTCCTTGGGGAAGGACAGCATTATCTCGTGGTCGGCTCCCTCCATCCGGTAGAACCTGAATTTCGCGTCCATGATCGCTTCGGCTCCGGCCTTGTCCTTCTCGGCCAGTTCCATGCGGGTCACATACTTGCACATCTCGATGACCATGTCGTCGAGACCGCAGTCGAAGATGTTGACTTTTTCGATGAGAGAGCCGATGTCCGGAACGCGGCGGAGAGTATAGCCGCCAAGTTCGCCCAGCTGGGTCGAGAGCGCGGCTTCGACGGTCCCGATCTGGTCCGTCGACATGGTCCCTTCGGGCAGCAGCCAGACCATGAGTTTCTGCTCGGGATCATGATAGATCACCGGGTAGAGGGCGAGGTTCCGGGCTCCGCAGTGAGGACATTCCCAGAGGAAGAGGGAACCGTCCTTTACACGGGCCTTCAGTTCAGGAGCGTCAGCCACGTTTATTCTGCCGAAAGTCTCTATGTCAGAGGCGTTTCCGCAGGAAGTGCATTTAAAGCTACTCATCTTTTTTTTCTGTCTACGCGGACCCACAGGCGGTACATCAGCCACCCCCAGCAGAGGAAGAGGACTATATGCACCCAGACGGGTACCGAGGTTTTGTAAACGGCCTTTTCTGCCAGATCCTGGAGTTGCGGGCTGTCGGCGTAGTAATACGCTCCCGCCCCGAAATCGAAGGCTTCGGACAGGCCAAGGCGGTTTGCCATTATATACAGGGCCAGGAGCAAAGCGGCGGCTGCAACTGTCACAGTTGCCGCCTTCATTATCCTGTCACCCCTGGTTTTCATTATTTATACAGGTCAAGCACCGGTATCTCGAAAAGGACTCCGGAAAGAAGGAGCCATACCGCAAGCAAGGTCAGCACGATATTGAACAGCTGGCCTATGATATAAAGCCAGAGGACCTTGCCTCCGTGGAGCTGCTTTCCGATCTCCTTGAAGTTGGTGTCGAGACCGATACTCGTGAATGCGAGCACGAATGCCCAGTTCTTATACTGGTCGAGGACTCCATTGACAGACTTCACGGCATCTCCTCCAGCGAGAGGAAGGACTATGAAAGAGGCAACGATGGAGGCCACGAAAAAGCCTATTATGAACTTAGGGAAGCGATACCATATCTCTCCGGCTCCTACCTTGCTGACTCCGCTGTTCTCTACGCGTGTGGCGAAGAAGATTGCGACGAAGAAGGCTATGAAGCCGATAAGGATGTTCTGGATGGACTTGACTAGGACGGCAGCCTGCTCGGCCTCGGGACCGAGGGCGTTGCCCGCAAGCACTACAGCCCCGGTAGAATCGACAGTACCTCCGATAAGCGCTCCTCCCATGAGGGAGTTCATCCCGGACCAGCGTATGATCATAGGCTCGAAGACCATCATCAGGATCGTAAATATGATCGAGATCGAGATTGCTATCGATAGGTCGTCTTTCTTCGCCTTGGCCGCAGCTCCTGTCGCTATCGCCGCGCTGGTTCCGCAGACAGAGGTCGCAGAGGCGAGGGTGATCACCAGAGGCTTATTGTCTATC
>JAEEGL010772009.1_pt1 | contig 46506 bp, 42 predicted proteins | sample 9134231 | NCBI WGS metagenome assembly JAEEGL01 (sample SAMN16246548, study PRJNA631951) | gut metagenome | biome: gut microbiome; feature: rumen; material: fiber-attached | host: Bos | place: Iran: Karaj | collected 2018-10
AGATTATTTATCTCTCCATTTGTCTCACCATTTATATCTCCATTTATATCTCCATTTACATCTCCATTTATATCTCCATTTACATCTCCATTTACATCTCCACGATGACTAATCTCTGCAACCAGTTTTCTATACTCCTTTGACATTGACAGCTTACCTCTCTTCGACCGTAAGATGATTCCTTCACTCACCAGTTCATCAATCGTCGAAGTCTTCACTTCCAACCCATCGCCAAAGCATACATTATAGATAGCTATCAACTGAAACACATTCAGCTTATGATGCTTAGGTCGCTTTGCCTGTTCTTGCCTAATATATATCAAGAACGGCACATCACGGATCTCAGTCCTGAACCTCAGACTCACCTGATAGTTATCCGTTGCTGAAAAGTCTGGCAACTGCTTCGCTTCCATAATGCAGTTTGTAAACATCTTATCCACGCCCTGCCCCGATTTTTCTACCAATCCCGTCTTCTGTAGCACCTCTGCTAATCGTTTACTTCGAGGAGTACTGTTCACCGTCAGTACATTACTTTTGTCCACACCTATTGGGAATCCACCAGCATTCGTAATCGTAAGTTCCGCAGGACTCAGCTTAATTACCACATCATTCTGTACAATCATCGAACGGTGCGTGATAGCATTCAAAACAGCCTCACGTATTGTCTCCTTATTAAACAGTTTGACATCAAAAATATAGGCATTCTCACTGATATGCACCTGCGGATTCAATGTAGGCTGGTTGATATATGCCCAAATCTCATCCACCGCCAAGAAAAGCGGCTGCTGAATCTCTATACGGTCGTCATATTGAATGCTTGCAGGGTCATTCCTATACTCTATTACCACATTATTCTGTGGCATATACTTCCTGATGGCCTTCGACTTTCCCAGCAGAACCAATGCTGCATAGTTCAATTTTCCGTCCACAAGCAGTTCCAAGTCACTCAAAGCCTGTTTATCAGACACTGACTCAAACCCTGGATTCTCATTCTTCTCCGCATACTTCTGCTTCATTATTTCAATGGCTCTTGGGTCAAGATCATCCATTGTCAGACCGTCACAGGTTTTTGCAGAAAAATCAGGTTCTTGCTCTGACAGAATCTTAAACATCTCCTCATCCGACATCTCTCTTAGGCTTTCACCCGTACGCATAAGAGGCACGCCCTCGTATTTCATCATCTTTCCCACCGGCCTTGATGGTACATTAAAGATTAGGACACGCTTTCTGTCTCCAGCATCTACCGATGGTTCATACACCTCATCTATCCTGACGCGAACCTGCATCCGCTTGTATATTTCATCCTCCAACGCGCCCTTCTCACCTTGGGCAAATGTCGTACCTACCACCTCATGTGGCCTATGGTCCTTCATGCCGAACACCAGTCGACCACCCCGCTCGTTTGCCAAAGCAGCTACATAACCAAGGATGCAGTGCCTCCGCTCCTTCGGGTCTGAATGTTTGCCCCCGTCAAAGTTAAAGTTCCTCTTTGCCTCCTTGAATTCAACATGGTCTTCCGACTCCTTCAAGAGTGAAAGCTCGCGTAGGAAAGTGTTTTTTATCTCGACCATATCTTTCTTTTCCTTATTTTAGGGATCGTCGTTTAATTCTTTCTTTTTGATCTTGTCGGTCGCTTATGAACGGATTTGCTCCGTTTTTCCGGAGCGGCATTGTACATAACTGCCTGTTTTTCTTTGCATGGTTGAATGAGAGTTCTCTCAAGAGGACTCCGGTTTTGGAACTGTTTTGTGGCACTTGGCTACGCCGCTTCTGTGCGTTGCTGCTCCAGCAGCCTTTCCGCCAGTCGCACTGCGTTGGCGGTGTGGATTCCGAAGAAGATCCCCTCGGTTACTGCTTTCTCAGGGCAATTGGGGGAATTGCTTTTACGATACAAAGAGACAAAATTTATAATACGCTGGGCATCAATTCGCTATATTTGTTTTGATAATTTACGACAGTCCCTAATTAATTGTATTACTTTACAATATTTAAGCGATTCCTATCCCATTGATTAGGTCAATCACACAAGATAATTGCCCCTTTTTGTCTCTAATATTATCTTTCAAGTACTTAACGAATACTGCATCATTAAGACATTGACACTTTTGCCCCTTCCTCTCATACATTCGAGAAATTCTCCTTATAAGCAGAAGAGGATAAGCCACATATGCGTGTTCTGGAGCATAGGCATATATATCCAAATCCTTCAGATACACTGTAAGCTTCTTGCGTAGTTCGTCGTTATTGTATTCGCAAAGATCATAATCTACCAGCGGGTCCTTTTGAGGAACTGTACGATAATTCACCCTGTTACGCATATCCTCAAACCAATCGCATACTTTTTCTCCATCAATTTCAGAGCATATTTCTGAATCCGAATCAAACTCTGTTCGAAATAGGGCATGGATTGTCTTGTGTGTATTTCCATCTTCCTTCTTGAACTTTGCCCCTGTTGTTAACTTTATCGAAAAAGGTTTTCCCTGATCATAGCAAAGACTGATGTCATTAAAAGCCAACAGGACCTGGTAAAAATACACGATAGAATAATAGCTGTGCACAAATGCCCAAGAATAGTTTCCTGATAAAATCATTTTGTACACGCCGCAATATGCAATCAGCGCATTCCTGTAAAGGGAATCCCTATCCGCTTCCAATGCCAATCTTGACGAAGCTATATGGGTGACACCAATAAAAGTACCGCCCGAAAGCCTCCTTGTTTGGTTAAGATATCCCTTTTCTTCAAGAAAAAAAGATAATTTCCTGCACTGTGGCATACTATAATTTTATATCTTCTTCCTTAATAGGAGTCTCAACTATTGCAGCCCTTAGCACTTGCACAAAATGGTTGGTTGCCGTTTCACCAGAATACCCCTTTGCATCCGACTGCTTTGGCAAAGCATCTTGTTGCAGTACAATGATAGATTTAAATTTATCCACTCTATAATCGTTTGCAGCATAGCAAATGGGCAGAACGTCGTTACATAAAACCTCTATAGCGGCACTGTAGCCTGAAGCATACATAAACGGATTTGTGGCCTCAGTCCATTTCTTTTCATAGTAATATCTGAGAGATTCAAAATAGTTTTTAAGTATCTTTATCTGATACTCGAGCGTTGTCAAACGATATTTATCAAATTCACCATCTCGTTTTACTAACGGTCTCAGCTTATTTACAAATGTAGAAAGTTGTACACCTCCTCTTACCCTGCTTATTCCGGGAAACTTAATAAAAGAGCGATAGGGCGAATCCTCATCCTCATTCAAAGCTACTGCAATATCATGTCCTCTGTCCAAACTAATATCCCTATTAGGAACATCTACCAATCCATAAAGATCGTATATGAGAGATTTAGGCACATTTTTCTGTTCTGTGTTAATACTAATAAAAATCTGAGCACATTGTTCGGTTGTCAGTCCAACCGCTATCAGGCAGGGAAATTCCGTATTACTTAATTGGGGCGCTGCTTTAATAGCATCCCTCATACCTGCAATACGATGCTGACCGTCTAACACCTGAGCTATAGCCTCTTCGTCCGAAACAGAAATAATATCCTCTTTTATTTCTATTTTCTCAGGGTTGATAATATTAAGGATAATATTCGTCGGAAAGAAGCCGCCATTCTGTAAGAATCGGGAAATACTGCTAATCCTTCTTGTATTCAGGATACGTTGCACAGCGCCTTCTTCTTCACTCTGGCCTCGTCTTGCTACATAGCTCATCTTTATCAAATCTGAGCATTTTATCTTACATAAATAATATGGCACTTTGCCATCTGTAATCTCAATATAATTTAGATCCATACTACAGTAATTTTTATAATAATTCTGTGAACGTCCCAATCAGCCAATAACTATGCTTTTCCCTTGGAGTTTGACAAATAATTCACTATCGACAACACCGCAAGACGAATTTTATAAAACAGATTGTCTATAACTTATATCCATCACCCTCAACACTCAAACCACGAACGTCATGATTTCTCAATAATTCTTCCGTGTATTTTGAAGGGAGACAGATGCCAAACCCCATTATGTCGAAACGCCCACCGTCAAAACCGCCTTCGCTATCAAATGGTATTTGCACAACGGTTCCAATCACCCGACCGCCGCTATTTATCACAGGACCGCCGCTATTCCCTCCTTTTACACGGGCGTTAATCAAGAAGTAATCCAATTGGTTGAAGTATGTACTCGCCTTAGCTACGTCCTGCCCAACTACAGCTTTGCATTGTATTTTATTATAAGTGGCCACGGATGCTGTCTCTGCTGTCAATACTGTATTGAGTCCTGGCACGGGTGGGAAACCCATTACCAAAACATCATCAAGAACAGCCGGTTCACCAAGCCACAATGGCCGGCATAGAGGTGATTCATCTGCAACAAGTATTGCCAAGTCATAATCATCAATATTACAACCGGAAGCGAGCCAAACCTCTTTCAGCTTATACGGTGTGCCGTCAGGCCTTAATAGTTTGAACGAGCAAAGCCCTGTAACACAATGGCCAGCCGTTACAAACCAATTGTTACCAATATAATATGCAGTTCCTATGTCATCGTCACCTTTCTTGTTAACACCCACTATGGGAGACACAGACTCTTTGAAACAATCATACGTATATGTAAAACCTCTATACTTAAAATCATACACACCGTATGCCAATTCGTTATTAAAAGCTTGCGGATCGTCAAAATTCACACTATGCACCGATAGATACTCAGTTGCAATATTCATTATAGGATTTGGTTTGCTTTTCATAAGAATCGCATCGTCTGCCATTTTCTCACAAATCCTATAATACTCCATACCTAATGATACATTCATTGTGTCCAATCCATCTGAACCTTTGGTTATAAACCCTGGAACGGTATTCATAAAATCCATTAAGGAACGGCGTTTCCCATCGTGTATTCCCTGCAAAAAGAAATCATGTATATCTTTGACGGTTTTCGCAATCATATCACTTCTAATTTTAGATTTAACGCAGCTTCTAATACATACGGGACAAACATTCCCTACTTACTCATACTGATTCCTCCTCCTATACTTCTCTCCCAACGCCAGAAATTCATTAAACCTTTCAATCCTGTTCTCTTTCATCTTCCCTGCATTCATCTTTTTTCTGTTAGCCTTTAGCCAATTCAGCATTTCATGTTCTTCAAGGCGGTGGCGTGACAGATTGCGATGATTGGTTTCAATGAAATCAATTACCTCTTGATATTTCTGCTGCCAAAGTTCGTCTTGGGTCATAACATATCCAGGTTCCTGAAACCTGAAACAATTATCAATTGTCAATTACTAACACCCCTTCCTCCTCATGCGGCACAAACGGGCCCTGCTTGCTTTCAAAAATGCAGCTGTTTGGTTCTAAAGCCTCCAAGGTATGCCATACATTCTTGGGTATATTCACACCATAGCAGCCGTCTTCTTGACTAAGGATAACGCTTTCGGCAACTGTGCCGTCATCGTTGTAGGTGGTCACACGAATCTTTCCACGTAGTATTACAAAGGTCTCATCCTTGTCGGGATGATGATGGATGGGAACATCGGTTCCGGGTTCCAGGGCATTGAGCATACGGTGGCACAAATCATCAAGCGATTGATGAAAGTTGTAGTTCTTGCGCAACCGAGGCGAAGCCTTGGCTTGTGCTGATACTTCATCAAGAAGTTTCTTGTCTATTATTTCCATTGTGGCCAAAACAAACACCTGCAAAACTCTCAAACTGCTTTCAAGTATCTTATTTCTGAGCTCTTCGTGATTTATGCAAGATACTTATTCTGCCGAAAACTCTCTTATCCGCTGCTCTTCGCTACGCTTGCAGACGAGTATCTGACCGTTCTTTTCGCTTACGATGTAGCCGTCCAAGCCCTGCAAGACCACCTTCTTGGCATCCTCGGCATGGACAACGCAATTCGAGCATTCGTATAGCTTGATGTTGCCCACCACACCGTTGCCATTGGTGTCTTTCTGCAACTTATCATGCAAGGAAGCCCAGTTGCCCAAGTCGCTCCAACCAAAGTCGGCAGGATGGGTGTAAACCTTGCCGTCAGCGGCAGCAGGTTCCATCACGGCAAAATCGATGGAGATTTTTTCGCACTGCGGGAATACGTTCTCCACGTCGCCAGTGGCCATAATCCTGTCCATATCAGCCGCAATGTTGGGCTTGTACTTTTTGATACAATCCGAAATGGTTTCCAAATTCCACACGAAAATACCGGCATTCCAAAGATAATTACCCGCTTTGAGGTACTTTTCAGCGATCTCAAAATTAGGCTTTTCCTTGAACGAAGCGACCTTGCAAACCTCGCTCCCCTCGCCTTCTGGAGAGAGGATGGGGGTGAGGTCTGCCTCAACGTAGCCGTAGCCAGTTTCGGGACGCGAGGGTTTAATGCCGATGGTCACAATGGCGTTGTTGCTATCCGTAAAGGCCAGCGCGTTCTTGATGACACGACGGAACTCCTCGGGGTTCATCACTACGGCATCGGCAGGTGTCACCACCACGTTGGCACTGAGGTCTTCTCTCTTGATGCTCCAGCAGGCCCAGGCGATACAGGGAGCGGTGTTGCGTGCAGCCGGTTCTGCCAAGATGTGCGAAGCGGGCATATCGGGTATCTGCTGCTTCACAATGTCAACGTAGGCGGCATTGGTCACCACCCAGAAGTTGCTCATCGGGGCGATGCCTTTGAAACGGTCAACGGTCAGTTGTATCAACGTGCGACCACAGCCCAGAATGTCTATAAACTGTTTAGGATATTCAGGCGTGCTGAGGGGCCAGAATCGGCTGCCCACACCACCTGCCATGATTACTACATGATTGTTCATATTCGATTCAAGATTAAAGTGCTTTTCACATCGAAAAGCTTAAAAAACACTTATTATTCTCGTGTCATTCGTGTTCTTAAAATATCCGTTCCATCAGCTGCCACTTCTCGTCGCTGCGGGCGTCGGACTTGCAGCCTTGGAACTGCGACACGTAGGCTTCCCACTCCGCCTGGCGAGGCAATGTGGACAGGCGTGCCATGTCTCGCTGCCAGTCGAAGTCGTCCACGGTATCGCAAATCATGAACAACAAACGGCCGCGACGGAAAATCTGCATATCAAGAATGCCCACTTGCCGCTGACCCGCGATAATCTCGGGCCATACATGCGCGTGGGCATCCACATATTTGGCAATCAACTCCTCGTTGTCCACGAGGGTGAGCGTTTGACAGTATCTTTTCATAGGGGTCACATAATAAGAAGGTTAGAGGGTTTGTGAGTTACATTCCACTGCGACGGATATGCAGGGGGATTGCTTCAGGATAGTTGTGGACGAACGTGGACGCGTCGATGACCACGCAGGCGAGGTAGCCGCCGCCACCCGCCCCAGGCATCTTCCAGGCAAGCACGTCCGGCAGTGTGGAGTAGTGGTCGATATAAGATTGCACAGAACCCTGGATCATGGCGGGGAACATGGCCGTCTGCGCCTCGAAGGAAGCTCTGTAGGCTACGGCGAAATCGACAAGGTCGGTGCGTAGCACCGCCTCCCAACAGTCGTCAGCAGCAGTTGTCAGGGCCAGCACCTTCTCGCGGGTGATGTCCTGTCCTTCTACCACACTGCAACCGGGCCTCCGAGGCTCCATGGGGATCATGACCAAGTGGTCTTCCAACCAGGTGAGCACCGCCTCGTCCTCGCAGGTCTCGATTCTTTCGGGCCAGAAATGATTGTCGTAATAATGCCTGCAGAGTCCTGGCACACAGATACCTATCGCATCCTGCGCCCCGCTGATGATGCCGTCTTCGCGCTCAGGATGGTTCTCGAAACAGAAAACCAACCGCGCTAATGTCTCTGGGTCCATGTTCGGCAATTGGTAGGGCCAAATGCGCTTGATGACATTACGCGTGGAAGTGCTCAGCCCGCAACGCTCCCGGACCTCGAAGGTGGGCTCCAAACTGATGGTCAACGCCCATCCCGGCGCATACTGACTTACGTAGGGTTGGTCAATCCAAGTGCCGGCCAAATCCAAACGTGTAGGCAACATACACTCCGTTTTCTTCAGCTCGGTACTGCTGCGCGCCGTCAAACCGCCATGGGGAACACGGTCCAGAACCACGTACTCCATACCGCGCTCCTCACAGACCCGCCGCTTGTCTTCCGAACCACCATCGCTATTTACCACAAGAATGTCAGGCTTCACGATATCGAGCGTCGGAAGGAAGTCCAAAATCCCGGAACCTTGGTTGATATAGGCATCCTTCACGTAACGGATGCTCTTCACCATGAAGAGTCTCTCCTGTTCACTATAGACGGTCTTGTGATGTTTGTAGTCCAAAATGGTAGCGTCACTGCCGATACCCACATAAAGGTCGCCGTACTCCGACGCCTGTCGGAAGAACTCCACATGACCACTGTGCAGCAGGTCATAGCATCCGGAAACAAATACTTTCTTGTTCATCGCTCCGCACGCATGGGATTGTTCAAGAAGTCCTCGTATGAGAGGCGGATGCCGTCTTCAAGCTCGGTCTTGTACGTCCAACCGAGTTTGGTGGCCTTGCTGACATCCAGCAATTTACGCGGTGTTCCATTGGGGCGGCCTGTATCCCATTTAACCACCCCTGTATAGCCCACCACTTTGGCCACCAGTTCGGTCAGAGCTTTAATTGTCAATTCCTTACCTGTCCCTGCATTCACGGTCTCATTGCCGCTGTAGTTGTTCATCAGGAACACACAAAGGTTGGCAAGGTCATCTACATAGAGGAATTCGCGAAGAGGACTGCCATCGCCCCAACATACCACCTCCTTCAGTCCGGCCTCCTTCGCTTCGTGGAAACGACGAATCAACGCAGGCAACACATGACTGTGCTCCGGATGGTAATTGTCGTTGGGACCGTACAGGTTCGTCGGCATCACGGAGATGTAGTCTGTACCATACTGCCGATTCAGAAACTCGCAGTATTTCAGACCGCTGATTTTGGCCAACGCGTATGCCTCGTTGGTCTTCTCCAACTCTCCAGTCAGCAGACAACTCTCGGGCATAGGCTGCGGGGCCATTCGAGGATAAATGCAGGAGCTTCCGAGGAATTCCAACTTCTTGCAGCCGTTTTTCCATGCTGCATGAATCACGTTCATCTCCAGAATCATGTTCTCATACATGAAATCCGCCAAAGCACTCTGGTTGGCCACAATACCGCCCACTTTGGCGGCCGCAAGGAAAACGTATTCGGGTTTCTCCTGTGCGAAGAAGGCCTCCACGTCGGCTTGGCGGGTGAGGTCGAGTTCTTTATGGGTCCGGGTGATGATGTTGGTATATCCCTGCCGCTGCAGCTCCCGCACTATCGCGGAGCCGACCATGCCGCGATGCCCTGCGACGTATATCTTGCTGTCTGTTTGCATCTATTTTCTTTTTTGTTACTACTCAAGTGGTTTTTATCAAGAATATCTTTAATAAAGGAAATCCTTAATTATTCCCCAGTTCGCATATACAGCTTCTTGACTTTCGCCATGTCATGCTCCACCATGATGCGGACCAATTCCTCGAAACTCGTCTTGCGTGGGTTCCAGCCGAGTTTGGTGCGGGCTTTGGTGGGGTCGCCGAGCAACTGTTCCACCTCAGCGGGACGGAAGAAACGGGGATCCACCTCCACGAGCACTTTGCCCGTGGCTTTGTCGACACCTTTCTCCTCCACGCCTTCGCCCTCCCAGCGCAGCTCGATGCCGACGTGGTGGAAGGCTAACGTGCAGAAATCGCGCACCGTGTGATACTCACCGGTGGCAATTACGAAATCCTCAGGTTCATCTTGCTGCAGAATCAGCCACATACACTCCACGTAGTCCTTGGCGTAACCCCAGTCGCGGAGGGCGTTGAGGTTGCCGAGGTAGAGTTTGTCTTGATGGCCTTGCGCGATACGGGCGGCTGCAAGGGTGATCTTGCGGGTCACGAAGGTTTCGCCACGGCGTTCGCTCTCGTGATTGAAGAGGATGCCGTTCACCGCGTACATGCCATAGCTCTCGCGATAGTTCTTGGTAATCCAAAAACCGTACTGTTTGGCCACACCGTAGGGTGAGCGCGGGTAGAAGGGGGTTGTCTCCTTCTGCGGCACCTCCTGCACGAGACCGAACAGTTCAGAAGTGGAAGCTTGGTAGATGCGGCATTTATGATCCATGCCAAGAATGCGGACAGCCTCCAACAGGCGCAGCGTACCCACGGCATCGGCTTCGGCCGTGTATTCAGGACAGTCGAAGGAGACCTTCACATGGCTCTGCGCCGCAAGGTTGTAGATCTCATCGGGCTGCACCTTCTGGATGATGCGCACCAGCGACGAGGAGTCAGTCATATCGCCGTAGTGCAGATTTAAGAGTCGTTTGTTCTTCATATCGCGCACCCACTCGTCGAGGTAAAGGTGCTCGATACGGCCCGTGTTGAACGAGGACGAGCGGCGAATGATGCCGTGCACGTCATAGCCTTTTTCTAAGAGAAATTCGGCCAGGAAGGATCCGTCCTGGCCGGTAATGCCGGTGATTAATGCTGTCTTTGCCATATATATGCGAGTTAAATTATTGTCTTGATTTCACAAGGGCACATATACTAAAGCCCTGATCGCGATTTATTGGATATTGTTCTTAATGCATTCCACGATGTAGCGCACGTCGTCATCGCTCACCCAAGGACCGCTCGGGAGACAGAGACCCATCTTGAAGAGTCTGTCACTCACCCCATTGACGTAGGCGGGAGCATCCTTGTAAACGGGTTGCTGATGCATCGGTTTCCAGAGCTGACGGGCTTCGATACATTCGGCGTTGAGCGCCTTGCACAAAGCCACCGTATCCACCTCTTCCCCAAAAGTAAGGGTAGTCAGCCAGAAGTTGCTGTCGTAATCTCCATTAGGATTGCCCTTAACCGCAATTCCTTTCACGCCATTCAGCAATTCGCCATACAATTCGTGCACATGCTTATGATGCGCGATGTGGTCGTTCAACACCGTCATCTGACCACGACCGATACCAGCGCAGATATTGCTCATACGGTAGTTGTAACCGATTGTCTCGTGCTGGTAGTGCATACATTTTTCGCGGGCCTGAGTAGCAAGGAACACGGCACGTTTTTTCACCTCCTCATCGGGACACACGACAGCCCCTCCCCCACTCGTGGTGATGATCTTGTTGCCGTTGAACGACAGCGTGGCCAAGGCGCCGAACGTTCCGCAAGGCTGGCCTTTATAATTAGATCCCAACGAATTGGCGGCATCCTCCAGCACCGGTATCTCATATCGGCGGCCAATCTCCTCAATAGCTTCCCAGTTGGCTGGCATACCATACAAATCGACGACAATGATAGCCTTTGGCTTGCGACCGGTCTTTGCGATGCGGTCCTTTATAGCTTCTTCCAATAGTTCAGGCGACATATTCCAGGTCTCTTCGTCTGAATCTACAAAGACCGGCTTTGCCCCGCAGTATGTCACGGGATTTGATGATGCGCAGAACGTAAAGGATTGACAGATGACCTCATCCTCTTTCCCAACACCCAGCAAGAGCAGAGCCACATGAATGGCGGCCGTGCAAGACGACATAGCGGCAACGCTCTTGGGTACAGCACTGAAATAGTTTTCAAGATCATGTTCAAAGGCGTCCACATTGGGTCCAAGAGGTGCCACCCAATTGGCGGAAAACGCCTCGTTGATAAATTTCTGCTCAGCCCCTGTACTGCTCATTTTGGCGAGACAGAGATATATTCTTTCTCTCATTTTATCAATACGGATTATTCTAATCTTATTAATAAATCTGGTTTTATTTGATCACATCAACATAATTGCTGATCACATACTCTACATCCTCGTCCGAAAGCCTGGTATGCAGCGGCAACGTCACCTCATTCTCAAACAAGTGGTAGGCGTTCGGATAGTCCTTGATGTCGAAGCCCAAGGCTTTGTAGGCTGTCATCATGGGCAGGGGCTTGTAGTGGACGTTGCAGGCGATACCGCGTTCAGCCATCTTCACGATGACGGCACGGCGTTCCTCATCGGTGCGCCCCAGCAAACGGGTGATGTAGAGATGACCGCTGCCGGCAAAGTTCTCCCCGTAATGTTTGAGCACCGCAACGGGCAGATCTTTCAGGGCGTTGTCATAAACACCGATAATGTGCCGACGACGTTCCAGCATCCCTTGATAGCGGCTCAGCTGGGCCAGACCAATGGCGGCCATGATGTCGGTCATATTGCACTTGTACCACGGTCCAATGACGTCATACTCCCAAGAGCCCAACTGGGTTTTGGCAAGCGCATCCTTGTTCTGGCCATGAAGCGAATACAGCATGCTCAAACGATATAGGAACGCATTCCAAGTTTCACCTTCAATGGGTGGAACGGTGGTCCAGGCATCGTACGAAACCGGTTCTTCACCAAAAGGCAGGTTCCACACCAAGGCGCCGCCTTCGGCTGTGGTGAGATTCTTCACAGCGTGGAAGCTGAACGAGGAGAAATCGGCGATAGCGCCCGCCTTCTTGCCGTGCCATTGGGCACCGAAAGCGTGCGCGTCATCGGCGGCCACGATGATGCGGCCGATACGTTTCTGCAATTCGTTGGCGGGACGGAAAAGATGCTTCTTGGCTTCCACCACGGCAAACACCTTGTCGAAATCACAGACGATGCCCCCTAAATCCACGGGGCATATCACTTTGGTCTTCTCCGTGATGGCCTCGGCCAGTTTGTCATAGTCCATCTCCACGTTGTCGGGTTGCGAATCGACCAACACGAGCTTACATCCCACGTGTTGGGTCACCGATGCCGAAGCGGTATAGGTGTAGGCGGGAACAATGACCTCATCGTCGGGTCCGACACCGATAAGCCGCAGCGCCATTTCCATAGCAGCCGTAGCCGAGTTAAGGCACACCGCTTTGGGCACTCCTATGTACGCGGCGATCTGTTTTTCAAATTCCTTGGTCTTGGGGCCTGTAGTGATCCAACCACTCAATATGGCCTCCGAGGCCAATTTCGCCTCCGCCTCCGACATATCGGGAGGCGAGAAGGGGATATTTCTCAGTTTCATATTCATATTATTGACGAAATTCGTTCCAAATAAGCAGACATCACATTACTGGATCATCCCAAATCATAGTGAGCTCTGAGCCATACTTCTATCTTGTCTTTATCTTCTAACGAAAGCAATGCGTTTTCCTCTTCTTGGGTGAATTTTGGTATCCCGAAGTGTTTTATATCCACACCGCTTAACGAATAATAACCCGAAGCATAAGGCTTGGCATTAGCTCTTATATATTCCCAAAACAATTCACTCTCTATGACCGACTTGAGTATCCTTAGCCGTCTCATATCATCACTAACAAATGCCAATCCGTTATACAACATCAGATTCGCATCGTCCTTTATCAAGCATTGTAATGCGTGATTAGCAAATTTAGGGAAAAAGAGTTTATATCTTGGCAATATTAAAGACTGTGTACGTCCAAACGCATACCATTGAGGATAGTTTTTCGTATTCCCCTTGTCTCTTGAGAGAAGCACCTTCCGCTTATAATTCAAGTAATCCCATGCGCCAGGGCAATCAACTGCCATCCATTCTGGATCGATTATTGAAACTTTGTTATCTACATATTTGTATGGAAAGAGGAGCTTTTCAACAAGTTCATCGTACTGCTCTACAGAATGGAGTTTGTTAGGATTAACAACATCCCGACATATAGACTTCTCGATTGAGAATCTTTTTCCATCACTATCAAGGGAAAAGTACATTTCATCTTCTTCGACAGGTCGGAATATATAGGTTTCATTGCTCAACGTAGCAATCCCATGCCTTGATGAACAATAGTCCTTAATCTGTATGCCAGTCTCCTCTATCAACCTTGTCATCTCATAATTATTTAGAGTCCACCCTTTGAAATCATCTAATGAATTATACGGCAGGCTAAAATAGTTGACATCCTTATTCAATTCACCTTTTTCATCTACTGCGTAACGTATCGTCCCGGTTTCGGAAAATTTGTCCAAATAAAATAGGCATGTATAGGTATTCCTTGACTCAAACACCTGATAGCCCCTAAAATCTACAATAGAAATCGAATAGCCACTTTTAGAAAAAAAACGCCGCAAAGCTCTGCCGTTAACAGAACGCAGAAATGTATTCATGGTGATAAAGCCCATTCGCCCTCTATTTGCGAGCATTTCAATGGCTATTTGAAAAAAAGGAATATACAAATCAGGATGTCCTGTTCCACAGACCTCATACTGTTTCAGTTTTTCGCGAGTTTCCTCGGTCAAATTCCGTGAGCAAACATACGGAGGGTTGCCCACCACAATATCAAAGTATCTATACTCATCATTCCAATCATTCTTTTTGAAATCCAAACTATCTCGACATAATAGGTTAAAACTAAAATCTTGACCCTCCCCGTCAAACAACGCCAACAAACTTAAAAGAATCTTAGTCCTTTCTATTGCGTATGACTGTACATCTATCCCGAATATATTATCGCGATATATTTCAGCGTATGTTTTACCTGTCCTTTGGTGAATCAGCTGCGCCACATCCATCAAAAAACCCCCACAGCCACAAGAAATGTCTGCCACTCGAAGATTCTTCAGCTCGTCATCAGTTTTATCACCCAAACAACTCGAAATAATGGCGCTTCGAACTCGCTTGGGCGTATAAACCGCTCCCGTCACAATTCTGTCTGCTGGAGAAACAACATACTCAAACAACTGAACGAGAGTTTCCAACTCAATTCCGTTCCCAAATTCAGCCAACAATAAATCACTTACTGTTTGAAGCAACAAAAAATCATTGTCTGCTTTTTCAATAAGAAAATCCGAAAGAAAAGCAGCATGAGGCTGTAGAATACCACGAACTGCAATGAACGCCGAAACGAACAATCGGTTCACCGTTCGCTCATCAGAAGGAGCATGTCGTCTAAGGTAAGTTAATGTCCGAGACTGAGAAAAATGCATTTTCGATCCGAAATGAGAATATATACAAGTATGATTCAATCAAAATTCGGGAAACCGCGTAACTTTTCCTCGAACTGTCTATATTTGGCATTCAATTCTTTTATTTGTCGTAACTCATCTACATCGGTAATTTCCAATTCATCAGTCTTCTTCAATTCCAAGCGCAACTGTTCTAAAACCCATTTCAACCTATGAATAGGATTACCCATCGCTAAGGCCACCCACATCCAATGTCCTAAAACGGTCTTTGACTTAACAGAGCCGTCTTTCAGACGGTCAAACTGCGCTGAATACTGCTCATCACAAGGATCCATCCACCCTTTTTGGCCATCATTTGGTTGTGCAGCATCTCCTGTCGGCCATTTAGCCCGCTTTGAGTTGTTACACAAACGGCAGGAATACACCAGGTTGGAATAGTCATTCTCTTTTTGAGGAGCCAAAGACTTGGGCACAAAATGGTCTATCTCATAAAATGTTTCTCTAAAATACTCGTGATCGCCACAATAGCCACATCTTTGATGAAAATCTTCACGCAATAATGGTTTGTACTCATGATATGTCTTTCCTCCTGGCGCATCATCGCGCCTTTGAGGTGCTATCTTTCGAAAATCATCCATTTTATTTCACATCATTATGATTTGCGACAATCGTACGAGCCAAAGAGAGCATTTCCTCAAGCCCTTTTAAAGTTTTCGTGTTGACTAATATCCCTTTTGCCGAAGAATCCAAATCCAGCTCTGATAAGTATTGCTCAGCATCATATCTATCAGCCTCTTCTATTTCAGAAAGCGATTCTCCTGTGGCTATTTTTTCTTGTATAGATAGGATTGTGTTTTCACTAACCTTTTTCTTTTTCTCATATATAGCTACCGCAGAATCAATCATGTGACAAAGTTTATTAAGTTCCTCAGAAGAATTGAACATTTCCTTTCCTCTGATAGTCTGAATTTCCGTACATTCCTGGATTGCATTATCTTCGTATGACGTAATAATAATGGTCGGGAAATGTTTATTATGTTTATGAATTTCTCTCACAACATCATCTCCTGTATAAGACAGATTACTCTCATTAAGGCGATAATCTATGATCGCCACTTGTCTATCTCGTATTTCCTCCCAAATGTCTGAAACATTTTTTGGCAGCACCTCGGGAATATAAAGATCATATTTGTCAGAAAGTGCAGCATACGCAGTTGATTGCCAACCCACCTCCTCATCTATATAAATAACTTTAATCATTTCTTTTTCAATTTAAAAATTGTCCTTATTCCAAATCCTGTTTCCGTAGGAAGAATTGCAATCGTGGAATCTTTAAATTTATCCATGACCCCCTTCGCAATAAACAATCCCATTCCAGTGCCGATTTTGTTGTTCTTGTTGTCAACAATCGACGTCTCAAAAGCATTGAAAATCACTTCTGGATTACTTTTGTATTCAGTTGCTAACCCGCAACCATTATCCAAAAAGTCAACCACAGCATAACCATGATCATCAACAACATTCAGTTGGATAATCTTGTTCAATTCTGTTGACTTCAAGAATGCATTAATCGAATTCGCCACGAAATTGTTATAAACGCTGTCAAGGTCCATCTCAAAAGCATCAATACAAGCATTTTCCATACCCTGTATATGCGGTTCAATCTTAATATTTTTCTTCGAAAGACTTGGTTCCCATGCCTTGACGAAATCATCGAAATACTTGGAAAGACTGACTTCCTTCCAGTCACGTTTGCTTCGCTGAATGGAATGAAGGGAATATAACAACCAATTATAAAGCTTCTCGTCTTCTCCTTTCATGGTATCCAACTCCTTGTAAGGATTATTAAAACGCATCCCGTCAAACTGTTCCACTGGCAGGTACTTGGTTAGAATATCCCTTAACAACGTGTTCCTCGGGAGCAAGCGCAACATCACACTTCTTAACTCATGCGTATAAGTGGCGACGGATATTCCCATACTTGCCAACCCACGAATCATTGACAATTCAGCCTCCTTCGCATCTAGTTCTTCCTCCAATGACTGGTAACTCTCAGCAAGAGTTTTCAATCTAATTGCTTCATCTGATTTCCCTTCCACACTGCTAGATACCGCTTCCTTGGCAATGTCTTTAGCTTTTATAGTGGCGGGGTGTTCTATCCTGTACTGATCAGCCAAGTTGAACATGATGTAGTTACGATCTTCTTCAAAAACTGATATGATTTGTATCAGCAGGTTTTTGAAAACCTGAAACTCATCATTCTCCTGAATTCCTTCACGGCTCGATTTATCCTCAAAGGCCTTGTTGGTCAATCGTGAGATATTGACCACGCCCGAAATCTGATTCGGACGTATCCTATAGCCTCCCAATTTCTGACCTGCTCCTCCCGGACTTTGTGCTTGTCTGCGACCTAAGTCCAACCAATCATTGCCATTCTCCCCATACGGCCTTACTCGGAAATCATCCCTAAAAATGCGTACCCCGCCAAACTTATCTAGCCAACTCTTTCGAGTAGCACTATCTATTTGATTGTACGGATATTTTTTTGCCCCGTCCCTGTCGCGATCATCTGAAATAGTATTCTTTATGAAGTAAAAAGTGAAAGTGAAAGGTCCAACACCCGAAAGAAGGTCTGACGACACTGCTTCATTAATTATTAAAGACTTCGCTATGGTTTTCGCTCTAAAATCCTCCAACCTATACGGGCTATTCTGCATAGACTTGCGCTGAAACACACTCGAATATTTCGTCTCAAGAAGGGAGACATTCAGTTCGTTCCGCTCGACAAAGGCATGAATTGTTCTTACCCCGTCAAAAGCCGCATCAACTTTGTAATCGTAGTCTGAATATTCGACTGGATAGATTTCACCACTCCAAGATAAATCTTGTAAGTTATACAAGTAAAGAGTGAACAAGGACTTCAAATGTTCAGGCACCAACATTTCTAAATTGCCCAACATACTATTCAATTCCTCACCCGACCACCTATCCCTCAGGTTTGAAATGCAGAGCACGGTCCCATGAAATTCATCAAAACAAAGTTTTTTTGCAACAGGTAACTTGTCCAGACCGTAAACCTCAAAAATGGCTTTTGCATCTTCATGACTACATTCATCGACTGTTGCGGTGATTTCAGACAAAACCTCTGCCTTATCAAACTTCGACCAATCCACAGACCATTTAAATCCATTGGAATCGGAATCTTTCGCAAAAGTAATCATTTCAGCGTTTCTACCGAGACGGTTTAAAGCGAAACGACCAATTCCTTTTGCGCCACTCTTTACTCTTCTCTTTCCTATAGTCTTTGCATTCACCAATTTATCATCGGTACCAATAGTCATCCAATGTCGCAATATGATTTCTTCGGTCATACCCACCCCATTGTCGATAACATACAGCTTAGAATCCTTCTGCGATTCTCTAATGTCAGCAACAACAACACACAACTCTGCATCAGCATCGTATGCGTTCTTGACAAGCTCCACTATGGCACCTTCCGCATTAGCGAAATTTTCCACACCAATGAGTTTGGCAGTTCTAGCTGATATGGCAAAAGGTACTTCCATATACTTTGTTATTCTATTTGCTCAAAAACGAATCGTTTTTGATTTTATTGCGTCCACCAACGCATTTATGTATTTCATATCCAAAGAAAGGAACCAACGAATTAACCAACAATCAGTTAACGATGATTATTGTTTCACAACGCTCTTTATCACGTCCACATACTTCTGCGTCCCGACCTCCTTCGTGAGGTTGTCCATCACGAACTGGCGGCCGTTGCGGCCCATTTCCTTGCAGAGTTCTCGGTCGCCGTACAGCTTCAGGATGGCCTCCTTGAACGCGGTTTTGTCGCCTGCTTTAGTGAAGATACCGCAGGGCTTGCCGGTTGTGGAACTTGCCGACGTACCATCCACTATCTCTTTCAGCTCGTTCTCATCGAAGTTGGCGAGCACGGGGCGCGAGGCGCTCATAATGCTCCAAGTCTTGGATGGCACGCTGTTCTCGCCCACCCCGGGTTTGCTGATGACGAGGCTGGCGTCGCCAAGGCTGAACACGTGGGCGATATCCTCGTAGGGTTGGAAGGGCAGCAGGGTGATGTTGCCGAAGGTGATAGCCTCCGTACCGTCAGGAGCCTTCACCCGCCGTTCCTCGCGCATATCGCGCAGTTTGGCCACCAGGGTTTCCCAATAGGCGCCGTTGCCCGTAAGGACAAAGTGGATGTCGTTACACCCCTCCTGCTCAAACTCGCGCGCCACCTCGGCCAACATCTCCATATTCTGGGTGAGGCCGATATTGCCGTTATAGGTGATGTAAAACTTCGAGCGGTCGAGACCGTACATGTCGAACAGCTTGTTCTGTTCGCGAGGAATCTCGACTACAGCATTCTGATCCACCCAGTTGTAAATGACCTCGATTTTCTCTTCGGGCACGCCTTTGGCCATGATGTTGCGCTTGAAGTCCTGCGAGATAACAATGATCTTGTCGGCGTTGCGGTAGGTGATATTTTCAATCACACGTCCTATCTTCCAAAGCAGACCATCTTTTTTGGCGAGGCCTGTGCCTACGAGGGAGTCGGGAAAGATATCTTGGAGGTTATAGACGAAGGGGATCTTTCTGAACTTCTTCACCGTTGCGCCCAATAAACCTTGATAAGGTGGTGTGCTGGCAAGAAAGAGAATATCCACATTTTTGGCATGTTTAGAAAAAAGAGCCCTGTTCAAGTGCCTTACGGAAATAAAGAAATAGCGCAAAGCACGAAGCACAGGGTTTTTCCCTTCAGCATACATAGGGAAGCGGTAGATAGTTCTATGACCGTCAAAGTCCTTCTCTACACGGAATTCCCGGCCCTTATACTTCTTGCGTGTTGCAGCATCAATGCCACGGCAGGGAGTGGGAGCAAAAGCCACCATTTCCCACCCAAGGTCTGCGTATGCTTGGTTTCGGTTTCTTCCCAAATAGCCACTCGCCGCTTGTTCTGGTTTGCAATATGTTGGTAACGCCAATAGTTTCATCTTACTTTATAACGATTTTATCCTTTATGGTCTTAAAACAACGTTCATACTTCAAAGGCTCAATCTGCATTTCATATCCTTCTGTTGACATAATCTTCATTGTTTGGCTGATATTAACCAAGCGTTGAGCAAGATCCTCCATGCTGTCCCCGACAACATGAATTCTATATATAGCACGGCCAATCTCATTGGTTTCCAATATGACATCACCTTCATGGCACATCTGCGTGACATTTAGAACGCCACGCATCGCTTCAACCTCATCAATGCCTTCAATATGATCAATCGTACCAGCTTTTAGCTCAACATAATAATTACAACAAGGGTACGGGAAATGGGCATCCTCTTTTTCAGCAAGCCTTTCTTCATACATGCTGCCTGTAAGGACATAATTAATCATATAATTAAGCACATTGCATCCATTCATGTATTCTGTCAAAATATATGCTTGCGCCCCACCCATTCGGTATCCAGCTTCATAGAAGAAGAACTTACCATCCTTATAGAACCCTTGCAAATTGATGGTTCCATTCTTTAATCCCATTTTGCAAAACATCTCTTTAGCAGCCTCATCCGCTTCTTTGTAATACTGATCCAGGAAACGACTCGGATATAGATGGAATATAGGCAAACTCACATAATGGTTTTCACTTCGAACCACATCTTTTGTGAACGAATAGGACAATGTGCTTTCTCCGTCTTGAATCGTGTAACACACGCAAATATCTTCCGCGTCAGTAATTAATGACTCAACAATCACTTCTCTTCTCGGAGACCAGCGCAATGCTTCTTCGTAGAGGGGCATGAAATCTTCCGCCTTGTAACAAGGATTCAATCCCCGCGCTCCTGAACTGTCCACCGGTTTAATCATCACGGGAAATTGCAATCCGGCTACTTCCTCCCTACTAGGATTGGAGGACAGCTTGAACTCTGGAATTACAGGAAAACCACTATTTCTTGCAAATTCTTTGAACCTCGCTTTGTTTGCAACAATATCCCACTGTTGACGATTGACATAAAACCGTGCTCCAGTCCGTTCGGCCACATCAATGGCCGGAGAGATGTTCACTTCCGATGATCCAACAAAGATTCCATCAACCTTTTCTTCCTTAACAATCTCAACAATTCCATCCACATTCTGAGTGTCCATCACATACGAAACATCAGCAATACGAGCAATGGGATTGCTAGGGTCTTTCCCAACTGCCACGATACGGAATCCCATCTTATCTTGATAGGCCTTAATTCCTTTGGCATACGCACCTCCGCCCATCAATAAGAGCGTTTTGTTAGATAAATCCATCATATCTTATATAATTGTAATAATCTGACCTTTATATACTTTTGCAACGATATTGTTAACTTTTTCTTTTGTTAAACCAACAAATTCGGCTAAATCCCTGAATTTTTCAATAATTGCTGTATCATCCATCGGATTTTCCGGTTCGCCGAGAGAATAATCAATTCGGCATGAATAGCTGTTACCTCCTGCTTCCACCTCCACCTTAGCACCTCTTATGTCGGGCAGAAGACTTGTGAGTTCCACATCTTCTGTAATTTGCACCTTCCTAAGCAATTGTTGTATTGTTTCAGACAAAACAACTTTTTCGTCGTATTGGGATAGCCCTGCATCTTTCTTTGCTAAAGCCACAACAGCACCATATGGTATACTCATCATTGCTGATTTGGACGAGTTGACAACTGTATGGTCATGACCGGTTAAAGCGAGCTTATATGTACCAATTTTAATTCGATCAATAGAATCTGCCGGAATATCATTTTTTCTGGCTATCTCCAATGCCGCATCAATGGTAGAATGACAATGACGGCATGCAGGATAAGGTTTAAAGAAATTACCTAAAATGCAAGGCTTGTCTAACTCGTCAAATGATTCCAAAAATTCGAGGTTTTGAGTGTCAGTCATCACATTGAGGAAACCTCGCTTCCCTCCCAAGATGTCAACTGGAGGAATGTAACCAACCTTGCCTATATAAGCAGCCGTCAAGCCGTCCATCACCGCACGACCTACATTATATGGTTTCAACTCCGAGTCATCAGCGAGCATCTCAAGCAAGCCAGCTGCGCTTGAAGCGGCCGCCGAAAGTGTGGATTTCATCTGATTGAAATCGTAATTCAATGCGGCAGCAGCAGCCATTGCCACTCCGACAGTAGCGCATGTTCCTGTGGAATGAAATCCTCTCACTTTATGCCACGGCTGCATAGCCCGCGAAAGTCGCACTGTCACCTCATAACCAACAATAACACCTTTATAAAACGCTTCGGCATTTAAATGCTCTTGTTCATACAGAGCCGTCATGGCAGAGAAAACAGGAGCTTCTATATGAAGCATAGCATAACGATGACCATCATCCAATTCCATTGCATGGGCATTGAAACCATTGACAAATCCCGCATCACGAAACAAGAATTTTTGGCCTGATCCAAGTACCGTACAATTGCCTTGCCTTAAAAGACCTATACGTTCTAAGGTCTCCACCTTTTCCCTATTCCGCGCACATCCCGCCAAAACACATCCCAGATAATCCAAATAACATTTTCGAGCATGATGCAACACCTCGTCATCAAACTGACGCTTTGAAAAGCCAACAACGTTGTTTAAAAATTTGTCAGTAATATTCATTTTAAAGTACAAGGTTTATATTTTAGGATAATTCATTACCAACGTGTTGTCCAATTCTTCGGCTTTGACAATAGTGTCAATGTTACGTAACACAGTAACACTGTTGGATGGTACATCTTTCACCACCACAGCATTGGCACCAATGCGGGCATTATGTCCAATATGAACATTCCCAATGATTTTCGCCCCACAGCCAATATAGACGTTGTCTTCCAATGTCGGTGCACCATGGCCTTTGCTCCCTTTTATCATATTACTACCTATCGTTACCTGATGGAAAATAACACAATTTTTTCCTATATGCGCCGAATTGCTAATAAAAACACCAAATGGGCCGTGAGGGAACACAGGTATGTCCTCAAATTCAGCACTCAATCCCACAAAACTGCCATAAGATCGCCAATATGATTTGTAAAGCATCGTCTTAAATCTAGTCCTCCCTTTCTTTTGTATTTTGCCTCTTAAACGCCAAATGTCATGATACAATAGAGAAACCCAAAATCGAGGATTTCCTGCAAACAGCAGCTTTATGATTTCCATTTCTTCAATTTAATAATGTAGAGGTCTCTTATTCAGTTCTTTCAAAATCTGTTGTGCTTCTGGCATAAAGCCTTTCTGAGAGGGAATCTGCCAACCGACAAACTGTCCCATGGGATTTCCCTCAACCATTACCCAACCATCTTTGGTCAGAGCCAAATCCCAACCCGTATAACGATTCCCTTTTACAACCATTGCCAATGTCTTGGCCAACTCAATTGCTTCATTCCAACGAGGTATCGTAAAGCCAATAATGTCTAAACTAGTGTCAGGGTGTTTCTCGTAAACAACAGCGTTTTCATCCATACAGGCAAAAACCTTCCCTGTTGCAAATTCAATGTCAGCGAGAAGACCACCTGCACCTCCATTGTCAACAATTTTACCACCACGACCAATGCGCATAAAAGGATGAATAACTTCAACCCTGTCATCATATCTAATCGTCGTCAATCTCACTGTATTGACCGAATTAGGATGAAGAGCCGCCATCCTACCATCCTGAACTATCAATTCTTCCGCAATAAATCCGCCATTCCATCCAACACAATAATCATTAAGCAATTCTTTTGTCAAATCTGATGTGTTTTCATAATTTGAAGTGTCGTATATTTTAACGCCCTTACCACAACTGCCCGCCAACGGTTTAACAATAAAACGACAGTGATTATCTATAAAACCCTGCAATCCAGGCACTTTTTCTCTCATTCTGCTTGTTAAATCATTTTTATTGCCAAACAATGGCTTGTGAACAGCACAGAAATCACGATTGTAATAGTTCGCAAAACGTTTGGCGCAATTGCCTTTGTCATCAAAGATGTGTTGGTTAATTGCTTTGTTCAACGAACGGACAAAATCGCAGCGAACCATATCAGAAACAAAAGAGAGTCTATCCTCCATGGTCCTATCCACAAAATGATAGTAAAAGTATTCATCATATCCATAATGATACTTCCTTGCCATCATGACCATATCATCCACAATTTCAGATTTACGGCCACTCTCCATATTCGGAAATCTACTGTCCACCAACTTTAATGCCGCCGATTTCGAACCCATTGACTTGATTCTTTTCCGTCGAGCATACGCTGAAGCCATCGGAGTCCCTTTCGCAAAACAACGTGCGTTGATAATCAAATTTGTAGTTAACATAGCTATCTATTATTATTGTTATAATTCTACACTCGCTCTTCTAGGCTCAAAGCAACAACAAGGTCTCAAAGCAACAATACGTACACCACTTGCTCGTTGAGGACCCACTTTAGCAAATGTTGCCAATACGCTATGCTTGCCTCCTAATCCGAGCGCTCCTATATTTGCTTCATTTACCTTTTCTGTAATTCTATTCTCAAAATCAGACTGTTTGCTGAAGTCTCCATACACCATGGCCTCCATCATCAGACTTATAGCTTCGAATTGTGAACGGCCGATTCCAACTGCAAGCACACAGGGAGAACAACCTAATTGACTAACAGCTGGAATAGCACGATTGACAATCTCGTCAATCACAACATCCACGCTATGCTTGTGGAAGACCCGCTGAGTGATGCCACGTATGGCAGGGCCACCACCGAGCATCAGCACGGTAAGACGAAGCACATCTTCGTCAATAGGTTTAATCAATATCGGAGAAGGTGCTAATGCGCCACTATCTTCATTCAAGCCACCACTTTGGTCAATACGGGCATAATCGTCACCTTTGATAGCCATGGGGCGACCAGGAAGTTGGCGTAGCCCAAGGGCCACACCTTCCTTTATCTGTTCCATCAGTTCACCGGTAACACTACGATTTGGACCTACCTCAAGAAACAAATGTGGAATTCCTGTATCATCACACAAGGGACTTCTTCTTTGTTCTGCAACGAGGGCATTATCAAGCACTTGCTGCATTACCCAACAAGATTGGACATTTGCTTCGTCAGCAATCGCCTTACGGTAGGCTTCTTTTTGGTCTTCACGGAAGGTGGAACCTGCACGGACGAGGCAATCTGCTACTTTTTCTTTTATACTAATCATAAATTGACTCTCCTTTCGCAGCTGCTATGATAGCTTGGTACTTGACCACTTTCAACCTGTTGAACGCCTCCATACCCAATTCAGGGAAAGCCACAACTTCTTGTTCCACCGTCTGGCTGCCTAATAAGGCAGTCACTGGCGGAATAATGGCAAAGACAGCATTATAATCTGCCAAGGCTTTTACAGTTTCTTTCGAAATAGCACCCTTCCCGAGATGCATTTTCACGCCATGTTTTGAAAGCGGTTCAAAACTGCTCTCTATTTCCACTTTATTGCTGGATGTGGGACCCACACCAGCAGGGCTGACAGCAGTATGGAATATCACTGCGCCTTTCAAGTCGATGCTATATTCGTTCAAACGCCCCTCCTCGGCCAAATTAATGACTTTGGGAAGAACAGCATCGCGACCTGTATAAATGTAACCTGTCAGCGTCACCACATCACCCACATTCAATTGGGCAATAGCTTCCTCGCTCAACGGTGTTGTTAGTTCTATCATTCTATCCTAATGAATTGAAAAGTGAAAGATAACTTTGTTTATTTTCAATAACTCCATAAGCCGAAGCTCTGGCAACAAGTCGTTCAGCCCATAAACGATGAGGGCCTATTTCATTCATTTTGTTTGCAGTACCACTCTTAATCACACCGCCAGAAGTGCTCAGCACTTGCAATGCGTCATCATATTCTTCTTTGGTAACAGCAAGGAAGCCGTTGACAAAATTGATATGACTAGGATGAATAATGGTCTTGCCAATAAAACCATTAGCTTTGTCAAGCACTAATTCACGCATTAAGCCATCAACCTCAGCACTCACCAACGGTTCACGACGCATTAATGATTCCTGAAGATTAATTCTTGGCAAAGCTTGAAATCGCATACTCTTGTTAATCTTGAAATATTCCCACACTGGGCCAGACACGACATAGTCCCCCCGACGTGTGAAGACATTCAAGATATCAAGCAAAATATCACTTACGGTCATAATGTCGTAAATGGTGTATTCAACATCACGTCTCGCACCGAAGCATGACGAAAAGTCTGTAGCACCCACGCGGACATTGAGCACAAGCGGCTTGTAACGATCAAGAATCTGCTTTATACCCAGCAGTTGTTCCATTCTCGTTTCTTTAAAGGCCACTTTGCTATCCTCGATAATAGGCAACCCATAAATTATCTCACCGAAACGATCATTCAGCTCTTGCAAATACACAAAATAGTCCTCGCCATTTTCCGCATTAAACTTTGGAAAATTGAATCCCGTCAACACTTTCAGATGGCGCGGTTTCAACTGTTCAGCAAAATGCTTGAACTGTTCCAAATTTCTGACTCTAAATATAAGCAGAGGAATGTCAGCGTAGGTTATTTCACCATTCTCTAATTTCTGTGACAGCACTTCTAACGTATGAATACTATTTGCTTCAGCTCTCGGCACATCCTCAATCTTGCAAGCATCCTCAAAACACATCACCATTGAAGTAAGCCCAGGATATTTGTGCGTCAAGATGGCATCAATGAAATCCTTGTGTCCAGGCATATACATCGTAGCACCCAGACAAAACTGTAAAATACTCCTATCGGTGTATTTATTAAACTCTTCTGGGTCTTTTACAAACTTGAAATCTGGATTATACAAATGATGTTTCATTATGTTTCTATTGGTATTGATAACGATTGTTATTTTGCTATTTCAACAAGCCGAGAAACAGCTCCAACTTCTTCAGCCACAGCATTCACTTCCTCAAATTGTTTGGGACTGATTTGCACCGTCTCCACAGCATTTTTCATTTTAATATACTCGATTTCTCCTGGCATGAATATCTTACCTTCATCGCCACAAGCCTTGACAGCCTTATAAAAATGGGCGATTCTTTCTTTCTTCTCTTCAGGGGACATAAATTTGTCCAGATCTATCACCACAAAAAGATGACCATTGCCCGAATCTTCTTCCATCTTGCTAAGGTTCTTAACTTCACCAGCATAGTGCGAGCCAGTGAGCATTCCAGCAAAAATGTCAACGAACATACTCAAGCCATAACCTTTATAGCCACCGATAGGAAGCAAGGATCCCTTCAATGCCACATTGGGATCGTCGGTGGGTTGACCATCGGGACCAATAGCCCAATCCAACGGAATCTTCTCTCCGTTTTTGGCAGCCAAGCGAATCTTACCACGCGCTGCAATAGTAGTGGCCATATCCAGCAGGATTGGATCATGATCTTCGTCACCGGGATATGCGTAGCACAATGGATTTGTGCCGAAGATTGTCTTGCTACCTCCTGTAGGAGCGATGGCCGGGGCCGCATTGGCATATACCATAGCAGCACAGCCTTCGCGAGCAGCCATATCACCAAAGTATCCTGCCGTACCGAAGTTGTTGCTATTGCGCACCCCCACCACAGCCACTCCATACTTCTTGGCTTTCTCTATGGCCATCTTAGTGGCTTTGTATGCCACCACCTGGCCAAAACCATTGTGGGCATCCAACAAGGCGTAAGCGGCATTGTCAGCCAAGATTTCTATCTCGTTTTTCGGATTATAATGGCCTGCTGCAATTTTATGGACATACAAAGGAAGCCGGCCCACGCCATGCGTAGCCACTCCACGACGATTGGCGAAAACGATGGTATCAAGAATGATTGCCGCATCTGATTCAGAAACACCCACTTTCATGAGTGTTTCCGTGACCACTTGCTTTAGGTTTTCAATTTTTATATTTACTTGATTAGCCATTCTGAACTGTATTATCTATCTTGTTTTTTTGATTTGATAAGATTCACTACATAATTTATTGGTCGTATGGCAATGTCGGATAACTTTGTCTTATTGAAGAAGAAAATCAACACAGCAACTACTGTCGCGTAAACAAGTGCAAGGAGGAAATTCCATGGCACAGGCATTGCGCCCACCGCCATTAGCCCCAAACCTTGGAACATATAGAACTTCAAACTATCTAAACCACAAATCTCCAAAATCTTATTTGGTAATGCAAAGAGCCTAACAAGAGCCACTGAAGTCAAGAAAGAAACACCGTAACTCAATAAGCGATAAACCATAAATAGACCTTGGTTTGTAGTAGGATAAGGCTCACCGCCCCTGAAAATATCTGCCAGTTCGTTAAAATGAAATACAGCAGCCAAGACTGTTCCAATTAAAGCAATTGCCATAATACCCCACGCAATTGGTTTACTTACTCGTTTTTGTATTTCATCAATAATATTGACTTTCTGTGATATTATACCCAAAAAGAACCATGGGGCAAAATAGATAAATCGACTTATTGCAAAAGCTCTGCCTATGAATGGCAAAAATCCCGCGACCAATGTTAATACAACAAAGAATGATACAATCCAACCATTCACTTTCACATTAAATCGACATAGGACAAAATACAACGCTTTCCAATAAATCAAAGCCAACATATACCACATCATTGGTGCAGGAATCGCTATCAACTCGTAAATCGAATAATGATATAATATTCCTTTTATCAATTGAAAAACAATATATGTTTCAAAAACACCAAGAATGCCATTCCAATATTTCTTAGCATCATTTACATGTCGTGTAAAATAGCCAGAAACAAACACAAATAATGGCATAGTGAATAAATGTACAAAATTAGCACTTGATATGCTTGCTATATCTACCGACATATCTCGCTGAATAAAATGACGGTATAGAACACAAAGAATCAGTATTCCTTTAAGTGTGTCAAATCTGACATCTCTAACTTTCACCATGTCTCTTTAGTTTTGTATTATCACTTTGGCGAAACAATAGCTTCAGGATAATATGTATCAATGACTCTCTTCACGAGAGAAACCTGCTTGGCACGTTGTTTGGCTTCTTTCTCAGTAGTGTCATAACTATGGTTAGCCGCAACCGAACCGCCTGTCTTCAGATAAACGGGGGCAGCCACACGGATGAAGTCCGGCACCTCGTAATGGCGGATGAAACCGCCTGAAGATTTTGGATTCTCCGTATGCAAGTCAATCGGCACATTGATAGCAGCACGCATGGCTGCCAGCATCTGTACTTGAATGTCGCGAATGGGGTTAATGCTATCTGCGCCCAGGGTTTCCAACACATGAGCAGAACAGGGGTTGCCATGTCCGCTGTGGGCTGAAACCTTGAAGTGACAATCGGCAGGAATGTAACCGCTCTTACGGGCCTCGTTCAACGCCCAAAGCAATCCCTCGTCATAAACAAGGAACCCCCGCACACCGAGACGGGCACCCCGGCGGATTTCCTCAATACCGCGGGCAATCTGTTCTTCGCCTCGCAGGCGATAACCCATACGCTGGCCTTCCTCGGTTTTCACCGAAGCGGAAGTGTCAGTAGTGGCACGCGGCCCACAAGCCAGCACCAACTGCACATTCCATTTCTGGGCATATTCCACCATCTTGCCGATTTCTTCATCCGTAAGGAACATGATGCCCTTGGTCTGAGTGACGCGATGGATGTGAATGCCATATTCATCCAGGGCTTCCAACAAAGCCTTCATCGGGCCAGGTCCCTGAATGCCGGGAACCTCAAAACGGTATTGGCCTCCATCGGGGAAGCGCTTTTCGGATGTAGGTAAATCGTAAAGGTCGCCACCAGGCATCCCTATACTTTCAAGAAACGCACGCGTTTCTGTCATGGTGTAGTATTTCATATCGTATCTATTTTATTTGATTTCTACTTTTATAATCCTCAAGGCCTTTTCGCAAATATGTATTGCTTCTTCTGCTGTCGCTGCCTGCACTATCACCGATCCAATACGGTCGTTGCTACAATGAATCGGTGTGGACATCTCACCCACGGATTTTGTCATGACAACATCCTTTACGCCGGGCAATTGCTTCGCCGCTTCCACTCCAGAAATGGATTGAATTATGCCCTCAGGCGCCACAATATAACGGATAGCTGAAGCACAATGCAGACTGGGGCTAATAACGGGCTGATTACCCATGGCCACATCAATGCTTGCTTTCACCATATCAATGCCTGTTGATAACGGCACCAATGCAGTCGTAATATTATCCCCACCCATACGCGCACCTAATTCTATCATCACAGGGCCACGATCGGTCACCATCATCTCCACATGTGCAGGTCCCTGATCAATCCCTACCGACAGACACGCTTTTGTTGCCAATTCTTTGATGGCTTTCTGTGTCTCAACAGGATGTTGTGAGGGCTGACTGTGTCCCATCTCCACAAAATGAGGCGCACCAGTGGTCAATTTATCTGTAATTTGCAAGATATTCACCTTACCGTTCACCACCATCACCTCAACGCTCACTTCATCCCCTTGCAGATATTCCTCGATGATGACCCTGCCACTCCGGGCTGAAGCATGACTGTAATCATACGATTGTAATAGTTCCTCGAAGTCGTTTGCCAACACCACCCCATGGCTGCCTGCATTGTCGGTGGGTTTCATAATGCAGGGAAAAGACAACTGTTGTTCCAATCCTTTCAGTTCTTCTTTAGAATCAACCGTGTAGAACCAAGGAGATGCGACCTCATGAGCTTTAAATGCCTTAATCATTTCGTATTTGTCTGTAGCCTTGATGGCAGTGTCGTATGAGATGCTGTGTAGTCCAAGTTTTTCTGACACTTTTGCCACCCCACGCATAGGCATGTCAGTGGCCAAGGTCATGATTCCATCAGGCTTAAACGCAAGAGCTGCTTCAAGCACTTCGTCTTCCTCCATGGTCGATGCATCGAAAAACTCATCGGCGTATGACCTACCGATGGCTTGCGGATTGAAATCAGCCACTCCGACATACAACCCCATTTCCTTGGCTTTCAAGATGGCAGGCAACTGTAATACCGAAGCGCCTATGATCATTAGTCGTTTCATTGCTTCTTATAGCTTTGTTCAGTGTTGATGTTTTTTCGAGCGATGACCGACCACACGGTTTGGAACAGAATCTTGATATCCATCCAAAGCGTGAGATTATCTGCATAGTAGGCATCCCATTTGAATTTTTCGTCTTGTGTGATGCTGTTGCGGAAGTAAGCCTGTGCATAGCCTGTTATACCGGGTTTCACGCTGAAACTCTTGCGCCTGTTCTCATCCATATCCTCCATACGGCGAGTTTTTGCTTTTTCCGCACTATAGTTCTTCGGTCGCGGTCCCACGAAGCTCATATCTCCCAACAAGACGTTGAGCATTTGCGGGAACTCGTCAAGCGAGGTCTTGCGCATGATGCGGCCGATAGGCGTCACCCGAGGGTCATCATCGCTATTGTAAGTGCTACCATCAGGATTCTTAAGGTTGGGTGAGTTCACATACATCGAACGCAATTTGAACATTTTGTAGGGTTTGTAATTCTTGCCCGCTCTCAATGCATTGTAAAACACAGGCCCCTTATCTGTAAAATGAATAATAGGAGCTAAAATGATGACTTCAATTAACACGAAAGGCAGCAGAAGTAGGCTACCTATGATGTCAAAGAGACGTTTGAAGAAATGTTGGTACATAAAAATGTTTTTTATATCTAATAAAAAGAATATCTTATTATCATTCAATCTTTATCAATTCATTGAGATATGCTGATGCTGCTTTTTGATCAGTCAGCTCCCTTGCCGTTAATATCGCATTATCTGAAATCCGTTTCCGCTGCTCTGGCGACATTGTTTGAACTCGCCGTATGGTAGCCGCAAGGTCCTCCACATCCCCCGCATTACACAGGAATCCATTTTCCCCATCTCGTATGATACCGTCAAAACCTTCTTTCCGCGAAGCTATAGTAAGGCACCCTTGTGCCATGGCTTCCAAATAGACCAATCCGAAAGCTTCTGAACGGGAATTCATCACAAATACATCACTTCGCTGCAAATGAGTTACCACTTCATCCCGACTCATACGACCCAACAAATGAACTTTATCTGCAACTCCTAATCGAGCGGCATTCTCCTTAATAGCCTTGTCTTCTGCCCCCTGACCAATATAAATAATCTCAAAATCCTCTTTCCCAAAAGTGTCAACAACGGCAGTAATTATCTCCGCGGGATACTTGCGTTTAATCAGTGTTCCCACAAACACAAAGCGCTTTACATTCTCGAACGAACGATTGACAGCAAATTCAGGTATATATTGTTCAGGTATTCCAGAATAACATTGGAAGGTTGGACCTTTATAATCATAAGCCTTTTCAAACTTTGTTTTGATATACTCAGAACGAAAACCCACCAAGTCTATTGAAGAGACTATCTCTGTTATTGATTCTTGGTTATATAGTCTCGACAACTCTCCGGTTGCTGTGTGTGCCACATAACAAGTTTTAACATGATATTGCTCTTTAAGTCGTCTCATTATTTCCAACTGAGGGTTCACCCAATGTGAAGTAATTCGATCAGGAACAAATCCATCTTTCTCAAGCCAAACTAAAGTCTCTTGGTAGGCATTCTCCAATTCATCCTTTGAAAAAGCCCCGTGCAATTTGCGTTTTAACAATGGAATACGCTTCACTTTCACACCTTCCAACACATACTCTTTCACAAAGGTTTGCGATGTGCGCACGGTTGCTCCAAGTTTGGAAGAAAGTTGTTTCTTAAAAAGCGAGGCTCCCCACATCATTAATTTAGGAAAGTTTGCTGGATAATGTACCACTCTCACTCCAACACCCATCTTCACCCATTCCCGAGCAAAATAATGCACAATGGGTGTGTTCTCCTGCTCAAGGTCATCAGCAGGATAAATGTTTGTCAATATGAGAATATTCATTTATAGCTAAATTGATTTAATTCCATGAAACATAACTTTTCGTTGGATGTATTTCTTAAAGCCACCCCAAACAACAAAAAGTTAATCACCGTTGCCGTTCCAGGTCCAAACGGGAACGTGGGCTCAACCATAGAGATGATAAATGGTATTAACAATGCATAATACCCGACATTATAGGTATTTTTGTTGTCTGATTTGGCCGTATTGATGATGGTGTTAATTAATAAATATAAGTACAGCATCAAAATCGGAAACACAAATATTACCCCAAACTCAAAAGTCCTGTTTAAGGGATAGTTATGAATCCATCCAACATATTCATTTTGATTAAGATTCCCTAAAAAGGTATGGTATGAGAGGAATTCCAATGCCGCAATATTTCTTTCTGCTCGTCCCGTAGTAATATCTCCTCCATCCTCATAATTCTGAAAAAAACTATTATAAACGAAATCTTTCGCAGATTCAGGAAGAACAACAAACAAAAGAACAAGAGCTGCAATTCCTCCAAACATATATAAGGCAAAATTCTTTCTTTTGAAACGCTCGTAAAAAACATATCCCATCAAGATTCCCGCACTCAATGTGGCCGCACGTGCACGAATAGTAAGCAATACTATTAAAGTCAATACTGTTCCAACAAAAAGAATCACTTTAGGGAACATCTTCCCTTTATAATTAAGACCCATAAACAATAATAAAACAGCACCTGACGCCAACATCACCCCTAATGAGTTCTTATTATCAGTTTCATATTGGTTAAGTATGACGAACCCTCCTACATTTGTAAACACTTGCATCAACCCGACAAACAAGATAAGTCCTGAATAAAACAGCAACAAAAAATGTAACCTTTTCTCATCTAAGTCAAGTTGCCAACCTATCATTGTAGCAGTAAGACAAATTGCTATAGATCGTAAGTCGCCCATCATTATCTTTTTGCCGAAAAAAGCGACAGTAATAAGATAAAAAAGGGCAATTAGGATCCACATAGCCCAACTTGAACGAACTACTTTTGGTCTCAACATGGATTTGACATTCAAGCTCATGGCAAACAACCCCACAAATACCAGAATGATGTAACGGGATAAGATAGTCCCATTTTTCATCCCAGCAGCACGGCTCATCGCCATTATAGTAGGATGGGAAGAGATTGTAATCAATAGAACCAGCAACAACAGCATCCAATAACGGGCTTTGTGCCATAAAGATGTTTTCATAATTTATTGATTGTCGATTTTCAACATATCGCCAAACAGCTTTTGCGTTTCCGGCAAGCGGTTCACATCGAAACCGCCGCAGGGCGTAAAGGTCAATTCCCCAAAAGTCACCTTGCCTTTCTCCAAATAAAAGTCAGCACGCACAAAAGGAAATGGTTTCGAGAGTTTCGAGGCGTATTCAAAAACTTTCTCAATGCCTTCAGGTTTGGGCAAAGTGAAATCAGGAGGGGCCGCTTTCCCCCGCTTGTTATAGCGTTTAAGATTCCAATCTTTGTCGAAAAAATAATATTCAGCCCCATGCTCCATCTGACCGCGCTTGCCGCATACTAATACACAATCCGGTACACCATTAAAGCAATACAATTTGTAATCCACTGGAACATCACCCGATTCAGTCTCGATCAATTTTTCACAAATCAATTTAGGTGGAATGCCTTTGTACTGCATCTCTGAATAAGTAAGATAGAATGTATCGCGAATACCGTACCATTTGCTTAACTTCTGTTTAGCATCTTCAATATTAAGTTTTGATTTATCAAACACGATTAAATTTTGGCCACAGCCGAAATTCCATTTAATGACAAACTGGTTGGGCAAGGCGTCCCATGGTATTTCTTCCACGCGGCCATATACACCATACAATTCATTCAATATCTCTCCGCAACCGCATTTCTCCACATATTCGCGAACAGCATATTTATCTGCGCATTGCGTGATAAGCGGATTCCGATAATAAGTGTTGAATTTCAACCATTGAATCTTTTCGTCCAACGTTTGTGGATTCTTTAGATTAATGGGTTTTTTGAACTTGGTCAAATATATCACCCTCGTGTTCAATCTGGGAGATATGCGGGTAAGAGTTTGTTTAAACCAACGGCCAAGCTTTGTATCTGTCGTTTTCATATCTTAGTATTTTCTATATAATGTAACAATGCCATTCTTCTTGTATCGTTCTGCATCATTTCTTTGACGTGAGGGTCATTTTGTTTGCCAACACCCTTTAGACTGTTTTTCCATCTTTTGGCAATCGTTTTTATTCTTGTTTTCAAATTGCTTTTGTAAATTGAGGCATCCAATACACCTAAATCAAATAAGGCTGTTTGTTTTAAGGCTCCTTGAAGATAAGTTTGATACTTTTTTTTATCAATCAAGTATGAACATATCTTGCTGTTATGTTCTTCCCTCGAAGGGCTATAATCTATTAGCAATTCCACATTGTCCTTGTTGAAGGTGTTATAGATTGTATAATTCACGCTATTATCATCTACTTCCATTACAATGCACAATCCCTCATACCAATGTGGACGCTTCCAAGCCCTGTAAGAAGTGTCATTTTTACTATTAAAGAAAAAGTTCCCCAAACTATAAAAGATGGGTTTGCCTTTGTACTCCTCCCAACCTTGTGGACAATGCGGATGCGTGCCGATGACCGCATCCGCTCCATAGTCCACAAAATCCCTATATTTTGCCATGACTTCCGGAAGCGGAGCATCAATAAACTCAATGCCATCGTGAGGAAGGACGACAAGAAAATCTACTTCTTTCTTAGCTTGCATAATGATATGATTGACTTTTAAGTCATGAATATAGGCACAACCTAAGCCATCGTGATTTATCACATCATAAAACACACCTGTTTTCGTTGCAAACGTCAAAGCCAAGAACCCTATCTTTTTGTCTTTGATTTCTACACATTTCACCCGATAGGCCTCTTCGTAAGAACCTGCCCCAAATGACTTTTCTCCAAAAACACTTTTTACCTTAAAGAACCCTTCGTTACCCCAATCATAAATATGGTTATTGGCTATGGGAAACAAATTAAAACCAAGATTTTTCAAAAAAGCAGGGGCGTCATCGTTTTGAAAGAAACGCTCATAACTCGTTGCGGGTAATTTCACATCAGGTTTGAGAGGCACCTCAAAATTGACCACTTTTACATCGCAGCCGCTGATGAGTGCTTTGAGTTCATCAGACACCGTAATTAACGAAGTGGAAGGTTTGGAGCAAAAGTCTCCAGCAAAAAACAATCGAATCGTATTAGACATAGTTTTTCTTAGGCTTTTTCCATACGGAAATATATTGAATCGGATCAACACCCAAAACATCAATGATGGTTTGTTGTATCCGTTTCTTCACTCCAATCTTAAGGGGAGCTTGCATTCCACCATCAAAGTCAGGGGCGTGATTTCCTTCTATCATTTCAATCTTTCCATCTTTGGTCACACACACATCCCATCCTGCAAACCGAATGTTAGGGATGGTTTTTGATGCCATTCTACACGTTTCAACAATCTCATTCCAACAAGGAATTTGAAATCCGACAATTTGTTTTTGAGTATCAGGATGACATTTGTAATGATTATTAATTGAATCAACCGCCTCAATATCAATGGTTCCCGTTTCCACATTAATGGGGGCAAAGACTCCACCAGCATGAGTGTTATCCACGACGCTCCCATGAGCACCCATTCTGAAAAGTGCTCCAAAAACGACGAAACGGTCCCCATTAGAAACTGTAACCACTCGGATCGTATTCAATGAATTCGGATGAAAAGCCTTAAGTTCTTCGTTGGATTGGATACATTCTTCCAATAGGATGTTTTTCTCCACACATTTCTTATACAATTCCTCCCAATTATCAACATCCTTCGCACATATCTTGAAAATGCCCTGACCAGCGGTTCCTTCAATGGGTTTAGCGATGCAATCTGTTGCTTCAACCATTTTCTTGAAATCCTCCAACGATGAATCCTTAACGATAATCCATTTGCGATGAATGAACTGATGAAAATTCGATAAAAAAACCGCTTTTTTATAAAAAATGTCCATCACATTCTGGTCACCAAACTTTCTATAAATACATTGCATTTCAGAACGTGAAATGAATTCATCTCTCTGCTTCTCGTCCAGTTTCCAGTACTCATACCTATCCATATACTCAGAATAGGTTACCCTATGCTTCCAAAAAGCATTTTTATAATCCTTGAATGACCCTGGCAATTGTTTTTCATTCTTAAAATGCAATTTGGCTTCTTTGAAAAACAGTCGGCGTTCTGCAAACCAACGAAATAATTCGTAAGGCCGTACCATCTTATCCGAAATGGAAAAGAAAGATGTTTGCTTTAATATTTCTTTAAGTGATTTCATTGTATTAAGTATGACATCAACTCTAAAAAAGGATACATCACCAATTCTTATTGTAATTATTCTGCCTTGGCCACAACTCTTTGATAATTCTTTCTGTGTATTCACCCAATCCGGGACCAAAAGCAGATTGACTTAATCCCGTATTCGCGTTCCATTCCAAAATAACAGGATCGCCAACTTCATCCACTGCCATATCCCAACCCACCAAATCAAAGAATGGCATTTGGAAATGCAACTGCTTCACGGTTTCCAGCACTTTGTCATAGGATGGTATTTCATAGCCTTCCAAAACAACACCTGTATCTGTCTTGGTAATCTTGTCCTCTACGGAACCTCCGTAAGCGTATTTCTCCAATATACCATCCTTACCGATATTGGCACTCATACCGCCAGCACTTTGGTTGTCAATCACTTGACCTTTTCTTCCTATCCTTACTACGGCATACACAATCAGGATTTCCATATTGGAACGATAACTCAAAATTCTAATAGTGTTGACCGAAGTCGGGTTCAAAGCGCTCATTCTCTCATGTTGCTTCAGGCGCTCTTGGATCTGAAAATTCTTCTTGTACTTTTCAAAAACTTGTTCTATAGTGGCTCCGTCATGATTTGTAATGCCATCCGTCACTTCCAAACTTTTCACACCGTGACCATGTTTGTCGAGCGACGGCTTGATGAGCATGTTATGAATGTTTTGGCAACGACGAACTGCCTCTTCTTTTGTCACGGGCTCCCCATCCATATAATAATAACCATTCCTGTTCTTCAAAATGGTTTTAGGATGTTTGACATTGGGCAAAATGATGTCACACATGTTTTTATCTGCTAAAGCGTCTCTATAAGGCATCATATTCGCCTTGCCTATAATATCCGTGTGATACAGATACGTAGGGACATATTCTTTTGAATAAACACCGGAACGAGAATAGAAATATTGATGGCAAGTTAACGAGATTTTTTTGCCAATCAACCCCTTATAATACTCCTGAATCTCTCGTTTTTGCTCTTTGGTAAGGGTTTTCTTTTCTTTCAACGCTTTGAGCGATTTCTTGATATACCGCTCCTGTACTTGTCCAGTGCTGTATTTTGTATAACGGTCAATGATTTTTCTAATTATTCCAAACATGATATTGAGATTAAAGCATTAAAAACCAAAAAGTTTATGCTGATAATACCTTATTATTGTTTTTATTTTAATCGGTTCCAACATACGATATGTCGGGTCTCCCACTCGCGAATTAGGCTTGCTCATGGCATCTTTTATAACCATCTCAGTATAGTCACCGAAAGCAGGACCAACGGCCGATTGACTTAACTCCGGAGTAGTGTTCCATTCCAGCATCACCGGCTCACCGTCAGCATCAATACAAATATCCCAACCCACTAAATCCTGGAAGGGCAAATTCAAGTGTTGTTTTTTCACCACGTCAACCGCCTTTTCAAAAGAAGGCACTTGGTAACCTTCCAACTTGATACCAGAATCCGTCAACTCAATCTTGTCCTGTCCAGGCGCGCCATAAGCCCATTTGCACAATGTACCATCTGTATTGATTTTCGTGCTGATTCCTCCTGCCGACTCATTATCAATAGCTTGGCCTTTTCTTCCTATCCTAATTGCGGCATAAAGCACAAACACATCCATTCCCTTACGATAAGTCACAATTCTTATCGTATTGATTGAATCGGGATTCAGTGCGCTCATGGCTTGATGTTGCTTTACTAGGTCTTGTATCAGGAAATCCTTGCCATACTTCACTAATAAATCCTTAAGATTTGTACCCTTGCCGTCGACAATACCATTCTGTATGTGCAACTTTTTCACTCCGTCTCCATGAGATGCGAGCGTCGGCTTGATAATCACATCCCCAATATTTTCACATTTTGACACGGCATCATCCAAGGATACAGCTTTATTTTCAACATAGAAATAGCCGTTCCTATTCTTCAGGTAAGTGTGCGGCTGCTTCATATCAGGGAGTACGATGTCGTTCAGGTTTTTGTCCGAGAAAGGCACACACCATGGCAGTTTGTTCAATCGACCAGTCAGTTCTAGCCTATACAAACTTGTTGGAATATATTTTACCGAAAACAAACCTGTGCGAGCATAAAAATAGCGATGCCAATCTGTCGGAACTTTATAACCCAGCAACGGCACATAAAAATCCTGGATTTCTCGTTCCTGTTCTTTAGTCAGTTCTACTTTATGAGGCAGTTTCTTATAACTTTCGTTGACTTGTTTGATATATTTTTCAGCAAAAAGACTGTTTTGAATTTTCGTTTTAAATCTCATTGATATATTTTATTACTTTATTCTTCCAAGCAAAAACCTCAACATTTGAGCTCTTCTCAAATCATTCCTGAATAGGTACAACAAGTCTTTATTATTCGACACGGCACCTGAGTTTTTATTTTTCCCAAATATACAATTTCTTAAAGCCTTTAATGCTTGCTTTATAGATTTGGGTTGGAACATAGCATTCATTTTGCTCAAATATGAGTCTACCTGTTTGTGGACAATAGGGGATATATATTCATTATACGCCTGTTCATTGGTCAATAAGCCACAAACATATTCATTATGGTGAGTAGACTCCTCACTATGGTCTATCTCAATTGCAATGTTGTCAACATTGCGTGTGTTGACCACTTCGCATGTAATTTGTCCATTCTCTATAGTAACCACGACACACCTTCCTTCGTACCAGTGTGGACGATTCCAAGCGCGATATAAAGTGTCTTTTTTACTGTTGAAAAAGAAATTCCCTAAACTGTAAAAAACGGGTTTCCCTTTGTATTCTTCCCAACCTTGTGGACAATGTGGATGTGTGCCAAAAACGCCATCTGCTCCATAGTCAATAAAATCCCTATATCTTGCAATAGTCTCTGGCATAGGAGCATCTATATATTCAATACCATCATGGGGCATAACAAACAAATAATCCAATCTCTTTTTGGCCTCAATAATGATATGATTTACTTGAAGGTCATTGAGATAGGCGCAGCCCAATCCTTCACGCTTTTCTGTATCTTGCAACGGCCATGTATATACAGCAAAAGACAAGGCTAAGAAGCCGATTTTTACTCCATCTATTTCTATTTCCTTTACTTTATAAGCCTCTTCGTAAGTTCCTGCTCCAAATGAGGCATCTCTCAAAACCGATTTCGTTTTCTCAAATCCTTCCTTTCCCCAGTCAAACGTATGATTGTTTGCAATTGAGAACAAATCAAAACCAAGACTATGGAGAAACTCGGGCGCATCGTCATTTTGAAAGAATCTTTCTTCTTTCCTTTCAGGAAGCTCTATATCCGGTTTTAACGGAACTTCAAAATTAACAATACGGCATTCGCATGATGACAAAAGGTCTTTTAATTCATGACTCGGGGTAATTAATGAAGTTGAGGGTTTTGAGCAGAAATCGCCTGCAAAAAACAAACGAATATTATTATTTGACCGCATATTGTATAACTTTTTCAGACCAATGATAATAATCTTGAATTAGTTTTTTGTTGCGAATATAAATATGCCATGTAAGCACCAATTCACCTTGATGCTTTCTAACTTGTTTGATAATAGTCTGAATATCATCCCACCGTTCATCTTCTGATTTGGTTTTCCCATTATAACGAATCACCGTATCCATAATTTGGCATGGATGTTCAACCAAACTCATCACCCGTCTTTGATACAAATCAAAAAGATGATATGGAACACATACACCACTTCTAAAACCATGTCTATAATGAAAAACGCAATTGCTGATATCTAAAGGACTATTCGCCATGCTTTCCCACATACGCAAGGTCTCATGATTGTATAGTAAATGGTGATTACGACCAATACTTGGCGTTTCTTTAATCAAGTCAGTTATTCTTGAAACCTCTTTATTCCATTGTTCTTTTTTACCAAATATATTTTGCGAAGGATGAAAACCTAAAACAAAGTTTGGATTGTTCTTTCTTTTCAAATTCTCAACAACATCTATCGTCTGTTTATCATCAAATAAATATGTTGCTTCGGTCTCTCCTTTCCCACATACTTTAAAATAAAACCATTCTGGGATATTGTATTTTTCGGTTAATGCCGTGTACAATTCAAACTGACTATAGGCCGAAGGAAAAGCGCGTTTATATTTTATTTCTTCCTTCCATGTCAGATTAAGAACCTTGTTTTTCGGTGCCCCATGAATGGTTTGCTTCACAATATCTTTGGCAATCTGAAACCAAGTGGGTGTAAGAAAGCCGTCCACATCATGGGAGAGAACAACCTCATAAATACGGGTTGAAAAAGACGTTTCTGAAAAAAGAAGTTTTCGAATAAAATCCGCATATTCATTCACGATTGGTCGTTGATGGATTCCCCGTCTCACACAAAACAATTGGGATTCATCACAATCTCCTTTTTCTTCTCTTCCTAACAATGATTCTTCCCAACGAGTTAGCATGAAAAACGTGGAGGCGAAGATATCCAAACCTATAACAGCACCATTCTCCTTCTGAACAAATTTGTCCTCGCCATAAATAATCGGGAGTTCCAATCCTAATCCGTGGAAAAAGTTCAACTTCCCCGGTATATTTTCTAACTTCAAATATGATAGAGGTTCAACAAACCGATTGAAGAAATGATCTTCAATGGTATATGCTTTCCCATCAACATTCAATTCATAGTTATGTACATCATCCTTGAACTGAACGCTGTAATTATTGCGATTGCAACCAAGCACATCAGAAAGAAGGGCATTTATGGCGTATGTCCGTTCTGGCATATTATTATTGGGACAAGTAAGCTGTATCATACTTATTTCATTTTATTCATCATCATTTGTTTATCTTTTACTTTTCTTTTCCCAAAACTTGAATTTTGCAGGGATAATGCTCATGGAATAGGTATAAGCTTCTGGCTTGAAAACAAACGACCACCCTAAATAAATCGCTAAATAAACAATTAATTTCACGATTCCGTCGGGATACATATCCAAATTCAACAAATACCCACATCCATAGCTAATTATTGCTGCCACAACAGAAGCAATCGCCACAGGCATTATATCCAATAGTTGGCGTGTCCATTTATAACCAACATGTTTTGAGACCAAACTGATGTTTACAAGGTAAGAGAAATAATTATTAATAATTACACCCACCAGCAAACCTTTCATACCAGACCACAACAAACCAAGAACAATGGCACCGATACCCACAGCCCTTTTCACCACAGTCCACACAAACATCACCTTACTTTTTCCAATCGCTGAAATCGTCTGTAAATTCACCGCCATCAAACAATTTGCCAAACCCGCTAAACACAATACTTGAAAATAAGGAACACTTGACAACCATCTTTCGGAATAAAGTAAGACAAAAATGGGTTTTGCAAGAAGTATAAGGATAAACATAATCGGAAATGTAAGATATGACAAAGTCGTGGTTATCCTTTTTATCATATTAATCAACATTTCTTTATTATCTTGGGCTTCAGCATATAATGGATATGTGACTTGTGTCATAACAGAAGAAACACTATTTGATGCCAGTTTTTCAACATTATGGGCTTTAGAATAATAGCCCATTGTTGTCGGGTTATACACTTTTCCGATTAACAATCCTTGTATTTGTTGACCGAAACTGTTCAGTAGGTGGGTTAAAAACATATAAAAACCAAAACTAAACAATTCTTTAAACGACTTCCGTGAAAAAACAAGTGTTGGCCTCCATTTTAAATAAAACCAAAAAACCAACGCTGGAATGGCGACAGTTATCAGATTTTGCGTTACCAGTGCCCATACCCCATAACCTTTATAGGCCATAAAGATGGTAATACCAAGAGAAATAAGCGATGTGACGAGCGCAACTATGGATAAAATCTTGAAATTTAAGTTTTTCCTCAGTTGATTCTTTTGGATAATGTTAAATGCATATATAAACAATACAAGACCTTGCACACGTAACACAGAACATAATAAAGGAATATTATAAAAACGAGCAATAGCAGGCGCTAAAAAGAACAAAATGGTATACATCAACACGGCCATACCTAAATTCCAGTAGAAAATGGTGGAATAGTCTTCTTGAGTAGGTCGCTTTTTTTGAATCAAAGCCGCGCCAAATCCTCCGTCAATGAAAGATTCTGCAAGTACCATGAAAATGGATAGCATACCTATGCAGCCATAATCGTATGGTGTGAGCAATCGAGCCAAAATAATACCCGAGATAAAGGATATGCCCATGCCCATAAACCTCTGGATAGAAGTCCAAACCATGCCAGAGGCGGCTTTTTGTTTTAGATTTTTTTGTGGCATTGTTTTTTAGGGGTCAATTTTAAAGGATATATTGTGTTGATATGGAAATTTTTTGGCTATTGGCTGTTGGCAACTGGCTATTGGCAGCTCAATGAGGGAATGAAGCTTTTAAGCTTTTCGGTAAGCTGCTAGAAGCTGGAGGCTAGTAGCAGCCCTATCCAAAAGTCATTGTACTATGGTGTCGTGTCGTTTTATAAACTTCTGCCTCTGCTTCGAAATCTTAGTTATTTTATATGTACTCATTTCTATTTTTTCCAAAACTGCGTTTTACAGGGTTGGTTTTGCAAGAAAAGATGTCAATGACAAGGATAACAGTATCAGGTATTTGGCACCCTATGGCTTAGTTTTCCACAAAGAGTATCCTAACGCCAGGAAAATCGATAAGCCTTCCAATTTCAGGCATTGTGGCCAGCAAAGGAATCTGTCCATAAACCATTTGGAACAAATTTTGGCTATATTTATCACTACCGTTGCGTACGTCAAAGTAGCTTAGAATTGCTTCCAGATGATCAGTGAACTGCGGAGTGTAAAGAATCTCTAAAGCCATTCCGCAAAGCGGGCTTGGAACATTTCTTCAGTGAGACAAGTACCAACTACCAGACTCTGCTCGGCCTTTTGAACAGCTTCCTTCATATTCTCAGTCAAAATGATGCAACCATGTTCGTCAGTCGGGAACGATTCCTTGTCACCAACTTGTCTATACATTTTTCCCGTCCCAAACCTAATCAACATATCCTCTATTTGGTCCTCAAGCCATTGTTGAAGCGCCTCATCGCCGGGAACTCCGACCTTACTTGGTTAATCAAATTGTCATTCTAGGTAATACTATATGTACACATATACCCAATCGTGTTTTACTGTGCTGCAAAACACTCAACATTTACTATCCCCGTAACTCCATGTTCCTTCTGTTTATTGTCGTAGAATCTCATATATGAGTTTTCGCAGCGGTTATTTTTCAAAGTGCTAAGATACGAGTCTTTTTGAAGACAATAACGATTCAAGACACTTCACTTGCCTTCCAAAAAAACCTCCAAATAGGCGAATCTCGGTGTCAGCTAGCCTTCTTACAGTATCATTATTCTGTTATTGCCTGTTTAATTTCATCAACAGTAACATCCTCTTTCCCTAACAGATATTGGATTGTTCTTGCCCCAGACTTTAAGTCTTTGTTCAACAACGCCGATGCAAGCGAAGCAATACCTTCTTGGATAGAAATGTCAACACCCACTAGTTTTGCAATGGAAATATACAATCCCAATCCCATCGGAACATCCTCAAGCAAATAACGATGATTGATAAATGAAGGTCCCTTATTGCTTGAATCGGCAAACGAGCGAAACACAGCCATAGCATCAATGCTCAAATCCTCTTCATTGCGCCATTTTGCAGCCTCGAAGTAATCCAACGGCTCGCAATCAAAAGCTTGTAGCACCTTGTTCTTCTGTACATCGAAAGCTTTGATGACATTTACCACAGATGGCGTGAATGCTTCGCGGTACATCCAAAATTCTCCATTGCTGTACTCAATACGAGAGGCAGAGAAAAGAATGCCTATCGGGTGAACAATCATATTTGGGTTGTGGAAAGCAGATTCAAGGATGTGCTTACGGGTGTATTTGGTATTGTCAAAACATTTTGAAAGCATGTCGAGGACGTCTTGGGTATTGGCAACCGGAAGCACCGAGATGGCATTACGAGGATTGTAGAACGAAATCCTCACATATTCATTGTTGACAATACGGCCATTATATGCAGTAGTTTCCCACTCACTATAAACAACATTATTATGAATGTATTTCTTGAAAATCAAGCTACCCATATATCCTGGTACAAGGATGATGGTTTGTCCATCCCTAACGTGGGGAGCTATCAATTGGGCAACAAACTCATGCTGCAGTGTTGTCGTAGTCACCATAATGACATCTCCAAATTCGATAGCATCTTTGACATCACGGGTAATCACTGCTGGTTTCACAACATATTCCCTACCGTTACCCTGAATGGTGTCATCCTTGACTTTGAAGCTTTTTTCTTCTTGGATAATGTCGAAATATCTTCCATTGGTATTGGAAGTCTTCAACAAAGCTACCTTGTGGCCTTTTTCGTATAACTTGGCGGCATGGATAAGGCCTGAATTGCCGCAGCCAATGATCGTAAACTTCATATTATGCTAATAATTTAATAATAAAAACAAGATAAACAATAGACCCACAATAACGAGAGACATACTCAAAAAAACATTTAGGCAATTGAAACATTGGAAAAAATGATGCTATATTACACTAATCCCTCTATCATTCAACATCATTGCCACAATCATTTTGATAGAATCAAGGTGATTAAGTCCAGCTTCTATCTCTTCATCTTTTGTCGCATCATCCATATTGGGCATTCGCCTAAGCGTTTTACACGTATTGGTGAATAGAAAATCGACACATTTATCTAAAGAGTCTCTTCTAACTACGTTGTTCAAGATCTCATAGTCATAGACCATTTTATACTTCTTCAAAATGGCCGTTTTGAACAACTCCAATATCAATTTCTCGACTTGGTCGTTGGACTTAGCCGAGCGAGAATCAATTTCGTTGATGACTAAAGATTCAAAATAGTTAGATGGCATTTGGGTTGTTTATTTAAAAGAAACTATCGTTACGTGGTCTCTATTTGAGTTATTGCTGAACAAGGAGATCTATGTTCAATATTCTAGAAATGCGACCTCGATTCCTCCCGTCCTTGGAACTACCCACAAAACTCAGCCTAATCTCTCTTGAAAATATCCCGCGTGTAGACCTTCTCCCGCACGTCGTCTAAGCAGCTGTCGTAGCGGTTGGCGATGATGGCCTGGGACTGGGATTTGAACTGGGCAAGGTCGTTGACAACGAGGCTGCCGAAGAAGGTGCTGCCATCTTCGAGGGTGGGCTCGTAGATGATGACCTGCGCGCCTTTGGCCTTGATGCGCTTCATCACCCCCTGTATGGCGCTCTGGCGGAAATTGTCGGAGTTG
>JAEEGL010217242.1_pt1 | contig 46495 bp, 34 predicted proteins | sample 9134231 | NCBI WGS metagenome assembly JAEEGL01 (sample SAMN16246548, study PRJNA631951) | gut metagenome | biome: gut microbiome; feature: rumen; material: fiber-attached | host: Bos | place: Iran: Karaj | collected 2018-10
CGGCGAAAGGTTCAGTGGTCATAAATAAGCCGTATGAAAGACCGTGCCGAAAACATAAGAAAGGTGATAGAGTATCTGATGGCTGACTGTCATGTCTGCCATCAGATGCCTTCCTCGTTGGAAGAGCGACAGCGGATGATGCGGGCATTGATGAACGTATGGGAACCAAGGGACATCAGTCCTGAATTTCTCGCCATGCAGGATGCCGAACTACAGATGCAGCGGGAGGACAAGGGAGTGGTATCGCTCGACGAGATTAGAAAAGGTAATCATAATTCTCAATTTTCAATTCTCAATTCTCAATTAAAGCTCTGGCAGGGCGACATCACTCGCCTGCGCGTCGATGCCATCATAAATGCTGCCAATGCTCAGGCCTTAGGCTGCTGGGTACCGCTGCACAATTGTATCGACAACTGCATCCATTCAGCCGCCGGCATACAGTTGCGCAAGGAGTGTGCCGACATCATGCAAGGGCGGCTACTGCGGACGGGCGAAGCATTTATCACACGAGGGTATAACCTGCCCGCCAAGCATGTGATACATACCGTAGGGCCGATAATCGAAGCCGGCATCCCGACCAAGCAGCAGGAGGAGCAACTAGCGCAGTGCTACCGCTCCTGCCTCGACCTGGCCGAGCAGCACCACTTGGAGAGCATCGCCTTCTGCTGCATTTCCACAGGCGTGTTCCACTTCCCCAACCAGCGGGCAGCGGAGATTGCCGTCGAGACCGTTCACGCCTGTCCCCGGCATAGCGTCAAGACCGTTGTGTTCAACGTATTTTTAGACAAAGACTATGACATCTACAGCAAACTTCTCACAGCGACTGTCTGAACTTTACCGTCTGTTGGCCGATGCCGACTATGTGCTCATCGGGGCAGGGGCAGGCCTCTCTGCCGCTGCCGGACTCGACTATGCGGGCGAGGACTTCCTCCATGAGTTCCACGAGTGGACGGAGCGTTACGGCATCACCGACCTCTACTCGTCGTCGTTCTATCCCTTCGCGACCGAGGAGGAACGCTGGGCCTGCTGGGCCAAGCACATCTGGTTCGCCCGCTATCGTCCCGGAGCGATGCCGCTCTACCGGCAACTGCTGGACACGGTAAAGGACAAGGACTATTTCGTTATCACCACCAATGTCGATGGGCAGTTCGAGAAAGCCGGCTTCGATCGTGACCGCATCTTTGCCACGCAGGGCGACTATGCCCTCTTCCAGCCCGCAAGCGGATACCCCAAGCGCCTATATAATAATAAGGAGTGGGTGAGCCGAGCCCTGCCAGCCATCCGCGACTGCCGCATACCATCGGAACTCATCCCCCGCACGCCCGATGGCCAGCCCGTCTCGATGAACCTCCGTTGCGACGACACCTTCGTGGAGGATGACCACTGGCACCATCAGGCCGACCGCTACCAGCAGTTCGTGCAGCGTGCGAATGACAAACGCCTCCTGCTCTTGGAGTTTGGAGTAGGCTTCAACACCCCCGTCATCATCCGCTTCCCCTTCGAGCGTATGGCCGCCACGCTGCCTCATGCCCACCTCGTCCGCTTCAACCGCGACTATCTGCAACTGATGAATCCAGATGCCGCAAACCATACCACCATATTCACTGAAGGCATCTCTGAAATTCTAAAATCCAAAGTAAAATGAAAAAGATTCTTTCTATCGCCCTTGCAGCCATGACGCTTACAGGTTGTACAAACAACAATACGCCAATGCAGGAAGTTGAAGTTGCCAACGAGAAACTCACAGACTGCAACCTCACTTTCTCAGGCATCCACTTCACCAAGGCCCTGAACGGTGCCGACAGCCAGGTGACAGACTCGGCAGGTGTCGTCACCTTCCGCGCCAAGCCCCATGCCGACTACTTCAACGACCCCAACGACGGGAAGCTGTCGCAGTCGAACGGTGCCGTGCTGCTGACCGAGGTTGACAACACCAAGCCCTTCACGTTCAAAGCCCGTCTGAAGCCCGGCTTCACCCCCGACGGCCTTTATAATGCCGCCGCCCTCTTCGTCTTTGATTTCTTCTCGGCCTTTGCTGCCAATGCTTCATAATCAAGCTGATTGGCTGCAATATTCTGCACGCTTTTTCGTGCACCTGCATATTGGATAAAGGTCTCATGAATAAACTTGATGGCTTCACTTTCCAACAGGAACATATACTCTTTGCAGCGTTCCCTGACGTAAAGAATCTGCAAAGATAAGCGGAGCCTGTACCATATTCCCGTACATTTGGCGTAAAAGATATTAAATGCACGGAAATAGTCAGTTTTTTCTGAAAACGTGCTTTTCGTTCTGGGGAAAAGTGCTATTTTTGTAGCGGAAATCAACGAATAACAGAAAGGAGACTATGTAATGAAAACGGAAGAACTACGTGAATTGATGGGCCTGCTGGAGGAGGCAGGCGTGAGTGCAGAACTGTGCGACACGCCCGTGAGGGTGAGCGCATTATCGGCAGTGTGCGGGGTGCCGAAGGAGATAGGCGATGACGACCTGGACGACTACATCCTCCTGCCCAAGGCACTGGTGGGGAGGCACCCCGTGATGATGATTCCTGCCGAGGGGGACTCGATGGCTGGGGCGGGCATCGCGCCGGGCGACTCGCTGCGCGTGTGCTTCTGCATGGAGGCCAACGACGGGGACATCGTGCTGGCATGGATGGACGGACGGTGCACGGTGAAGACGTTCTTCACCGACGACGAGGGACGCCGGTGGCTGGTGCCGCAGAACGACAACTACGACGCCATACTGCTGACGGAGGAGATGAACGCGCGCGTGCTGGGCGTGGTGCTGGGTGTGGAGAAGACGTCGCCCCGCGTGCAGACGCGCACGCTGATGCAGTCAGTCCGGCGCACGCTGAACCACCATCGGGCAGCAAAGAGGCTGTCGGACGACGAGGTGAACAGGCTGATTGTCTCCATTGGCGATGAGGTTGCCCACGCACGGCAATGGTTTGCCGTCTACAAGGCGATGTCGGAATATGGCGTGATTGACGAGGGGGATTATCAGGGTTTTTGCGGGCGTGTGCGCAAGACGGTGCCTACCCACGGGCATCTGCCGGAGGCAAGGGAGGTGGCGCGTATGGAGGTGCAGAGTTTCTCGAAGCCCGTGGCCATGTGGGCAGAGGCGAACGCTCCTGTCAGCGGCACGCGCTTCCGAGACTACCTGCGCATTGCCCTGACGATGAAGGATTACTTGGCGGGGAAGTGCTGAAGGGCTTGGCGGAAAACTCCCACCCAAACTCCCCAAAACTCCCACAAAAACGGGCGTTTTTCTGAAAAACTCCCACCGAGAACCGAAAAAGGGGCAAAACTCCCACCCAAACTCCCCAAAACTCCCACCCGACGGACGATTTTTCCGTCGGGTTTTTTATTGTCCGTACCTTTGCATCGGATTTGAAACGGTGCGCACCCCAGAGAATCCGGCATGATTCATTAACCCTCTAAAAAAACAAACAAAACATGAAGATTTCAGCAACCATCAAGATGATCGGCGCCCTCAGGGAGGGCGTCAGCAAGACCACCGGCAACCCCTACAAGGCTATGGACGTGCTCGTTGAGTGGGCAGACGGTGACTTCTACCAGCGCCAGATGGCAATGGTATCGGGCGAGCATGCCTCGCAGTTCCTTGCCCAAGGCATCCGCACGGGCGACGTCGTGGACGCGGACATCCAGCTCACTACCGACAGCTGGGGCACCCGCGTGTATAACAAGGCCATCCTGAGGAACGTAATTAAGAATTAAGAATTAAGAGTTAAGAGTTAAGAAAAAATGCTCTCAAGCGTAGCGTTCAAATAATTGTCAATTGTCAATTATCAATTAACGACTACCTCGTTAAGAGTTAAGAGTTAAGAATTAAGAGTTAAGAGTTAAGAGTTAAGAATTAAGGATTCGTAGTTGAAAGATTCCTGTGTTCAAAAAAAATTATTGTTTAACATCATTATTCCAAAAACATTATGAAAAATGATATTCGTTTGGAGTTAGGTAATGTCCGCCGCGCGTCTGTTCGCGCCACGCAGGACGAGTTTGGTAACGAGGAGCTTATCGTGCGCCTCTACAACGAGACGGACCGTCGGAAGCCCGCGCCGGTGTTCAGCACCATGCACGGCACGCTCAGGCGCTACAAGTCGAAATGGATTGCGGAGTTCCAGTTCGCACCCGGCATGCGCCCCGAGGAGATTGCCGACTGCCTGGAGGAGGAAGCCAGCGACATGGCCGACTGGCTGGCGTTTGACTACGTTGATAACAAGCATACTGCAGCGTAGACTATGGCAACGTTCGACTTTTTCCGTAATGTACGTTCCACCGGCGTCATCTGCACGCGCACTCTCTTTGAGGGTGCCGTGCAGGCGCCCGCCCTGCGCAAGCTGCTGGCACAGATTGCTGCCGAGACGGACGACGAGCGCCGCGGGGAACTGAAGAAGCGTCTGCCCATCGTGACGTGGCAGGCGCACTTCCCGGGCGGGCGCCGCAAGAATGCCGATGCCCAGCCGAGCGGGCTCTTCATGGTGGACATCGACCACGTGGACAACCCAAAGGGTCTGTATGAGGAGAGGATAAAGCCGCTAATTAAGAGACCCACCCCCGCCCCCTCCCGTGAGGGAGGGGAGGCTCTCCCCCTCACGGGGGAGCGGGGAGAGGGTCTTCTCCTCCCCATCCTTGCCGTGCATCTGACGCCCTCGACAAAGGGCTTGCGCATTGTGGCGGTGTGTGACCCTGCCCTTGACATCGCGGGCAACCAGCAGCGCGTGGCTGACGTGCTGGGCGTGGAGATTGACAGCGTCTGCAAGGACTTGGCACGCAGCTCGTTCCTTGTCAGCAAGGAGTATTTTTACTATCTGGATGAAGCCATCTGGAAACCCACCCCCAAAACCTCAAGACCCACCCCCTGCCCCTCCCGTGAGGGAGGGGAGGAAGACCCCTCTAAATCTCCCCGTGAGGGGAGACTTGTTAGCGCAGAGTCACCGCGCAGCCCACTCCCCTCCATCACGGGAGGGGTCGGGGGTGGGTCTTCTCTCCCCCTTACGGGGGAGCAGGGAGGGGGTCTTCTTTCTTATTTGGGCATCCCATATAGTGTGATTATTAAAAAGTGGTGGGATATTCACTACGGGGGACAGGAGCCGGTGCACTCGAACCGCAACACGCTGACCTTCGAGCTGGCGTGCGCCCTCAGGCACATCACGGGCTTCTCGCGCGAGCTGCTGGACCGCATCATCCCCTGCTACGACGGCTTCCCCGAACAGGAGAAACTGGCCTGCATCGACAGCGCCCTGAAGGAGCGCATCACCCGCATGCCCCCGCGTCTGCACCAGGTGCTGCTGAGCATCAAGGCCGAAAACGCCGACAACCTGCGTCTCGTCCGTGCCATCGACGAGGCCGAGGAGCAGGACGAGCAGCACTACATCAACCGCATCCCCTCTGCCGCCCTGCCCATGGGCGTGCGCGACTCGCTGGAGGGCCTGCCCCGTACCATGGCGCTGCCCGCCCTCATAGGCATCGGGCCCATGATAGGCGCGCTGGCAACGGGCGTACGCCTGGACGTGCACGGCGACCTCCGTCACCTCAACCTCACCGCCTACATCGTGGGCGAGGCGGCATCGAACAAGAGCAAGCTGGACGCGCTGTACCTCCTGTGGATGGGCAAGCTCATCCGCGAGGACGACGAGGCGCTGAAGCAGGAGCAGGAGTTCATCCGCCTGCGCGAACAGCGCAAGAACGCCAAGGAGCAGCCCAAGGACCCGCAGGTGCTGGTGCGCTGCCAGAGCCTCCGCACCTCCATCGCCCAGCTGCTCACGCGTCTGCAGCAGAGCCAAGGCAAGCACCTCTACAGCTACACCTCGGAGGCGGACCAGCTGTCGCAGAACAGCTCGGCAGCGTGGGCGAACACGTCGGTCCTCCAGCGCGATGCGTACGACAACAGCGCCTACACCACCGACTTCGCCAACGGCAAATCGACAGGTGTCGTCATCCACAAGGTGCTGTGGAACATGACACTCTGCTGCACGCCCGACGCGCTCTACCGCGCACACCGCAACTACACCAACGGTGCCATCACGCGTCTGGCGCTTGCCCGCACGCCCGACAACACCTACGCCCCGCTTGCCGACGCGGTGCAGCGCAGCCCGCAGGCCGAGCGTAACATCGCCCGCGTGGCTGAGGTGCTGGAACTGATGCAGGGCGACGTCTGCCTGCCCCTGCTGGAGGAGCGCTGCCGCGCGTGGCTGGAGCGCATCCGCCTGGAGACGCTGAAGAACGACGACCGTGTGAAGGCGCGCCTGCGCATGCGTGCCCCGGTGACAGCCATGCGCTACACCGTGTGCTTCATGCTCTGCGCCCATGCCGAGGCGCTGCTGCGCCAGCTCGACGACTGCGAGGGCGAACGCCCCGCATGGGCCGACGGCTGCCAGACAGCCAAGGAGTACCTGGAGGCGCACACGGACACGCTGAACGACGCCCTGCAGGCCTACCAGACGCCCGACATGCTGACGCTCTTCGACACCCTGGCCGACTACACGCTGGACATGCTGCTGCACTACTTCCGCACCCGCATCGAGGCCGCCTACGAAGCCGCCGACTACCCCTCAGGCGAGCGCGAAAGGACAGGAAAGAACGACTCGTATTTCAGCCGTTTACCTACGGATTTCACCTTGGCAGACGCTATTGCCGTCCGCGGTGCCAACGGGAGTTACAACGCTACCTACATGATGCTGCGCAACTGGATGAAGCAGGGCCTTGTGGTGAGGACAGACCGAGGGAAATACCGCAAGATAGAAAAAACTGTCATCACTGGAAGTGCTGCATGACAACCCTACCAAAAAATCCCACGAAAATGTCGTGGGATTTTTTTGGAACTTCGGAAAAATAGGCTTATCTTCGCAGTATGAATAGTCGGCTCATCATCTACAAGGCGTCGGCGGGGTCGGGAAAGACCTTCACGCTGGCTGCAAACTACATCAGCTACCTGCTGGCAAACCCCGAGGCATACCGCCATCTGCTGGCAGTGACGTTTACCAACAAGGCCACGGGCGAAATGAAGGAGCGCATCCTGAGCCAGCTCTACGGCATCAGCCACGGCCTGCCGGAGTCGGACGACTACCTCAGGGCTGCCATCGCCATGAGGGGTCTGAAGGGCGACGAGGCCACGCTGCGCACAAGGGCGGGACAGGCGCTGACGTCGCTGCTGCATAACTTCTCGGCCTTCCGCATCGAGACCATCGACTCGTTTATGCTGAGCATCCTGCGCGGACTGGCGAAGGAACTGGAACTGGGACACGGCATGGAGATTGAACTGGACACGACTCGCGTGACACGCGAGGGAGTGCACGACTTCATAGAGGGCCTGCAACTGGACTCGCCCGAGATGGTGCCGCTGATGGACTTCATGGAGAGCAGCATCGACGACGCAGCAGGCTGGGACGTGACGAAGTCGCTCCGCTCGTTTGCCGAAAACCTCCACAAGGAGACCTTCCTGCGCCACAGCGACGAGATGGAGGAACTGATACGCCAGCAGCCTGAGGTCTTCGCCAACCTGAAGAAATCGCTGAACATGAGGGAGCAACGGGCGAAAGAGGACTGCAAGACGACGGCGCAGGCGTTCTTCGACCTGTGCGAGCGCCTAGGGGCAACGATGGACGACTTCAACAAAAAGAGCAATAGCCCCTACCCCGTCTTCCAAGCCATCATGGAGGGCAGCACGCCCGAGATCACGGAGGCAAAAAAGAAGTACGCCACAGGCGAAAAGCCGTGGGGAAACTCAAGGTCGCCCCTGCGCGCAGCGATTGACGCAGAGAGCGACACGCTGTGCCACATGTTGCAGACGCTTATCGGCGTGCAGCACACGCTGAACACCCTCGGGCTTGTCCGCAGGAACCTATACCAACTGCAACTGCTCGGCAGCATCGACGCGAAGATTGCCGAGACGTGCCGGAGGGACAACCGCTTCCTGCTGGCCGACACGTGCCTGATGCTGATGAAGATGGCGTCGGGGCCGGGCGACACGGCGTTCATCTACGAGAAGACGGGCACGACGATAGACCACATCCTCATCGACGAGTTTCAGGACACGAGCGGCCTGCAATGGGCCAACTTCCGTCCGCTGCTAGCCGAGAACGCCGCACGGGGCAAGCAGGGCCTCATCGTGGGCGACGTCAAGCAGGCCATCTACCGCTGGCGCAACAGCGATGCCGACATCATGGCGCGTCAGGTGGAGGACGATATGCGTACTGCCGAGCCGCACACCAAGACGCTGCAGATGAACCGACGCAGCCGACAGCGCATCGTGGAGTTCAACAACCGATTCTTCACCACCCTTGTGGAGCGGCTGACGGAGAGCGCTACCCCCTCAGCGCAAACCGCTGACCTCATAAAGAGTGCCTACAGCGACGTGGAGCAGGAGTGGAAGCCCGAGAACACGGGGGGATGTGTGAAGATTCTCGAAATGCCGAATGAGGACCGTCCTGAGGCTGTGGCAGCGCAGGTGGTGGAGTTGCTCGACGAGGGCGTCCCCCCCAATGAGATTGCCATCCTCACACGCAAGAACTTCGAGATTGGCCTGTTGGCAGAGTGGTTTGAGACGCACCCCGAGGCGCTGACGCCGTACACGGTGCGGATAGTGTCGGGCGAGGCGTACCACCTGGAGTCGTCCGATGCCGTGCGGATGCTGGTGGCTGCCATGCGCTGGGTGAAGGACGAGGACGACATTGTGTCGCTGGCGCAGGTGGGCATAGGCTATCACCGCCTGGTGGCTGCCGACGGGCTGGAGATAACGGACGTCCTCGCCCTGAAAGAGAGCCGCTACGGCCTGCCCGATGCCTTTGCCACGCAGCACGACACGCTGGCAGCACAGCCCCTGGGCACACTGGCCTACTCGCTCTACGACGCGCTGGAGATGCGGCGCATGAAGGGACAGGCGGCATGGATGCAGACGTTCTTCGACACGGTGCAGAAGTTTGCCTCGAAGAAGGAGGGCACGCTGGGCAACTTCCTCGATGAGTGGGACGACACACTGTGCAAGGTAGCCATTCCCTCGGGCGAGGCCGACGGCATTGTGGGCATGACCTTCCACAAGGCAAAGGGACTGGAGTTCCACTCGGTCATCATCCCCTACTGCGACTGGAAGTTGGAAAAAAAACCAAGCAAAGACACGCAGTGGGTGGAGGTGGACCCGGAGGCCTACGAGGGCATGACGTGCCTGCCCGTGAACCGCCTGAAAGTCATGGAGGAATCGGACTTTGCCGAGGCGTACGACAGGGAGACGGGGCAGATATGGCTGGACAACCTCAACCTGCTCTACGTGGCGTTCACGCGCCCGAAAAACAACCTCATCATCATGAAAAACCCACCTTCGAACACGCTGAGCACCATTGCAGGCTTCGTTGAGCTGGGATTGACATCAGTTAGCGGGGAGCAGTTAGCGGAGAGTGAGGAAAACAACGCTAACCCCTCAACGCTAACCGCTAACCCCATAACCGCTAACCCCAACCCCCTCCTGCCCCACTCGGAGGAGCTGGGCGTGGGCTTCCACGCAGAACCCCTGCGGCTGACGTTCCGACAGTCGAACCGCTCGAAGACCTACATCAACCGAGGCGACGACAGCCCCCTGAGCGAGTTCATTGAGCAGGGCAACCTGCTGCACGAGGTGTTTGCCCGCATCCGCACGGCTACCGACGTGCCGCGCGCCGTGGACGACCTGTTCACGCAGGGCATCATCAACAAGGCCCAGCGCACGGAGATTGCCGAGTTCGTCAGCCAGGCCGTGCAACAGCCCGGAGCGAGCGACTGGTTCAGCGGCAAGTATGAACTGTTCAACGAGTGCACCATCCTCACCACAGCGGCCGACGGCACGGTGAAGCAGCTCCGCCCGGACCGCGTGATGCGCGCCGAGGGACGCACGGTGGTGGTGGACTTCAAGTTCGGACAGCCCCACGCAGAGCACAAGCGGCAGGTGGGCAACTACATGCAACGGCTTCGGGAGATGGGCTTCGAGGGCGTCGAGGGCTATCTCTGGTATGTGAAACAACAAAACATCGTATGCGTATGACACCGTTCCTCTCCCTTGTGGCGCACGACCTATATGCCAAGCTGCACGGCAACCTCTCGCACACCGTCGTGGTCTTCCCGGGCAAGCGCGCCAGCCTGTTCTTCGACCAACACCTGCTGGCAGAGAGCGGGGGGCAGCCCCTGTTTGCCCCGACGTACATGACGCTGGGCGAACTGTTCGGCAGCCTCACCGACCTACGCACCGACGACACCATACGCCTCGTGTGCCTGCTGCACCGGCACTTCGAGCAATGCACGGACAAGCACGAGAGCATCGACAGCTTCTACACCTGGGGCGAGTTGCTGCTTGCCGACTTCGACGACATCGACAAGAACCTCGTCAACCCCGACATGCTGTTCCGCAACCTGAAGAACTACAAGGAACTGTCGTCGTCAACCGACTTCCTCACCGACGAACAGCGCGAGGTGCTGGAGCGATTCTTCGACGGATTCCACGCCTCGGAGGGGAGGTCGGAGGTCAGGAAGAACTTCCTCCGCATCTGGGAGGCTATGGCACCCATCTACCACGCGTTCCGCGAGGGGCTGAGGGCCGAAGGGCGCGCCTACGAGGGGCAGCTGTTCCGCGACGTGGTGGAGCACTTCGACGCCTCGCGCCTCGCAGCCGAGCGGTATGTCTTTGTGGGCTTCAACGTGCTGAGTGCCGTGGAGCGGCGTCTGCTTGACCTCATACGCGACGAGGGGAAGGCGCTGTTCTACTGGGACTACGACCACTACTACCTGGACAATCCGGCTGCCGAAGCCGGCACGTTCATCCGCATGGACATGCACCAGTATGCCAATGCGCTGGACGAGGCTGCCCTTGCCGACGTGAACCCCTACGACAACCTGCGCCGTCTGCCCCGCATCGACATCGTCAGCGCGCCCTCCGACAACGCCCAGGCGAGCTTTGTGCACGACTGGCTGCACGACAACCTCACCAAGGAGAGGGAGCAGGAGACGGCCGTGGTGCTGGCTGACGAGAAACTTATCATGCCCGTGCTGCACGCCCTACCGATGGACCACATCAACGACATCAACGTCACCATGGGCATGCCCATGACGGAGACGTCGGTCTATCAGTTCCTGACAGGGCTGCTGGAGGAGTTTGAGGCATGCGGGAACGATGCCGACAGGAGTGCTGACGTGGAGGAGCTGCAGCACATGACCGAGGCTATCGACGCGAAAGGACTGGAGATGAAGCGACTGGAGCACCGCCTGCAAGAGGAGGAGGAAGCCCTCTACCGCGCCCATCTGGCTGTGAACAGCCTCATCCGCCTGGTGAGCGAGGGCACGCTGAGAGGCTCGCACAGGCTCATCGTGCGCCTGCTGTCAACGATTCTGCGCGGCACCACCATCCCCTTCCATGGCGAGCCGGCGCGGGGCCTGCAGGTGATGGGCGTGCTGGAGACGCGCAACCTCGAATTCAGGCACCTGCTGCTGCTCTCGACAAACGAGGGAATGCTGCCCAAGGCGCCTCAGGAGACGTCGTTCATCCCCTTCTCGCTGCGCAAGGCGTTCGGACTTACGACCATCGAGCGGCAGACGGCCGTCTATGCCTACTACTTCTACCGCCTCATACAGCGCGCCGAGCGGGTGACGCTGGTCTACAACAACGGCACAAACGGCCTGGACAAGAAGATTCCCTCGCGCTTTGTCACTCAATTGGAGGTGGAGTTCCCGGGGGGGATTCGGCACTTCGCCTTGCAGTCGGAAAACCTCACATCCCCCACGCTGCCCATCGAAGTGATGCCGACTGCCGAGACACGGCGCAAGCTGGCAAGGCGATTCTCGCGCAGCGTGCTGTCGCCCTCAGCGATAAAAGACTACTACACGTGCCGACTGAAGTTCTACCTAAAGTACATCGAGGGGCTGAGGTTCGACAAGGAGGACACCGATGAGGTGGACGAGAGGCAGTTCGGGAACATCTTCCACGACAGCGCCGAGCTGGCCTACAAACGGCTTACCGAGGCGGGCAACGTCGTGCAGCGGAAGGACCTGCTGAGCCTGGCAACAGACGAGGCTGCCCTGCGCGAGATAGTGCGGCAGGCGTTCTGCAAGGCGTACTGGAAGACGGAGACCGACGATGACATCCACTACACGGGCATCCACCTCATCCACTTCAGGGCCGTCTGCAAGTACCTGAAGCAGCTGCTGCACCTTGACGCGGCGCGCGCCCCCTTCACCTACATCCGGAGCGAGCTGCCTGTGAACGGGTCTGTCAAGGTCTCAACCGAAGATGGTCTTGTCGCTATTCAACTGGGAGGGCGCATAGACCGTCTGGACGAGAAAGAGGGCACCCTGCGCATCATCGACTACAAGACAGGGAGCGAGAAGAGCAATAATACTATAAATAATAGTGTGACGAGCGTTGCAGAGCTGTTTGACCACGACGTGTCGAAGAGGAAAGAGAAGGTCTTTCAGACGTTTTACTACGCCTGGCTGCTGAAGAAAAACATTGCAGGCATACCGGAATTGCAGGCGTTCAAGGGTGCCCGCATCTCCCCTGCCCTGCTCTTCGTCCGCAGCATGTTCAATGCCGACTACGCCCCTTCCATCCAGTTAAACAACAACACTGTCACGGACTTCGGCGCAGAGGTGTATGAGGAGTTCGACAAACGGATGCAGGCGCTGCTGAACGAGATTTTCAACCCCGACGCTCCCTACACGCAAATCGAGAAAGAAGACGATTGCAAATACTGCGACTTCTGCGCCATCTGCGGCAGAAAGCCGAAGGATTTTACTACTTGACATTTCACGTCTATGATTTCAGAATATCAACTCCGCATCTTGCCGCAGCAGGCCTACAACGAGCAGTCTGTGAAGGACTACATCGCCCACACCTACGGGCTCGACATCCGCACCATCCACGCCGTGCGTGTGCTGAAGCGCAGCATCGATGCCCGCCAACGACAGATATTCGTTAACCTCAGCGTCAGGGCGTACATCAACGAACTGCCTGCGGACGACGAATATGTCCATACCGACTACCCCAATGTGGAAGGCCGTCCGCCAGTCGTTGTCGTGGGAGCAGGTCCTGGAGGATTGTTTGCTGCGCTGCGTCTCATCGAGCTGGGCTTCCGCCCCATCGTCGTAGAGCGGGGCAAGGACGTCCACACCCGCAAGAAGGACATCGCCCGCATCAGCCGAGAGCACACCGTCGACCCCGAATCGAACTACAGTTTCGGCGAGGGAGGAGCGGGTGCCTACAGCGACGGAAAGCTCTACACCCGCAGCAAGAAGCGCGGTAGCGTGGAGAAGATTCTCAACGTCTTCTGCCAGCACGGCGCCTCGGTGTCGATCCTCTCCGACGCGCACCCCCACATCGGCACCGACAAGCTGCCCCGCGTGATTGAGAACATGCGCAACACCATCCTGGGCTGTGGTGGAGAGGTTCACTTCGAGACGAAGATGACAGGGATACTCATAGAGAAGGAGTGCGTCGCAGGGGTGGAGTGCGAGGGAGGAAAGACATTTCGCGCCCCTGCCGTCATCCTTGCCACAGGACACTCGGCGCGCGACGTCTATCGCTGGCTGTACGCCAATGGCGTGGAGATTGAGGCAAAGGGCATTGCCGTAGGCGTCAGGCTGGAGCACCCTGCTGAACTCATAGACCAGATTCAGTACCACAACAAGAACGGGCGCGGGCGCCACCTGCCTGCGGCGGAGTACAGCTTTGTCACTCAGGTGGATGGGCGGGGCGTCTATTCCTTCTGCATGTGTCCGGGAGGCTTTGTGGTGCCTGCTGCCTCGGGGCCCGAGCAGGTAGTCGTCAACGGCATGTCGCCCTCGGGGCGCAACGGACGCTGGAGCAACGCCGGCATGGTCGTGGAGATCCATCCGGAGGACATTCAGAAAATTAAAAATGAGGAATTAGGAATGAGGAATGATGTTGTAGATGACTGCGCTGCACAACCCATTTCTAAATCCTCATTCCTAATTCCTAATTCTCCCTCTCCCCTCGCCGTCCTGGAGTTTCAGGAACAGCTTGAGCGCTTAGCGTGGCAGCAGGGAGGGATGCGTCAGACAGCTCCGGCACAGCGCATGGGGGATTTCGTGCATCGGAAACTCTCCTACGACCTTCCCTCCAGCAGCTACAGCCCGGGGCTGATATCGTCGCCCCTGCACTTCTGGATGCCTGAATTCATTGCAAGCCGCCTACAGCAGGGCTTCGAGCACTTCGGGCGTCAGAGCCGGGGATTCCTCACCAACGACGCCTGCCTCATCGGCGTGGAGACGCGCACCTCCTCCCCCGTCCGCATCATACGCGATAAAGAAACCCTGCAGCACGTACGTCTGCAGGGGCTCTTCCCTTGCGGTGAAGGGGCAGGATATGCGGGAGGCATCGTCTCAGCCGCTATAGACGGAGAGCGATGTGCCGAAATGGCAGCCAGTTATTCCTCGTCGTCACGCAACGACGTGGAGGCACGCACGGTGACGGTACGGTTGTAGCAGGCAAACATGCCCTTGACAGCCTCCTTGTTCTTCACAGGCGTAAAGACGCTTACCACAGGCACTACCACCAGCCCGAGCAGCATGGCAAGCACGCCGGCATTGATGGGCGACGAGAAGTAGGGATTGAGGAACGTGTGCCCCGTGAAGGTGCCGTACATGCAGCCGCACATCACACCCACACCCACAATGAAGCTGGCCCACACGGCAGCGGGCGAGGTGCGCTTCCAGTACAGCCCGTAGAGGAACGGAGCCAGGAACGCGCCAGCCAGAGCACCCCAAGAAATACCCATCAGCTGGGCAATGAACGTGACAGAGCTCTTCGCCTGCACGATAGCCAGCACACTCGACACGATGATGAAGAACAACACCAGCAGACGGATGCAGAGCAGCTGCGAGGATTCCTTCATCGTCTTTCCGCCTCGCGACACGGCAGGCGAAATGATGTCGAGCGTCAGCGTGGAGCCCGACGTCAGCACCAGCGACGAGAGCGTGGACATGGACGCGGAAAGCACCAGAATGATAACCACACCAATCATCACATCGGGCAGCGAAGCCAGCATGGAGGGGATGATGCTGTCGTACACAGGTGTGCCGGCAGCGGTATATTCAATGGCTGAGCCGTAAAGCTGTCCGAAGCCGCCTAGGAAGTAACAGCCTCCAGCCACGATGAGTGCGAAGAACGTCGAGATGAACGTGCCCTTGCGGATGGCAGCCTCGTCGCGGATGGCGTAGAACTTACCTACCATCTGCGGCAGACCCCATGTGCCCAGCGACGTCAGCAGCACCACACCCAGCAGGTAGATGGGCTGTGGTCCGAAGAAGGAGACAAACGCTCCGTTCAGGTTGGGCGCTGCCTCGGAGGGGAGCTGCGACAGACGTGCCACAGCCTCGCTGAAGCCCCCGTTGCCATTCAGCACAGCCATCACCACGGCGCAGATGCCCACCAGCATGATGATGCCCTGAATGAAGTCGTTGACAGCCGTTGCCATATAGCCGCCCAGCAGCACGTAGGCGCCTGTCAGCACAGCCATGCCTACCACACACCACGTGTAGTCGATGCCAAACGCCATGCCGAAAAGGCGCGAGAGGCCGTTGTAGAGCGAAGCCGTGTAGGGCACGAGGAAGATGAAGACGATGACCGAGGCTGCCACCTTGAGGGCTGTGGAGCCGAAACGCTGCCCGAAGAAGTCGGGCATGGTGGCGCTCTGGAGATACTGCGTCATCAGCCTCGTGCGACGTCCCAGGATGCGCCACGCCAGCAGCGAGCCAATCAGCGCATTGCCCAAGCCAATCCACGTGGCAGACATACCGTACTTCCAGCCGAACTGTCCCGCATAGCCCACGAAGATAACCGCCGAGAAATACGACGTGCCAAACGCAAACGCCGTGAGCCACGAGCCCACGTTACGTCCGCCCAGCACGAATCCCTGCACACCTGCCGCACTCTTACGGCAATACCATCCCACGCCAATCATCACGGCGAAGAACACAATCAGAAGAATAATCTTCACTACCATAATTCCTAATACCTTTTTGATAATTTGAAAAAAACTGGGCAAAAGTACTATAAAAAACCGACATACAGCCCACTTTTTCTTTCTTTTTTACGTTTTCAGCCCATTTTTCGTTTTCCAGCACATACTTGGCAGTCGCAAAACAAGGTTAAAAACGCAAATATGTTTGGCATTTCGTCCGTCTTGCACTATCTTTGCATTTTCTATGGACTTTGAACTTATCAGCAATTATGCCCCGACGGGCGACCAGCCTGAGGCTATCCAGCAACTGACAGAGGGGGTGCTGAACGGCACGCCTGCGCAGGTGCTGCTGGGCGTAACAGGCTCGGGCAAGACGTTTACCATTGCTAACGTCGTTGCGCAGGTGGGGCGCCCTACCCTCGTCCTCAGCCACAACAAGACGCTGGCTGCGCAGCTCTACACCGAGTTCAAGGGCTTCTTCCCCCACAACGCGGTGGAGTACTACGTGAGCTACTACGACTACTACCAGCCCGAGGCCTACCTGCCCCAAACCGACACATATATTGAAAAAGACCTCTCCATCAACGACGAGATTGACAAGCTGCGCCTCTCGGCGCTGAGCGCCCTGCTGTCAGGACGAAAGGACGTGATTATCGTCAGCTCCGTCAGCTGCATCTACGGCATGGGCAACCCTTCGGACTTCTACGACAACGTCATCGAGGTGCGCGTAGGGCAGAGGATGGACCGCAGCGTGCTGCTCAGAAGGCTTGTCGACAGCCTCTACGTGCGCAACGACCTGGAGCTGAACCGCGGAAACTTCCGCGTGAAGGGCGACACGGTGGATATCTGGCTTGCCTACAGCGATGCTGTCATCCGCATCCAGTTCTGGGACGACGACATCGAAGCCATCGAGGAGCTTGACCCCGAGAGCGGCATGCGCCTCACGGAGTACGACAGCTACAAAATCTATCCTGCCAATCTGTTTATGACAAGCCAGGACAGTACCCTCCGCGCCATCCACCAGATTGAGGACGACCTGAGGGAGCGCGTCGACTACTTCTACAGCGTGGGGCGCCCCCTCGAAGCCAAGCGTCTGCACGAGCGCGTCACCTACGACATGGAGATGCTGCGCGAGCTGGGGCATTGCTCGGGCATCGAGAACTACAGCCGTTACTTCGACGGACGTCCCCCAGGCAGCCGTCCCTACTGCCTGATGGACTTCTTTCCCAAAGACTTTCTGATGGTTATCGACGAAAGCCACGTCAGCGTACCCCAGCTCCACGCCATGTACGGAGGCGACAGGGCTCGCAAGACAAACCTCGTGGAATACGGCTTCCGCCTGCCTGCGGCGCTGGACAATCGCCCGCTGAAGTTCGACGAATTCAAGGAGCTTGTCCACCAGACCATCTACGTCAGCGCCACGCCGGCAGACTACGAGCTGCAGGAGAGTGAGGGCGTCGTCGTGGAGCAGGTCATCCGTCCCACAGGGCTTCTCGACCCCGTTATCGAGGTGCGTCCTACGGAAAATCAGATTGACGACCTCATGGAAGAGATCCGCATCCGCACCGAGCGGCACGAACGCACCCTCGTCACGACGCTTACCAAGCGCATGGCCGAGGAGTTGACGGAGTACCTCTCGGACTACGGCGTGCGTTGCAACTACATCCACAGCGACGTGGATACAATGGACCGTGTGGAGATAATGAACGACTTGCGCCGAGGGGAGTACGATGTGCTTGTGGGCGTCAACCTCCTGCGCGAGGGACTCGACCTGCCCGAGGTGTCGCTCGTAGCCATCCTCGATGCCGACAAGGAGGGGTTCCTGCGCAACGAGCGCAGCCTTACCCAGACTGCCGGACGTGCCGCACGTAACGTCAACGGTACTGTCATCATGTACGGCGACACCATCACGGAGAGCATGCGGCGCACCATCGACGAGACGAACCGTCGGCGCGAGAAGCAGCTGGCCTACAACGCCGCACACGGCATCACGCCCAAACAGATTCAGAAAGCCATCAGCGAAGCGTTCCTCACAGATAAGGGGGCTGACGCCACAGCCCAGTCATCTGGCACGACAGCCCAGTCATCTGGCGCGACAGCCCAGTGCGCTGCTGAAGACCCCATCCTCGCCTACATGACTCCCGCCCAGCTGGAGAAATCCATTGCCCGCACCCGCAAGCTCATGCAGGAAGCAGCTGCCAAGCTCGACTTTATGCAGGCAGCCCAGTACCGCGACGAGATGTTCCGCCTTGAAACCCTACTAAAAGAAAAAACGAATGAAAACAGTCGTCCTTGATGCCCATTCCGTAAACCCAGGCGACCTGTCGTGGGAGTGGCTCGAAAGCCTTGGGGCGTTTGTCGCCTATCCCCGCACATCGCCCGAAGAAGTTATTCCGCGTTGCCTGGATGCCGATGCCGTGCTAACCAACAAGGTTATCCTCGGCGAAAAGGAGATAGCAGCCCTGCCCAGGCTGAGGTACATCGGCGTGCTTGCCACGGGCTACAACGTCGTGGACCTTGCTGCTGCTTCTGCACGAGGCATTGTAGTAACCAACATCCCTGCTTACAGCACCGACAGCGTAGCGCAGAGCGTCTTTGCGCACATCCTCCACATTACCAACAGCGTTGGACATTACGCCACGCTCAATGCGCAGACCTCCCAGCCCTCGCGCTGGGCCGAGAGCATCGACTTCTGTTATTATGACACGCCCCTCACGGAGCTTGCTGGAAAGACAATGGGCATCATTGGCTTCGGACGTACCGGCAGCCGTGTGGCAGCCCTTGCCCTCGCCTTCGGCATGAGAGTCCTTGTCTATACCTCCAAGCCGCAGGAGGCTCTCCCCGAAGGCATCGTCAAGGCTTCGCTGGAGGAAATATTCAGCCAGTCTGACATCGTTAGCCCTCATTGCCCGTTAACCGCTGACACACATCATCTTGTCAACGCCTCACGCCTTGCCTTGATGAAGCCTACAGCTATCCTCATCAACACCTCGCGCGGCCCTGTCGTTGACGAGCAGGCCCTTGCTGATGCCCTTCGCAACGGCGCTCTTCGTGCCGCAGGTGTGGATGTCCTTGAGCACGAACCTCCCAGCCCCGACTGCCCCCTGCTTTCAGCCCCCAACTGCTTTATCACCCCCCACATCGCCTGGGCAACAAAGGAAGCCCGCACGAGACTCATGCAAATCTGCTGCCAAAACCTGACTGCCTTTGCCAAAGGACACCCCATTAACGTGGTAAACCATTAAAAAACTCAAATAAATTTGCAATATCCCGCGGGTTGCCGTAATTTTGCACGATTTTTCTGTAATAGGATGAAGAAGGTACTTTTTGTTCACACATTCCGCTTGATGCTTTTGGCTCTGGTCCTGTGCGCCGTCACGGGCTGCACGCAGTATGCCAAGGTGCAGAAGACCATGAACGTGGAATATAAGTACGAAATGGCGAAAGCCTACTTCATCGAAGGAAAATACGACCGTGCTGCCGAACTGCTGGAGGACGTCAACGCCTTTATGAAAGGCTCTGCCAACGGCGAGGAGTGCCTTTACATGCTCTCCATGTGCTACTTCAACCAGAAGGACTACGTCAGCGCCTCCACCTATCTGCAGACCTACTGCACCTCCTATCCGCGTGGACTTTTCGCCGAGCAGGCGCGCTACTACGCAATCGTCGCCCTCTTCCGCGATACGCCCGACCCGCGTCTTGACCAGTCGAGCACCGTCCGTGCCATTGAGGAGATTCAGATGTTCAACGAATACTACCCCTACTCGCGCTACCACACACAGGTGGAAGACATGCTCTACACCCTCTACGACCGTCTGGTGGAAAAGGAGTACCGCTCGGCACAACTCTACTACAACCTCGGCAACTACATGGGCAACAACTATCAGGCATGTATCATCACCGCCCAGAACGCCCTGCGCGACTATCCCTACACGAAGTTCCGCGAGGAGCTCTCCTTCCTCATCCTCAAGGCTAAATATACGATGGCTAAGGAGAGCGTGAAGGAGAAGATGCTGGACCGCTACCGCGATGCTATCGACGAGTACTACGCCTTCAAGAACGAGTTCCCCGAAAGCACCCTCATCAAGGAGGCTACGAACATGCTCAACGAATCCGAGAAGGCTATCAAGAGATTATAAATCACCCTACCGAATCAATCTAACAATCACATAATCATAAACAATGGATTACAAGAAAACAACCGCCCCCACCAACACCCTTACGCGCAACATGAACGATTTCCGCGAAGGCACGGACAATGTCTATGAAACCGTAGCTATCCTTGGCAAGCGCTCCAACCAGATTGCTGTGGAAATCCGCGACGAACTGAAGAAAAAGCTGGAAGAGTTCAGCACCAAGCAGGATAACCTTGAGGAGGTGTTCGAGAACCGCGAGCAGATTGAGATCTCACGTTTCTATGAGCGTATGCCCAAGCCCACCCTTATCGCCACGCAGGAGTATCTTGAGAATAAAATCTACTTCCGCAATCCTGCCAAGGATAAGGAAATGATGTAAGAACAAACAAGGTTAACTCGTAGGATAGCAACGCATCTCTATGAAACTCCGTCTTCAGCACATCTGCCTCGTACTGGCAATGGCAGCTATTATTGTCTGCCTTTGCTACCCTCTTGTCCAATTCATTTATACTGACAACACAGCGATTACCCTATCCAACTTCAACACCGTTGACCTGAACGGCAACCATCACAGCTCCCCGTGGGCGCTGGGCGGATTGCTTATTGCCTCGGGACTTTGCCAATTGTTCGTGCTCCTAATCGCTGTTTTCCAGAACTTCGCCCTTCAGAAGCGCGGACTTATCGTAACCATGCTGTTGCTGACGGGCTACTATCTGGTATATCTTATTTTTGTGCTTATCCTGCGGGCAGACGTTCAGGCCACTTTCCCCCGCTGGACATCTATTCTTCCTTTAGTGAGCCTTATCCTCACGTTCATGGCCTTTAATGCCGTACGTCGCACCGAGGCTCAAATCATAGCCTCAGCCAACAACTTCCGCCTCCGCGACTAATCTCATTCTTTTAACAGAAACCTTTCGGCATAATAGAACCAGTACGTTTTGCCGTAGGTGAGGTAAAGGGCATTGAGTGTAGTCTGGTTATCCGTGTGGCTTGTGCGCAGCTTGGTAAGGAAATCGTCCAAAAGGGGCTGGAGCTCCGCATCGGAATAGAGGGAAGACATGGGGTCGGAAAGAGCACGATAGAGCAGCCAGGCCTCGCGCCAATGACGTGGCGCATCGGCTTTAGCAGAAGGAGGAAACGCTTCTACAAATTCCGACAGACGTCCATCCAAAAGCAAGGACGCAACATACAAATCGCGGTGTAAGGGAGTATCATCCTGTCGATAAAGCCGCTGGAGAAATGCTGCCGTTGTCTCACCACCATACGGCTCTGCACCTAGAAATGCATAGAAAGTCTCTGCACCAAAGAGCGTATTCTGACGCGTAAAACGATTGACACCCAATCCGTCTGCACCATAGGGCTGGGGATAGGAGAATAGTTCATCGCCTATCGTGCCTTCGTGGGCAAGAGCCACGTTGCGCAAGGCAGTAAGCGCAGGCGTCGTCTCCAACGAGCGACGTCCCACAGCCGCAACACGCTCAGAATGTCCTTCTGCTGCATACCGATAGGCTGCCAGTTCCTGATGCAAAGCAGCGTCGTTGTTTGTCAGAATCATGCAAAGCACCATACTGACAGCCGTAACAATCCATCCCGGCAATAACAAGGAGAAAAAAGTCGTCCGCTTGTCGGAGGACCAATGATTCCGAATCCAGCAAACCAGCAACAGCACCAGCAAACATACGCCCATAATAGCTGCCCAAGGAAAAAGGTTGTAGTGCAGCGTACGGCTGTCAACGGCAGTAGTAAATCCAAGAACAAGATACGACGGTAGCCAGGTGAAGGCATCCCAGCGCCCTGTCAGGTGAGTGATGTTCTTAACAGCCCGTCGCAAAAGCACAAGCAAGACCATCACAATTGCAGCCGTCACAAACGGATTGTTGAGGGTCTGCCCACGCGACCATGTCGCCTGCATGAACGCTATGAGGTCGCGCTGGAAAAAGATATAGAAAAACGCCGTAAACGCAATGAATAGCACAGCATGAATGATGGCTATCGTCTTTTCGCGCTTATCCTGATTTCGTCTCATTGTCACTTACTCGTTCACTTTTATTTCGCTCTTCTTCAACACCACAGCTGTGCGGGCGGGCAGATAGAGACGAAGCCATTCCTTGCGCTCACGGCGGTAGAGCGGGTCGGGACAGGAATAGTGCTCCACGGAAGCGTCAGATAATCCCTGTCCGCCGAAGTCTGGATTATCCGTGCCCAAAATCTCCCGATAGATGCCCCGAGGCACAAGCAGACCATAGTCCGTAAACGACTTCACGGGATTGAAATTGAACACGAAGAGCAAGTCACCACGCAGATAGGCCAGTATCTGGTCTCCGTCATTTTGGCAGACAGGCAAGATATTCTTCTTCTGGAAGCCTCGGACAGAGGAAACGAGGTGTATCATAGCCTCATCGAACAAGCCGAGGTACTGGTAGCAAAGATGTTCGTTATCACGCAAGTTCCACTGACGACGGGCATACTTGTAACTCCATCCATTGCCTTGGCGGGGGAAATCTATCCACTCAGGATGACCAAACTCGTTACCCATAAAATTGAGGTAGGCACCATTGATAGTGGAGGCTGTGAGCAGGCGTATCATCTTGTGAAGGGCGATGCCACGGCTGACCGTATAATTCTCGTCGCCTTTGGAGAAATGCCAATACATGTCGGCATCCACCAGACGGAAGATAATTGTCTTATCGCCTACCAGTGCCTGATCGTGGCTCTCAGCATAGGAAACGGTGTGTTCGTCTGATCGGCGATTGGTTACTTCCCAGAAGAGCGACGTGGGTTTCCAGTCCTCATCGACGCGTTCCTTGATAACCTTAATCCAATAGTCGGGGATGTTCATGGCCATACGGTAATCGAAACCGTATCCTCCGTCGGCTATAGGAGCAGCCAGCCCAGGCATACCGCTAACCTCTTCAGCAATAGTGATAGCCTGAGGATTAACCTCGTGGATGAGTGCGTTAGCCAGCGTGAGGTAACAGATGGCATCACCATCCTGTCCGCCGTTGTAGTAGGCGCTATAGTCGGTGTAGGCCGTGCCAAGACCATGGTCAAGATAAATCATGCTGGTCACCCCGTCGAAGCGGAAACCATCGAAGTGGAACTCGTCCATCCAATACTTGCAGTTGGAAAGGAGGAAGTGAATGACATCATCGGAGCGGTAGTTGAAACAAAGGCTGTCCCACTGACGATGTTCGCGACGCTCTCCGCTATAGAAATACTGGCAGGGATCGCCTGCAAGGAGGCCGAGGCCCTCGTTCTCGTTCTTTACAGCATGGCTGTGCACGAGGTCCATAATAACGCTGACACCCTGACGATGAGCCTCGTCAATAAGTTGCTTCAGTTCCTCAGGAGTGCCAAAGCGACTAGAGGGAGCAAAGAAACTGCTGACATGATAACCGAATGAGCCATAGTAAGGGTGCTCCTGAATGGCCATAACCTGAATACAGTTGTACCCAGCCTTGACTACACGGGGCAGTACTCGTTCACGGAATTCATTATAGGTGCCCACGCGCTCCTCGTCCTGCGCCATACCAATGTGGCACTCGTAGATAAGCAAGGGGTCACGACGAGGGCGGAACGTTTTCTTTTTCCATTTATAGCTGGCAACGCAAGGATCCCAGACCTGAGCGCTAAAGATGGCTGTAGATGCGTCCTGAACTACACGCTTGGCATAGGCGGGGATGCGTTCGCCGCAGCCTCCTTCCCATTCCACCAACATCTTGTAGTGCTGACCATGACAAAGGGCTTCATCAGGCAACGTTACTTCCCAGTCTCCATGAGGATTGAGACGGGCCAAGCGATAGTCATCCCGACGCTGCCAATCATTGAAATCGCCAACGAGCCAGATAGCCGTAGCATTGGGAGCCCATTCACGAAACACCCATCCACCTTCGGCTGTGCGATGGAGTCCATACCAATTATGCCCATTGGCAAAGTCTGTCAGGGTGCGCTTCCCCCGCTCCGTGAGGGTCTGTAGACGCTCCTCGTAGTAGTTATATCGTCCCTCAATGGCATCAGCATAGGGCGTCAGCCAAGGATCATTCTTGACAATGTTCAGCATTTTACTTTGATGATTATTTTCTTGAGTCCTGTGGGAGTAATACCGGGAGCATGGCCATCAGCGGGAAAGAAAATGGCAAACATGCCGGGCTTGAGGGTGAAGTAGTTGGCAGCGCGTCCGGGATAGAGAGTCATGTCGACGGAAGCATCGTAGGGAGCCTCGGGGAGGTCTGCAGCAGGGGTGTAGCCCATTGTTTCCTCCGCCGTGATAGGTACCTGAATATCGATGTACTCCACATGGGTCTCCAGCTTAGCTTCATCGGCTGTCTTTGAAGGTATGGCATTGACGTTAACGATGAGGCGGTCTGGCTCCAACACAATCTTCCCGGGTTCCAATGTAGCGAGGTCGGTCTCGCGCAGGAAACGAATGGCCTCTGCAAACAAAGGATTCAATGCGGCATAGTTGCCAAGGTTTTCAAGAGAATCGAGAATCATAATCTATTATGTAATTTGTTCTTATCAATCCAAAAGGTATAAATCAAAATCATTCTTCTCCTTCGCCTTCGTCGGGAACGTCAGCATTAGAACCATCATCGATATATTCACCTTCGCCCTCTCCTTCGCCGTCACTTTCGTCTTCGCCGGAGTCTTCATCAGACTCATCGTCTATCAGAGGATAACCGCGGAAGACGAGGCTGCTGTCGTTGAAGGTCGTCTGTTTGACAAAAGCGCCTTCCTCGTCATATTCGTTGAATTGTCCTGTGCGACGTCCATGAACGAACTCGCCCTCGAAGCGATGATGGGTTTTAGCGTCTATGAGGCGTCCATGTCCGTGAGGCAGTCCGGCATGCCACATTCCCTTGTAGCTTCCGCCATCGGTCGTACTATACGTGCCCATGCCATCGAACTTTCCAGCTACCCAGTGTCCATCGTAGCTGCCGCCGAGGATAAAGCTGTATAAGCCATCGCCCTGCATGATGCCGTCATCCAAATGTCCGTTGTAAATGTCGCCCGAAGCAAAGGTATAAACGCCATCGCCCGTACGTTGGCCGCGGATGTAGTCGCCCGTGTAGGTGTCACCATTGGCAAAGCGGTATGTGCCCTGTCCGTGCATGATATCGTTGTACCATTGTCCCTCATAACGGGTACTGTCGGAGAAGGTTGCCTTACCTTTTCCGTGGCGTCGTCCGGCACGCCAGTTGCCCTCATAACGGCTGCCGTCGGGATAAGTCATTACCCCTTCGCCGTCCCTGAGGTTATCCTTCCAACCACCCATATAGTAAGCGCCTGTGCTTGTCCAGGTGTAGGTACCCTGACCTGAACGTACGCCACGTTCCCATAGCCCAGAGTAAGCATCGCCACAGGCATAGAAGAGTGTGCCATAGCCCTCAATCTCTCCCGCCTGCCATTGGCCGACATAATGATCGCCGTTAGCATAGTAGCGTGTGCCTCGGCCCTGGGGGCGGTCTTGCTCCCAATTGCCCTCATAGCGGCTGCCATCACGATAGTAGCAGATACCTTCGCCCTGCCGCTTGCCGTGCACAAATTGTCCGACATAGCGCTCGCCACCCACGCGAGTCAATTCTCCCTGTCCATGAGGAACAAGTCCAAGGATAGACTCACCTTGATAACTAGAGCCGTCATGGAGACGGATAATCTTGCCCTTAACGGTGTCTCCATCTGCCACCTGCGGAGTAGCAGCATGGACAGCAGGCATCCCCAATGCCATTACCATCAAACATAAGACAAGAAAAGACCTATATTGTCGCATCATTATTTCTTTTCACTATAATTATATAATAAGGAGTGCAAAAGTAAACATTCCCTCGCAAACAGCCAAACAAAAGGTTATATTTTTAAATAAAAGCCCGTGTTTATGGAGCTACGATAACGGTAGTGAAGAGGTCTGGATGAAGCCAGCGACGGGCTACAGAAAGAAGGTCTGAAGGGGTAGCAGTTCGGATAGCGTCAATGGTACGATTGAGATGCGCGGTTGGAAGGTCGAGGGTGTGCGTGTGGATGTGGGCATCAATAAGCGAGAATACACTTTCGTAGTTTCGGTAGATTTCACCCAACATATAATTGCGTACAAGCGTCAGCTCGGCATCATCCACTTCTCGGTTGCATAGGCAATCACACTCCCTGACTATTTCATCAACCACGGAGGAGCCCTTGTCGGCAGCAGCTTCACTATTAACCACAAAGAGCACCTGACGAGTGTTGGTGAAGAGATCGGCATTGATGCTATAAGTAAGGCCCTGCTTCTCGCGCACGTTCCTCATTAGACGACTGCCGAAATAACCTCCAAGAATAGCCGTAACAATGCGCATGGTATAATAGTCATCCGAGCCGACGTCCATCATCAATCCACCCATGCGGATGCTGGCCTGAACGGCCGTGGGAAGGGAGTGACTTAGGACCTGCCCTTTCGTTAGGAGGAGAGTTTCATTCTCTCTACGGGAGGGATTGGGAGCAGATTTTCCCTCCCCAAACAATTCTTCTGTCAGGCAAAGAAGAGCGTCATCCACATCGCCTGCAAGAAAGATATGGAAATTGGCATAGTGATGTTGGTGGAAACGAAGGAGGTCGTCCCGACTGATGGAATCAAAATCCTCCTCTTCGGCAAAACGGCCACAGGGGTGGTCCGGGCCATAGATGGCTGTACCAAGCAGACGACGTGCCACAACGTCCCCCCGATAACGATTCACAAGATACTGGCTACGATTGGCTGCACGGACAGCCTCAAGCCGTTCCTCGGGGAAAGTGGGACAGCACAGCATATCATACACCAAACGGAAAGCCTCGGGAGCATGACGACGCAGGGTATAGAGGGTGATGAAGCTATGATGGACAGATACCGTCAACTCCACCCATGCACCCAGCCAGTCAAGACGTTCCGCCAAAGCCGGAGCCGAAAAATGGATAGTACCCTCGCGCAGCAGACGGTTGGTGAAAAGGGCTTGCAGCAAGCGGTCCTGCTCGCCTAATCCTGCAGGGACAACGATGTCGAGGCGGACGGCTGGGACAGCGTCGCTTCGAAGCAGAGTGATGTTACTCAAAGAGATCGTCGAAGCCGTCATCGGCAGGAAGGATGTCTGCAGCTACAGGAAGGGAAGAAACGGCACCTCCGCAGGGGTTGAAACCAGCAGGTATGGCGAATGTCTCCGTCGGAAGATAATCCAGCGACTCATCCGCATAAACTTTTTGCATATAGAGTGCCCACACGGGCAGCGCCATAGCGGCACCCTGTCCGTCCTGCATGGAAGCGAAGTGGATATCACGGTCTTCACCACCTACCCAGCAGCCGCTAACAAGGCGGGGGGTATAGCCCATGAACCAGCCGTCGGAGTTGCTGTTGGTGGTACCTGTTTTGCCTGCGATGGGGGATTTCAGTCCGTAACGGAAACGAATACGTCCGCCCGTACCTTGGTCAACCACAGCGCGCATCATGTCAATCATCTTGTATGAGCCTTCGCGGCTGATTACCTCGTAAGTCCTGGGGGTGAAGGAGGCAACGATATCTCCCTCGTTGTCTTCAATCTTCGCGACAAAAAGAGGTTCCGTGCGGATACCGTTGTTGGGGAAGGCGGTATAGGCACTCACCATTTCGCCCACGCTGATGTCGCAGGAACCTAGGCAAAGCGAAAGCGTGGGAGGAATGTCGCGATTGCGGATACCAAACTGGTGTATCATTTCCACAAAAGCGTAAGGGTTGAGCTTGCTCATCAGGTAGGCCGACACCCAGTTGCTGGAACGCGAAAGGCCCCACTTGAGGCTGACTATCTGACCTATCATCGAGCTGTGCCCAGCGTCACGAGGGCTCCAGACACGCCCATCCTCCGTAAGGAGTGACTGCGGACCGTAGCGCATCTGATCACAGGGCGAAAAACCGTTCTCCATAGCCAATGTATAGAGGAAAGGCTTGATGGTAGAACCCACCTGACGACGCCCCTGCATGACCATGTCATACTGGAAATGAGAGAAGTCAGGCCCACCCACATAAGCCTTGACATGGCCTGTGAGTGCATCCATCGACATAAAGCCGCAGCGCAGGAAATGCTTGTAGTAGCGGATGGAGTCCATCGGGCTCATCAAGGTGTCGATGTATCCGCGCTCGTAGGAGTAGAGTTGAACGGGCTGGACAACGTCGAACGAATCACGGATGGCTTCCTCGGAATATCCCTGCTTTGTCATCAGGCGATAGCGCTCCGTCTGCTTCATCGCGCGCACCAGGCTGGCTTCAATCTCGCTCTTCGAGAGGTTGTCGTAAGGTGCGTTCTTGCGCCCCTGCTTCGACTTGAAGAAACGGGGCTGCAGGTAGCCCTTGACGTGCTCGTCGACGGCTTCCTCGGCATAGCGTTGCATGCGGCTGTCGATGGTGACGTGAATCTTCAGTCCATCGGTATAGATGTTATATGGCTTGCCATCCTTTTTGAAATTCTTGTTGCACCAGCCGTAGAGCGGATTCGTGGCCCAGTCGAGGCTATCCTCGTACCACTTCTGCTCCTGCCAGCCGCGATAGTTCTTACGCTCGGGCTTAGGTGCCGTCATCACACCGCGCAGATATTCACGGAAGTAGGGGGCAAGGCCCGTCTTATGATCCACACGGCGATAGTTGAGCACAAGCTCCTTGGCACGATACTCTTCAGCCTCCTCGTGGGAGATATAGCCGTTCTTCTCCATCTGCCCAATCACCACGTTACGGCGCTCACGCGAGAGCTCAGGACGGCGTATGGGGTTGTAGAGCGACGAGTTCTTGCACATTCCCACCAGCGTGGCAGCCTCCTCGGGCGACAGTTCCGACGGCTCTTTGGCAAAGTAGGTGTTGGTAGCCGTCTTGATGCCGATAGCGTTGTTGCCGAAGTCGTACTTGTTAAGGTACATGGTGAGGATTTCCTCCTTCGTGTAATACTTCTCCAGCTTGACGGCAATCACCCACTCGATGGGTTTCTGGAACAGGCGCTCCACGGTACTGCCTGCCACTTCGGTATAAAGTTGCTTGGCAAGCTGCTGGGTGAGCGTACTACCGCCTCCTGCCGTCTGTTGTCGAAGGACGCCTCGCTTGATGACAGCCCTGACGAGCGAGCGAAAGTCTATGCCGCTGTGCTTGGAGAAACGCACGTCCTCCGTTGCGATAAGGGCATTCACCAGGCAAGGGGCAAGTTCTTCATAGTCCACCCAGACGCGATTCTCGCCGCTGTAGCTGAATGTTCCCAATTGCACTCCATCGGCAGATATAATCTGCGAGGCAAACTTATATTCGGGGTTCTCCAAATCTTCCACAGGGGGGACAAAACCAATCCATCCCTTGTTGATGGCGAAGAAAATGCATGCTGCAGCCAGCAATCCGCAAGCCAGCAGTATCCACAGTATACGGACAATTGTTCGACGCATATTCCTCCTTATTTAATTAAAGGTTTATTCACTTTTTTCGTTTCAGACGGCAAAGGTATTGCAAACTGAGAGAAATTGCAAATTTTTTTGCAACTATCCGAATCATAGCACATCTAAAAAATTTGCCTGCGTTGAAACGCCAGCCCACTGGATTAAGCTTGCAGTCCACTGGATTAAATTCGTAGCCCACTGGATTAAAAAAATAGCCCCTTGGAATAAAACGCCAACGTCTTGGAATTTTGCAGCAGTTGGCTGCACTTAGACGGAAAATGCAATTATGGGGATTTTTCTCTTGCATATTCGTACCTTTTTATCCCCTTCGGGGAATTTTAGATAGGGGTCGTCTCGGAAAAATCAAATAAAAATTTGCTTTTTCGCTCGGCTTGAACCATCTTTAATCCCCCTTCGTGGGCTTTTAGATAGGGGTCGCCTCGGAAAAATCAAATAAAATTTGCTTTTTCGCTCGGCTTGAACCATCTTTAATCCCCCTTCGGGGAATTTTAGATAGGGGTCGCCTCGGAAAAATCAAATAAAATTTGCTTTTTCGCTCGGCTCGCCCTATCTTTGCAGGGTCTTTTAAGGAAAAAGGTTTTATGAAAGCAAAGTTCTCTACTCTACTCTGCCTGCTACTCCTGCTGACAGGACACGCTCAGGCACAAGATGCACCCGTAAAGTTCAAGCTCTACGGCTTTGTCAACAACTTCTTCTGCTACGACTCACGCCGCAGCCTGATGGTGGCTGAAGACCTCTTCAACATCCTGCCGCTCGATGCCAGCTACGATGCCGAGGGGCACGATGTGAATGCCGACCCTTCGGTGAAGTTCCTCGCCATTACCACCCGTATTGGCGTTGACCTCACAGGACCCGAGGTGTTCGGTGCGAAAACCTCAGCCAAGATGGAGACAGACTTTGGCGGCTATAGCGCTACGGGCACGCTGCTCCGCATCCGTCAGGCCTACACGGCGTTGGAGTGGCAGGGCGACAACCGCTCGTACCTGCTTGTCGGACAGACGTGGCATCCCATGTCGGGTGACCTGAAGCCCGATGTCTTCAGCCTCGCTACCGGCAGCCCGTTCAACCCCTTCAACCGCTCACCGATGATGCGCTTCGACTATACGATGGGTACCTCCACAACCCTTTCCGCAGCTGCCATCTATCAGTTCCAATACGCTTCTGTGGGACCGAACGGAGCTCCCTCGTACACCTATTCCCGCAGGGGACTATGGCCTGAGCTCTACGTAGGATTGTCGTTTGGAGGGAAGAACTCCCCTACTGCCATTGGCTTTGACATGTCATCCATAAAGATTGGCAATAACCGTCTGACTTCTTACGCAGCCATGTTGAGCACCTCGCAGCATATCGGGCGATTCGACATCAAGGCCAAGGGTGTCTGTGGCGAGAATCTCTCCCACATGTTGCTGCCCTCAGGCTTCGGCACCGACGCTACCGACGGACACACGCTGCGCCCCCTCGCAGCTGCAGCTGCTTGGACAACCATCATGTACAATGTGCCGTCGTCAAATCAGTTCCGCATTGGCGTTATGGCTGGATGGCTGAAGAATCTCGGCGTTCTTAACGGCACTATCAACCCTACCAGCGTCCACATCTGGGGAAATCACGCAGGTGTTTCGTCCAGCCTTGGCGAAGTGTACCGCCTTAGCCCCATGGCCACCTACCGTGTGAAGAACCTCATGCTCGGCCTTGAGCTGGAGCATACTGCTGCCTGCTACGGCGACATGCAGCCCGACGCTACTGTCACCAACCTCCACACCGTTGCCAACGAGCGCGTCTGCGCACTTATGATGTACAACTTCTAAAATTTGAAATTAGGAATTAGGAATCTGGAATAAAGGATGAACGACAAGAAGTTCAAAACTATTCTCTATGCTATACTTGGTGTAGCGACATTTATAACCATACTCGTCGGGCTTATTTCCCGCAGCGGAGTGCAGTCGTGGACGTTCCGCATCATCTATGCGCTGATGTGCCTCGTTCTGCTTGTGGATGCCATCCGTCGTCTGCGCCCCTTCAGTCTCCGTCGGCTACCTTTGGCCGTCATGCAATTGGGGCTCGTCATTGCCCTTGCGGGAGGAGCTATCGGCAGCCAGATGCGCGAGGAAGAAGAGCTCAAAGTCTTTGAGGGCTCTAAAGAATCGTTCCGTAACCTCTCCGTCACGTTAAACGACTTCATAATGGATGTCTATCCGAACGGTCGTCCGAAACGCTTTGCCTCCGACCTTGTCGTTCGCACTGCCGATGGAAAGGAATCCAGCGGAATCATTGAAGTAAACCACCCCCTCAGTGTGGGCGGATGGAAAATCTATCAGTACGACTACGATAGCGAAGCTGGTGTTGACAGCGCCTACAGCGTTCTTGGCATGGTTCGCGAGCCTCTTCAGGGCGTCATGTTTGCCGGCATCCTGCTGATGCTGGCTGCTGCCGTGCTGTTACTCATGACAAGCCCAGGCATAGACAATAAGACAAAGCCCCGCCGTAATGGCTGGCAATGGATTATCTGGGGTTGCGCGATGGTAGCCCTGATATTTTTCCTTTTCACCGTCCTCTCCCCACAGATTGTCAGTAAGATGCCCGTTCCGGCGCTGCAAAGTCCGTGGTTTGCGCCGCATGTGCTGGTTTACATCCTTGCCTACGCCATGGCAGCTGTTTCTGCCATTCTATCCATCCGTTTGCTTGTTGCCCGTAAAGAACGCCGCGAAGCCATCGGCTTAAGCGCGTGCGACGCCTTTGCCCGTGCCGCCTTCGCGTTCATTACTGTTGGCATGCTGTTTGGTGCCCTATGGGCCGAGCGTGCATGGGGCGGCTATTGGTCGTGGGATCCCAAGGAGACATGGGCAGGCATCACCTGGCTGGCATATCTGCTCTGCCTCCACGTCCGCGAAAAGAGCCCCGAGGCACAGCGTGCCGCCCTTTGGCTCTACATCTTCGCATTCCTCTGCCTGCTTATGTGCTGGCAAGGCATCAACCTCCTGCCTTCCGCTCGTGCCGACAGCATCCATCTGTACTAATGACCGCCATTGGGAACATAGAGGAGCATCCACTGCAGCCATTCCTGCCCCAGGGAGCAAAGGTTTTATTCTTGGGGAGTTTTCCTCCGCCAAGGGAGAAATGGTCGATGGAGTTCTTCTACCCGAACTATATCAACGACTTCTGGCGTGTGTGGGGAGTGCTTTGCTTCCATGACAAGACGCATTTTGAACAGGGGAAAGCCTTCGACCGTGAAGCCATCGAGGCCTTTGCGACAACGAAAGGCATGGCGTTCTTCGATACAGCGCATAAAGTGTGCAGGCTGAAAGGAAATGCTAGCGACGCTTTCCTGCAAATCATTGAACCGACGGACGTGGAGTCGCTGCTTAAACAACTGCCCGACTGCCATACCCTCGTCACCACAGGCGGAAAGGCATCGGAAGAATTGCGGAATATCATTTCAAACGCAAATAACGGCGCATTAGAAGTACCCGCCGTAGGGGGCAGCTGCGAACTGTCCATATGGGGACGACAATTGTTGTGGTATCGGATGCCCTCCACCTCGCGCGCCTTTCCCATGTCGCTGGAAAAGAAGGCGGAATACTACCGTACACTTATGCCTCGGCTGCGCTGAGTTCTTCTTTCAACAGCTTTCGGGTAAGGGAGCGTATGCGCGGTTCGTCACGGATGATGGCTCGCAGTTGCTCCAGCCGTTGCGCATTGGGTGAATCAGGAATCCACAGCTTCAGATAACCGCCATCGCCATACTTCTCCTTGAGGTGGGCGACACAGCGTTCCTCATGCTCCTCGAAACTGAACGACGGGTAGTTTGTAAGGCTGTACTGCGCTGTCCGGCGGATGATGGTTTCTGCCTCGATGAAACGGTCGGCCTCGGCAAGGATACGACCGTAGATGCTGCGCGGCTCATGGTCTGACGAGGCGCGGTGGTCTTCGGCAGCCTGGGCCATCTGCTCAACCTCCTCCTCCGAGAACCACTGCCTCAGTTGCCTGTCGCTACGGATGATGGCACCCGAAACGAGGTGATGCCGCTCACGTCCCTCCACCAAGCCCGTGTCGTGATAAGCCGCAGCCACATACAGCAGTTCATGGTCAACGCCCAGCTGTTCGGCCAACTCCAGCGCCTGCCGAATCACCATGCGGGAGTGGTCCTCCTGATGCGCCTTGTCAAATGAACGGTAGCGAGGGATAATCTCCGCCTCGACGTAATCCCTCAGCTCACTTCTTATTCCACTCATTTTTAATCTTCTCGTACCACTCCTTCATCACGTAGAAGGCCAGCTTGCGTTCGCCGTTGTCGGAGTAGAGCCCCTTGCGGTTGTAGTAGTCCTGTATGCCGTCCAACACGCGGCGTGGCGAGCGGAAGTCCTTGAGTATCCAGGGCGTCGTACCCGAAAGGCCGTCAATCTTTTCCAGCATGGCGACATTCTCGCGGTAGAGATTCTCCTGGAACTCTTCCGTCCAGCGCTGGTTCTTTGGGCCATGATAGCCGTATTTGGCGCCTCCGCCGAACTCGCTGACGATGACGGGCTTCTCGTAGGGCACCTCCCACGTCATCTTCGGGGCATCGTTCACGTCGCGATACCAACCAATGTACTGGTTGAAGCTGATGACATCAACGTATTTGTTCATATTGTCGTTGAGGCGGTTGTGATAGTTCGAGGCCGACGTCACCTCCATGGCCATGCTGATAAGGCGCGTGTCGTCAAGCTGTCGGGCATGGTCGGCCAGCCGAGCAAGGAAGTTCTCGCGGTCAGCGCCATGAGGGGTTTCGTTGGCGATGCTCCAGATGATGACGTTGGCACGGTTCTGGTCACGGCGAATCATGTCCGTCAGCTGCTGGCGGGCGTTGTCGAACGTGGCGGGGTTTGTCCAGGCGATGGTCCAATAGACGGGAATCTCCGACCACACGAGGATGCCCATGCGCTCAGCCTCGCGGACGGTGTTCTCGTTGTGCGGGTAGTGGGCCAGACGGACGAAGTTGCAGCCCAGCTCCTGCGCCCAGGTAAGCAACGTGTGGGAGTCCTCCACAGTGTTGGTGCGACCGCCGCCGTAGGGCTTCTCGTCGTGGATGCTGATACCGCGCAGATAAATGGGTTCACCGTTCAGCAAGATCTGCTTGCCCTGTGTGCGGATGGTGCGGAAACCTATTTCGTCTGCCAGCGTCTCGCCGCCCAGCGTCATCTCCACCTTATATAGCTTGGGATTCTCGGGTGTCCAAAGCTGTGGCTTGACTTTCAGGGTAGCCGCAATGCGCCCTTCGGCGTCCGTCGTGAATGTCTGCTTCAGTTTCAACTCGGGGATGGAGAGGGTCACCTGCTGCCCGGCCTCGGCACGGCTGAGGCTGAGGGAGAAGTTCAGCGGCAGGGGCTTCTTGGCTGCCTTGGGCGAGGACAGGGCATCCTTGTCGAGCGCCAGCGTGTAGTTCTCGATGTACGTGTCGGGCACGCTCACCAGCAGCACGTCGCGGGTGATGCCGCCGTAGTTCCACCAGTCAAATATCTGCGTAGGGACGTCCTCGGCATGGCGTTTGTTGTCCACTTTGACGATGACGAAGTTGTCGCCCTCGCGCAACTGTTTCGTGATGTCGAAGTTGAACGGCGTGAAGCCGCCCACATGACGCCCGACGAGCGAGCCGTTCACATAGACAATGGCCTCGTAGTTGACGGCGCCGAAGTAGAGCAGCGTGCGGCGTCCCTCCGTCGGCTGCCACTTGAACGAGCGCTTAAACCACACCGTGCCCTCGTAGAAGAACAGCCGCTCGTCCTGTGTGTTCCAGTCGCCCGGCACCTTCATGGTGGCAGCGCGGTCGAAGTCATACTCAATGAGTTCCTCGGGGCGCTGCGGCTTGGCGTTACGGAAAAAGCCCCACCGGGTGACGTTCATGCGGTAGTCGTAATACCCCTCCTCCTGCACGTCGATGATGTAGTTCCAGTCGCCGTTCAGCGACACCGTCTGACGGCCTAAGATGTTGCCAACCAGAGGGAGTTCTTCGGCCTGCAGGGGCAGCGCCAGCGCAGCAAGCCCAATAATGAAAGATAGAATTTTGTTCATGATATAACGCTTTTTTACTAATTTTTTCTGCTACAAAGTTACGACAAATTGCCCGATTATGCAAACTTTTTTGCGAAAAAAATATGCTTTTTTCATGGAAAACTTGCCGTTTTCGCCCGTTGGCAGTATCTTCGCGACATGAACGATTTGCGCACCATCACACTGACGTCGCTCGACGAGCCTGGGGCACGCCTGTTTGCATCGCTCACCGAAGCACAGCTTCGCAGTGGCATGGAAACGGGCGAGGGAGTTTTCATCGCCGAAAGCCCGAAGGTGATACGTGTGGCGCTGGACGCAGGGATGCAGCCCGTGGCGCTGCTGTGCGAACGCCGCCACCTGACGGGCGACGCTGCCGACATCGTGGCTCGCTGTACCGACATCCCCATCTACACGGGTGAGCGTGAGCTGCTGGCACGGCTGACGGGCTACACACTCACGCGCGGAGTCCTCTGCGCCATGCGCCGCCCCGCGCCAAAGACCGTTGAAGACGTGTGTGCCGACGCGCGTCGCGTATGCATCATCGATGCCGTGTGTGACACCACCAACATCGGCGCCATCTTCCGCAGTGCCGCAGCCCTGGGCATCGACGCGGTGCTGCTCACCCCCGACAGCTGCGACCCGCTGAACCGCCGTGCCGTCCGTGTCAGCATGGGGACGGTGTTCCTCGTGCCGTGGACGGTCATCCGCCCCGAGGATACCATGCTGTTTCAGCCGCTCCGCGCCCTTGGGTTCAAGACCGTCGCCATGGCACTGACCGACGATTCGGTGTCCATCGACGACCTCGCGCTGAGGGCCGAGCCGCGTCTGGCCATCATCCTGGGCACCGAGGGCGACGGCCTGCCCCACGACGTCGTCCGCAATGCTGACTATGTGGCGCGCATCCCCATGGCACACGGTGTCGATTCGCTCAACGTGGCCGCGGCCTCGGCAGTCGCCTTCTGGCAACTCCGCTGACGTGGTCCGCAGAAGGGCCTTCGCACACGATAACAGGGCCTTCGCACACGATAACAGGGCCTTCGTACATGATTAGAAGGGCGGGCATAGCGGGGCTATGCCCAGCCGGGAAAATGTGACCTTGTGACCTGTGACCTTTGTGACCTTTCCTTTTGCGCGGGTGCACGTGCGCGAGTATTATATATTGGAAAGAGATAAGTATTATTTATAATATAATATATAATTAATATATTTCCATATATCTAGATATATAATATCGCGTGCACGTGCGAAAGGCGAAAGGTCACAGGTCACAAGGTCACAAGGTCACAAGGTCACACACCTCAATTATCGGAATCAGAAAAAAATGAGCCTGCTGCCCCGAAAAAAACCTGGAAAAAAGTTGTGATATTCATGGAAAATGTGTACCTTTGTAGCGAATAAAACCTACCTGATAAAGCAGTCCAAACCTCGCGACATCATGAGAAAAGTGCTCATATCCCTTTTGTGCAGCGTGCTTCTTGCAGCGTGCCATCCGGTGAACCCGATGGAGCAGCTGGAGGCGGCCGTCGATGGGATGCGCATGCAACAACGCCTGGCCGACAACCGCGCCTTCTACGACTGCTATGTGCGCGCGCAGCGCTTCATCAGCCTCATCGAGAGGGAGGAGGCGGATCTCACGAAAGAGGAGCGACTGCAGTTCCAGCGCGAGAAGGACGAGTTTTACCTCATCAGCGTGACGTACCAGCACGCCATGGGGCACCACGAGCAGGCAAGGGCCGAGATGGACTCCGTACGCGAGGAGGGGCTGGCCGAGAGGGATTCGGCGCAATGGCTCCACTACCGCTTCCTGCGCACCCTGTCCGCCCGCGTGGATGATGAGGAGCTGGCGCGGCAGGCATGGGTGCTGGCAAACTATGGCGACTCGGCCTACTGGGCCACGGAGGCACGCATCCACCGTGCGGCAGCCATGAACCGCGAGGGACTCTACCTCGCCGCACTCGACACCCTGCAGCTGGCCTACGACTGCATCGCCGAGGACAACGTGCCCGAATGCCTCTGCCGCATCTCGGAGCAGGTGAGCGTGGCCTACGCGGGGTTGGGCAAGAAGGACTCGTCGGACATCTACCGCAATATCTACCTGGACATGCTGGAGATCATCCGCGAGAACAAGGAGTTGGAATACCGCACGGCCGAGGCAGAACGGCGCACAGCCGAGGTCAGGCACCTGTCAGGGGCGTTCCTGATATTCCTGGTGGTGTTCATCATCGGCTTTGCGTTGCTGGCAGTGCTGGCAAGAACGCGCCACCGGCGCTTCACCCTCCGCATGGCTGAGCGCCACGACGAGCGCATGGAGCAGTTTACCGACGAGCTTAACATGCACCGCGGAGGACTGGCCGAGAACAAGCGCGCTTACGTCCGGCGCAAGGCATCACTCGCCATCGTCACCAGCATCATCCCCTACATCGACCGTATGCGCCACGCCATAGCCGTTCAGGACCCGGCAAGGCCCTCCGTCACCCGGCAAAACCTCTCCTACGTCAGCGAACTGGCGGGACGGACGGAGGAACTGAACGACATCTTGGCGGGGTGGATCCAGACGCGCCAGGGGATAGTAGGCCTGCACATCGAGACGTTTGCCGTCAGCGGGCTGTTCGATATCCTCGCCCGTCGTCGCAGCAACTTCGAGAGACAGGGGCTGCAACTCCATGTAGCCGACACCGACGCGTGGGTGAAAGCCGACAGGGCACTGACGCTGTTCATGCTGAACACGCTGACGGACAACGCCCGCAAGTTCACGCCTGAGGGAGGAAGCATCACCCTCAGCGTCGACGTGAAGGACGACTACGTGGAACTGAGCGTGGCCGACACGGGTGTGGGGCTATCGGCAGAGGACATCAAGGAGATCCTCGATCATAAGATTGTCGACGTCTCGCACATCGGGGGAGAAGGGGCACAGCACGGCAGCGGCTTCGGCCTGATGAACTGCAAGGGCATCATCGAAAAATACCGAAAGACCGACAGCTTCTTCTCCGTCTGCGAACTGGGCATCGACAGCCAGTCCGGACAGGGCAGCCGCTTCTGGTTCCGTCTGCCCAAGGCTGTACGGAGAGCACTCACCCTCCTGCTGCTTGGCTTCAGCCTGGCAGGCAACAGCCATGCCGGGAGTGCCTTGGAGAACGCAGCTGCATGGGCCGACAGCGTCTATTACGCCAATCTGGAAGGACGCTACGAGGATGCCATCTGTCATGGCGATTCGGCGCTCCACTACCTCAATGCCGACGTGCGCCAACGCACCGACGGCGCACTTGACACCCTCACCCTCACGGGCCAGCGGGGCGGCGTCACCGAGACACAATGGTGGACGAGCGACTTCGAGACGGACTACTACACCATCCTCGACGTCCGCAACGAGCTGGCCATCGCCTACCTCGCCCTCCACCAGCTGGACAACTACAAATTCAACAACCGCTCTTACACCGAACTCTACAAGCTGACCAGCGAGGACACCACGCTGGCCGGCTACATTGCCCAGATGCAGCAGACACGCCGCGACATTGTGACCATGCTGGTCGTTGGACTTATTGTGCTGCTGGCCTTTATCATCGTGTGGTGGACGTTCATTGTCCGCCCACGCAAGGCCCACCGCCGCGAGTTGGAACGACGCGACAAGGAGATGGAACGCATGGTCGATGAAGACAACGAGATGCGCCGTGTCCGCTACGAGGAAAACCGCCTGCACGTGCAGAACATGGTACTCGACAACTGCCTTTCAACCATCAAGCACGAGACCTCCTACTACCCAGGGCGCATCCGTCAGATGGCCGACCGCCTCAGCGCAGCCGAAGTGCCCGACCCCAAGCAACTCGCCGACATGGCAGAGCTGACGGACTTCTACCGCGAAATCTACGGGACATTGGCTGCCTGCGCCGCCCGGCAGCTGGAGGAGAGCCCTTTCCGCCGTCAGGAAATCTCGTGTGAAATGCTCCTCAGCGGGGCTGCCAGATACCTGCAGGACAAAGGGGGCACGGAACTGGCAACCTCCCACGACGGCAGCAGCGTCAGCGGCGACGTGGTGCTGCTGGAATACCTCATGGAGTGCCTGATAGACGAAGCGGCCAAGACGTCGCTCTCGCTCACCGCCCAGCGCGAGGACGACTTCGTGGTGTTCCGCTTCACCGATCCCAGCCAGACGCTTACTGCAAATGAGCTGCAGGAGCTCTTCTACCCCTCGACGGACAATGCGGGGTATATCATCTGCCGTCAGATTATCCGCGAGCATGATGAGTACTTCGGCCACATGGGCTGCCGCATCAAAGCCGAACAAGCCACGCCCGACGGCGGCCTCGCCATCGTGTTCACCCTACCCGCCTCCACCACCAATAAATCGTAAATAACAAACAGTCAAATAGAAGAACATTATGTCTTGGAAAGTAATCATAGTTGAAGATGTCCGGTTGGAACTGAAGGGAACGGAAGAAATCTTCCGTAACGAGATTCCTGAAGCTGAAGTCATCGGCACAGCCATGACAGAAGATGCCTTCTGGCCACTGATGGAGAAGCAACTCCCCGACATGGTGCTGCTCGACCTCGGGCTGGGCGGCTCCACAACCATCGGCGTGGACATCTGCCGCAACATCCGAAAGAAATACCCCACAGTGAAGGTGCTCATCTTCACCGGCGAAGTGCTCAATGAAAAGCTGTGGGTGGACGCCCTCGATGCGGGAGCCAACGGCATTGTGCTGAAAACGGGCGAACTGCTCACCCGCAGCGAGGTACAGCGCGTCATGGAGGGTAAGCAGTGGGTATTCAACCAACCGATTCTGGAGAAAATCGTTGCCCGCTTCCGGCAGTTCGTCAATGCCGAGACCATGCGCCGCAGAGCCATCATCACCTACGAAATCGACGAATATGACGAGCGCTTCCTGCGCCACCTGGCCCTTGGCTACACAAAGGACATGATAGCCGGCTTGCGCACAATGCCCTTCAGCACCAAATCGTTGGAGAAGAGGCAGGTGGACTTGGTGTCGCGCTTGTTCCCCGACAACGACGGCCGATCCATCAACTCTACACGCCTCGTTGTCCGTGCCATCGAGCTTCACATCATCGACGTGGACAACCTGCTCCCTGACGATTAAGAACCGACACGATGAAAAGGCGATTTCCTTTTACGACGCTCTACCTGCTGCTATTGGCGGCGGTGGTGATAGCCTCCTGGTTAGTGGGGCTGTATGGCGTGGAGAGCGGAGGCAACCTGCTGTCCGACGAAGGTGGCCGCTGGTGGATGCGCTCTGTGCTACCGTCGTTTGCGGCGTCGCCTGTGGAAGAGATATTGGTGGTGTTGTTCACGCTGGGAATCGTAAAATCAGTGTGGCTGGAGTCGCCCCGTGTGAAGTCTAAAAAGGCAACAGCTGTGGCGCTGATGGTGTTTGTGGCGCTGATGGGGCTGTTGCTGTGGGGGGTGTTCAGTGGGGCGCTGATGAGCGTGACAGGGCATTGGGCAAACAGTCCCCTCCAGCGGGGATGGCTGGTGGTGCTGGCGCTGTTGATTGGGATTCCCAGCCTATGCTATGGGCTGACAAACGGCACTTTCACCAATCGAGAGCAGGTTTTAGGGGCACTCTGCAGCGAGGTGGTACGGTGTGCGCCGTCGTTTGTCACACTCTTCATAGCTTCGCAGTTAGTAGCCGTTCTGGCGTACAGCGGGCTTCCTGCCGTCTGTGGCATAGGGGCTGCGGCGTTCCACGGCATAGCGGCTGTGATTTACTGGCTACCTTTTGTCTTTGAATACTTTTATAAAAACCGAATATGAAGAAAATCGTTGTTTTAGCGCTGGGATGCGTGGGATTGCTGTTGGCAGCCTGCACGTCCAAGGGCAACGTGAGTGAGAGTGAGAGTGTGCGCCGTGTCGTGAACATCGACAACGGCTGGTTGTTCACGCTGGCCGACTACGAGACGATGCCCTATGCCCCCTCCGGCATTGCCGATACGGAGGCGCTGGCGTCGGTGGGTGCTGCCGACGGCACATGGCGCAAACTGAACGTCCCCCACGACTGGGCCATCGAAGGCGACTTCAGCCCGACGAATCCTTCGGGAACGGGTGGCGGCGCGCTGCCGGGCGGTATCGGCTGGTATCGCAAGCACTTCACACTCGCCGACCTCGGACTAAGCGATAAGGCCGACGGGCAGCTGCTCGTCCGTTTCGACGGCGTCTATATGAACTCCACCGTCTGGCTCAACGGACACCGGTTGGGCAACCGCCCCTACGGCTACATCTCGTTTGAATACGACATGACTCCTTATGTCAACAAGGAGGGCGACAACGTCCTTGCCGTACGTGTTGACAACAGCGACCAGCCCAATAGCCGCTGGTACAGCGGTTGCGGTATCTTCCGCAGCGTCTATGTGACGGCTGTGAATCCCGTCCACATCGTGCCCTGGGACACCTACGTGCTGCCCCATGCCCCGCTGGCTGATGCCTATCGCTATGGTGAGGCCGACAGCCTGGTGCTCACGGTGTCGGCTCCGTCCCCCTCGCTACAGGCACGCGTAATCGTATATAATAAAGAGAAGAAAGCGGTGTTCACCACCGAAACGCCCATCACCGGCACCACCACGGGAGTGCGCTTCCGCCTTCCGGGAGCCGTGCGCTGGAGCGTGGACAATCCCTATCTTTACACCGCCCAGATATCCCTCGTCAGCGAGGCGAAGGTCATCGACGACTATGCCTTCCGCTTCGGTATCCGCGACTTCGAGTTTAATCCCGAGCAAGGTTTCCGCCTCAACGGCGAGAGCGTACGCCTCAACGGTGTCTGCCTCCATCACGACCTCGGTTGCCTCGGCTCAGCTGTTAATCGCCGTGCCCTCCAGCGCCAGTTGGAGGTGATGCGCGGCATGGGTGTCAACGCCGTCCGCTGCAGCCACAACCCGCCCTCGGTGGAGTTGCTGGAGCTCTGCGACGAGATGGGCTTCCTTGTCATGGACGAGGCTTTTGACATGTGGTATCGCCGCAAGACACAGCGCGACTATGCCCGCTTTTTCACCGAATGGCACGAGCGCGACCTCGGCGACTTAGTACGACGTGACAGAAACCACCCCTGCGTGGTCATGTGGAGCATCGGCAACGAGGTGCTTGAGCAATGGGATGACGCCCGCGCCGATAACCTCTCCCTTGAGGAGGCCAACATGATTCTCAACGCCGGGCACGACTACTCCGAGCCGCTCGACACGGGCTTCACCTTCAACCAGCTGCTGACGCGCCACCTCTGCAACATCGTGCGCCACCTCGACCCCAGCCGTCCCATCACCGCCGGCTGCAACGCTGCCGACCCACGCAACAACCTCTTCTGCGAGGGAGGTGTCGATATCATCGGCTTCAACTACCACGAACGCAACTTCCCCCTCGTGCCCCAATGGTTCCCCGGCCGCCCGTTCATCATCAGCGAGAGCGTCAGCGCCCTGCAGACACGCGGCTACTACCGTATGCCCAGCGACAGCATATTCGTACAGCCTTCGCGCTGGGACCGCCCCTACTTCGACCCCTCGTTCAAGTGTAGCGCCTACGACAACAGCCATGCCCCCTGGAGCAGCACCCACGAGCTGAACCTCCGCTACTACAACGACCTGCCCTACATTGCCGGACAGTTCATCTGGAGCGGCTTCGACTACATCGGTGAGCCCACGCCCTACGGCTGGCCGGCACGCAGCAGCTACTTCGGCGTCGTTGACCTCGCAGGCTTCCCCAAGGACGTCTACTATCTCTACAAGAGCGAGTGGACCGACGAGACCGTGCTGCATGTCTTCCCCCACTGGAACTGGAAAGAGGGAGAGGAGGTAGATGTCTGGGCTTACTTCAACCATGCCGATGAAGCCGAGCTCTTCGTCAACGGCCACTCGCAGGGCGTCCGCACCAAGGGACGCGATTTCCATACCCAGTGGCGCGTGGCGTATGAGCCGGGCGAAATCCGCGTCGTCACCCGCAAGGACGGCCGTGTGGTGAAAACCGAGACCATCCGCACCGCCGGTGATCCTGCCGCCATCCGCCTGACGCCCGACCGTAAACGTCTGGCTGCCGACGGACGCGACCTCTCGTTCGTCACCGTTGAGGTCGTGGATAAGCAGGGCAACCTCTGCCCGCTGGCCGACGACCTCGTCCACTTCGACATCAACGGCCCTGCCTTCGTGGCAGGCGTTGACAACGGCTTGCAGACCTCGCTCGAATCCTTCAAGGCCCCCCAGCGCCAGGCCTTCAACGGCAAGTGCCTGGTGGTTGTTCAAAGCGACGGCAAAGCTGGCAACGTCACCCTCACCGCCACAGCTGACGGCCTCAACGCCGCCAAGCAGACGCTCCGCTTCAAGTGACTACGGATGCGACATTCTGATATCTTTATAAATAGCGCCGCTGTTTATAAAAATAGTTGCTTGGAATAAAATTTTAGTTGCCTGGGCTGTGACGACAGTTGCTTGGGCTGAGCGGACAGCGCACTACACTACAGGCATTACGGTTTATTCGCCGGAAGCTGCTGCCATCTCGTCGAGCGTGGTCTCGATGAAGTGTTTCAGGTTCGTACCTTGCTTTGCCGCCATGATGGACAGCGAGCGGAACGTTTCGGGTTTCAGGTCGATGATTTTGCGTTTAACTGGTTTTGCTGCCTTTTCCATAGTTTTGTAAATTAATATTTCGACGGACAAAGATATACAATTTATATAAGGCGCAAAAAGATTTTGCAGGTTTTTTTTGCAGTTGTTTTGTTTTCCCGTTTTTTATGTCTATCTTCGCGCCAAAATCGTAAAATGTATGCGTTATCTTTTAGGTTATGACATCGGCAGTTCGTCTGTCAAAGCCAGTCTGGTGGACGCCCAGACCGGCGGGCGCGTAGCCAGCGCCTTCTTTCCCAAGAGTGAGGCTCCCATCAAGGCCGTCCGTACCGGCTGGGCTGAACAGAACCCCGCCGACTGGTGGAGCTATCTGAAAGCCGCCACCGCCGAGGTGATGGCATCGTCGGGCGCCAAGGGCAGCGACGTGGCTGCCATCGGCATTTCGTATCAGATGCACGGGCTGGTGTGCGTGGACAAGGAGGGTAATGTGCTGCGCCCAGCCATCATCTGGTGCGACTCGCGCGCCGTGCCCTATGGCCAGAAGGCTTTCGAGACGCTGGGCGAGGAGCAGTGCCTCAGCCACCTGCTGAACAGCCCGGGCAACTTCACCGCCGCCAAGCTGGCGTGGGTGAAGGAGAACGAGCCGGATGTCTATGCCCGCATCGACAAGGTGATGCTCCCGGGCGACTATATCGCCCTCAAACTGACGGGCGAGTGCTGCACTACGGTGAGCGGCCTCTCGGAAGGTATGTTCTGGGACTTCCGCGAAAACCGCGTGGCAAGCTTCCTGATGAACTACTTCGGCTTTGACGAGAGCATCCTGCCCACCATCCGTCCGACATTCTCAGAACAGGGGCGTGTCACCGCTGCTGCTGCCGCCGAGCTGGGGCTGGCAGCCGGCATCCCCGTCACCTACCGTGGAGGCGACCAGCCCAACAACGCCCTTTCGCTGGGTGTGCTGGAGCCGGGCGAGATTGCCGCTACCGCAGGCACGTCGGGCGTTGTCTATGGCGTGCTGGGGCGCGTGGCCTACGACCCCAAGAGCCGCGTGAACACCTTTGCCCACGTGAATCACGGCAAGGACACCCGTCTAGGCGTGCTGCTGTGTATAAACGGCACGGGCATCCTCAACAGCTGGATGCGTCGTAACGTGGCTCCTGAAGGGGCTTCGTACGGCGACATGAACGTACTGGCCGACTCGGTACCCATCGGCAGCGACGGACTAAGCATACTGCCCTTCGGCAACGGCGCCGAGCGTGTGCTGCAGAACCGCGAGGTGGGATGCAGCCTGCACGGACTTAACTTCAACATCCACAGCCGTGCCCATCTGCTGCGTGCAGCCCAGGAGGGCATCGTCTTCTCGTTCAAGTACGGCATGGAAATCATGGAGGCCATGGGCATGGCCATCACCACCATCCACGCTGGCCACGCCAACATGTTCCTCAACCCAATGTTCCGCAACACGCTGGCAGGCATCACGGGAGCCACCATCGAACTCTTCGACACCGACGGCTCCGTGGGAGCTGCTGCCGGTGCTGGCATCGGAGCAGGCATCTATGCCACTCCCGCCGAGGCTTTCGCCACCCTGCGACGCATAGCCACCATCGAGCCCAAAGCCGACGATGCCCCCGCCTATGCCGCCGCCTACGCCCGCTGGAAAGAATGCCTTCTCAAGGAAGAATGATTTATTTATCCTTATTATAAAACTAATAAACCTATGACAAAACAGTACTTCCCCGAAGTGGGAAAAATCAAATTTGAAGGAAAAGAGAGTAAGAACCCCCTGGCCTACCACTACTATGACGCCGACCGCGTCGTGATGGGTAAGCCCATGAAGGAGTGGCTGAAGTTCGCCATGTGCTGGTGGCACACGCTCTGCGCTGAAGGCGCCGACCAGTTCGGCCCCGGCACCAAGACGTTCCCCTGGAACACTGCTGCCGACCCCGTGCAGGCTGCCAAGGATAAGGCTGACGCCGGCTTTGAAATCATGCAGAAGCTCGGCATCGAGTACTACTGTTTCCACGATGTGGACCTCGTGCAGGAGGCTGCCACCGTTGAGGAATACGAGAAGAACCTCAAGGAGGTCGTTGCCTACCTGAAGCAGAAGCAGGCCGAGACAGGCATCAAGCTGCTGTGGGGCACGGCCAACGTGTTCGGCAACAAGCGCTACATGAACGGCGCCTCCACCAACCCCGACTTCGACGTCGTGGCTCGCGCCATCGTCCAGATTAAGAATGCCATCGACGCCACCATCGAGCTCGGCGGCACCAACTACGTCTTCTGGGGCGGACTTGAAGGCTATATGAGCCTCCTCAACACCGAACAGAAGCGCGAGAAGGAACACATTGCCACCATGCTACGCATGGCCCGCGACTATGCCCGCAGCAAGGGATTCAAGGGCACCTTCCTCATTGAG
>JAEEGL011303776.1_pt1 | contig 46495 bp, 33 predicted proteins | sample 9134231 | NCBI WGS metagenome assembly JAEEGL01 (sample SAMN16246548, study PRJNA631951) | gut metagenome | biome: gut microbiome; feature: rumen; material: fiber-attached | host: Bos | place: Iran: Karaj | collected 2018-10
CGACAAGGAATACTTCAACAACTACCTGGCAGACTACAGCTACGACCCTGTGGTGGTGGAGCGGGATTTCCAAAAGCTCAAAGAGATCGGCTTCAACTCCATAAATATATTTGTGTTCACGGGTTACGCCGCGGACATGAACCTTCTGGATATGCTGCGGCTGGCGGACAAATACGGCTTCAAAGCAGTGCTGAGCCTGCGCCCCGGCTCCCCCTTCGACACAGTGTCCGAATCGGCGGAGGAGCTTATCCCCCTGCTGCGGCTGGCGGAAGACGACACGGTGTATTCCTACGACGTGGCCTGGGAGCCCTCCTGGGGCGACGTGGGCAACAGGGAATGGTTCGACGGCGCCTGGGAACGCTGGCTCGCGGATCAGTACGGCTCGGTGGGAGCCGCCGAATCCCTGTGGGGCTATCCCGTCCCCCGGAAGGAAACGGGGGAGGTGACGAACCCGGCGGGAACGCTGTTTTTCGAGGAAGGAAGGCACGCCGGCATGATAAGGGCCTACAGAAGGTTTTTGGACTGGTTCCTTTACAAGCACTACAACAACACCCGCATGCGCATAAGGGCCATGGACACAAGGCATTTCGTTTCCTTCCGTATGTCCGAGACCTCCAACCCGGTGAATGCAAACCCGGCGCGGATAGACTACGATTTCGGGTATCTGGCAAGCGGAGTGGACTTTTTTGCTCCCGAGGCCTACGGCCGCATCGGGAATAAGGAAAGGACCCTCCCCCTGGAGTTCCAGAGGGCCTACGGGCTTTTTGTCCGGCCGGACTATCCCCTTATCTGGCCGGAGGCGGGAGAAAGCCTTTGGGACAGCGGCAAACAGCAGATAAGCGCCTCCCGGGACAAGGAAGTGGCGGACCATTTCAAGAACCTGTTCGAGGCCCTGATAAAGTCAGGCTCCGACGGCGTTTATATGTGGGTCAGCTGCCCGGGCTTTCGGGTGGACGAAAAAAGCGACTACGGCATTTATAACGAGGACTACACCGACCGGGAGGTGACGAAGGCCATCAAAAAATACACCCGGCGGTTCCTTGCGGCGGGCTTTCCCGAAAGAAAGGCCCCGGTACAGGCAGACACCTCGGATTTCCGGGGGATATACGGAATGTACAAAAAGGCGGGGGACGGATTCAACGCTCTTTCGGCAAAGGGCAAAAAGCCTTTCCTGTATTCGGAAGCCACGGGCAAAACCACGGCGGAGCTGCCTCTTGTGACCCTGGAGGGCAAGGCCGCAAAGGCGGAAACCCCCGCTCCCCTGAGGTATATAGACGGAGGCTTCGACAAGGCGGAGGTCCGGGGGCATACGGTGAAGCTCTTATGCCGGAACCTGAACGAAGCGGAGTGGAGCAGCCGGGGCGAAGGCAGGGTGCGGGTGGAGGCCCGGAACAAAGGCCGCTCGCTGTTTTTCGACCTGCCCCGGGATATACAGCGCGCCGGCGTCTGCGAAGTGTCCTTTACCCTTCCCGAAGACTGGGAGGAATGCGTTTTATGCTACGATCTGCGGGGGATACCCTTCGGGGAGCGGCTCTCCGTGACTTTGGGGAAATAAGGGGCCCCGCCGGGACGTAAAACGGCAAAACGCCGGGATCCGCGCCATTCGGCCAGCCGGAACGCAGCCTCTTCGGGCGGCCGTTCCGGCTGTTTCTATACAAGGGGAGAAGCATTCTCCCCTTTGTTTTTTCAGCGGTATTTATGGCAGGGGGACGCCGTTTTCCTTCTTGTCCAGCCCGGTGCCGATCCTCACGCCGCCCCGCTGCAGCCCCACTATGTCTTTTATATCCACAAAGCCGAAATCCCGGGAATCCTCCGAATCGTTTCTGTTGTCCCCCAGCACGAACACCCGGCCCCGGGGCACCCTGAGGACCCAGCCCGAAGCGGTGCGCTCCAGGCTCCGCTTTATATCCCCGGGGATCGGAACGGGATAAGGAAGCTCCTCGGCCACGGGGAAATCCAGGTTGTGGATATAGTCCAGGATATAGGGCTCAGTGAGCTGCTTTCCGTTTACGTAAACGCCTCCCGCTATCTCCACGTTTGCCCCCAGGGCCTCTCCCAGCTGCTCCAGAGAAAAATGCTGCCCGTTGATCTCCAGCCCGGTGCCGTCGCTGGCGAACATGGTCCCGGGCTGAAAGCCCGTTGCCCTCAGTACTTCCCGGACCGTAAGGGCCCTGCCGCCGGCAATGAAACGGGGAGAGAGTATCTGCACCGTGTCGCCGGGAAGGCCTATTATCCGTTTCAGATACACCTCCCGCCTGTCGGCTCCCAAAAGCCAGTCTCTCAGCCTTCCGGCGGCCGAGGCGGGGCGTATATAAACGCTGCCGGGCTCGTTGACCCTGATAAAAACGGCGTCCTGCCTTTTGACGGGGAAAAAGCGGTAATGCAGCTTGTTGCAGAAAACCACCGTTCCCGGCATGACCCCGGGCTCCATGGAGGAGGTATTTATATAATAGCTTTCCACCAGGAGGGGCCTCGCCACCGCAAAGGAAAGGAACAGAGTCAGGCTCACGATGCACAGAGCGGCGCACACAAAACGGCTTTTTTTATAGACCAGAAGGCCGGCAAATACCAGCAAAACAGAATATGTGATAACGGCCAGGGGCGTAAGGCGCCCGAAGGCCTGGCTTATGGCATCCATGACGATCTCCTTTTCAAGAGTTTCATTTATTTATACCGGCCTCCGTTTACCCCGGGTTCCGTTTATGCTATAATATTTTATGATATAAACGCAGGCGCCTTCGCCTGCAGAAAAGAGGCCGCCATGAAAAGATGCCCGGGCTGCAATACGCCGAACCCCGATAATGCCAAACGCTGTTTCAAGTGCCGCGCCGACCTTGCCGGCGTCGAGATATCCGTCGCAGAGGCGCCGGAAAAAGAAGAAAACAGAAAAGCCGAATTTATGCGGATAATGTCCGAGGCCGCCTCCGGCCTCCGGAAAAGGCTGCTTTTTGCCGCAAGAAACAGGACCAGGGTGGTTTTTATCCTTACGCTGATCGCCCTTGCCGGGCTTCTGCCCTCGGTGAAGTGGGGTTTCGGCATAAAGCTGGCGGCCGTGTGCCTGGGGCTCGTTTTCACCGTGGCGTTCGCCTCTTTTGAAAGGCTTATCTCTGCGCTGGAGGGCATCCGCCGGGACCGGCTGGCGTCTCTTTTGAAAAACCGGGAAAAGCAGGACGAATGACCTCCCGGGAAAGAGTCCGCACCGTATTTGAAGGCAGAAAGCCCGACCGGCCGCCCTTCAACTTCTGGATGGACAGGGACGCCATGGAAAGGCTGGACGCCCTTTTGGGGGAGGATTTCCGCGTTTCCCATTACGGCGCCGATGTCATCGAAGCCTTTGCCGTGGCGGATATGTGCCCTTCCCGCAAGGCGGAATATATTTCCGACGGAAAAACCATGTGGATGACCCGGGGAAAAGTGGACGACATAGAAGAGGCCTCCGGGCTTCCCGTCTGCAGCCCGGAGGACCCGGCGATCTATGGGGACATAGAGCAAAAACGCAGGAAATACCCCCAAAAAGCCATATTTGCCATGGTCCCCAACCCTCTGGGGGTCCTGAACAGCCTGCTGCTGCCGCAGCAGCTCATGGAAGCCATGATACTCCGGGGAGAGGCGATAGACGCCTATCTGCAAAAGACCTGGCCCGTTATGCTGGAGATCACCCGCCGGGTGTGCGCCATGGACATAGACGCGCTGTATCTTGCGGAGGATTTCTGCATGAACACCGGGCTCATTTATTCGCCGGATATGGTGAGAAGATTCCAGTTCGACTATCTGAAAGAGGCGGTGACCGTTGCCCATAAGGCGGGAAAAAAGGTTTTTTACCACACCGACGGCCGTGTCATCGAGGCCGTGCCCCTGTTTCTGGAGCTGGGAGTTGACGGCATAAACCCTCTGGAGCCCCGTTACAACCCCCCGGAGGAGTTTCTTGCCGCTTCGAAAGGCCGGCTGATGCTTTACGGCGGCATGGACAACTGCAGCATCATCCCCCAAGGGACCCCGGAGGATATCCGCCGGCATATAAACGAAATATACCGCGCCTTTGCCCCCACGGGGCTGATCTTCTCAAGCCACGATATCCCCGGCAGCGTTCCCCTCGAAAACATAGACGCTATGGCGGAAGCCATAAAGAGCCTGCGCTGACAGCCGCCGGCATAATAAAGGCATCCCGAAGGACGCCGTTATTACGCTGCCGTTCGGATCGGAACCGCCGATCCGACGCCGAAAAAAGCGGGGCCGCAAGACCCCGATCATACTTTCGCTTGTTTATGCAAACAACCCGGCAAAAAAGCCCTTCACTTTCGCGACAAGGCCGGCCAGCCAGCCGGTGGAGGCGCTTGTCTCCCCTTTTTGCTGCCTGGCATTGGGCGCCGAAACGCCTTTTGCTAAAGCCCCCCGCCCGGAAACAGTTTTTGCCAAACTCATTTCCGAATAGCTTTCGGCAGCCGGCTCCGGTCCACCCTCGTGATAGCGCCACATTGCCTGGATATGGGTCTCATCCGTTACGGACCTGCGTTTGCCGATTCCGTTCCACCACAGCAGGTGCTTGTTTCCCGCGTCATATTTTGCGAAATCCCCGTTTTCCCGGGTATAATACTCGCGCCATTTCTCCCGGTTCTTTTCAATGTCCTCGTCCGACAGGCTTATTTGCCAGTGCTCCACGCTCCCGTCGTCATAGGACTGGCGCACCACATTGTCCGAAAGAATTTTATAAACCGGAGTATGGAGTTTGACGGTCGCTATAGTCCTGTTGCCCGCATAAACTTCCGCCACCAGCCTCTCGCCCTGATCTTCAACGTAATACTCTGCATCATCGGTAACTATCAGATAGCGTCCGTCGGCAAGCTCTTTTACGTCCACCAAAGGAAGGGTTCTTTGGGATAACGTCAGTTTTTCGCCGTCCTGAGTGCCATACCAGATAATTCTGTTGTTATGGCGCAGAACGCCGATGACCGAAATCACGTGAAGGTCTTTTGTATATTCTTCGCCGTCATACACCGTATATGTATAATCGCCGTTTATCTTTTGTTCCGTCACCACCGGAAGCTCGCTGCAGGCCTTTTCAAGATCCTTCTCGATCCGCGCCAATACGGTATCGCCCCTGTATATATATAACCGCTTTCCCAGCCCTTTACCACCGTCGCTGAAAAGCTTTCTCACTTTGATCATCCCGGCTTTGTTTATGTTTTCAGAAAAGCCGGATATCGACACCGCGTATTCTTCAGAACCGTTATTACAGGCATTCTGAAGATATTCGGGAAAAGGAACCAGAGGAAAAAACTTCTGACTCATGTACACCCGGTTCTTGACATACTGGTTAAGATCCTGCACGGCATAAACAGCAGAGCAGACAAACAGGCATGCCAATGCAAACAATACTATTTGATATTTTTTCATAATAATCCTATTTTCCGCCGGTTCGGCCCTTCCGAAAGATTTTTTGATCACAACCTTTTTCATAGTTGGTATCTCCTTGACATAGTATTATTCGAAAGCGGCAAAATTGCCGTCTTCATTTTCATTATACCATATTTATATGGCATTTTTATATGCTCTCAAAAGTTTTCTCAAAAAAAAAAAAACGATTTTTGTTTTTGCCGGCAAAGTATTTGCTTTCGGATAATAAGAGCCTTTTTTAGGGCTTTCGCCGCTGTATCCCCGGCAGTTCCTTTCTTCCCGTTTCACCGTTTCCGGCGACAGGTAAACAAAGGTGAACTTCACCTTTTCGGGATCCCGCCCCCACTCCCGGGCGGCAAAAAGCCCGTAAACCGCCGGCATAAAAAAGGCATCCCGAAGGATGCCTTTGCTTAGACAGGCAGACGTCCGCTATTCTATATTCAGCTTTATGTCGGCGTCGGCGCTGTTGCCGAAGGTATCCACCGCCCGTACCTTCAGCACCCTTTCACCCTTGGGGGCGCTTTGAGGAATAGTGATGCTTGCGGTAAAAGCCGCTTCCGTTCCCTCAAAAACCCCTTTATCCGGACGGCAGGAGAACCAGGCGCCGCCGTCAAAGGAATACTGCACTCCCGCTATCTCGGCGGGAAAACGGCACGAGGCCTTTCCCGAAAGGGTCTTTCTGTCTTCGGAAAGCGCGGCCTCGACGGCGGGACGGCTGTTGCACACCAGCACCTCCGCCTCGGCCGTTGCCGTCAGGAAGCCCTCTGGATTTGCCGGCTCGTCGCTTATCATGACTCCCAAACGCCACACTCCGTCTTCAAGCCCCGAGGTATCGATCTCCTTCGAGGTCTCCGGTTTGGCGTCCGCCTTGGGCTGCTCCTTGTCGTTGGGATACAGCACCAGGGGCTTGTCGGAGCCGGGCTTCAGAGCCAGCACCGCCGCCACCCAGGCGTCGCCGTCGGGGTCGGAGGCGTCCCATTCCAGCTTGTATTTTCCGCTTATCTTTTGGCCGAAGGCCGGGTTTTTCAGCTTCACCTCAGGAGGCCTGTTGGCGGTGAGGTAGCTGAAGGCTATCCTGTTGAGGGTCCCCTGCAGGCCTTCGTTGAAGCGCGCTATGAACCTGCCGGCGGAAAAAGAGGCGTTTTTCTGAGCCGGCTTTTTGTCTTCAAAACCGGAGCCGAAAAACCATTCCGCGCCGAGGCAGGGAGCCTCTATGCCTCTCACCAGCACCGGAGACCCCATATCTATGCTTTGAGTGGCATACATACACTCCGAAGGATGCAGGCGGATCTCGTAGATGCTGCCGGGGTTGGCGCTGCACAGAACAGCCTCGCCGTCTTTCCCGGGCACTATGTCCGAAAAATTCACGGCGCCGCGGAATTCATGGGTGGCGTACCGCCCGTCGGGGTATATGCGGGTGACTTTTGATCTGCCGGCAAAATACACGTTGCCGCTTTTGTCGCATATGGCCCGGAAGCAGTCGTCCGTTCTTTCGGCGGTTTTTTCCGCGCCTCTTGCGTCGCGTTTCACTATCATGTTCTTTCCCGCCACAAAGGCGTATATGTTCCCGGCGGGATCCGCGGCGATGCAGCTTATGCTTCCCCCGAAGCCGCCGGAAAGGGTGGTGAGTTCGGAGCCGTCGTATCTCAGAAGGGGAGCCTTGGTGGCGATGATGATGCTCCCGTCGGGGGCTTCGGCAAAGTCGGTGGTATAGACGCCCTTATGCTGCAGGGCCTCCCGTTTTTCAAAACCGGGGCTGCACACGTATATGGTGTCCGAATCGGCAAACCCCACCAGCAGCCTTCCGTCGGAAAGCCGCGCTATATCGGAGATATATTTGTGGTCAAAGGCTGCAGCCTCTTTTGCCTCCCTGCCCTCTATGCGGAATATTTTGCCGGAAGGCGCCGTGGCGGCAAAAAGGCCCTCGGGGGTGTTTATCAGCCGGGTGACCCACAGGTCGTCAAGGCCGCAAACGAGCTCCGGCTTTCCGGCCTCCTTTTTCAGATACACCGCCGCCTTCAGGCCGGTGCCGATATATATGCCCTCTTCCGAAGGCAGGGCGCAGGTGGCCATCTGCTGGGGCACGGATGCCTCGGCCAGGGTCTCCACTGTGGCCAGCACGGCGTTGTCCTTTCCTATGCTGCAGTTCAGGAACTCGCCCTTTGCCAGCTCGCCGTCCTTTATCTCCAGAACGGAAGGGCGTTTTGCCACTGTGGTCACGGGCTTGTTTTCGGCAGGCTTGGGCTCCTCTTTTTTCTCTTCGGGCTTGGGCTCCTCTTTCTTCTCTTCGGCGGAAGCGGGGGCCGCGGCGCCCTCCTGTTCCTTTTTCACCGCTTCTATGGCTTCGTCAAGCTCCCCCGCCAGGCTTCTCAGAACGGCGGGATCCCCGGCAAAAAGGGCGTCGGGCTTAGCCGGCTTTATTATGCGCACGGAAAGGGGCTTCCCCTCTCTGTCCCGTATATTCACGCCGGCGTAGTTCTTTACGGGAACGCTCATCACCACCGCCCCCATGGGGATATAGTCTCCGGCGGTGAACACGGTCTTGTAGTCCAGCTTTTCGGTGGTGAACACCGAGTTGTTGACGCTGCTGAACAGCTGGTTCATATAGGGGGGCATGCCGTCGAGCCTGTTGCCCTCCACCACCAGCACGTCCCCCGAGGCGGGGACCAGCTTTATCACCAGCTCGTTGTTTTTGTCAAAATCCATGGCCTTGCGGAAATACTGCTCGAAAGACGTGGAATTGTCGGCGGGGTCCGTAACGCTCACCAGTATGTTGTTCCCCTGGTTTGAAGTAGGCGCCAGCTTCACCGCGTCCGCCATGGCGCCGCCGTATATGAGCACGGCCAGATTTCCGTCCTCCAGATTGTCGGGCACGTGCAGCGTTTTGGTCTCGGTAAAGGTGGTCTTGCTGCCGTAGGGCCTCATAACCAGGCCTATCTCTACGTCTTCTCCCGCCTTCAGCTCTTTTTCGTTCATGAACACCCGCTCGATAAAGGCGTATTTGTTGCCGGAATCCAGCTCCATGTCCACGTTCACCGACCTGAGCCTCTGATAGCCGTATTTGCTTTCGGAAAGGCTTTCCAGCGCCTTATACAGCTCCCGGGCTATCTGTCCCGAAACGTCGGAGGAGGAAGTGTAGTAGTTGGTAAAGACGTGTTTTTCGCCGCTGGCCAGCTCCAGCTCGTAGGTGGCCCGGCAGTTCACGTCGGTCTGCTGGGGGCGGACCCTGGCGTAGGCCTCCACCACCGGCATCACCGCAAAGCTTCCGAAATAGTTCTCGCCGCTGGCCACCTTGCAGCGCAGCGTCTTTTCCCTGCCGGTGGCCCTGTCTTTTACGTGGGTGTTCACGGGGGTCATGCTGGCCACGCCGTTGATCCTGCCGGCTATGGCAAAGGGCCTGTCCTGATATATGCTGCCCACTATGTCCAGAGGCACCGAGTATTTGTGGCTGATCTCGTAGCCGGAAAAAACGTCCACTATGTAGGCCGTGCACATGGGGATGGAGGTGGGGCCTATCTCGTCCATGGGATGCCCGAAGGCCAGCAGGGTGTTCCCCTTTCTCCAGGTCACGGTGCCGGTGCCCACGGCGTTTATGTCGCCGGTGATGAGCACGGCGCCCACGGCGGCGCCGGGCTGCAGGGAGGCGCCTTTCGTATCCATGCCGGAGAGCCTGCCGCCGCTTCCCGCCACGGGCGCGAAGCCGTATTTTTCAAAGGTGTCTTTGAACATGTTCCTGGTGAGATCGGAAATGCCGGACACGGTGAGGGGTATCTTCATGCCGCTTTTTTCGGCGCGGGGAGCGCCGGCGGAAGCGGGCTTTTCCTCAAGGCGGGGGTCCAGTGTCTCCATCATGTCGTATATGGGAGTCAGCATGCAGGTGTTTTCCTTGTTGAAGCCGCCGCCGTAGGCCACAGCCCCCACAAGCTTGCCGTTGATATAGCAGGGGCTGCCGCTCATGCCCTGGATAACGCCGGACATGCGGCTGTCTATAAGAGGGTGCTTCAGCTGCACCAGTATCAGGTCTCCGCCGGAATTGGCTTCCTTCAGGATGCCCCGCACTTCAAAATTGAATTTTTCTATTTTTGTGCCCTGGAACACAGTAAGGCCGTAGCCCTTCATGCCGCGTTTCACCTGGCTTACCGGCATCAGGTCCTTTTTGACGTCGTCGGTGAGCCAGCTCTGGGCAAAAGCGCCGGCGGCGAACAAAACGAGCAACAAAACGATAACGGCTTTTTTCATAGCTATCCCCTAAAAATATTTTCTGTCCAGATTTCTGTAATTCACAGCCTCTGCTATGTGGTTTGTATTTATAACGTCTTTCCCTTCCAGATCGGCGATGGTGAGGGCCATCTTCAAAACCCTGTCGTAGGCCCTGGCGGAAAGAGACAGCTTTCCCACCGATTCCCGCAGCAGCCCGGAAGCGCTGTCCTCTATGGGGACGCTCTTCAGCATGGCGGGGGTCATGCGGGCGTTGCACCACACCTTTGTGCCCCGGAAACGCTCAAGCTGGCGGCCGCGGGCCCGCACCACCCTTTCGCGGATCGCTGCCGAGCTTTCTGCCGGCCTGGTGTCGGTGAGCTCGTCCTCCGAAAGCCGGGGCACGTCCACGTGGAGGTCTATCCTGTCCAGAAGGGGCCCCGAAAGCTTGTGCATATAGCGGGCGATCTCCTGAGGCGAACAGCGGCACTGCTTGCGGCTGTCTCCCGCATAGCCGCAGGGACAGGGGTTCATGGCCGCCACCAGCATAAAGGAGGCCGGGTAGGTCATGCGGCTGTTGGCCCTGCTTATGGCCACCACCTGGTCCTCCAGGGGCTGGCGGAGTATCTCCAGCACCTCTCTTCTGAATTCGGGAAATTCGTCCAGAAACAAAACCCCGTTGTGGGCGAGGCTCACCTCTCCCGGCTTGGGATAGGTGCCTCCCCCCGCCATCCCCGCGGCGGAAATGGTGTGATGGGGAGCCCGGAACTGCCGGGAGGTGATAAAGGAACGGCCTCCCAGAAGCTGGCCGCTGACGGAATAGATGGTGGTGGTCTCCAGGGCCTCCTCTCTGGTGAGGGGAGGCAGGATGGTGGCCAGCCTGCGGGCAAGCATGGTCTTCCCGCTGCCCGGAGGGCCTATGAGCATGATGTTGTGGCCTCCCGCCGCCGCCACCTCCATGGCCCGCCGGGCTGCCGCCTGGCCCTTGACGTCGCTCATATCCATGCCGAAATCGGCTCCGGTGAATTCGGTGAGCCACTCTTTCGGGGGAGGAACGGGGGTCTTGGGCAGCCCCAGCAGTATGTCCTTCAGGTCGGAAAGGGTGTTTATGCCGTAGATCTCCATATCCTCCACGATGGCCGCCTCCCGGGCGTTTTCCATGGGGACAAGAGCCTTCTTTTTTATTTTGCACAGCTGCATCACGGCGGGAAGAATGCCGGAAACGCCTCTCACTCCGCCGTCCAGCGCCAGTTCTCCCAGTATGAGATATTCGTCAAGGGCTTCCGCAGGCACCTGTCCGGTGGCGGCAAGCACCGCCGCGGCTATGGGAAGATCGAAGGAGGGCCCCTCCTTGCGTATGTCCGCGGGCGCCAGATTCACGGTGATCTTCCGGGGAGGGAAATCCAGGCCGGAATTGCGGATGGCGGCCTTGACCCTGTCGATGGATTCCTTCACCGCCGCATCCGGCAGCCCCACCAGCCTGAATTCCGGCAGGCCCGGGGAGCAGTCGATCTCCACCACCACTTCGTTTACTTCTATACCGTTTACCGCTGCGGAAAAAACCTTTGCCAGCATGTCGTTCTCCTTTTTGCAAATCAAATATATTATATATAAAATAACTTATGGTGTCAACTTGCGCCGTTTTGCGGAAACTGTTATAATAAAGAAAACGAACAACGGAGAATACCTATGCGAAGTACGGTCCATATGATCCTGCCGCTGCTTGCCCTTGTTTTGTGCCTTTCGGCCTGCAGGCCTGCGCCGTCGGAGGTGATGAAGGCGCGGATAATAAGCCGGGGCGGGCCCACCCTGGCTGTTTTTACGCTCTATGAAGAAATACCGTTTGCCCTGTCTCCCGGGCCGGATGCCGGAAAGGCTCCGGAAAGCATCGTTTTCGAAAAGGGAGACAGGCTGGAATACGGCATAAGGACCAATATCACCGGCAGAAAGACCGCGTTCCTTACGGAAGGGGAGGCAAAAACAAATAACAGCCCCGCCGAAATCGAAAAGGCCCTTTCCGGGTGGAAAAAGGTATCCGAGCCCCTGTCCGGCCCCTATAGCAGGATATCCCTGGCCGTTTCGGGCATCTTTGAGACGGGGGCGGAGGCAGAGGTGTGGCTCCGGGATATCAGAATAGTGAACGGCAGCAAAACCAAAAAAGAGCTGTATGCGGGAAAAGCGGTGACGGTCCGCCTGGACAAAGAAGAGAACGCGGCCCTGGCCGTAATGGATTCCTGCCCGGAGAACGAGCCCCTGCGCCACACCCTGTGGTGGCTGGACAGCATGCTCCCGGAAAACAAATATCTGGCCGTACACGCGGAAAGCCTTGACGAAAAAACGGGGAAATGGACCTCGACGGTAGGAGTCCACCAGCCCATAAAGTCAAAGGTGTTCCTGCCCTGGAACGTTGCCTTCTGGCACAAGGATTCAAAGGAGGAGTTTTACGGAGAGCTGTTTACCTTCGACAGACGTCTCCTGAGGCTCCACTCCGAGACCTTTCCCGCCCCCACTCCCGCGGATCCTCCCGGCCAGGCGCCCTGGACAGCCTCGCCGGAACGGGTGCGGCTGTTTGTGGAGGACAAAGACGGAAAAGACACCTGGGACCTGAAGGAGGGGCGCATAATGTGTACCCTGGACGGCAGCGTCCTCTCGGATCATGACGGCTATATGGACACCTTTATAGCGTCGTCCTACGGCGAGCTGAACGCCCGGCCCCGCAAATTTCAGGAAAACGTGCACGACCACGTTTTTGTTACCCGGGAAAAGGATTTCAGCGCGGTATATGACGGCGAGATGGAGGGCTGGCCGGCAGAGGACGAAGTGAAGCATTTTGACGAAGCCCTGATAATAAACCAGTGCATGAACGACAACGCCGCCAGAGAAAGGTTCATCTTTGCCCGCAAGGGAGACATGAGCTACGGAGTGGTACGCTGGGACAATTCCGTCATGGAAAACGGAGAGTGGAAGGTGATCCAGCGGGCCACTGCCCTGAAGGTGGCGGATTTCGGCGGGCCTTTTCCCTTTGACGGCTTTTACAAAAGGGTGATAAACGAAAAACGCATAGCCCCGGCGGAGACCGCCTTTACCGCGGCCGGCTTTTCGGGCATCCCCGGCAGCATCACCGTGACCAACGCCGGCAGCCGCAAATGGAAAAGCCCCGAGGTGTGGGCGCGCCTCAGAAACAGTGATTTTTCGCCCGCTAAAGGCGCCCCCGTCTGCCTTGCCCGGGGCGGCGCACTCGACGTGCTCCAAAGCGCAGACTTCACCCTGAAAAAGCCCGCCGGCTGGCCAAAGGGCAGCGTAATAGCAGAGATCGACGTGACAGACGGAGAAGATTCCTTCTCGGATGCCGGAAAGCATACTTTCGTACGGTTTATCAACCTGAGGTGACAAAATGAAGCTTATCATAACCCTTATCCTGGCGCTTTGCCTGGGAGCGCCGTCTTTTGCGGGGACGGGAATAAAACGCCCCGCCCTCTCCAAAAACAAGAGGCCCGTAAGGATACTGTTTCTGGGCAACAGCTTTACCTATTTCCACGACCTGTATCTGAAGGTGGCGGAATTGACCGGGGGCGAGACAAAGCAGAACGTGAAGGGAGGGGCCTTCCTCAGCGAGCAGCTGGACGTAAACACCGACCTGGGAAAACGGGCCGCGGCGCTTTTTAAAGAGCAGAAATGGGATTACGTGGTGCTTCAGGAGCAGTCGTCGGGCCCCATGCTGCAGAAGGAAAGGTTCCAAAGCGCGGCGGACGAATTGTGCCGCATCATCAGAGAAAACGGAGCCACGCCGGTGTTCTACTGCACCTGGCCCTACAGGGACGGCAGCGACAAGCTGAAACAGACGGGAAAGACCTACGGCGAAATGTTCGTTGCCCTTACGGAATCGTATCACGAAGCGGCAGAGCGCAACAACGCCCTTGCCGCCGACGTGGGCACGGCCTTTTACAACTCGAAAACCGACTTTCTGGAGCCGGACGCCTTTCATCCCAATACCCAAGGCACCGCCCTGGCGGCGGAGGTGATCTCCGAAGTGATACTGAAAGATTTCGGCAAATAAAAAAAGCCTGCGCCGCAAAAGCGGCGCAGGCCGATGATAATATATATTGCCGGCGCGGCAGGGATCGGCGGATCCGTCTGCCTGCGCCGGTTTTTTTCAACGCCTCTATTCATACCCGGGCTCTTGTGTCGCCGTTGAAGCCCGGGGCGGAGGCGTTTTTGACGCCTGCCCAAGCGATAAAAAAGCGGGCGCCCACAGGTGAGCGTCCGCTTTTTCACGTATCACAATATCAGGCGTAAACGCCCTTGAAGGCCAGGGCGGCGCCTCCCAGGATGCCTGCCTTGTTCCCCAGCTGCGAGGGGACTATGGAGCAGTGCTCCTTAAGGCAGTCTATGGCAGTTTCCATGGCGGTCTTTTTGATCTCTTCAAAGAGTATCCTGCTGCGGGCGATGCCTCCGCCTATCACTATAAGGGAGGGGTCGAAGCTGTTGATGGTGTTGGCCACCGCGAGCCCCATATAAAAGCCCGTTTCGCAAAGGGTCTCGCAGCAGACTATGTCTTTTTCGTTTGCAAACCGGTCTATCATCTGCGGGGTGATCTCCGTAAGGCGTCCCTCCGTGGCTTCGTAAAGCTTGCTCTTTCTGCCGGAGAGCACCTTCTGCATGGCGCGGTTGATTATGGCGTCCCTGTTGCAAAGGGCTTCCACGCAGCCGTAACGGCCGCAGCCGCAGCGGGGGCCTTTGGCGTCTATGATCACGTGCCCCAGCTCCGGCGAAGCGAACATGCCTCTGTAGGCTTCGCCCCGCACTATGAGGCCGCTTCCCACCCCGGTGCCCAGGGTGAACATCACCATTATCTCCGCGCCGCGCCCCGCGCCAAAGGTGTATTCGCCGAAGCTTGCCACGTTGACGTCGTTGCCCATATAAAACTCAAAGCCTGTTTTTTTCCGCAGGGGCTCGTAAACGTTGGCGCCGTCCCAGCCGCTGAAATTGGGCGACCACAGCACCACGCCTTCGTCCGCCTTGTGTATCCCCGGCGCCCCCATGCCGCAGGCTATGACGTCTTCGCGGGCCTTGCCCGCCTGCTTTATGGCTTCTTCCACCGACTCGGCGATCTTGTCGGTGGTGACGTCCACCCCCTTCTCGGAATAAGACGGTATCTCCGCCTCGCTCAGAAGGTTCCCTTCCCGGTCCACTACCGAAGAGGTGACGGTGGTGCCTCCCAGGTCGATGCCAACTACAAAATTTCCGTTTTCATTTCTTTTCATAACGCTTCTCCCGGCTGCCGATCAAGCCCGCTTCTTTTATCTTTATATATATGAATATCCCGCTTGCCAAAAACAATATGGCGGGAACGGCGTATCTTACGCTCCAAAGAGCCAGGATACAGCCGAAGCCTGCAAGCATGCCCGGCGCAAAATATAATATTATCCTTTTATCAAGGGATTTATAATTTCTCTCCTTCAGTATATGGACCAGCGAGGAAGGAAAACCCGCAACGGCGCAGAGACATATATAAAGAGGGAGCTCTGCCGAAAAGCCGGCAAACAGAGGCAGGGCCGCCGCCGCAGGGCTGCCGGTGAGGCCGGCGCAAAGCCCGGAAAGGGCGCACACCGCCCAGGCGGGAAAAGGATAATGCGCGAAAGCTGCGCATATCCCCGCAAGCCAGATGAGTATCCACAGGGCGATACCCGCTTTCATGGCCTTCAGCCGGAAGGCCCTTGCCAGGTTCACCCCGGCTATAGCGGACGCCAGCACCACAAAAAACATCTGCCCCAGCCAAAGCCATTTGGAGACCAGCAGCTCCCGCTGCCAGACGAGGACGGCGGAGACCCCCAGGAAATTGAACAGGTTCACGTATGCCGCCACGGCTTTGGCCTCCAGGCGCAGAAAGCTGCCGAAAAACAGCACCCCCCATTCCTTTACCGGGCGGGCGCAGAGAGCCATCAGAAAGCCTGCCACAAAGCCCCCGCACAGCATAAAGATGCCGCTGCGGTTTTTGCGGACTATCCGGTTTATGTCACGAGCCACTTATCACCTCGGTCCCCGCCGCCCTCAGGGCGGCGGCGTATTTTTCGGTATCCTCCGGCCGGACGCCGCCGAGACAGTAGCTCATGCCCAGAGCCTCGTATTTGCCGGCGCCGATATCGTGGTATTTCAAAAGCTCCAGCGGGTGCCGTTCGGGCAGGGAGTTTATGAACCGGGCGATATCCTCAAGCTCGCCGTCGTTCACTCCCGGGATCACCGGGGTCCGGAACACGATCTTTGCCCCCAGCCCGGACAGCATTTTTATATTGCCGAGTATGAGGGCGTTGTCGGCGCCGCAGTATTCTTTGTGCTTTTCCGGGTCCATAAATTTTATATCAACAAAAAACAGGTCAACGCCGGCCGCCGCCCGGCGGACGTGCTCCGGCTTTGCATAAAGGTTCGTTTCCACCGCCGTATGGAGCCCGGCCTTTTTTGCGGCGGACAGGAGGGCCAGAGTGAAATCCGGCTGAAAAAAGGGCTCGCCTCCGGATATCGTCATGCCGCCGCCGGAGGTCTGGTAGAAGATCTCGTCCTCCAGCACCTTTTCCATGACCTGCCCCGCCGTGGCCTCATAGCCGAACAGCTCCCGGGCCCCGTAAAGGCACGCCTTCGCGCATTTGCCGCAGCCCGCGCACAGGCTTCTGTCGAAAACCCCGTTTTTCAGGGCCCCGGAGGGGCACGCCGCTATGCATTTGCCGCAGCCTTTGCACCGGAAGGAATAAAAAGCCAGAACGGGCTTCGGGGAAATGGATTCCGGGTTGTGGCACCATTTGCAGGAAAGGGGGCAGCCCTTCAGAAACACGGTGGTCCTTATGCCGGGGCCGTCGTGGACGGAAAACTTTTGTATGTTGAATACGTTACCCTTGATATCCATCTATTTCCTTCATAAATAAAAACTGCTGGGCCCAGCCGGCGTATTTTCCGTAGCGGCTGCGGAAGGCGTCCGCCGTCTGTTTATACACGGCGGAGGTGATGCTTTTCCGCGGCTCTATGCCGAAGCGTTTCACCCCTATCTGATATACGTGGGTGTCCACGGGCACCGCTTCGGAGAACCCCAGCCCGAAAAGGCATATGCAGTCCGCCAGCTTTTCGCCTATAAATTTTTGGCTGCAAAGCAGGGCCTTCGCTTCGGGATAAGACGCCCGTTTGAGCCTTTGAAAAAAATCCTCCGGCAGGCTGCGGGAGGCAGAAAGCATGTTCCGCCCCCGGAAGGCCAGCCCCTTTATGGAGGTGAGCTCTTCTTCTTTTCTCGCCGCAATGGCGGCGGCGGAGGGAAAACGCTTCCACACACGGCCTTCCCTCTCGCACACGGGTTCGCCGCAGAGCTCCCTCAGCTCCCCGAGCCCGGCTTTTATGCGGGGGATGTTGTTGCAGCAGGAGGCCATAAACGAAAAAAACACTTCCTCCGCGGGCTGCGCCAGCACCCGGAGCCCCCGGTATTCCCGCAACAGGGGGGCAAGGTCCGCGTCTTTTTCCTCAAGGGCGCGGTATATCCTGCCCGCGTCCCCGTCCAGACACAGATATTTTTTAAGGAACTCTTCGCTCTCTGCGGTCTCGGGCTCCGCCTCCCAGAAAAGAACGCCGCTTTCCGTAAAAAGGCGGTAAAAACTCTCTCCCGCCACTCCCTGCCAGGCCTTTCCGTCGAATTCCCAGCCGAAGGCCTGGCCGGACTCAAAGCAGAGCCGCAGGTCCGGACACCCGCCCCGTGGCGTAAGAGAGTTCATTTCAGCGCTCTTTTCAGCTCGTCGGCCAGAATAATGCCGTTGGCGTTCCAGGAATAGTTTTCTTCCACAAAGCGGCGGGCGTTTTTCCGCAGTTCGTCGGCATAGGCCCTGTCCTGCAGCTTCTCCCACGCGGCCAGCATCTCTTCGGGGGTGTTGGCGATAAGAATGCATTCGTCGCTTCCGGTGAGCCTGAGCCCTTCGGCGCCGTCTTTCGTGGAGATGACGGGCACTCCGCAGGCCATGGCTTCGGTTATCTTGCCCCGGGCGCCGATGCCGCCGGAAATGGGTATCACTACTGCCTGGGCGGTGGCGTAGGCCTCCCTGATATCCTTCATAAAGCCCATGGGCCTCACGTATTCGCAGAAAACCGATTTTTTGTGGGCCTCGTCGAATTTGCCGGTGACGTAAAGGGAAACGCCCCTGCGGAAGAAATCCTTTCCGAACCTGTCTCTGTAGTTTTTCACCGCCTGCAGGTTGCCCTCCTCCATGACGGAGCCGGTGAAAAGGAGCCGTTCGGGATCCGGATTCCATTCGGAGATGTCGTATTTTTCCGTGTCAATGGCCTCCGGCAGAACGGTTATATCCAGAGTGGACTGCTTGGTGAGATAGTATCTGTCCCGTTCCGTGGGCAGGAACACGGTGGAAAATTTTGAAGCCAGGGCAGTCTCCACGGAGGCGACGTGGGACCATTCCACGGCTCCGGTGAGCTTTTTCAGAAAACCGCTTTTTTCGTTTTCCCGCTGGAGCACTATATACTCGCAGCGGCGGAAATCCGCCAGGGCCGGCAGCTTTGTTTCAAAGGGAACGTATCTTGCCGCCTCTATGCCGTAGGCAAAAAGCGCGTCCGGCTTGAGGGAAAGGATCTCGCCTTTGATCTTTTCCTTATATGCAGGCTCCGCATGCTGCCGGAAATCCCCCGAGGCGGGAGTGGGGGCGTAAAGGGAAAGCGTCTCGAAAAGAGGGTTTTTGTCCGGGTTCGTTTTTTCGGAAAACCCCGTGAAATACAGGGCGTGCCCCTGCTTTTTGAGCTGCTTCATGATATTTATAAGCCGTTTGCCCCTTCTGTCCTTTACGGGAAGAGGATATTCGGCGCAGATGAACAGAACCTTCATATAAGGCCTCGCAAATACTTATGATATATCTTATTATACACTATTTGTGCGTTTTTATGCAAACGATACGCCCTTTTTGCAAAAAAAACGGCGCGGCGCCGGAAAACGCTTTGCAGGCGGAACAACAAAAAAGAGCCCCGGAGGGCTCTTTTTGTTGTCAAATACTATTCAACGTTCTTATCGCCGTTCTTGTAGTTTCTGTCTGTATCCTTGGTGATAAGGCGCAGATATCTGTACATTTCCTGCTCGTTGTTGATATTGTCATTGACGTTGTTGGGCCAGTTGATGTCCCAGCCTCTGTAAGGAGGCCACTTGGCGCCGCCGCCGAAGCCGGCAGAGGGGCGCAGACCGTAGTTCTTCCACCAGAACTGGCTTACAGCCACGGTAGAGGAATGGCCGTCGGCAAAGGTGCAGACGACTTTGTCGCCGGGAGCCCAGGCGTCGCCGTCAACAAATTCCATGTTGTGGAACGGGAAGGTCTCGTGCAGCATGATGTAGTTGGCAGGATAGGAAACCTGGCCGGTGGGTACGGGAGCAGAGATCTGACCGTTGCTGTTGCGTCCTGCTTTGTAGATGGAGGAGCGAATCAGATAGGAGTTGATCCTCTTCACGTCCTGGCAGGTGAATTCCTTATCGGCCTGAGGGTCGGAAGGGCAGATGAACATGGAGCCGTTCTTCACGTAGGGAGTCATGATGGCTCTCCAGGAGTACTTGGTCATGTATTCCTTGTAGGCAGCGTTGCCGGGCCAGGGGTTGGCGTAATGGCACCACCAGGCGTCATAGTCTCCTACGCCGTCAACAACACCCATGGTAACGGAAGGGAAGCATTCATCCCAGTCGGAAGCATACATGAATGTAGCGGTTCCAAGCTGTCTTGCGTTGGACAGGCACTGGGTCTGTCTTGCTTTTTCTCTCGCCTGCGCGAAAACAGGGAAAAGAATGGCTGCCAGAATGGCGATGATGGCAATTACCACCAAGAGTTCGATGAGTGTAAAACCTTTCTTCATTGGTTTCTCCTTGTTTTGTACTTACACATATATGATAGCACATTCAAACAAAAAGTTTCAAGTCTCCGCAAAAATTATTGCCGAAATGGGTATTTTCGGGAGATCCGCCCTCTAAAACGGGGCCTCATACATGGATACGGGGACCGGAACGAGGCTTTTTATCCTTTCGCAGAAGGCCCTCGTCCCGGGAAGCTCCGTTTCAAAATGCCCTCCGTCTATGAGCAGCGCCCCCTCGAGAGCGGCGGCGGCGAACATGTGCCTTTTTATCTCGGAGGTGATGACGCAGTCGGCCTTTGCGGAAAGGCAGATATCCGCGCCGCTGCCTCCGCACAGGGCTATGGCGCGCACGGTTTTTTCCACGCCGTTATGCCGCGGCGGGACGCCGAAGATCTCCTCTGCCTTTTTCAGAAGCTCCCCCGAAGATACGGGGTCGGTTTTCCCCAGGCGCCCCTGCCCCGCCCCCGGGAAAAGGGGCGAAGGGATTATAGGCGCCGTTTCCTTCAGGGAAAAAAGCTCCGCAAGAACGTCGTTTATCCCCCCGGGCGCCGAATCCAGGTTCGTGTGGCAGGCGATAAGGGCGACGCCGCGTTTTATCAGCCGCTCCAGAAGCCGGTTTTTCCCCTCCGAAAAATCGAGCCTCCTCAGTGGCTCGAAAATAAAGGGGTGGTGGCACACTATGCAGTTTGCGCCGTTTTCAAGGGCAAGGGCCAGCGCCCCGGGGACCAGGTCCACGCAGAAAACCGCCCCGCGCAGCTCCCGCTCCGGGTCCCCCAGCAGGAGCCCGGAATTGTCCCATTCTTCCGCCAGGGAAAAGGGGGCGGCGCCGTCCAGAACCGAAAGAAGATCGCGTATGAGCATTTTTGCCGTCCTTTTTGAGTGAGATCAATAGTATTATAACACAAAGGCGGGGGAAAAGCATGCGGGGTTGTTCTTTGGCGTATCTATATGATAAAATATTTAGGAGGGTTTGGGAATATGTCTCTTTTTACCAAAGCGCCGAAAAACCTCAGGCTGGTGGCGGCAGCCTCCTTTGTGGTGATGTTTGCCTTCGGCATATACAACGCCACATATTATAATTTCATTACCGAAGTCATCAAAATAAACCCCTCCGACCTGGGGCGGCTGGAAGCCGCCAGGGAACTGCCGGGGCTCCTTATGGTGTTTTTCGGCATCATCACCAGCCGTTTTGCGGACAGGACCACGGGCATCCTTTCCGCCCTTATCGCCGCCATAGGCTTTTCCGCCTACACAAGGCTTTCCGGAGTCCCGTCTCTGATGCTGTGGACCTTTGTCTGGAGCATAGGCATGCATATGTGGTTCCCGCTTCAGACCTCTCTTATCATCTCCTTTGCCCCAAAGGGAGAGGAGGGCAGGTACGCCGGCTTTTCTTCTTCCGTCACCGCGGCGGCCCAGGTGGGAGGGATGCTGCTGGTGGCCCTTGCGGCAGGCAGGCTTTCCTATACGGAGTGGTACTATCTGGTGGCGGGGCTGATGATACCCGGAGCGGCGCTTCTCGCTTTTGTGCCGAAAAGGGTAGGCTCCCCTGCCAGGGATTCCCTTGCCCTGCGCAAAAAATTCCGCCACTACTACGTGCTCACCTTTCTTGAAGGCTGCCGCAAGCAGGTGTTCATAACCTTTGCCGTTTACGTGCTTACAAGGGAATTCCACACGCCTCTGAAGATAGTCGCGCTGCTGATGCTCATAAACAATATCGCCAACACCTTCGGCTATCCCCTCACCGGGAAGCTGGCGGACAGGATCGGCGAAAGGCTCATACTGCAGGTCTCGTATTTCCTGCTGATATTCGTGTATCTGGGCTACGCCTTCAGCAAAAACGTGTGGGTGCTTTACGCCATGTATATACTGGACAACGTTTTCTATTTTTCCACGCTGTGCCTCACCACCTACGTGAAAGGCATCGCCACCCGGGAGGAGCTGCTCACCGCCATGTCCACGGGCCAGACCTTCAATCATCTGGCCGCCTGTATCGTGCCCGTGGCCGGAGGCCTCGCCTGGGCAAAGTTCGGCTATTCATATACCTTTATGGCCAGCATGCTTATAGTGATCTTTTCCTGTTTCTACGCCCGCCACGTTCCCACAAAGCTGCGGAAGGAGGCTGCCGGTGCTTAAAAGGATCGGCGACCTTCCCTTTATCCAAAGCGCCCTTGCCGCTTTGGGGACCCTTGCGGTGCTGTTTATATGCCGCACCGGCAGGATCGCCGTGAAGGGCCTTGAGAATATAAAGGAAACAAAGAGGGGCGCCATGATAGTGATGTGGCACAAAACCATACTGCTGCCCATCTGGTGCGCCCGGGGGCTGGATATCTCGCCCATAATAGCGGTCTCCAGAGAAGGAAACATTATAGCGCGCTTTGCAAAAACGATGATGAAAGGGGAGACTGTGAGGGGCTCTACCGGCAAGGACGAGGGCGTATCCGCCCTGCGGGCCTGCCTGAGGCTGGTGCGGCAGGACAGGGTGATCTGCATCACTCTCGACGGCCCCAACGGGCCGGCGGGCACCGTGCACGGAGGCGCGGCGGCCGTTCTGAAGAAGACGGGCTGCCCCTTCATAGCCTGCGGCTGCGCCATAGAAGACCCGGTGGTTTTCAAAAACTCCTGGGACGCCCACAGCGAGCCCCGGCCCTTCGGCCGCTCCGCGGTGGTGTTCTCGGAGCCGCAGACCCTGCCGGAGGGGCTTTCCCCGGAGGAAGCGGGAAGGTTTATCGCCGGCGCGGTGGACGCGGCGGTGAGAGAAGCGGAGGAAGTCCTGAAATGAAGTTTTTTGGCGCAAGGCGTCACGCCTTTTTGATATGGTTTTGACAGGGAGGAGCCGGAATGTTTAAAAAAATAGTTGCTTCGGAGCCGGTGCAGAAGATGCTTGCCGCCGTCGGCTGTATGATCATCAGCGGGGTATGCCGCACCAACAGGATCGCTCTGGAGGGCCTGGAGCATATACAGGAGATAAAGGACGGCGGCGGCGGGATCATAATAATGTGGCACAAAACCACCCTTTTGCCCGTTTACTGCTGCAGGAACAGGGGGGTGTCCCCCATAGTCTCCACCTCCAGGGACGGGAACCTGATGGCAAAGATATCGGTAAGAATGCTGAAGGGCGAGCCCGTGAGAGGCTCCGCCGGCAAGGACGACGGCGTCTCCGCCCTGAAGGCCTGCCTGAGGCTGGTGCGGCAGAACAGGGTGATCTCCATCACCCTGGACGGCTCCAAGGGCCCCGCCCGCAAGGTTTACGGCGGCGCGGCGGCCATCCTGAAAAAGACCGGCTGCCCCTTCACCGCCTGCGGCTGCGCCATAGATAACCCCGTGGTTTTCAGGAACTCCTGGGACAAGCACAGCGAGCCCCGGCCCTTCGGCCGTTCCTCGGTGGTGTTCACGAAGCCCCAGACCCTGCCGGAGGGGCTTTCCGACGAGGAAGCCAACAGTTTTCTTGCGGAAGCGGTGGACGCGGCTGTGAGAAAGGCGGAGGAACGCCTGAAATGAAGGATATCTCCCTGATGCTTGAAGAACAGGAGGCCGCAAGGCTTTCCCCCGGCGCCGCCCTCAGCAGCCGCTGGAAGAACAGCCGGGCCCGGGAAGAAAAGCCCTGCCCCGTGCGGACCTGCTTCATGAGAGACAGAGACAGGATCATCCACTGCCGCACCTTCCGCCGCATGGCGGACAAGACCCAGGTTTTCGTGGCCCACGAGGACATACATTTCCGCACGCGCCTCACCCACACCCTGGAGGTGTTCCAGATAGCCACGGTGATCGCCCGGGCCCTGCGCCTGAACGAAGACCTTACCGCCGCCATAGCCATGGGGCACGATCTGGGGCACACCCCCTTCGGCCACGCGGGAGAAAGGGCCCTTGACGGCATACTGAAGGAATACGGCCTCAGCTTCCACCATTCCCGCCAGTCGCTGAGGGTGGTGGACGTGCTGGAGAGGCTGAACCTCACAGAGCCCGTGCGGGACGGGATACTGAACCACTCAAAGGGGGCTTCAAACCTGAAAAACGCGGCAGAGGCCTGCAAAACTGCCGAAGGGAACCTGGTGCGCATCTGCGACAGGGTAGCGTATATCAACCATGATATCGACGATTCCCTGCGGGCGGGCATCATCACCCTGGCCGACCTGAGAAAAACCGTTCCCGATATCCCCGCCACCACCAGCGACAGGATAGCGGTGATGTCGGAGGACATAATAAACAACGGGCTCACAAAGGGAGTCATAGGCCTTTCGGAGAAAGGGGCGGAGGAAACGGACGCCCTGAAGGATTTTATGTACGAGCGGGTGTATATGGAGACGGGCAAGCTGTATAACGAAGAGGCTCTTATAAAGGAGCTTGTGGCGCTTTTTGAGTTTTATATGAAAAACCCACGGTATATAAACCCCACGGGCTCCTATCCCGACGACCCCTCGCTGCCGGTGCGCTGCGCCGACTACATAAGCAATATGACGGACACCTACGCCAGAGAACAGATAGAAGCCTATGTGAAATAGGGCGGCCTTGCGCGGGCCTGCCGCATAACGCGGCAGGCCCGCTTTGCTTTCCCCGGGTCACAAAAGCTTTACCGTGGCTATCTCGTAAGGGCGCAGGCAAAGCGCCGCCCTTCCGTTTTTCAGCCCGAGATCCTCGATATCGTCCTCCAGAAGGTTCGTTTTCACAGCCCGGGAATAGGCGGCCGGGACTTCCAGAACGCCCCGGCAGCCGGCGCCGGAATATTCCACGATCCTCAAAACCGTCCCTTCGTATTCTCCCTTTTTCACCGCGGTGATAAAGGCCCCCTCCCCTTTCAGGAAGATGCCCGCCGATACCGGCTCCCCGGCGCCGCAGAAGGGTATGCTGCCGAACTCCGCCCCTTTTCTGAAAGCGGCAAGCCTGTTTTCGCACAGGGCGACGGCATGGACGAAGCTGTGCTCTCCCGGGTCCCCTATCTCACAGTAGTTCCGGGCGGTGTAGAAATTGGGCTCGTAAAGCCACGCCGGCAGGGTGGGGCTTCGCAGTATGCTGACAAAGGCCGTGCCCTTTTCCACTCTGGCGGAGGGGGTCCCCCGGTTCATCACAGTAAAAACGTATCCGTCCGTTTCTATGCCGAACCACCGCAGGCAGGGCCAATCCCCCGCCCCGGAAAGCGGATCGTAGCCGGTATGTTCGTAACGGGGCCTTTTTATCACCGCTCCCGGAACTTCGTAAACGCCCTCGTCCGCAGACGACGCCGAAGGGAAGGCCAGCCGCAGACGGCAGTTCCCGGTGAACCATCTCACCCGGGTCTCCACGTCTATGCGCCCCGTCCCCTCCCTGAGGACGAAGGTCTGGCTCCAGGCAAAATCGAATATCATGGCGGCGTCGCTGGCGAGGTGCCCGGTCCCCTTGGGGTGCCTGCCGGAATAGTTTATGCGTATCTCGTGGGGATATATCTCCACTCCCTCCAGCCGGGTATAAGCGGAAAGCCGGTCCCGGGTCCGGTCCTTATGGCGGGTGCACCAGGGGTCGCCGATATCCGTTTCCAGCACAGGCTCGCCGAAATAAAAGTCCGTCCCGGTAAAGCGGCCGAAGCGGGAATGCTCCGCCTTTTCTATGCCGCAGGGGCCTGCCGTCAGGGTAAAGCCGTCCATGGAATAGACGCCCTCTTTCCCCTTTCGGGGAGTCTGCGGCTCGCCTTCGCAGATGCTGTAGGCCTTGGCGGAAAAAGCCTCCACGCCTTTTGCAGTGAAGCTGCCGTCGGAATAAACCGGCACCGGCTCTCCTTCCGCGTCCCGCACCTCCGGATGGCGGAAGGGGGTCCGCGCCGGAAGGTCGGCGGCAAAGCCGTTGTGGTTGTAAACCACAAAGCCTTCTCCCGGGGCCTTTACGCTCTCCAGGCAGCCAAGGAGCCTTTTTCTGATATCCTCTTCAAACTCCGTGATCTCGCCGTAAGCCTGGTCTATGTGGTCGCCGGTGACGGCGTCGTGCTGGCAGATAAAAGTGATATCCCGCCAGATCTCCCTGAGGGCCTCATGCTGCCTGCCGTTATCCAGAAGGGCGTCCCGGGCCTCGCAGGCCGCCATAAGGCTTTCGATCTCCCGCTCCAGCTGCTTCACTTTTATGCGGCTCACGTAGCAGCCTGTCTGGGCGGGGTTGTTTTCGGCCCTGCCGCTTACGTCCCCGGGGCTGTCCGCCAGGGCGATATGCTCCCTGACGTAAGGCAGCAGATCCTTCATGACCCCCGCTTCGAAATGCAGGTCCGCGGAAGCGGCGTTCATTTCGCGTATATGCCTGCCCAGCTCTTTGTCCGGAAGTATCTCCTCGCCGGCCAGATTGCACCTGAGGACCTTTGCCCCTTCGGGGACGTTTTCCGGCATTTTGTTGAGGACGGCCGTGTAAACCGGCAGAAAGCCTCTCCCGCCGCATTCCGGGCAGCCCTCGCCCCTGCAGTGAGGGCAGGGCTCATGCTTGCCGAAGGGTATCACGCCGCAGGGGCAGCACCCGGGCGCGGTATCCGGAAAGCCCCACGCCACGCAGGAGCCGTCGACGCCCTTCCACACGGGGCCGTCGGGAACGTTGTAATCAAGCTGAAATATCCAGGGCAGCATGCCGCAGCCCCTCACCAGCTGGGGCAGCTGGCAGGAAGAGCCGAACACGTCGGTGAAGCAGGGTATGGAAGGAGTTTCCCCGAAGGTGTCCCTGCCCCACAAAAGGCCGATCACCAGGTTGCGGATAAGGCATTCCGTGCCGGGCATATTGGTGTCTATGATGTTTTCCCCGGCTCCCAGCAGCTCAAACTTCCCTTCCCCGTGGAGCCGTTTCACCTCTTCGAGCCTTTCCGGATGCTTTTCCAGATATTTCCGTATGGTCCACGCCGATTCGCAGGAAAAGGCTTCCCCCGACTCCAGGGCGTCGTCAAAAAAATAACCTTCTATCTCCCTGTAGGAAGCAAAGCGGCGCCCCCCGTCGTAAAAGGGACGGTCCCAGCACCGCCGCCATACGGGATCGAAATGGTTCGCCCTTATTATTATCGCCTTGGTTTTTTCCATATGCTGCTCCTCTGTTTTCGGCTTCCGCCGTATGGATCTGCTTTTATTATAGCATACCCCTTCTTGCTTTTGCCCGCTTTTTGTGTTATAGTATAAAAAACAAATATATGGTGACTTATGAAAAACATACTCCTTTTCTGCCTGCTGGCTTTCTGCGCCCCCCTGTGGGCGTTTTCGGTGAAAGACGTGACGGCGGGATCGCCCGAAGAAGCAAAATATCTGTTCGAGGAAAACAGCGCCCTGAGGGAGGTAGGCTCCGACCCCTTCAAACCCTTTATCCGCATAGCGGACCGGAAAATGTTTTATACCTACAGATTCGGGCTGAAAAAGGGACGCTGCGCTTTTCTGCTGCTGGATATACGCACCCAGTTCTGCGCCGAGGCCTCCTGCGACAATAAAACGTGGCAGAAGGTGTGCGACTTCGAAGCCTGCGACACTCTGGCGGGGCTCACCCTGGTGGACCTGACCCCCTTTGCCGCCGTTTCCGATACGGTGTATCTGCGGCTTACGGACAAATACCCCGAAGACGGCTGGGGCGCCCTTCTCGCCGGCTTCCGGCTTTATACCACCGACGCGGCGGCGGACGCCTCCAGGACCGTCATAGAACGCTGGAAGTGCGGCGGCAGGGAGGTGGCGCCGGGAGAAAGCGTGGAAACGGAAACGGAGGCAGTCTTTTCCGCCCGGTTTTTCGTGCCCACCGGCTGGAAGAGCGAGGAAACGGCCCTGTATATCCCGGGAAGCCGCGGCGCCGTGGCGTCGGCGAAAATAAACGGAAAAGACGCCCGGGTGGGCGTCACCTGGGACAGAGGGCGCTATATCACCGGACGCTTTGAATACGGCAGGGAGAACACCGCGGAGATCACCCTGGCGCCGGAAAAGGGCAGAGCGGGCATAGCCGCCCCCGCCAGGGCGGGCCTGCGCTATACCGCCTGCGCCGCTCCCTCCTCCAGGCTGCTGGACGGGAAGGCCGTTGACCCTATGAGGGCCCTGGCGCCCTATACCCCGGACAAAATGAACTACATAGCCGGCAACTACTTAAGCAGCATATACGACAGCCGCTACGGCCTGCTGGGCTTCAACGACAACCAGGAGATACACTATCTCCACGACACCGCAAGAAGCATGTGCGCCCTGGCGGAGGAGGAACGGTTCACCCCGGTGGTGCGGCTGGAGCTTATGGAAAGGCTGTACGAGGGGCTGAAGGGGGGCATACTTCCCTGCGGCGAAGAAGACCTGATCCTTTCCTTCAAGCACGACAGGCGCCCGGTGGACATCAGGCCTTACGGCGACGCACCGCAGCTCACCATGGTGCAGAAAATGGACGATATGAGGCGCCTCTGCACCATAGGCCCGGAGGAAAAGCTCACCGGCGCGGTGAAGGATTCACCCCTGGTTTACAAAAACGGGAAATGGCGTTTCACCCGCTCCTGGAGGGGAGCCGGCAGAAGCGTGAGCGCATTGTGCGAGTATTGGCTCGGAGATATGGACACTCCCCCCTCTCTCACCTTTTCCTTTGACGGAAAGGGGGAAAACGTGATCGAGCTGGGCTCTCTTGCGGAAAACGGCTTCTGGTTCAGGCCGGGCAGCTGGGGGCCGGAGGAGATCACCTTTCCCGACGGGCTCCACAGGGCAGCCGCCCGGGGGCTGGATATCGCCGAGCCGGATTTTCCGTATATCATAATCAGCGGCGGCAACGGCATGGGAGAAACCGCCGTTCCCGATCAGGGAGCCGGGGTGTCGCTTCTGGTGATGTGGGACAAAAAGCCCCGGCGCATAACTGCCCGTACCGAAAAGGGCGGACGGCGGGACGGAGTGCTTTCCGGCCTGTCTCTGGAATTTTCCGCCGAATGCAGGAAGGCGAAGATAAGGGTGATCCCTTTTATGGGATACCCCAACGACCAGAAAGCGGTCATCCGGCTGGCGGAAAACGTACTTAAGACCGGCCGCTTCGGCGCGGGCTTCTACAATCCCCACGCCAGCACCTTCGGAGACGGCATAGGAGCCGACGGCTTTGCGGCGGCGGCGTATATCTTCGGGAAATACGGCCTGCCGGAAAAGGCGGCGGAAGCAAAAGCCCTTGCGGCCCGGGCCCTGGACACGTATATAAAATACGATCAGGCGGAATCGGGCTCCAACCAGCTTTACCACCTGATAAAGGCAGTTCTTTATATGCATCTTGCGGGGGAGAGCCGCTTCGACAATTGGGGCAGGAAATGGGCGGACAGGATAGTGAACGCCCAGAATGAGGACGGTTCGTGGACCTGGTCCAACTGGCAGGTGCGCAATATGAGCGGCCTGATATCGGCATGGGAGCTTACGGGAGACGACAAATATCTTGCCTCGGTAAAGAAGGGGCTGGAAAGCGTTTCCTACGACGGCGAAGGCAGGCGGCTGTGGAAGGGGGCTCCCTCCGCGGACGACTTCCACGGCGCGGGCTCCTTTAATATATACGGCTGGCTGGGAGACGCGGAAAACGCGCAAAAGGCCATAGATTCCTCTCTGAGTTACATAAGCGACGGAGGGTTTTTCCGGTGCTCCGACCTGAACCCCTATATGCTGGGGCTTTCGGCAAAGGGGCTGGGGCTTGCAAAAAGCGAAAAAAAACATATCCTTTCCCTCACCGAATCCGCGGTATATGACAAAGAAAAGGTCCTGGTGGTCCCGGGGCCCCTCTGTTATACGTGGAACCGCTTCCACCCTTTTGCCGGAGACGTGGATTTTTCTCTGGACCGGTAAAAAAATCGCCGCCCCTTTTTGCGGGGCGGCTTTTTTTGCCGCGTTATTTCACCAGCCCCAGGGGCTGCCAGTATTTTTTCAGCAGGGCCGCCGCCTCGGGATCGTCCTTGTATTCGCCGGTCATAGGCACCAGCCGGGAGGTATATCTGCTTACGGCCCAGCTGCCGTCGTCCTGAAGGGCGAGCCTGAGGTCTATCCTGCCCACCGCCACTCCGTATTCTCCGGCGGAGCACACTATGACCCCGTTTACGTTTTTGTCCTTCACGGGCTTTCCCGCAGAGGAGAAAAGCGGAGTGTGGAGCCAGGTGTGGGTGTGCCCTCCCACTATAAGGTCTATATCCTTATAGCGGTTGGCCATGACTATGTCGTCTATCACCCCGGCATGGGAAAGGCAGATGATGATATCCGCGGCGGGCCTGAGCTCGGCTATCACCTTCTCCGCTTCGTCCACCGCTTCGGTAAACGTGTAGCCCTTTGTGGAGCCGTAACTGCGGCTGGTGGGGGCGGTGACTCCGAATATACCTATCTTCAGGCCCTGCGCTTCCTTTATGATATACGGCGTGAAGGCCCGCTTTCCGTCCTTATACACGTTGGCGCACAAAAACGGGAAAGCCGCTTCTTTCTGCCTTTCCGCCAGTATCTCCATGGAGCGGGGCGTGGGGCTGCCCTTGTATTCGTCGCCCTTGAATTCGTTGTTGCCGATGGCGGCGGCGTCGTAGCCCATCAGGTTCATCAGGGCGATATCCGGCTTTCCCTCAAGGCTCCGGCCGGGGCCTCTGGTATATATGTCTCCGGCATCCAGCAGCAGCACCGGGCCTTTGGTATATTTGCGCACGGCCTTTATATACGTTGCCCTGCGGGCGGCTCCTCCCACGTCCTTTGACGCCCCCAGCTCTGCCGCATCCGGCTCGGAGTATTCGCCGTGGGGCAGCAGAAAGCCGTGGACGTCGTTGGTATAAAGCACCGTAAGAGACGCTTCCCTGGCCCCGCAGCCGGTGGCCAGCAGCATACAGACAAAAAGCGCCGCCGCTATGAGAAGCTTCGGTTTTCTATACATAAGTCCCCCTTCCCGTTCTTATACGGGCCACCGCATGGCTGCGGTAAACCTCTTTTATCTTGATATTCACCGTTTTTCCTATATATTTGCTGCCGTGGGGGATCTCCACCAGCAGCCGCTCCACCCAGCATACGGCTTTGTCCTCTTCTTCGGAAGGGCACCTTTCCGGCCGCACCTTGAAGACCTCTTCCGGCTTCACTCTGCTTTCCAGATCCGCCGCCTTCTGCCGCGAAGCGTGGGCGAGATCGTATTCCTCTATATGCATGATGCCGTCGCCCCGTATATAAATGGAGGTCTTGTAAAGCTCCTCCAGCTCCTTCACGTTTTTGCCCCCGTCTCCTATAAGGCAGAGGGCCGTCCGGGGATTGGCCTTGATATACAGCCCGGCGTCCGCTTCGGTTTTGTGCAGAAAGCCGCGGATATCCCTTTCTATCCGCAGGCTCACGGTCTCGCTGCTTTCCACCCTGCCTCTGCCGCTGCAGTAGGGGCAGACCTCCGTCAGGGCTTCACCCACCGTTTCGGAGACCCTTTTTCTGTTGAGCTCCACCAGCCCCAGCTCGGTGACCTGGGATATGCTGGTTTTGGTATGCTCCTTATTGAGAGCGGTCTGAAAGGCTTTTATGAGCCTGTCCCTGTCGTTCCGGCTGATCATATCTATGAAATCCACCACGATTATGCCCCCCAGGTCCCTCAGGCGTATCTGGCGGGCGATCTCCGATGCGGCCTGCAGATTGGTGGTGAGCACGGTCTCCGTAAGGGATCTGTTGCCTACGAATTTTCCGGTGTTCACGTCTATCACCGTAAGGGCCTCCGCTATATCGATACAGATATAGCCTCCGCTCCTGAGCCATATCTTCCGTTTGAACATCTGCTGATAATCCCGTTCCAGGCCGAAACGTTCAAATATGGGGAGCCTGTCGCTGTAGAGCTTTATCCTCCCCTCCAGGCCGGGAGTCAGGGCCCGGGCCAGTTCCCTGGCCTTTTTGTATTTGCTTTCCGAATCGATATACATACAGCCGGTGTCCGAGGTGAAATTGTCGCGGATGATCTTGTAAATAAGAGAAAGCTCCTGATATATCACGCTGGGCGCGGGAGAATCCGCCGCAGTCTCGGTGATGCTGTTCCATACCTTGACCATGGTGTTGATGTCCCGGCTGATCTCTTCTTCCGTCCTGCCCTCCGCTTCGGTCCTGGCGATGAGCCCGAAGCCCGGCGGCCTGATGGCTTCCAGAAGGGGCTTCAGCCTGTCGTGTTCCGGAACGCTGATGCGCTTGCTTATCCCCACGGAATCCGATTCCGGAAGCAGCACGATATACCTGCCGGGAAGGGTGATCTTTGTGGAGACCCTGGCTCCCTTCGACGCCCTGGGGGCCTTTACCACCTGAACGAGAAATTCCTGCCCTTCTCTCACTATCCCCGTTATGGAATGATTACGGGCCTGCCTTCGGGAGCGTCTTTCCGGTTCAACGGCATAAGGAAGTATGTCGCCGGAATAAAGAAAGGCGTTTTTTTCCAGGCCGATGTCCACAAAAGCCGCGTCCATTCCGCCCAGCACGTTCTTGACCTTGCATTTGTAAATGCTGCCCACGGACTGCTGGCCGGAACGCTCTACGTAAACCTCTGCCAGCCGGCCGTCTTCCACAACGCCGACTCTGGTCTCGCGGTTCTGAACGTTCACCACGATGTTGCTTTTCACAGACGCCTCCCTTAATATAAATAAAATATACATAAGTATTATAGCACAAAACAGCAGATTTTTAAACCCTGCCGTCCGGGTCAAAAAAAATGAGGAGATTTTTCCGGGAGTCTGCTTTCCGGCCGTCCGCCGGCGGAATGCTTCGGCATTTTTTTTTGCCGTTTCCGATAGCCCGGGGGCATTATATGTTATAATATATACGAATAAACAGGGCATGGAGGCCGTTTTGGAAATACAGTTTCTCGCTATAGACGCCGGGGGTTCCCGGTGCAGGGCGCTTTTGGCAGACAGCCGGGGCAATATCACCGGCCGGGGGCATTGCCGGAGCTCTGCCAACGCCTGCCGTTTCGGAGCCGGGCGCAGCGAAGAATCCTTCCGCCAGGCTGTCCGGGAGGCCCTGTCGCCGGCGCCGGGGACCAAAACCGTTTGCTGCGCCACCTCCCGGTGCGAGGGAGAGGAAAAGTTCGTTTCCTCTATAACCGGAGGGCCGGCGGAGATGCTCCGCAACAGCGAATACGCGGCGGCGCTGGCGGCCGCCGGGCAGGAATACGGCTACGTGTGCCTTGCGGGGACCGGAGCCGGGTGTATGGCCTTTTGCCCGGGCAGGGAGCCTGTCCTGCTGGACGGCCTCGGGCCTCACCTGGGGGATTTCGGCAGCGGCTTCTGGATAGGCAAAAGGGCCATAGAAGCGGCGGCCCGCTCCGGCTGGGACCCCAAATACCGCACTTCTCTTGCCCGGGAGCTCGGCAGGCATTTTCTGGGCCTGGACGACATCTCGCTGGGCCTGGCTTTCGTGCCGTTCCTGCTGGAAATGCCCGACAGGTCGGTGATCGCGTCGGCGGCGGCAGTCACGGCCCGCTGCGCGGAGGAGGGGGACGTGGTAAGCGCCGGCATACTGAAAGAGGCCGGGCGCCTTTTGTGCGAGACCCTGCGGTGCCTGGCGGTGAATATCGCTCCGTGGAGCGGGCCCCTGCCCGTGGTGTGCGCAGGCTCGGTGATCAACTCCCCCATTGTAAAAAGAGCCTTTGAGGAAGAGCTCGCAAGGGCGCTTCCGGGCTACGCTGTCGCCAAAAATCTGGGGCCCCAGATAATGGGCCATTTGCTGTTAGGGGCCAAAGAGACCCTCGGCGCCGCCGGATACGCCTCTTTTGCCTCAAATCTCACAAAACAAAAGGAGATGTTTTCTTGAACGACAAAAACCCGATCCTGGAAAGGATCCGCATCATTCCGGATTTCCCCCGCAAGGGCATAGGCTTTCTGGATATCTGCCCCCTGCTGGCGGACAGCGAAGCCTTCGGCGGGGTAATAGAGCTTATGGCCGAAAAGGCAAAGGGCAAGGGCTATACCAAGATAATAGGCCTTGAGGCCCGGGGGTTCGTATTCAGCGCCCCCCTGGCTTTGCGCCTGGGCTGCGGCCTGGTGCTGGCCCGCAAGTCCGGCAAGCTGCCCGGAGAATGCGTCCGCGGCGAATACGCCACCGAATACAGCGTCGCGGCCATCGAACTGCAAAAGGGCGCCATAGTCCCGGAGGACAAGGTGCTCATAGTGGACGATATAGTGGCTACCGGCGGCTCCCTGGCGGCGGCGCAGGCCCTGGCGGGAAGCATCTGCAGCCGGTGCGACGCCCTGTGCTTTATAGATATCATCGACGTGCCCAAGCTTCACAAATGCGAATACGAAGCACTTTTTGAAATGAAGGAAGCCCTTTGATGGACATTTTTCAATGCGTTCCCAACGTCTCCGCCTCCGACCCGGAGCTCCTTGAGGAAATGGCCGGGGCCTGCGGCGAGTTTGCCCGGGTGCACGACTATTCCTGCGACTCCGACCACAACCGCAGCGTTATCACCATGACCGGCGCGGCCGAGGAGCTCCTGCCCGCCCTGGTGCAGCTGGCCAGGCTGTGCCTGGAGAATATAGACCTCAACAGCCACAAGGGGGTCCATCCCCGCATAGGAGCCCTGGACGTGGTGCCGGTGGTGCCTCTTTTCGATACCTCCATGGAAAGCGCCGTGGAGCTGAGCTACGACATAGGCGAAGCCGTATCCTCTCTGGGGATACCGGTATATTTTTACGAGGAATCCGCCCGTAACAGGGCATACAGATATCTGGAAAACATCCGCCGGGGAGGCTTTGAGTGGCTCAGGGACCATCCCGGGGAAAGGCCCCCCGATCTGGGCGAAGGGCTGCACCCCACGGCGGGGGCCTGCGTTATAGGCGCCAGGGAACCCCTTATAGCCTTCAACGTCAACCTGGACACCCGGGATGCGGGGATCGCCCGGACCATCGCTTCGGAGATCAGGTCCCGCCGCAAAAAGAAGGACAAACGCTTTGAAGGGGTCAAGGCCCTGGGGCTCTTCCTTAGGTCAAGCGGCACGGTCCAGGTGTCCACCAACATCACCCGCCCCCACAAAACGGGGGTGTTTCCCGTGTACGACTATATCCGGCAAAGAGCGGAGGAGCTGGGCTGCTCCGTAAAAGGCTCCGAGCTTATAGGGGTCATCGCCGAGGACATAAGCGCCCGCATAGTAAAGGACGCCCTCAGGCTGGAGGCTTTTGACACCGGCAGGATAATCAGGAAAGCCAAATGACTCAGCTGGAACGTTTTTATGCGGCGCTTAAGCATAAAAGCTCCGAAAAGCCTCTTTTTTATGCTGAATTTGTTCCCTCCGTATTGCAGCGCTTCTGCGGCTTTATGGGTATGGACTACGGAGCGATAACAGAAAAATACGGTATTTTCGATCCTGTTTACGCAGGGCTCCCCCGCGAGGGCGCTCCGCCGGAGGCCTTTGCTCCGTTTTTCCGCGGCGAAGATATGCCCGACGGGGCGTGGATCAACTTTTTGGGAGTGATGGAGATCCCCTGCGATACATGGCATTTTACCCGCTATGTAAGTCCCGGAAGGAATATGACCTCTCTCGAAGAGATCAAAACCATTCCTCTGCCGGTATGCAGGGAAACAGGCGTAGCCGATATGGCGGAGGCCGTGGAAAAGGCTCACGCCCGGGGCCGCGCCGCCGTAAGCTGGATAGGGCACATGTACGAAGATGCATGGCAGATCAGAGGCTACGTTCCTTTTCTTACGGATATGCTGGAAAAGCCGGAGATATGCGAATGGCTGCTGGACAGGATACTCGGGGAAAACCTGAAGGCGGGCCGCGCCGCCGCCCGCGCGGGAGTCGATATGCTCAAAATAGGCGACGACGTGGCAAATCAGCGCAGCCTTATGTTCGGCGCAGAGCTCTGGCGCCGCTTTATGAAACCCAGATGGGAGCATTTTATATCCGAAGTGAAAAAAATAAACCCGAAAGTCCGCGTCTGGTATCATTCCGACGGAAATATATGGGAGCTGATCCCGGAGCTCATAGAGATCGGAGTGGACGTGCTGAATCCCGTGCAGCCGGAATGTCTTGACGTGGAGCAGGTAAAAAAAGAATTCGGCAGGCATCTTGTTCTGGACGGCTGTATAGGCACTCAGAGCCTTATGCCCTTCGGGACCCCGGAGGATATCAAGCGTGAGATAAGGCGTCTGCGCTCGCTTTTCAAAGACGGGGGGCTCATTCTCTCTCCGACTCACGTGCTGGAGCCGGACGTGCCTCCGGAAAATATCAAAGCCTTTGCGGAGGGCTGCAGTGGATAGTATGAAGACAACGTTATTATTTGCTTTGCTGCTGCTTTTGGGAACAGCGGCCATGGGAGACGCTATGGACAAAGCCATGGAAAAATATCCTGTTGATATACAGGATATACGCATAAGGGATCCGTTCATCGCCGTGTGCGACGGAAAATACTATATGGCCGGGACATACCGCGGGAACGCCTTTTCGGTGTGGGAAAGCCCCGACCTGAAGCATTGGTCGGAGCCCCATACGGTTTTTGAAGCCGGAGAAGGCTTCTGGGGCGTCACCAACTTCTGGGCGCCGGAGCTCCACCGCTACAAGGGCCGGTGGTATCTCTTCGGCAGCGCCTACGCCGAGGGGGTAAACAGAGCCACCCAGATATTCACGGCAAAGACGCCCCTGGGGCCTTTCGTCCCTCTGGGCAGCAAGCCTCAGACTCCCGCCGAATGGATGTGCCTGGACGGCACGCTTTACGTGGACCCCAAGGGAAAGCCCTGGATGGTGTTCTGCCACGAATGGGTGCAGGTCCGGGACGGAGAAGTGTGCGCCATACCTCTTTCCGGCGACCTGAAAAAGCCTGCCGGCGAGCCCGTACTGCTGTTCCGGGCTTCGGAAGCCCCCTGGACGTCCGGCTTCGGCAACTCCGGAGGCCTGGTCACCGACGGCCCCTTTATCTATCATTCTTCCAAAGGCTTTCTGGTGATGCTGTGGTCTTCCTTCGACCCCGAAGGCAGATACAATATCGGCCTGGCGGTCTCCGACAAGATAACCGGCCCCTGGCGGCAGCTTTCCAAGCCCCTGTTTTCGGAGCACGGAGGCCACGGGATGGTGTTCCGCGACCTTTCCGGCAGGCTTTGCTGCCTGTTCCACTGCCCCAACAGCGGAGCGCCGGAAAAGGCCAATATCTATCTGCTGGAAGAAGACGAACACGGCGTCCCCGTTCTGGGAAGCCGCCTTTTCTGACGTATGAGAGCCCTTGTTATCGCCGCCATACTGCTGGCGCTTTGCCGGTGCGCCTTTTGCGCCGGCGCGGAGGAAAAAGAACCCATGAAATGGTATTCTGCAGACATCAGGGCAAGGCTTGACCTTGCCTGCCGCTATTTGGAAGGGATGCTGGACAGGGACAGGGACCTGGAGCCCTTTTTCTCCATACACCGGGATCCCGATACAAAAACCGCCTTTGCCCGGCACGCCGTTTCCATAGGCATCCCCCACGTGACGGGGAGAGCCCTGGAAGCCCTGTTCCAGACGGAGATGCTCACCGGCGAAAAGATGCCGGCCGAAGCGGAAAAGGCGTATACTAAGTATTTGTATTCCTGCATGGAAAACGAAGACTTTATGCCCTATTTTATCGACACAGACGACAGCGGCAAGCCCAAGGTGGAGTGCCACAACCTGAGGGAGGCCCTTTTCGGCCTTACCAGGCTGGTGCAGAACAGAAACGAAGCCCACGCCCGGGCCCTGGCGGACGGCATGCTTGAGACCCTGGAAAAAATGAACGGCGAAAGCGGCATGTTTTCCTATGAGAAAATAAAGGCCATGGGCCGGGAAGGGGTATTTCTGGGCATTTCCGACACCATGCAGACCACCACCTCCGGCAGGCTGGTGGGGGCCCTGGCAGCGTATTACAGAGTCACCAAAAACCCTCTTGCCCTGAAGCTTGCCGCAGGTTACGCAAAGGGAGTCATGGAACACAGCTTCACCGACGACGGGCGCCTGACGGACGACGCCTCCAACCATATACACTCCATAACCTCGTCCCTTTCCGGCATACTGGACTACGCCTATATGGCGGGGGATGAAAAAACGGCGGACAAGGTGCTGAAGGTATATAAAAACGGCCTGCGGGAATTCATGTCCTCCTACGGCTGGGTGAAGGAGCAGGCGTGGCTGGAAACGGACCAGGGGGAATCCAACCAGGTTGGGGACGTGATACAGATACTGCTGCTGGCGGCGGAGAACAGAGACCCCGCCTATTACGCCGATGCGGAAAAATTCATGCGTTCCGCCCTCCTGCCCCAGCAGGTCATCGACAACAGCTTCGTAAAAGAGAACTCCGCCCCGGAAAACGATTCGGAAAAGGATATGCATAAGCGCATACTGGGAGGCTTCGGTTTTGCCACTCCCCGGGCCCACCTGCAGCAGGAATGGAGCGCCATAAACACCATAGACATCACCGAAGGGGCGGTGCAGGCCATATGCGAATTTGCGCGGCATATCATCACCCGGGACGATTTGGGCATACGGGTGAACCTGCTTTTCGATTGGGAAAACGAACATGCCCGCGTGGAAAGCGGACTTCCGACAAAGGGGCGCCTGAAGATCATCCCCAAGGTCGGCGACGCCCTTCTGGTGCGCATACCCGAAAACATAAAGCCCGGCTCCTTTAAGATATACGGGCCGGAGGGCGAACGGAAATGGACCCCCGTAAAGAATTACGCTCTTGCGGAATGCAAAAAGGGAGAAGAGATAAACGTGTATTTCACTCCCCTTATGACCGAAAAGGGCGAGTTCATCTATCACAAGCACTACGGCGTGCGCTGTTACGGCGAGCAGTGCGTATGGGTCAGCGGAGAGGGGGGAGTGTATCCCCTGTTCGGAGGATTTGAACCGGAGGAATAAATGAAAACACTGTTTTTTTGCCTTGTTCTTGTAATGTGGTCCGCAGGGGCCTTTGCCTGCGTCCTGGTGAAGGGAGGCAGGCCGGCGGCGGCCATAGTGCTGGGCGACGGCGCCACCGGGCCGGAGAAAAACGCGGCCCTGGAGCTGCAGTCCTATCTGGAAAAGATCTCCGGAGCCCGGCTTGAGATACTGCCGGAGCCCCGGGAAGGGCTGGGCAGCGTCTTTATCGGGCAGACGGAAGAGACCAAAAAGCAGATCCCGGATTTTGACTGGGGGTCTCTGAAGCGGGACGGCATACTGATAAAAAGCTCCCGGAACACCCTTATCCTGGCGGGGGACAGGCCCGCCGGCACCCTTTACGCCGTTTACGACTTTCTGGAAAAGGACCTGGGGGTCCGGTTCTGGGCGCCGGGGGATGAATACGTTCCCGAAAAGGCGGATATTCGGTCTGAGGCAAACAGGGTTTACGTTCCTCCCTTCTATCTGCGGGAGGATTTCTTCAAGCAGTTCATGCACGACGAACGGTTCAAGGCCAAGCACAAGCTCAACGGCCGCACCAATCTTTCTACCGCTCCGATAAGCCCGGAATGGGGCGGCTGCTACGACCTCATAGGGGGCGGCCATACCTTCTGGCTGTTTGTGAACCCGAAGGACTATTTCGCCGACCATCCGGAATGGTATCCCCTTATCAACGGCAAGCGGTTTTCCGGCTACGGGCAGCTGTGCCTTTCCAACGACGAATGCGTGGAGATGCTGACCCAAAAGGTGCTGGAGGAGCTGAGGAAGCATCCTGATCCCCGTATGATCAGCGTCACCCAGAACGACAATCAAAGCTACTGCCGCTGCGACAACTGTACGGCCCTGGCGGAGAAATACGGGGCCCAGTCCGGCGTCATACTCCACGCCGTGAACAAGGTGGCCCGGGCCGTCAAAAAAGAGTTCCCCGACGTGCTGGTGGAGACCTTTGCCTATCAGTATTCCGTGGACGCCCCCAGGGGGATAAAGCCCGAGGACAACGTTCTTATACGGCTCTGCAATATAGACAACGATTTCGGCACTCCCCTCAGGGACTGCCCTTCGAGTCCTTATCCCGACCGGGTCAAAGTCAATCTTGACTACCTGAAGGCCATAGACAAATGGCACGGCCTGACGGACAGGCTGTTCGTGTGGAACTATACGGTGAATTTCACAGCCTCCTACCTGATGCACCCCAACTTCTTCTGTCTGAAGCCCGATCTTCAGACCTTCCGGGATAACGGCGCTGCCGCTGTGTTTGAACAGGGGGACGCTTTCAACAACGACTGCGCGTTCACCCTGCTGAAGGCCTATATGGCTGCCGAGCTCATGTGGGATCCGGAGGCGGACGACGACGCAGTCATGAAGGATTTTCTCGCCGGCTACTACGGGGACGCCTGGCCCATGCTGTATAAGATCATACGCCTGAACGAAGAGTGGCAAAGCAACGAGGAGAAGCCCTTGCGCTGCTTCGGCCGTTCCTGCTTCTGGCTCGACAGGGACCGCTTCAACGAGTGCATGGGGCTTTTTGCAGAGGCCCTTGCCGCCGTAAGCGGCGACAAGCGGGAAAGGGTGCTGGAGGAGGCTTTGTGCTTCCAGTATTCCCTCACCAGGCTGGACGAGGAGGAGCAGGAGAAATGGGCAGCCTGCGACAACTCCCTGTACAGGGATACGGAACGGTTTGAAAAATTTTTCCTCGCCTTCCAGAAGAAAACCGGCAACGGCTTTTCCCGGGAGGGAGGCGAATATACGGGCAGCGACGCCGTCAGGGAAGGCGAGCACGTGAGCCCCGCCGTCCTGCCGGAGGCCCTCAAGGGGCTCGGTCCGGAGGAATACTTCTGTATGCCGGGAGCGGACTTCAGCCTGTATCTGGCAGGCAGCGCCTGCGATCTGAAGGACGACCCCCTCTCCCCGGAGGGGAAAGCGGGGGTGCAGTATACCAACACTTCGGAATGGGGCCTGCAGAGGAAGGTGAGCAAGATCATCGGAGGGGCGTATAAAGCCGGCTATAAAAAGGCGCATATGTTCGTTTCCGCCCGGGCGGGAGGCAAAACTGCGCCGGGAGCGGACGCCTTTCAGCTGTATTTCTGGGACTTCAACCTGGGGGCCAAATACGTCCGCAACGTTTCCGCAGACCTGCTGTCCGGAGACAAATATACCGCCCTGGACTGCGGCATTATGGACCTGTGGAACGCCCGGGACGTGAACCTGTGCATCGTGCCCCTTGACAACAACGCCGTGGAAGGCGGCGTGTGGGTGGACAAAGTGTATATGATATTTGAGAAATAATGACGAAGAACGCGATATATTTCCTGCTTGCCTTTGCCCTGCTGACCGCCCCCTGTTCCGGCTGCGTCCTGGTGAAGGACGGAAAGCCGGCGGCGGCCATAGTGCTGGGCGCCGGCGCCACGGAGCCGGAAAAGAATGCGGCCCTGGAGCTGCAGTCCTATCTGGAAAAGATCTCGGGAGCCCGGCTTGAGATACTGCCTTCGCCCGCGGAAGGGCTCGGCAGCGTTTTTATCGGGCAGACGGAAGAGACCAAAAAGCAGATCCCGGATTATGACTGGGGCTCCCTGAAGCGGGACGGTATCCTGATAAAAAGCTACGAAAAAACCCTGATACTTGCCGGGGACAGGCCCGCCGGCGCCCTTTACGCCGTTTACGACTTTCTGGAGGAAGCCCTGGGGGTCCGGTTTTTCACCCCCCGGGACGAATACATCCCCCGGAAGGCGGATATAGAGGCCGGGCTTCAAAAGACCTACCGGCCCCCCTTCTTTCTGCGGGAGGATTTTTTCCGGGAGTTCATGCATGACGAACGCTTCAAGGCGAAGCATAAGCTCAACGGCCGCACCAATCTTTCCACCAGCGCCATAAGCCCCGAATGGGGCGGCTGCTGGGAGCTTGTGGGCAGCGGCCACACCTTCGCGCAGTTCCTGCCTCCCTCGGAATATTACGCCGGCCACCCGGAATGGTTCACGGAGTTTGAGGGCAAACGGGTCTCGGCCTACGCCCAGCTGTGCCTGTCCAACGACGAATGCGTGCAGGCCCTGACGGACAGGGTGCTGGAGACTCTGAGGAGCCGGCCGGACGCCCGCATGATAAGCGTGTCCCAGAACGACAACGAACTCTACTGCCGCTGCAAAAACTGTACGGCCCTGGCCAAAAAATACCGGTCCCAGTCGGGAGTGATACTCCACGCCGTGAACAAGGTGGCAAAGGCGGTGGCGAAGGAGTTCCCGGACGTGCTGGTGGAGACCTTCGCCTACGACTATTCCGTGGCCCCTCCCAAAGGCATAAAACCGGAGAAAAACGTGATCATCAGGCTGTGCAACATCCGCAACGATTTCGGCACACCTTTAAGGGACAGCGCCTCCTCCGTATATCCCAAAAGAGTGGCGGTGAACCTGGACTACCTCCGTTCCCTTGAGGGCTGGAGGCGCCTGACGGACCGCCTTTTCATCTGGAACTATACGGTGAACTTCACCGCCTCCTATCTGATGCACCCCAACTTTTTCTGCCTGAAGCCCGATCTCATGACCTTCCGGGACAAGGGGGCTAAGGCTGTGTTCGAGCAGGGGGACGCCTTCAATACCGACTGCGCCTTTATCCTGCTGAAGGCCTATATGGCGGCAAAGCTCATGTGGGATCCGGAGCTGGACGACGACGCCCTCATGAAGGAATTCCTCTCCGGCTATTACGGCGCCGCCGCCCCTTATCTCTATGAGATCATCCGCAGAAACGAGGCCCTGGAACGGAAGTCCCCCTTCCCTCTGGGCTGTTACACCGGCTCTCCCCACTGGCTGGACAAGGAGTCCTTTGCCGGGTGCATGGCCCTTTTCCGCCTGGCCCGGGACGCCGTAAAGGGGGACGCGGCCCTTGAGAAAAGGGTGATGGGGGAAGCCATGTATTTCGAGTACGCCCTCACCCGCCTGTCCGATGACGCCCGGCGGGAGTGGTCCGAAAATCCCTGGGTGACGTACAGGGACGTGGGGGAATTCGAGGCCGAATTATATAAATTCGTGAACGAGACCGGCAACCGCTACAGCCGCGAGGGCGGGCTTTACGAGGGCAGGGACGCCGCCCGGGAAAGCGGATACGCCGAAGTAAAGGCCCTGCCCGAAGCCCTCCGGGGCCTGGCGCCGGAGGAGTATTTCTGTATGCCCGGGAGCGACTTTGTCTGTTATATCCGGGGAGTCGCCAGCGACGTGAAGGAGGATCCCCTTTCCCAAGAAGGCTTTGCGGGGGTGCAGTACACCGACACGGCGGAATGGGGCCTGCAAAAGAAGGTGGCTCCCGTTCTGAACAGGGCCCTGAAGGCCGGCTTCAAAAAGATGCATATATACGTCTCCGCCCGGGCGGAGGGCGAAAAGGACGACGGCCAAAAGGCCTGCGACGTGCACTTCTACGATTTTCAGCGGGGAGGCGTGTTTTCCAAAGGCATCATGGCCTCGGAGCTTGCCGGGGACAAATATACTGTGATAGACTGCGGAGAGACTCCGCTGTGGGAATGCGCCGACGTCCATTTGTGCATACTGCCCTTCAACAACGGGGCGGTAAAGGGAGGAGTATGGGTGGACAAGGTGTATATGATTTTTGAAAAGTGAGAGCATAATGAAAAAGACCCCGATATACGTTTTGCTTGCCTTTGCGCTTCTGGCGGCCCCCTGTTTCGGCTGCGTCCTGGTGAAGGACGGCAGGCCGGCGGCGGCCATAGTCGTGGGCCCGGACGCCACGGAGCCGGAGAAGAACGCGGCCCTGGAACTGCAATACTATCTGGAAAAGATCTCGGGAGCCCGGCTCGAGATAGCGGCGGAGCCCTCGGAAGGGCTCGGCAGCGTCTTTGTGGGGCAGACGGAAGAGACCAAAAGGCTGGTCCCGGATTTTGACTGGGACTCCCTGACGCGGGACGGCATCCTGATAAAAAGCGGCCCGGATTCCCTGATCCTGGCGGGGGACAGGCCCGCCGGCACCCTTTACGCCGTGTATGACTTTCTGGAGAAGGAGCTGGGGGTCCGGTTCCTGACCCCGGGGTACGAGATCGTTCCGGAGACGAAGGATATCGCTGCGGACACAGACAGGACCTACGTGCCTCCCTTCTATATCCGGGAGAACTTTTTCCGGCCGTATATGCGGGACGAAAGGTTCAAGGTAAAGCACAAGCTCAACGGCCGCACCAACCAGGGCACCTTTCCCATAGTGCCCGACTGGGGGGACTGCTGGGAGCTCATCGGAGACGGCCATACCTTCGGCAGATACCTGCCGGACGGGGAGTATTTCGGGGAGCACCCGGAGTGGTTTTCGGAGATAGACGGCAAACGGGTCTCCGGTGTGACCCAGCTGTGCCTCTCCAACGACGAATGCGTGGAAGCTCTGGCCCAAAAGGTGCTGGAGGAGCTGAGAAGGCATAAGGACCCCCGCATGATAAGCGTGTCCCAGAACGACAACGAGAACTACTGCCGCTGCGAAAAATGCGAGGCCCTGGCCAAAGAATACGGGGCCCAGTCGGGGCTCATCCTCCGGGCGGTGAACCGGGTGGCCCGGGCCGTCAAAAAAGAGTTCCCCGGCGTGCTGGTGGAGACCTTTGCCTATCAGTATTCCGTGGACGCCCCCGAGGGGATCAAGCCCGAGGACAACGTTCTGATAAGGCTCTGCAACATCAACAACGATTTCGGCACCCCCCTCAGGGATTCTGCCGCATGCCCCTATCCCGAAAGGGTGTCGGAGAACCTGAACTTCCTCCGGGCCATCGGCAGCTGGAGCAGGCTTACGGACCGCCTGATGATCTGGAATTACACGGTGAATTTCGATTTCTTTTACTATATACACCCCGTGTTCTTCTGCCTGAAGCCGGACCTTCAGACCTTCCGGGACAACGGCGCCGTGGCCGTGTTCGAACAGGGAGACGCCTACAACAACGGCTGCGCCTTCAACCTGCTGAAGGGGTATATGGCGGCGGAGCTCATGTGGGACCCCGAAGCGGACGACGACGCCCTCATGAAGGATTTCCTGCGGGGCTACTACGGAGACGCATGGCCTTATCTCTATGAGTTCCTGCGCAAGGACGCGGAGTGGCAAAAGAATTCTCCGTATCCCCTGGTATATAAATTCTGGCGCTGCCCCTGGCTTACCAAAGACAACTTCAACGAGGGCATGGGGCTGTTCTGCAAGGCCCTCTCCGCCGTGGGCGGAGACCCGCTCCTGCGGGAAAGGGTGCTGGAGGAAGCCCTGTGTTTCCAGTATTCCATGGTGAAGCTTTACGACGACGAGCAGCGGGAATGGGCAAGCTGCGACAATTCGCTGTTTTCGGATACCCGAAGGTTCGAGAAGTATTTCCTGGCGTTCCAGAAGAAGACCGGCAACACTTATCACAACGAAGGCTGGGAATACCGGGGAGACGATTCCGCCCGGGAAAGCGGGCACCTGAGCCCCCGGGTCCTGCCGGAGGCCCTGAAGGGGCTGGAGCCGGAGGAGTATTTCTGTATCCCCGCAGAAGACCTGGACGTAAACCTTCCCGGCATGGCCGGGGACCTGAAGCCCGATCCCCTCTCGGAGGAGGGCAGGGCGGGAGTTTTGTACACCCACACCTTTGAATGGGGGCTGACCCGCAAGATCACCCGGACCCTGCGAAAGGCATACGAAGCCGGCTACAAAACGGCCCGGCTCTTCGTTTCCGCCAGGGCGGGAGGGGAGACGCGGCCCGGCGACCTGGCCTGTATGGTGCACCTGCTGGACCTGTATCCCGGCACCGGCCATACCTACAGAATGCCCGCGGAGCAGCTCTCCCGGGACAAATACGCCCTTATAGACTGCGGTGAAATGAAGCTGTGGGACGCCCGGGACGTGAAGCTGATATTTGCGCCCCAGTGCAACGGCGCCGTAAAAGGCGGGATATGGGTGGACAAGGTGTATATGGTTTACGGGAAATAAAAAAATGGCGCTCCCTGCAGGAATCGAACCTGCGACCCACTGCTTAGAAGGCAGTTGCTCTATCCCCTGAGCTAAGGAAGCGCGCCTGTGCGGCAATATTATTATAACACAAATCCGATATGAATACAATATGCGGCCCGGTTTTCGGAAAATCCGGGCCGCGAAGGAGACGCTATGAAGATACTCTGCTTTATATTCGTTTTCGCCCTGCTGGCGCCGGCGGCCCTGCGGGCGGCGGACTGCCACGCCTGTATGACGGAGCCTCAGATATGGGTGCTGGGGGACCCTGTCAAAACCGAGGAACGCTTCAGGGTGTATAAAGAAAACAACGTGGATATGCTGCGCATAGAAGCGGACTGGCGGGTGCTGGAGCCGGAAAAGGGAGTCTGGGACGCTTCAAGGCAGATCAATTATATACGCCTTGCCCGGAAATACGGCTTTAAGATAAAGCTTATACTGGGAGTGATGATGGCTCCCGCCCCCTGGTATATAAAGGAGCATCCCGAATGCCTTGTTGCGGACGAAAACGGCATATGCAGCTTCAACACCATGAGCTACTGCTATCCGGGGCTCAAAAAGCTGATCATGGAGAAAACCGATAAGATAATCTCCCTTTTCAAAGAAGCGGGGGTGTGGGACGACGTGGAATACGTGATCCCCAGCTTCGGCCCGGCGGGGGAACCCATATATCCCCACCCCTGGACCATGGGGGCGGGCTACGATATCCCGCGTTTCTGGAACTATGACGCAAACGGGCAGGCGGCGTGGCGGGCCGCCATGAAAAAGAAGTATAAGGCCATAGCCAAAGCCAACGCCGCCTGGGGAACAGGGTTTGAGAGCTTTGACGCCATGCCCCTTTTGAAAAGCGGCGAAAAGCCCGGCGCCTACTGGGAGGACTATCTGACCTGGTACCGGGACGTGAAGAGAGAATTCGTGCGCTGGCAGATAAAGGACGCCTTCCGGGCGGCCAAAGGCAAACGCGTGCTGGTATATATCCCCGGCACCGCATATTCCGACGAACTGTGGAAGGAAGCCGTGGAGACCGGCGAGGGGCACTGGATCATCAAAATGATGTGCGATTCCATGTGGGTCATGGAGGAAGCCCTGCGGCAGGGAGCCTGCCTGCAGTATACCGGCTGCGAAAACGAAAACGAGGTGAAACGCCTGCGGGGATATCTGGATTCCCACGGGCATAAGGACGCCGTCATGTGGGGGGAGAACGCGGGATATTTCAATTGCGCAAACAGGCCCCTGGCCCTTTCGGATATATGCGTGAAATACAGGCTCTACGGCCTGGATTACACCCATTCGCATTTTGCCTTCACCCTGGAAGGGACCGACGAGATGCCCGATATAG